>Ga0335072_10001976_pt1 | contig 32417 bp, 25 predicted proteins | sample Lox_Sample_21_FD_206725 | JGI IMG/M metagenome (GOLD analysis project Ga0335072, IMG submission 206725) | Soil microbial communities from Loxahatchee National Wildlife Refuge, Florida, United States - Lox_Sample_2.1 | ecosystem: Environmental > Terrestrial > Soil > Wetlands | place: USA...
GAGGCGCTCGGCGCGCACGTCGGCCAGCACATCACGTTGGACGGCAGGCCGTTCCTGGTGGACGGCATCGCGGTCACGGCCGCGACTGCACCGTACCCGGCAGCGGACTACTCGCTGCAGGGCACGCCGTTCCCGAGCAACGACTGCGGCATGCTCTGGGTCACGCAGGCCGCCGCCCGCAGCTTCGCGACCAGAGCGCTGCCGCTCTCCTACGTGCTTAACCTCCGGCTGACTAGCCCTGCCGCGGCGCCGGCGTTTGCCCAGGCGCACAGCACCGGTCAGTTTCAGAATCTGCTGGTGCTGCCCTGGCAGCAGATCGCCCAGCAAGACAACAACATGATCCTTAACGAGCAGCGCGTGCTGCTGGTTGGCAGCTGGCTGCTCGGCGTGCTCGCGGTGGCGAGCGTGACGGTAATCGTCGGCGGCCAGCTGGCCGAGCAGACCCGGCGAGTTGGGCTGCTCAAGGCGGTGGGTGGTACGCCCGGCCTGGTCGCGGTCGTGCTGCTGGCCGAGAACCTGTTGCTCGCGATCGCGGCGGCTGCAGGCGGCCTCGGCATCGGCTGGCTTGCCGCGCCGCTGCTCACCAGCCCGGGCAGCGGACTGGTCGGCACGCCAGGTGCGCCGTCTCTGACGCTCGCTACGACGGGCTGGGTGACGGCTGTCGCTGTCGCCGTGGCCATGCTCGCCACCTTCGTGCCCGCGCTCCGTGCCGCGCGCACGAGCACCGTCGGCGCGCTGGCCGATGCGGCGCACCCGCCACGTCGGCGGCGCCTGCTGGTCACGGTGTCGCGGCGCCTGCCGGTCCCGCTGCTGCTCGGCCTCAGGCTCGTGGCCCGGCGGCCAAGGCGCAGCATCCTCTCCGGCGTGACTGTCGGCATCACCGCGACCACACTCGTTGCGGTGCTCACCGTGCATGCTCACCAGGCGCAGGTCGGGGCTGACAACGGTGTGTCGTCCCAGCTCACGGCGCTGCCCAATCCGCGCTACGAGCGGATCGATCAGGTACTACTGGTGCTCACCGTGATGCTCGTTGTACTGGCGGCCGTCAATGCGCTGTTCATCACTCAGGTGACTGCGGTCGACGCACGGCACTCTGGCGGCCTGATCCGCGCGCTCGGGGCGACTAATGAGCAGTTCGCGGCTGCGCTGAGTGCCGCTCAGCTCATTCCCGCGGTGCCCGGCGTGCTGGTCGGCATCCCGGCGGGCATCGGCCTGGTGGGCGGCGTAGCGCACGGCGGCACCACCACGGTGCCGCCAGCGTGGTGGCTAGCCACCACGCTGGTCGGCGTCCTAGTGGCGCTAGTGGCGCTGGTCGCGATTCCCGCCTGGGCTGCCGCTCGACGTTCGCCAGCTGAGATCCTGCAGGCTGAGTCCGTCACGGGCTGATCCCGTTACGGGCTCAGCCGGTGCAGGTCGCGCGGGAACAGCGTCACCTGCCGCAGGTTCGCCGCACCGGTCAGCCGGGCGGTCCAGCGCTCCAGCCCGATCGCGAACCCGCCGTGCGGCGGCATGCCGTGCTCGAACACCTGCAGGAAGCCGCCGAACGGAGCCGAGTCCATGCCGCGCGACGCGAGCACCTTGAGGTAGTCCTCATGGCGGTGCAGGCGCTGGCCCCCAGTCACGATCTCACTGCCACGAAAGAGCAAGTCGAAACCATTGGAGTAACGAGGCCGCTCCGGGTCAGGGTAGGTATAGAAGGGCTTGCTGTGCAGCGGGTAGCCAGTGACGAACAGCAGTTCGCTGCCATGCTCCCGCTCGGCCCACTGGCATAGCCAGCGCTCGTGCGCGGGCGCCAGGTCCGGCTCATCCTTGACGTCCTCGCCAGTCGCCGCGGAGATGAGTTCCATCGCGTCGCTGAAATGCAGATGGGGGATCTGGGCTGGCACCTCAGGCAGCGTCGCGGTCAGCAACTGCATTGCCGGACGTGCCCGTTCCCGGACGTAATCGACCATGCCCGCCACGGCGTCGCGGCAGACGGCCATCACATCGAAGTGGTCGGCAATGAAGCCCAGCTCGGCGTCGAGGCTGGTGTATTCCGCGAGGTGGCGCGCGGTGTCGTGCGGCTCGGCGCGGAAGACCGGCCCGACCTCATAAACGCGCTCGAAGACGCCGACCATGGCCTGCTTGTAGAACTGCGGCGACTGGGCGAGGTAGGCAGGCTGGCCGAAGTAGTCGACGCTGAACACGTTCGCGCCGCCCTCGGTAGCCGAGCCGACGATCTTCGGGGTGAATATCTCGGTGAAGCCGGTCCGGTCGAGTGCCGCGCGAAAGCCCGCCGCGCTGGCTGCGGCGATCTGGAATCCTGCTCGCAGCTGCGGATGGCGCAGCGTTGTCGGCGCGTGGTCCAGGATCGTCGGCAGGGTCGCGGTCAGGGCCGGCCGGTACAGGTCAAACGGCGGTGGCTGCACCGGGCCGGACAGCCGGGTCACCGCCGGCTCGGTCAGCTCGGCGCCGCCTGGTGCCTGCGGGTTCGCCACGACGAGGCCTTCCACCTGCAGGACGGTCTCCTCGGTGGCGTCAGCGGCGGGGGGCTGAGCGCCGGCGGGGGGCTGAGCGCCGGCGGGGGGCTGAGCGCCGGCGGGCGCCGACAGTACCACCTGGGCTAGCCCCGCCCGGTCGCGGATGATCAGGAAGGTTACCGATTTCATCTCCCGGCGGCGGTGCAGCCAGCCGGCGATCGTGACGCGCTTGCCGATGTGCCTTGGCAGCTCGGCGGACAGTACTCGTGAGATCATCACTACTCCCTCAGGGGATAAGTGCGACCCCTTGGGAGTGCGGGCGATAAGGGAACTCGCGGTGCCACCGCACTTTCGCCGTTCCGACCGCTGTGTTGTCGGCGGGACCGGCCTCGTCGGGCCCGATGACGGGGGCTGGCCGGCGGGGCATTGGGCTGACCGCTGGCAGCGGCTACCGTTCCTCCCTGCACTCAGGAGGGTCTTCGCAACCGGGCGCGGGGCCGCCTTCTCAGCTTCCGGCAGCTCTCTGGTACCCACGTGGACCGGCGCTACTTTTCTCCGTCAGCGCGTTAGCCACCAAGCATACGAGGCCGGGCGAGGCGCGGGCCACACGGTTTCTCGTGCGCTACGTCCCGGCCGGCCCCTTACCCTAGTCGCATGTATATCCCCCGGCACTTCGCGCTCACTGACATGGCCGAGATCACGGCGTTCGTCGACGCGGCGCAGTCCGCCGACCTGGTCACTTTTGACGGCACGAAGCCAGTGTCGACGCTGGTTCCGGTTATCTGGGACCGGCCTGCCGACGCGGAGTCCGCCGACAACTATGGCCGGCTGCTCGGCCACATCGCGATCGCCAACGACCAGTGGAAGACCGCGATGCCGGGCTCGCAGGCGCTGGCGATCGTGCGCGGACCGCAGGCATATATCTCGCCGGCCTGGTATGAGAGCAAGGCGCGGCACGGCCGCGTCGTGCCGACCTGGAACTACGAGGCTGTGCACCTGACCGGGGAGATCGCCTTTCACCAAGACAGCGAGTGGCTGCGGGCGCTGGTGACCAGGCTGACGCGACTGCACGAAGGCGACCGGGACCATCCGTGGGCCGTCACAGACGCGCCGCCGGAGTACATCGACGGTCAGCTGCGCGCGATCGTCGGCGTGGAGCTGACGATCACATCGATCGAGGCTAAGCAGAAGCTGAGCCAGAACCGCAGCGAGCTCGACCGCGAGGGCGTCGTTGACGGGCTGCGGCGCGAGCCGGGACCTGGGCCGGCCGCTATCGCCGACCTGATAGCCGGCCAGCTAGCCGGCAGCCAGGACTAGTCCGCTAGCTCGGCGAGTCCGGCCTCTCCGAGGTCGTCCGACTCGGCGTCGCAGGTGCCGGGGCAGAAGCCCGAATCGCCCTGTTCCCCGCCGGCGACAGCGGTGCTGATCGCGGCGAGTTGGGTGACCTGATCGGCGCTGATCCGGTCAAACAGCGACCGCCTGACCTGCTCGACGTGCCCCGGCGCGGCGGCGTCGAGTGCCGCGAAGCCGGCGTCCGTCAGCCGAGCCACCTGACCCCGGCGGTCGGAGGGGCAGTCGCGGCGCTCAACCCAGCCGCGCTCCTCGAGCCGTGCCACCGCGTGCGAGAGCCGGCTCTTGCTGGAGGTGGATGCCTCGGCAAGCTGGCTCATCCGTAGCGACCGGTCCGGAGCCTCGGAGAGGTTGACGAGAATTTCGTAGTATCCGTGCGGAATGCCAGATTCCCGACCCAGCTGTCCTTCGACAGCCGAGAAAAGCGTTGCCGTGGCGGCGAGAAACGCGCGCCAGGCGTGCTGTTCCTCGGCGGACAGCCACCGAGCACGGGAATCGGTCATGAGCCAAGCATATCCCAGGTAGTTGAGCGTTTGACAACCCTCGACGGTGGTGATACTCATTGAGTGCTCAATAAGTTCGGTTTCAATCAACATAACCTTCGGGGAGTGAGCACTTTGACCACAGCAGCAACCGAGACGGGCATTCCTGGCTACGAGGCAGCTACCTGGACCATCGACCCGGTTCACTCCGAGGTCGGCTTCTCAGTCCGGCACATGATGGTCAGCAAGGTCCGCGGCAGGTTTAGCGCCTTTAGCGGACAGCTGGTGACCGCTGCCGACCCGACCAAGTCTTCCGTGACCGCGGAGATCGACCTCGCCTCGATCAACACCGGCCAGGAGCAGCGCGACGCGCACATCAAGTCGGCCGACTTCTTCGAGGTCGAGACCTACCCGACGATGACCTACAAGTCCACGGGCATCCGGGTCGAGGATGGCGAGTACATCCTCGACGGCGACCTCACGCTCAAGGGCGTGACCAAGAGCGTTCCGCTGCGCCTCGAGCTCCAGGGCTTCGGTCCGGACGCGTACGGCGGGTACCGCGCCGGGTTCACCGCGACCGGCGAGCTCAACCGGCGTGACTTCAATGTCAACTTCAACGCGCCGATGCAGAACGGTGGCGTTGTCGTCGCTGACAAGATCCAGCTGCACCTCGAGATCGAGGCCGTGAAGGCCTGATCCCGGCCATACCGGCAGGTTGCGAGACCGGCAGGTTGCGAGGCCGGCAGTCGGTGCCTCTTCAGGCGCTAACTGCCGGCCTTGTGTTGTTCGCTAGCCGAGCCAGCCAGAGCGCCGGCTGTCGTTAAGCCGGACGCTGGCAACTTGGCCTGGCGTCGTGACGCGATTAGCGTGCCGCGGCCCAGCGTGCGAGCAGTTCCGCCTCGCGCTCGGCGGAGATGCCCACGCCCGGCCGGCCGGTGCCTGGTACGCGATCTTCGGCGCGAATGTCGGCCACGGTCTGGCGCAGCGGCCGGGGCGTAAGTCCGGTGGCGAACGCGGCCGCTGGATTTGCCGTGCTCAGGTTCGCGGCGTCGCCTTCGCCCTCACCCCACAGTGGCAGGGCCGCGCCATCCACGCCCTGCTCGAGCAGGAAGCTGCTGTCGGCCCAGGTCAGCTGCGTACCTGCGGGTGCCACCTCGGTAGCGATGGCGTCCAGCATCTGGCCGAAGCCAAATGGCGGCGCCGGGTTCACCGCGTGGAATGTCCCGGCGATCGAGCGCTCAAGCAGCGACACGAGCCAGGCGGCCTGGTCGCGCGCGTCGATGAGCTGGATCGGGTCATCCGGGCTGCCCGGCGCCAGCACGGTACCGCCCCTGGCGATCCGGTCTACCCACCAAGTGAAGCGATAGGAGCGGTCGTACGGGCCGATGACATACGTCGGCCGGATGATCGTGGTGTCCGGCCCGAACAGGGTGGCACTCGCGAGCTCGCAAGCAACCTTCAGCCCGCCGTAGTTTTCGTTGGTGACTTCGGCCGCGTCCGGATCGACGACGTCAGCAAGCTGAGCGCTCTCATCGTAATTGGACGGGACCGCGGGGCTGTAGGCCGAGACGCTGGAGATGAAGACGTAGCGGCCGCCTCGCCCGCCAAGGGCCGCAGCGAGCGCGCGTACCTGCCGCGGAAAGTATGCGCAGACGTCGATCGTGGCGTCCCAGCTGCCGTCCGCCAGCGCGGAGAGGTCCTCGTCGCGATCACCGCTGATGTGGGTCGCCTGGCCGAACAATTCCGTGCCGGTCTTACCGCGGTGGAACAGCGTGAGTTCGTGACCGGCGTCAAGCGCCGCCTCCGTGATGTGCCTGCCGACGAACGCGGTGCCGCCAATGATGAGGATGCGCATCAGCTGGCCGCCGTGAGCGCCGCGAGCTGAGCGGAGATTGTCGGAGTGGTGGGAAAGGTCAGCCCGACAAGCGTGATGTGCTTCCAGCGCACGACTCCGCTCGCGTCGATGACGAAGACCGACCGGCGAATGCCAGCTGCGCCGAGCGTGATGCCGTACAGCCGGCTGACTGCCATACCCTCGTCAGCGAGCAGCGGGAAGGCCAGATCGTACTTGCGCGCGAACTGCTCGTGGCTGGCCAGCCCCTGCGGGCTGATCGCCCAGACAGCGGCCCCGAAGCCAGTGAAGTTCTCCAGGCCAGAGGTGTACGAGCACAGCTGCCGAGTGCAGACGGCGGTGTTATCACCGGGGTAGAACGCCAGCACGATCGGCTTTCCACGGTGCTGCGAGAGCGTGTACTCGCGCTGGACGGCCTCGCCGCCGACCAGCTCGATGCCAGGGAGCGTGAAGTCGGGGGAAATCTGGCCGGTCTCGGGTGTCTTGGCCACGCGGCATCCTCCTGGACTCATCGTCGCGACGATAGGCGGCTCATTCGCAAGGTTATTCGCCGAACGGGCCGCGGTAGGCCCTGGACATCGAACGCCACTCCTGCCAGCGACTCCAACGGCGACCTCAACCCGGTACACCAAGGTGTAGTCAGTAATCGGACCGCTGTGCGCCGCCTCCGGCGCAACGACTCCAGGCCGGTGAGACCGAGCTTGGCATCGGAAGGCACTGGCAGCCGGCTGCCGCTCGTGAGCAATCATGGACGAATGACCGGAGCGGGGGATAGCTACAGTCTTTACCGGGAACTGGCCAGCTGGTGGCCGCTCATCTCGCCGCCCGCCGAGTACTCCGATGACGCCGCGCTGATCGAGGCGGTGTTCGCCGCGGCCGGACGCCCAGTCCGCACCCTGCTCGACCTCGGCAGCGGCGGCGGGCATGTCGCCACCCACCTTAAGCCCGGCAGGTCCATGACGCTGGTCGATCTATCAGGCGAAATGCTGGACGTGTCCCGGCGTCTCAATCCGGACTGCCCGCATGTGCAGGGCGACATGCGCAGCATCCGCCTCGGGCGAACGTTTGACGCCGTGCTGGTCCACGATGCGGTGGACTATGTCACTAGCCAGGATGACCTGCGCCTGGTCATCGACACCGCTTTCGCGCACTGCCGGCCAGGCGGACTGGCCGTGTTCGTTCCTGATCACACGGCCGAGACGTTCCGGGCCGGGACCGGGAAAGGCGGCGGGGGCGACGACGGCAGCGGCCGCCAGGCAAGCTTCCGGGAGCGGATATCCGATCCCGACCCCGGTGACGACTGGATCCTGGCCGAGTACGAGTTCACCTTGCGCGAGGCGGATGGGACAGTCCGGGTGGTACCAGAGGCTCACCGGCTCGGATCGTTCGGCCGCGATACCTGGCTGCGGCTGCTGGCCGCTGCCGGATTCGCGGCCGCGGACGCGCTAGCCGCCGAGGCTGGGGTTCATGAGCGCGGATCACGGGCCATGTTCGTCGGCACTCGCCCATCGTCGTGATGGCCTGCTGGCCTTGTCGCGGCTTAGGCCCTCGTCACATGGACTCTGCGGCCGACCGCGACGAGCCCGCCGGCGCTGACCCCTCATGCCGGCCAGAATCGGGCGCACCACTGACAACCGTGACCCTTGGCGCGACAACGTGACCCCTGGCGCTGAAATCACGCCCCGAATTGCCGGTTTTGCCTCAGGCGAGGGGTCACGCTAGCCCTGGAAGGGTCACTATGCGGAAGGGTCGGTCGCGCCCAGAGCCGCTCGTCCTGGCTAAGTCGCTCCGGGCGGGTCCACCGGGAGCCACACACGGAACCGCGTGTCACCGGGCACAGACTCAACCCTCAGGTCGCCGTGATGGCGGCCAGCCACGATCCGGTAAGAGATATCGAGGCCGAGTCCGGTGCCCTGACCTACCGGCTTGGTGGTGAAGAACGGATCGAAGATCCGGTCCCGGATCTCGGCAGGAACGCCCGGTCCGGTGTCGCCGAACTCGACTAGCAACCGATCGCGATCACGCATCGTCCGGACGGTCAGAGTGCCTGAGCCAGTCATAGCCGACACCGCGTTGTCAATCAGGTTCGTCCAGACCTGGTTCAGCTCACCGGGGAAGGCAGGTATCCGCGGCAGTGCCCGGTCATAGTCCCGGACGACCGTGATACCGTCCCCGATCTTGCCAGCCAGCATGGCCAGTGTGCTGTCGAGCAGGTCATGGATGTCGACGACCTGATAGGGAGCCCGGTCCAGCTGTGAGTACTGCTTGGCTGCGCCGACGAGGGACGAGATGCGCGCGACCGAGTCGCCGATCTCGGTTAGCAGAAGTTCGGTCTCGACGGTGTCGGCGAGCCAGCGCAGGGCGCCGGCCAGGTCGGCACCATCGTTACGGCCAGCACCGTCGTTCGTGCCAGCGCTGGCCACGGCGGCAGCGATCTTGTCAAGCTCGTCAGTATTGATGCTGGCCGCGACGATTGCAGGAGCGAGCTCCCAGCTGTTCGCGACGCCGTGCTCGCCCAGCCAGTCGGTCGCGGCATCCTCGAGGTCCGCGGTCTCCAGCGGACCTCGGGCGGGCGCGGTGGCAAGTCGGCCCATGGCTTCATCGAGTAGCTTGACCAGCAGCGTGAGCAGCGCGCCGTCGTGCCGGCCGCTCGCCATTGCCGGTAGTTTCTGGCGCAGTCGCAGGACGTGCTCACGCAAGCCCGCGGTGGCGCGCACCGCCGCCGCGGCCGGGTTGTTGAGCTCGTGGGTCAGTCCAGCCGAGAGCGCGCCGAGTGCCAGCAGCCGCTCGCGCTGACCGATGGCCTCCTGGGTGTTCTTGGTGCCGAAGAACAACCCCTCGAGCAAGTGCACCGCCATCGGGAACCACTCGGTCATCAGCTGGGCGAACTTGGCCGCCTCCAGCGTGAAGAAGCGCGACCGCTCAGTCACCCGCATCGAGTTGTTGTAGGCCTGTGGCACCCGGTCGCCCAGGTAGGCGAAGAACGCTCCCGCATAGACGCCGGGGGTCGACGACCGGGTGGTCTCGACGTCGTCGGTGCCGATCCGGCGAGAGAGGACGACGGTTCCGGACAGCAGCACGTACAGCAGCGCGGCTGGCTCGCCTTCGGCGTAGACCAGGCCAGGATCGGCGACGATCACTCTGCCTTCGCGGCAGAGCCAGCCAAGCTGATCGTTCGTCAGCTTCTCGAACAGGAAGAGGTGGCGCAGTTCGTCCGCGCTGCACATCGCCGAGCCCGGAGTCATATCGTCAGGCACTGGCGTCTTGACTATCGCCGCGTCAGGTACTGGCGAGTCAGGTGTCGTCGCGCTCAAAGTTTCTCCAGGTAGCGGTGTACGAGCATGACTGCCATGGCGCCCTCGCCGACTGCGGATGCGACTCGCTTGGCCGAGTCCGCCCGGACGTCCCCGGCCACGAACACGCCCGGCACGCTCGTTTCCAGGTGATAGGGCGGCCGGTCCAGCGGCCAGCCCGTTGGTAGCTGGCCGTCCACCATCAGGTCGGGTCCGGTGATCACGAACCCGCGCTCATCGCGAACTACGACGCCGTCGAGCCAGTCAGTCAGCGGCGCTGCGCCAATGAACACAAACAGGAACTGTGCACCGACGGTCTCGGTGTCGCCGGTCGAGCTATCCCGCAGCGTGAGCCGTTCCAGGTGGTCAGTCCCGTGCGCCTCGGCCACCTCGGTGCAGGTCCGCACCTTGATCCGCGGCTCGCTCTCCACCTGCTCGATCAGGTAGTGCGACATCGAGCTGACCAGGGACTTGCCGCGAACCAGGATCGTCACCGACTGAGCCCGCTTGGCCAGGTAGACCGCCGCCTGGCCCGCGGAGTTGGCGCCGCCAACCACATAGATGTCCTGGTCCATGCATGCTGTCGCCTCGGTGAGCGCCGATCCGTAGTAGGCCCCTCGCCCGGTCAGCTCGGCCAGACCGGGCGCGGTGAGCCGCCGGTATGTCACCCCCATGGCGAGGATGACAGTGTGCGCACTGATCGCAGTCCCGTCCGCGAACCGGATCGTCCGGGCCGACCCGTTCACCTCCAGGCCAACCACTTCGCGCGTAGTCAGGATCTCGGCACCGAACTTCTGAGCCTGCCGCCGGGCCCGGTCGGTGAGCTGCGCGCCGGAGACGCCGTCGGGGAAGCCGAGGTAGTTCTCGATGCGTGAGCTCTGGCCTGCCTGACCGCCGGTCGCTGTGCGCTCGACGAGTACGGTCCGCAGGCCCTCGGAGGCGCCGTAGACGGCTGCGCCGAGGCCCGCCGGGCCGCCTCCGATCACGATGAGGTCATAGAAGTCGGTCGACGGGTTGGTGAGCAGTCCAACGTGGCTCGCCAGGTCGGACTCGGACGGCGCGACCAAGACCGTTCCGTCGGGTGGGATCACAACGGGCAGCGTCTCACCGTCAGCCTCAGCGACCTCCAGCAGGCGGCGTCCCTCGGGCTCATCGGAGGAGTACCACCGGTAGGGCACCTGGTTCCGGGCAAGGAACTCACGGACCTCAGACGACCGTGCCGACCAGCGGTGCCCGACGAGCTTCGTCTCCGGCACCGGCCGGTGGTCGGATGACAGCCACGCCTCGAGCAGTGAGTCGACGACCGGATATAGCTTCTCTTCCGGCGGGTCCCACGGCTTGAGCAGGTAGTAGTCGACGTCGACGACGTTGATGGCGTCGATGGCCGCGCCCGTGTCGGCGTACGCCGTGAGCAGCGCGCGCCTGGCACCGGGATAGATGTCCATCGCGCGCTCGAGAAACTCGATCCCGTTCAGATGCGGCATCCGGTAATCGGCCAGGATCGCTGCGACCAGGTCGCCGCGCAGCTTCATTTCCCTGAGGGCCTCGAGCGCGTCCTCGCCGGACTCCGCGCGCACGATCCGGTGCTGCTCGCCATACCTGCGGCGGAGGTCGCGAGCGACCGCCCGCGACACTTCCGGGTCATCGTCGACGGTTATGATCGCTGGCCGGGGCCGAGCCGCAGGTGCCTCGGCGGGATGCGATTCCGGCCGAGACTCCGCGTCCTGTGGCGGTGCGTCTTCCATCCGCTCATCGTAGATTCCAGCGGTGGCATGGCCGCACCGCGGCAAACGAACCCGTGCTCAGAACTACGGCATTCTCAGCGCAGGTTCGCCATAAGCGTAGAAAGGCATAGTGCCGAAAAGCGGCAGACGTACCCGAACCGGTCAGGGAACGATCAGCAAGGTGCGCGCAGCGCGTTCCCAAGATCGGCGGTGAACACGGCAGCGACCAGGCCGTAACGGACGTCGCGGAATGACGCTTAAACCGCGCTTTCCACGATCACCCAGCTAGTCGCCGTGCACTTTTGCCCGGCATATCCCATCGAGGCGTAGGCGATCGCGGTGGCGGCGCGATCAAGGTCGGCGTCGGCCAGGACCACTGACGGGTTCTGCCCGCCCATCTCGGCCTGTACCAGGCAGCCGAGGTCGGGAGTTTGACCCCTTCCGGGAAGGGGGGCAACGTAGGAGTCGAAGACGCGGGGACCGGTCGAGCTGCCGGGGCAGTCGGAGGGACCCTAGCCGGGGGGCTCAGCGCTAGGAGGTAGACCAGTGACGCGACAGAAGGCGCCCAACACGACGACCGACGCGGGCGCGCCGGTCGAAAGTGATGAGCTTTCGCTGACCGTGGGCCCTGACGGCCCCGTCTTGCTGCAGGATCACTACCTGCTCGAGCAGATGGCGAACTTCAACCGGGAGCGGATTCCGGAACGGCAGCCGCACGCCAAGGGCGGCGGAGCGTTCGGCCACTTCGAGGTAACGAACGACGTCAGCGCGTACACCAGGGCGGTCGTGTTCCAGCCCGGTACCAGGACTAACACGCTGATCCGCTTCTCCACCGTCGCGGGCGAGCGGGGGAGCCCGGACACCTGGCGCGATCCGCGCGGGTTTGCCCTGAAGTTCTACACCGCGGACGGCAACTACGACATGGTCGGCAACAACACGCCGATCTTCTTCATCAGGGATCCGCTGAAGTTCCAGCACTTCATCCGCAGCCAGAAGCGGCGCGCGGACAACAACCTGCGCGACCACGACATGCAGTGGGATTTCTGGACGCTATCGCCGGAGTCGGCGCATCAGGTGACCTGGCTCATGGGTGACCGCGGGATCCCGAAGAGCTGGCGGCATATGAACGGCTACAGCTCGCACGCCTATATGTGGATCAATGCCGTCGGCGAGAGGTTCTGGGTCAAGTACCACTTCAAGACTGACCAGGGCATCGACTTCCTTACTCAGCAGGAGGCCGATCGGATCGCCGCCACCGACGCGGACTACCACCAGCGTGACCTGTACGAGGCAATCAAGCGCGGTGATTTCCCGAGCTGGACGCTGAAGATGCAGATCATGCCGTTCGAAGAGGCACGGAGCTACCGGTTCAACCCGTTCGACCTGACTAAGGTCTGGCCGCATGGCGACTACCCGCTCATCGAGGTGGGCAGGCTGACCCTGGACCGGAACGTGACCGACTACCACACGGAGATCGAGCAGGCGGCATTCGAGCCCAACAACCTCGTTCCCGGCATTAACCTCAGCCCGGACAAGATGCTGCTCGCCCGCGGGTTCTCGTACGCCGATGCGCACCGCGCCCGGCTCGGGGTGAACTACAAGCAGATCCCGGTGAATGCCCCGGTCGCGGAGGTACACAGCTACAGCAAGGATGGCGCCATGCGGATGCGCAACGTCTCCGACCCGGTGTACGCGCCGAACTCAAAAGGCGGCCCGCGAGCCGACAGCGAGCGCTACTCGCCAGTCGGCTGGCACTCCGACGGAGACATGGTGCGCTCGGCCTACACGCTGCACGCCGAGGACGACGACTGGGGCCAGCCGGGCACCCTGGTCCGCGAGGTACTCGACGACGCTGCCCGCGACCGGCTGGTGAGCAACATCGCCGGCCACCTGCTCGACGGGGTGACGGAGCCGGTCTTGCTGCGCGCCTTCGAGTACTGGCGCAACGTTGACAAGCACCTCGGCGACCGCGTCGAGCATGCGGTGCGCGCCAAGCGGAGCTAGCCGAAGGTCGAAGGCGGGCCGGCAGGCAGTCAGGCGGGAAGCGCCACCTGTGCCGCGCCGTAGATCTCGGCCGCCCGCCAGCAGTACCACGCGATGATGCTGCGGTACGGGTGGTACTGCTCGCCGAGAGCATCAAGCTCCCTGGCGGTAGGCGTCGGGACGCCCCACGCGAGCCCGTAGCCGCGGCGCACGGCGAGGTCGCCCGTCGGCCAGATGTCCAGCCGGCGCAACTGGAACAGCAGGAACATCTCGGCCGTCCACTTGCCGATGCCACGGACGGTGCTCAATCGCGCCACGACCTCCTCGTCGCTCTCCCGTGCCAGTTGCCGCGGATCAAGCTTCACCGTCCCGTCGAGCACCTTCGCGGACAGGTCGCGAAGAGAGGCGACCTTCGCGGCCGAGAGGCCGACTGCGCGCAGGGTCTCATCGGACAGCGCGATGAGGCCCTCTGCCGTGACCGATCCGCCGAGAGCGGCAATCAGCCGGCCGTGGATGGCCCGTGCTGCCGGGCCGGCTAGCTGCTGGTAGGTAATGGCTCGGACGAGTGTCTCGAAATGCGAGCCGGCCGGCGCGGGGAAGCGGGGCAGTCCCGCGTCGGCGACGAGCCTGGCTACTACCGGGTCCCGCTCCGCGAGCAGCTTCGCGGCTGCGCGCGGGCTCAGCTTGCGCGCGCGTTGCGCTGGTTCACTGGCCACGGGATCAGCCGCCGGCCAGTGAGTCAAGCGAGACTGCGGGGTCGGCCAGGGCGGCCCGGTCGACTGGCCGACGGGACCGAATCAGGGCCTGGACCGCATCGTTGACGTCCCAGATGTTGACGTTCATACCGGCCAGCACGCGCCCGCCGTCACCCAGCCAGAATGCGATGAACTCGCGGCCAGGCACGTCGCCGCGGAATACGACCTCGTCGTAGCCACCGGGCTCGACGTAGCCGGAGTACTCCATGCCCAGGTCGTACTGATCGGAGAAGAAGTACGGTACCCGGTCGTAGCTGACTTCCTGGCCGAGCATCGCGCGCGCCGCGGCCTGCGGCTGGTTCCGGGCGTTGGCCCAGTGCTCGACCCTGATGTGCTTGCCGATCAGCGGATGGAAAGCGCTGGCTACGTCGCCCGCCGCATAGATGTCCGGATCGGAGGATCGCAGCCCGGCATCGACCTGGACGCCCCCATCCATCTCGAGTCCGGCTGCTACCGCCAGCTCGGTATTGGGTGCCGCGCCGATTCCCACCACGATGGCATCGGCCGGGACCTGGCTGCCGTCGGCGAGGCTAACGCTGGTCGCGCGCTCGTCCTGCCCGTTGATCTCGATCAGGTGCTCGCCGAAGCGCAGGTCGACGCCCTGTTCGCGGTGCAAGTCCGCGAAGACCCGGGCCACTTCGGGGCCGAGCACGCGCAGCAACGGCAGCTCGGCCGTCTCGAGCAGCGTGACGTCGACGCCTGCCAGTCGCGCGGCGGCAGCAACTTCAAGTCCGATCCAGCCGGCCCCGACGACCACGATCCGCGATGCCGTCTGGAGCGCTGCCCTGATCCGTTCGCTGTCGCCGACAGTCCGCAGGTAGAGAATGCCGTCAAGATGGTCGCCCGGAACCGCCAGCCGGCGAGGAGACGAGCCGGTCGTCAGCAGCAGCTTCGCGTAAGTCAGCCGGCTGCCATCGCTGATCGTGATCTGGTGCGCAGCGCGATCGATGGCTGCCACGGTCACTCCCAGCCGCAGATCGACGCCGGCATCGGCATACCACTGCGCGGGATGGACGAAGATCTTCTCCCGCTCGGATTTACCCTGCAGGTACTCCTTGGACAGCGGCGGCCGCTCGTACGGCAGCTCGGTTTCCGCGCCGATCAGGACGATCGGGCCGTCGAAGCCCTCCGCGCGCAGCGTCTCGGCGGCTCGTGCCCCGGCCAGGCTGGCCCCGACAATCAGATAAGGCTCGGTGCTCATGGACGCATCATGGCACCCCGATGACGCGCGCGGTTACACGCCGGCTCGCTGACGGCTGGGCTCGAAGATCAGCCGGCCGTCATGGGCGTCAACGGTGACCTCCTGGCCAGGCCGGATCTGACCATCCAGCAGCATCCGCGACAACGGATTGTCGATCTCGCGCTGGATCGTCCGGCGCATCGGGCGAGCGCCGAACTCGGGCTGATAGCCGTGTTCGGCAATCCAGTCAATCGCAGCCTGATTGAAGTGCAGTACCACGTCCTGGGCATGCAGCTTGCGCCGAGTTTCCTCGAGCATCAGCCGGACGATCTGGCGTAGCTCCTCCTGATCGAGCTCGCGGAAGAAGATGATCTCGTCGATGCGGTTCAAGAACTCGGGCCGGAATGACTCTCGCAGCCGCCGCATCAGCTGGTCGCGAAGCGCCTGCTCCTGACCGGTGTCCGAGCTCCCCGCGTCGCCGGTGAAGCCCAGGGTGGTGCCGCCTCTGGAAATCAGATCGGAGCCCAGGTTGCTGGTCATGATCAGGACCGTGTTCTTGAAATCCACGGTCCGGCCCTGGCCGTCGGTGAGCCGGCCATCGTCGAGCACCTGAAGCAGGATGTTGAACACATCCGCATGGGCTTTCTCGATCTCGTCGAGCAGCACGATCGAATACGGACGCCGCCGCACTGCCTCGGTAAGCTGGCCGGCTTCTTCGTACCCGACGTAGCCGGGTGGCGCGCCGACGAGGCGGCTGACGGTATGCCGCTCCTGGAACTCGCTCATGTCGAGCCGGATCAGCCGGTCCTCAGAGCCGAACATCGCGTCCGCCAGCGCGCGGGCGAGCTCAGTCTTGCCGACCCCGGTCGGGCCGAGGAACAGGAAGCTTCCAACCGGCCGGTGGGGGTCGCCAAGCCCGGCACGAGACCGGCGGATCGACTCGGCGACCGCATCGACGGCTTCGTCCTGCCCGATGACGCGCTCATGCAGGAACCGCTCGAGCCGCAGGAGCCGTTCCTTCTCCTCCTCGGTGAGCTGCTGAACGGGCACGCCCGTGGCGCGTGAGATCACTTCGGCGATGTCATTAACCGTGACCTCGGGCACCGCCGTTTCCTCTTTGGTGAGGTCCTTGACCTGCCGCTGCACCTCCTCGATCTGGTCACGCAGACGCGACGCATGCTCGTACTGCTCGCTGGCTACCGCCTGGTCCTTGTCCCGGCGCAGTTCTTCCGCCTGCCGCTCGAGATCGCGCAGCTCCCTGCCGGGCGTCTTGATGCGCAGCCGGACCCGAGCGCCCGCCTGATCGATGAGATCGATGGCCTTGTCGGGCAGGAACCGGTCGGAGATGTAGCGGTCGGACAGCTCGACCGCAGCATCCAGCGCGTCATCGGTGTAGCGGACCTGATGGTGAGCCTCGTAGCGGTCCCTGAGGCCGCGGAGGATGGCGAGCGCGTCATCGATGGTCGGCTCAGGAACCAGGATCGGCTGAAACCGCCGGGCCAGCGCGGCGTCCTTCTCGATGCTCTTGCGGTACTCGTCAAGGGTGGTAGCGCCGATGATGTGCAGTTCTCCGCGGGCGAGGGCCGGCTTCAGCATGTTGCCGGCGTCCATTCCGCCTTCGGCGCCACTGCCCGCGCCCACTACGGTGTGCAGCTCGTCGATGAAGACAATCAGTGCGTCGGCATGTTCGGAGATCTCGTCGATGATCCTGCGGAGGCGCTCCTCGAAGTCGCCGCGATAGCGGGTGCCGGCGACGACCGCAGACAGTTCGAGCTGCACAACCCGCTTGCCGGCCAGCGTCTGGGGGACATCGTCAGCCACAATGCGCTGAGCGATGCCCTCCACTATTGCCGTCTTGCCGACGCCTGCCTCGCCAATCAGCACCGGGTTGTTCTTGCCGCGACGGGACAGCACCTCGACGGTCTGCTCAATCTCGCTGTCGCGGCCGATGACCGGGTCGACCCGTCCTTCACGCGCCAAGGCGGTCAGGTCGCGGCCGAACTCATCCAGCGTCGGAGTTGCCGACCGGCCATGGCCAGGCGGACCGCCCGACCCGGACACGCCGTGCCCGGCCAGTGCGGCCTGCAATGCTTCAGGCGTCACGTGCGCCCCCGATAGCATCCGCCCCGCCGCGGACTCGGGGTTCACTGCCAGCGCGAGCAGGATGTGCTCAGGGCCGATGTAGGTAGAGCCGACAGCGCGGGAGATCTGATGCGCGTCGAGCAGAGCGCGCTTGGCACCAGGTGTCAGCTGTGGCGGCTCACCGGTGTGCGCGCCCGCGGATTCCTGCCTCTCAATGCTGCGGGCGATGGCATCCGGATCAGCGCCCGCGCGAGCCAGTAGCTGGCGGGTGGGATCGAGCTTCGCCGCTGCCCAGAGCAGATGCTCGGTATCCAGGTCACCGCCGCCGTGCTGGGCCGCATGCGCTGCTCCCGCCCCGATGAGCTCACGGGCCGGCCCGCTCATCAGCCGCGTGATGTCAACACGGTGACCCGGGCGCGACGGTCCGGCGCCCGCCCCGTAGATACGAGCAAGGAAGTCATCAAACGGGCTGGAACCAGAGTCCCCTGGGCCGTAAAAGCCGCTGCTCATCGCAAGTCCCCCTGCTCGCACTCGCCGCTTGCCTAGCCGAGGCCTACCCCCGATAGCTGACCCGACGCTCACGAAATCGGGCAGGCAACCGGGACGTCGGATAACCGCCGTTGTGCCAGATAACTGCCGTTGCGCTAGGGTTCGAACGGCTTACGGCGAGTTACGGGGCCTCTCTGACCACTGCGGACGGGTCCTTGTCCCGGCGCAGGCCTTCGAAGCGCGGGTGGCGCAGCTGCCCGGCGCTGGTCCACTCGCTGAAGCCCACCTGGCCAACGAGCTTGGGCTCTACCCAGTGCACGCCCGTTCGCGGGAGATTGCCGCGGTCGAAGGCTGGCACCGGGCGCTCCAAGCCGCTCAGCGTCTGGGCTAGGGCGCTAAGGGTCGCGTCATCGAACCCGGTGCCGACTTTCCCGGCGTATACCAGCCTGCCGTCGCTGTCGTAGTAGCCGATCAGCAGCGCCCCGAACCCGGTTCGCGACCCCTTGGGGTCGGTGTAGCCCGCGATGACGAACTCCTGGTTCGCCTGGCATTTGAATTTCAGCCAGTCCCGCGAGCGGCCGGACCGGTACGGCGAGTCACCCCGCTTGACGACCAGGCCTTCCCACCCCTTGGCGCATGCCTCGGCGAAGTAGGTCTCGCCGTCGCGCCTGCGGTGCGTCGTGTACCGGATCGGGCCGCCGAAGGACAGCAGCGGCCGCAGCACCTGCTTGCGCTGGTTGAGCGGCAGCTGCCGGAGGTCGCGGCCGTCGGACCACAAGACGTCGAACACGTAATAGAACACCGGGACGTCCGCGCGCAGCGCTTCACTGGGGTGCCGCACGCCGAGCCGCTGCTGCAGAAGGCTGAAGCTCGTCTCGGCACCGGCGAACGCGACCACCTCGCCGTCGATGATGAAGTCCGCGCAGTCCTGCGCCGCCAGCTGGGCTGCCAGCTCGGGATAGGTGTTGTTGACGACCTTCTGGTTCCGGGTCATGAGCCGCAGCTGGTCGCCCGACCGGTAGGCCAGGCACCGTTCGCCGTCGAACTTGCGCTCATACAGCCAGGCCGGATCGCTGAACCTGTCGTTAGTGAGCGTGGCCAGCTCGGGCTCGAGCCAGGAAGGCTGCGTCATACCTCCAGCTCCGCGGCGAGGTCCTCGTCCACGATCAACTCGATCTTGCCCCTGGTGTGGCCCTGGGCAGCCTTGCGAAGTGCTTCCGCCGCATCGGCGAGGAAGTACCTGGCCTCGACCTGAACGGAGAGGCTTCCGTCATCGAACCACGGGGCCATCCGGATCAGACCGCTGCCGCGGGGCTCGCCGTCGTAGGTCCGCCAGTGCACGTGCTCGGCGGCAGGAAGCTCGGCATGCACGGGGGTCGCGATGGTGGCGCCGTCGCACGCGGCGCGAGCAGCTCCCTCGAGCGTCTGCCCAGCGCAGGCAAGGACTTTGGCGGGGCCGCCGCCGGTCGCTTCACGGACCTGCTCAGGCCAGTCGGGCTGAGTGTGGTCGATGACCACGGCAGCGCCGAGCTTGTGCACGAAATCGTGATTGTGCGGGCTGGCCGTTGCCACGACGGCCGCTCCCATCGCCCTGGCGATCTGGACGGCCAGGTGGCCCAGGCCGCCTGCCGCCGCAGTAATCAGGATGCGATCACCTGCGGCGACGGACAGGACGTCGGTTAGCCCCTGCCCGGCCGTTAGCGTGTCTATCGGCGCTGCGGCCGCGTCAACAAGCGACAGGCCAGCCGGGATCGGTGCGAGCTGCTCGATCGGGCAGGTCACGTACTCGGCGTAGCACCCGGACAGGCCGGGATAGCCGTAGACCGGCGCACCATCGTCAAATGCGGCGTCCTCTCCGGAATCGCCCACGATGACCCCAGCGAACTCACCGCCAGGGATATAGGGCATCGGGCCCGTCCAGGCGCCGTGGCGCATGAAATGGTCCCAGGGCCCGACCCCAGCGGCCTGAACCCGGATCAGTGCCTCGCCCTCAGTCGGCTCTGGCAGGTCCACGTCGGCGAGATGCATGGCCTCAGGGTCATCACCGAGGCGTTCCACGATCATTGCCCGCATTCCCGCTCCCTAGGTGAGAGTTCCTGGCGCGCTACAGTCCTCCGGCGAGTTTACGGGGCCGCCGGCGGCCGCCCTGGGATCGGCTGCCGCCAGATATCTCAATGACGGCGGCTAGATCAGCGACTCCAGGGTTGCCCGGGCGCCGCGCATGTGCAGCGACGCGAGCGCTGACCGGTACGCGGCAACGAACCGCTCGTCGTCGACCAGGTTTCCGAATAGCTGCCGATTGGCGATGAACGCGTCCGGGTCCGTGCGCTGGCTCCGGGCGAGCTGCATCAGACTGTCCCTGAAGCGGTCGACGACCTCGATTCGCTGACCTTGCTCGTCGACGCCTTCCGCGTAGCGCGCCCAGCTTGCGACCACTGCGGCCGAGCGCCTGATCTCGCCACCGGTGGCAAGCTGCTGGCGGACCACCGGCAGCAGCCATTTGGGGATGCGGTCTGAGCTTAGGGCGCACAGCCGGGCGATGGTGTCGCGGACGTGCGCGTTGCCGAAGCGCGCGATCAGCGCGTGCGTGTAGCTGCCAAGGTCGACGCCGGGCACCGGCGCCAGGGTCGGGGTGGCCTCGACGTTCATGTAGCCGAGCAGAAATGCCTGGAACAATGGGTCTTGGGCGGCTTCGTGCACCAGCCGGTAGCCGCACAGATAGCCGAAGTAGCACATGGCCTGGTGGCTCGCGTTCAGCAGTCGCAACTTCATCAGCTCATACGGCCCGACGTCGGCGACGAGCTGAACCCCGGCTTCCTCGTATGGCGGCCGCCCGCCGGTGAAGCTATCTTCAAGCACCCACTGCGTGAAGGGCTCGCAGACGACCGGCCATCGGTCATCGATCCCGAATCGCTCCAGGACCTCGGCTCGGTCCGCGTCGGTGGTCACCGGCGTGATGCGGTCGACCATGCAGCTGGGAAACCGCACCTCGCGCTCGACCCACTCGCCGAGGCCGGGCTCTCGCAGCCGGGCAAATGCGGTGAACACACGCCGGGTCAGGTGACCGTTGCCCTGCAAGTTGTCGCAGGACATGATCGTGAAAGGCACGAGCCCGCGCTCACGCCGGCGCTGCAGGGCTTCGGTGATCAGTCCGAACGTGGTGCGCGGTTCCGCGCCGGGCTCGAGATCGCGAATAACCTCAGGGTTGCCGGCGTCGAACTCCCCGGTGACGTCACTGATGTTGTAGCCACCCTCGGTGACTGTCAGAGAGACGATGCGGGTCGCCTCGCTGGTCATCCTCGCAATGACTGCCTCGGGATCGTCGGGAGCGAACAGGTACTCGACGATCGATCCGATCACCCGGGGCTCGTACGTCCCGTCGCTGTGCTTAAGCACTAGCGTGTACAGGCCGTCCTGAGCGTCCAGTGCCTGCTGCATGCGGCGGTCCGCCGCCATGACGCCGACTCCGCAGATGCCCCAGTGCAGCGGAGCGCCGTCGTTCATCAGGCGGTCGTGGTACATCGCCTGGTGGGCGCGGTGGAAGCCGCCTACTCCAAAGTGGACCACGCCTGGTGTGACGCGGTCGCGGTCGTAGGCTGGCGCCGGCAGCCGGTCACGCCAGGACGCTAGCGTCCGCGTGTTCAGGGGCGTCGGCCTGCCCGGCAAAGTCAGGCCTCTGCCTCTGCCTCCGCCGGAACCGATCCGGTTGGCTCGGCCCGAGCATCTCCGGCCTCAGGCCACTTCTTCAGCTCGACCTGGGGGATAAGCCAGGTAGCGAGGAACGCGAGCGCGGCGATCGGGACGGCGACGAGGAACACCGTCTGGATGGACTCGGCGTACCCCGCAACGAATCCGTGGTAGACGGCGGCTGGCAGGCGGGCGAGCAGCGCGGGAGTTGCATCCGCCGCTGAGAAACCTGGCGGGATTGCGGCGCCGTGCAGGTGCCGGGCAAGGTTGCCGATGAGCACGTTGGAGAAGATGGCACCGAAGATCGCGGTGCCGAAGGAGCCGCCGATCGAGCGGAAGAACGTCGCGGCCGAGGTAGCGACGCCTAGCTCGCTGTGCGGAACGGCGTTCTGCACGATGATCACGAGCACCTGCATGACGCCGCCGATACCCAGGCCAAGCACCAGCATGTAGGCCGAGTCCAGGAGCGCGGATGTAGCCACGCCCATCAGCGACAGCAGGTACATGCCCAGCGTCATCAGCGCCGATCCGGCGATGGGGAAGATCCGGTACCTGCCGGTCCGCGAGATGATCTGCCCGGAGCCGATGGACATGAGCAACAGCCCGGCCATCAGCGGCAGCAGCTGGACGCCTGACAGGGTCGGCGAGATGCCCTTGACGACCTGGAAGAATGCGGGCAGGTAGGTGATGGCGCCGAACATCGCGAATCCGACGATGAACCCGACCAGGCTGGTCACCGAGAATGCTCGCTCCCGGAATAGGTGCAACGGCAGCACAGGCTCGGCTGCGCGGCGCTCGACCAGCACGAACACCGCGACTGCCGCGACACCACAGCTGCCCAGGATCCAGATGGGCGCCGAGCCCCAGGCATAAGTCGTGCCGCCCAGGCTCGTCATCAGGATGAAAGAGGTCGCAGCTGTGGCGAGCACCGCGGTGCCGACGTAGTCGATGACGTGGCGCACTCGCCCAAGCCGGCCCGGTACCTGGATGGCGACGACGATCAGCGCGATGACCCCGATCGGCACGTTGATGTAGAAGATCCAGCGCCAGGTCAAGTTGTCGACGAACACCCCGCCGAGCAGCGGGCCGACAATGCTCGCCACACCGAAGACCGCCCCGAACAGGCCGACATAGCGGCCACGGTCCCGTGGCGAGACGATATCTCCGACGATGGCCTGCGCGCCGACCATCAGCCCGCCACTGCCAAGGCCCTGGACGGCGCGGAAGGCGATGAGCTCGATCATGGAGTGACTGATCCCGGCAAAGACCGATCCGGCCAGGAAGATGACGATGGCAGCCTGAAAGAAGACCTTCCTGCCGTACTGGTCCCCGAGCTTGCCCCACAGCGGCGTCGATACGGTAGTGGCAAGCAGGTAAGCGGTGATCACCCAGGCGATGTGCGAGCCGCCCTTAAGGTCGCCGACGATAGTCGGCAGCGCGGTCGAGACGATGGTCTGATCGAGCGCCGCCAGCAGCATCCCGAGCATCAGCGCGCCGATGATCATGAGGATGGTGCGCTGGCTCAGGCCGGGCAGCGCGCCGTTATCGTCGAGGCCGGCCCCGCCAGCCCTGCCGTTCCCTGGCATGGCGGCAAATCTACCTGGTTAACCCGTCGCCCTCGGCACCGGCAATACGACGGGACTTCGGCCGCCCCCGTCCGCCGGCGCCGCCCCGGCCGGGGTAGCCAGGAGTACCTCAACCCGGTTGAGCGCGCTCTGGAAACTGGCCTGAAGGTTCGCGAGGGTGCCGATGTTCTGCCCGATGAGAGCGGTCTGGTAGGCGGCTTCCACGGTTAGCCAGGTGTTGATCAGGTTCACCTGCTGCTTGCAGGTGACATCGGCAACGGCAGTGGCGGTCTCGGCTGCCGTCGGGCTCTTCGGCCAGTTATGGTCGGCTGCCTGCTGCGGGCTGCCGTAGTGATAGCCCCGCCGCGCCATGCACCGCGACCACGCCGCATTGACGGCCACGACTCGTGGATCAGTCTCCGTCCACATACTTGCCTGCTGGGCGATAGCCGGGACCGGGTCGCCCAGCTGGCTACTACCAGGGCGGTAGATCTCGTTGTTCGCGACGTTCAGGCAGCCCGGCTCCCGGACCGGTCCGATGGTGACGCCAGGCGCGAAGCCGAGCAGCGCCACTGCCAAGGCCGCATGCTGCTTGAGGTCGTTGAAAGAGCTGAATCCGCCCAGGAACGCCCCGCCCTGCGGCGGGCTGCTTGCAGTGGCAGGCTGACCATACCCGTAGGTGCTTGCGTCGCTCAGGCTTATGGTCAGCCAGTTCGCCCTCCCGAATGAGCCGTTGAACCCGTACTCGATGCCCTGCAGGAGTGCTTGCTCCTGTGATGGCGTGGTCTGGCTGGTGTAGACGAACCCTCTGGCCGCCATGCATTTCTGTGTCAGGAGTACCTGTGCTTCGGCCAGCACCGTCTGCTGCAGCCCAGACACGGCCGCATAGGAATTCAGCGGCAGGCTGATGGTCTGGCCGGAGGCTGCTGACGGTATCGGCGGCACGGCTATCTTCGGCCGGCCGTTAAACCCGGCCGCTGCCGGCACTGCCAGGAAGCCGCCGGCTGGACCGGGAACGACAAGAAAACCGCCGTGGGCGAACCGCCCCGGCTGCACCCGTCCGTGATGCCCGGACTGGCCCGCCGACGAGCACGCCGCCAGCACACAGACGGACAACAAGCAGAGCCACAGCAAGCAGGCGGCAATCTGCCTGCCGTGGCTGTGCCTGCCGCCGCTGGCCTGGCGGCGGATCCAGGGTCGGTCAGCGGCGCAGCGCATCGGCGGGCTCGATGGCACTCGCGCGCAGGGACGGGTACAGGCCGGCCAGCAGTCCGATAACAGCACCGGCAGCAGGAGCGGCGAAGACAATGCGCGGGTCGAGCAGGGCCGTCCAGTGCTCCGAGATCGTCACGCCGATCGCGACCAGCACACCAAGACAGGCTCCGACCAGACCGCCGAACAGGCCGAGTGCGGTGGATTCGGCCAGGAACTGGATGGCGATGTGCCGCGGCCTGGCGCCGAGCGCCCGGCGCAGGCCAATCTCGCTGGACCGCTCAAGAACCGCGACCAGCGTCGTGTTCGCGATTCCGATCGCGCCGATGATCAGCGCGACCCCGGCGAGTGCGAGGAACACCGTGTTGAGGCTTGCTGTCACCGATTTCTTGAGCTGGGCCGGATTGACCGGTGCCGTCGCGGTCAGCAGCTTCGGGTTATCGGGTCGCAGCGCCACGGCCGCCTGCTCGGCGACGACCTGAGCCGCGCCGAGCCTGGTGTGGATGAGCATCTGCGCCGGACTGTACGACGGGGGAGGGCCCCACAGGCGCAGTGCGGTGCTCTCTGGTACGGTCACGCCCAGATTGAGCTGCGGCAGCCGCGGGTCGCCCGCAAGGATGCCGACGACGGTGAATGGCTGTCCGCCGATGAACACGGCCGGCTCGTTGACCAGGCTGGATATGCCGAGCTGCGCCGCAGCCGACTTTCCAAGCACCGCGACGTTCTGCGCGGTGGCCTCGTGGAACTGGTTGAACAGCACGCCAGCGGCGAGCTGCGCGCCACTTGCGACCAGCGCGCCTGGGCTTGCCGCGGTCACTGGCAGGCCAACCTTGGTTCCGCCGGCGCTCGGCGGTAGGGCGCTCACCTCCCTGTTGCCGTTGTTGACCGACCACCAGACACCAGCTGCCAGCACGCCGTGGATCCGGTCGGCCAGCGCATCGGCGTTCATGGGGAAGTCCATGGTCGGATTAGCGGACCCGCCGCGGGCGCCGGTGTCGTTGACCGTCACCTGGGTAGCGTCCTGGACATTGAAGTCCTTGCCAATCTGCCCGGCGGCTGTCTGCGACAGCGCGACGATGGCGACGAAGCCGCCAATGCCAGCGACTGTCCCAAGCATTGTCAGTGCCGATCGACCCGGCCGCTGGACCAGCCCGGCGATCGCCTCGCTGGCCAGGTCGGCTAGGCGGAATCGGGACGGGGCCTGAACGCTCCGGCTGCGGCGAGCCGGCGCTCGGTGGCTAACCGCCCTGGACCGCATGCGAGCCTCCGCTCCGGTCCCCGTAAGGCACGCCCGGATCCTCGTGCACCAGCAGGTTCTCCGTTGGCCAGGGATCCTCCGGAAGTTCCTGGCCTGCCGGAAGTTCCTGGCCTGCCGGAACGCCGGGATCCTGCTCCCACAGCCTGCCGTCCCGAATCCTGATCTGCCGCTGAGCTTGGGCCGCGACCACCGGGTTGTGGGTGATCACCACGAGCGTCGCTCCCTGACTGTGCAGCGAGCCGAGCAGATCGGTCAGTTCCTTAGTCGCAGCGGTGTCCAGGTTTCCGGTTGGCTCATCACAGAGCAGCAGCGACGGGCGGTTGACCAATGCGCGCGCGATCGCCACCCGCTGGCGCTCCCCGCCGGACAATTCTGTCGGCAGCGCGAACGCTCTGGCGGCCAGGCCGACCCCGACCAGCGCGGACATGGCCTCCGCGTACCTGTGTCGCCGCGGCATGTCCGCGTAGACCTGCGCAAGCATGACGTTCTCGATCGCTGAGCGATGCGGAAGCAGGTGGAACGACTGGAAGACGAAGCCGATGTGCCGGGCGCGGACGGCCGCCCGGTCGCGCTCGGAGGCGCGGCCAAGGTCGATGCCGTCGATCTCCAGCTTGCCTTCCGTAGGCCGGTCCAGCAGGCCAAGCAGGTTGAGCAAAGTCGACTTTCCCGATCCCGACGGGCCCATGATGGCGACGTGCTCGCCGCGCCTGATAACCAGGTCGGTCGGCTTCAGCGCCTGCACCGGGGGTGGCCCAGGGTAGGTGTAGCCAGCCGCCGACAGCTGAATGACCGGCGGCTCGGCGGACGCTAGGGTCATCGCCGCAGTTTCCTGCCCGAATGCCCGCCGCCGGATGACGCGTAGTTCTCGCCGGTGATCACCCGGTCGCCTGCTGCTAGCGCACCGGGCTGCACCGGGGTGACCTGCAGCAGACCGCCGCCCGCCGTCCCCACCTGCACGGCAACACGGACCGCCGTTGTTCCGACCAGCTTGGATACATACGTCCGACCATCGGCGCTAGCAAAGATGGCAGCCTCCGGCACCGCCAGCACGGCCCCATGACTGCGCGCCGCCGCTATGTTCAGCGAGAGGTCCTGGCCGACTAGCGACGTCGGCAGCGCCCGGCTGGGCCTGATACCCACACGCACGTAGAGGCCGCCGGACACCGATGCCTTGCTCGCGGTGACGTGCGACACCGAGGTAATCCTGCCGGGAATGGTGACGCCAGAGCCAGGCTCGGTAATCGTCACCTTCATGCCCGGCCTGACCAGGGCGGCATCGCTGGGGTTGAGCTGCCCGGAGATTGTCGGATTGCCGATCGCCAGTGTGAGCGCGCCGGCGCTGATCGACTGGCCCACCGTTGCGCTCAGCCTGACAATCCTGGCCGGCAGCCGCGGAACGAAGGTGTACTCGCCAAGCGGGACCACCGGTCCCCGGTCAGTTTTCGTACCGCCGGTGATCTGCTCTGGCGTGTAGCCGATGCCCTTGTAGAAGGCATCGACCGCGGCAGACGTACCGGGCCCGAAGGACCCGGCAGCGTCGGTGCCGGTCGAGTAGCCGAGCGACTGCAAGTCGTCCTGGAGCTCGGTAACGTCCGGTCCAGTCTCGCCCGGCTGCAGGTTGCGGTAGGCGGGCACGGTGCCTTGCAGCACGAAGAACGGCTGGCCAGCTACCTCGAGCAGGACACTGCCCTGACCGACTGTGCTGCCACTGTGGCGGAAGATCCTGGTCACGATCGGCTGCACGTTCTGGTTGCTTGCGGCTGCACCACCGCCGGACCCGCCGATGGCCGACGGGCTGACCTCCTTCGGCGGACCTACCACGGCCTCGCCGAGGACCGTCGTGATCAGCACCGTCCGTTGCACCGGCACGGTCAGCTCGGTCAGGGCCGGCGGATTGGTTTGCGCGGCCTGCTCGGCCGGCGATTTGATCTGGGAAGTCAGCAGCAGCGCGGTCGCGCCGACGAGCACGACGAACGCGACGCTCGCGAGGAGGATGATCCTACGCCGACGCAGCCGGTCATAACCACGAGCCACCCCGTCGACTGCTGTCGTGTCCACCGTCGTCGTGTCCACCGCTGCGAGCCCCCGAACCACGGCTTGCCAACTGTGCCGACAACGTTACGACAACAGCCCAAGTTCCGCAGACTCATTCGGCGCTGCCCCTATTTGCCCTGTCGGTCCCGTTGGTCGTTAGCCGCCCGGCAACGGGCTATGGCCGCCTAGCGGGCTTCGCGCCGTACAACACATAGAGCGATTGGGATTCTCAGTTGCATGTGCTGAGAATCCCAATCGGTCTGTCAGAATCGCTGACTATCCCAATCGTTAGCCGTCTCGGCGTTTGCACGGAACGGAGAACACGCATGAAGCTCGGTCTGATGCTTGGCTACTCGGGCGCCACAGTTGAGTTCCCGATCGACCTGATCAAGCAGGCCGAGAAGCTCGGATACGACTCGGTCTGGACGGCCGAGGCGTACGGCTCGGACGCGATGACACCGCTGGCGTGGATCGCGGCCCAGACGTCCCGGATCAAGCTCGGCACGGGGATCGCGCAGCTTGCCGGGCGGACACCGGCGATGTGCGCGATGCAGGCCATGACGATCGATGCCCTGGCCGGCGGCGGCCGGATGATCGTCGGGCTCGGGGTGTCCGGCCCGCAGATCGTCGAGGGCTGGTATGGCCAGCCCTGGGGCAGGCCGTACTGGCGGGTTCGTGACTACGTGCAGATCATGCAGAAGATCTTCCGTCGCGAGGGCCCGGTGTCGCACGAGGGCCGGGAGATCTGCCTGCCGTACACGGGGGAGGGAGCGACCGGGCTGGGCAAGCCGCTGTACTCGATCTTGCACCCGTCCGCGAAGATCCCGATTTACCTGGGCAGCGGGTCAGAATCGATGCTGCGGCTGTGCGGCGAACTGTGCGATGGCCTGCTGCCGTTGCGCTTCGTGCCGCGAGATATGCCGCGCTTCCGCCGGGCAATCGAGGAGGGCTTCGCCCGGACAGGGAACGGCAAGTCGTGGGACAGCTTCTCCTTCGATGCGCTTGTCGGCGTGACGGTCACCGACGACGTCGCTTCGGCGCTGCGCGCACAGAAGCCTGGTATCGCGCTGTATGTCGGCGGGATGGGCCATCCGACTGTCAACTTCCACAAGCGGGCGATGGAGCAGCTTGGCTACGCCGACGCCGCCGACCGGATTGAGGAGTTGTTCCGCGCCGGCCGCAAGCAGGAAGCCGCCGACGCGGTGCCCGACGAATTCGTGGACGAAGCGGCGCTGGTCGGCACGCCGAGGCGGATCAGGGAGCGTTACCGAGCCTGGGCTGACTGCGGCATCACTGGTCTGCACGTGGCGACGCGACAGGCGGCTGCCCTGGAGCTGATGGCCGAGATCGCTCAGCTGTAGACGAGCGACCCGTCGTCGAGGTCCGCCTTGGGCAGGATCTCGCGCTCTTCCTCGTGCTCGAGCATGTGGGTCCACGGCTCGCGGTCGCCCTGCTTGTACAGGATGTGCTGCGAGCGCATGACATAGCCGGCGTTGAAGTTCTCCGGATCGGACCACGGCCCCAGCTGCATGTCCGCGTCCTCTGGCCGCAAGGTGGGGACTGCCGTCGTGACGCCCATGTCCTGCATGTGCGACAGCAGGCGGATGACCAGGTCGCTGACCAGGTCCACGCGCAGCGTCCAGCTGTGCCGGAAGTAGCCGAAGATGTAGGCCATGTTCGGCACGCCGTTGATCATGATGCCGCGCCAGGTGACCCGCCCTGCGAAGTTGACCGGCTCGCCATCGACGGTGAACGCGACGTCACCGAAGGCCGACATGTTGAAGCCCGTGGCGGTGACGACGATGTCGGCCAGGATCTCCTCGCCAGAGCCGACCTTAATCCCGTTCTCGGTGAACGCCTCGATCGTGTCAGTGACGATCGAGGCCTTCCCGTCGCGAAGTGCCGCGAACAGGTCGCCGTCGGGGACGATGGCGATGCGCTGCTGCCACGGGCGATACCGGGGAGTCAGGTGCTTTTCGATGTCAAAGCCCTCGGGCAGCAGCGGGCGGATGGACTCGATCAGGAACGCGTGCAGATCCCCGGGGGTCTCTCGCCCCATCCGGGCCAGCATGTCCGTGAGCTGGATGTACTGACGCCGGAGGATCTCGTGCGTCCACTCCTCGGGAATGTCCAGGGAGCGCAGCGTCACGGCCAGCTCGGCCTGCGCCGGCGGGGCGAAGAAGTAGGTGGGGGAGCGCTGCAGCATCGTCACGTGCTCCGCCGTCCCGGCTATCGCGGGGATCAGCGTTGCGGCCGTCGCACCAGAGCCGATCACGACGACGCGCTTGCCCGCCAGGTCGAGATCTTCCGGCCAGCCCTGCGGGTGCACGATCAGGCCCTGGAAGCGGTCCATGCCCTCCCACCGCGGCTGGTACGGCCTGGCGTGGTTGTAGTAGCCCTGGCACATCCATAGGAAGTCGGCGGTGAACCGCAGCTGCTCCCCGGTGTCACCCCGGGTGACCTCGACAGTCCACCGGCGTTCGTCGGTGGACCAGCTTGCCGCATCGACCCGGTGCTGGTAGCGGATCTGCAGGGCGAGATCGTCCTCGTCAATGACCTCGTCGAGGTAAGCGAGGATCTCGTCAGCCGCCGCGATCGACGGGCCGCGCCACGGCTTGAACCGGTAGCCATAGGTGAACAGGTCGCTGTCGGAGCGAACGCCTGGGTACCGGTGGGTCCACCAGGTCCCGCCCCGGTTGTCCTGGGCGTCCAGGATCACGAAGGTCCGGTCGGGGAACCGTTCCCGCAGGTGATGCGCGGCGCCGATGCCCGAGACCCCGGCGCCGACGATGAGGACATCGACGTGGCCGGCGTCATGGATCTCCTGCGTGCCCTGGCCGGAAGCGGTCATCGATACCGTCGTTGTCATAGCCGGACCTCCCAGAACGCTTCCAGTACCTCCACCAATCGTAGGTGCGAGCGCGCGCCCCGGACCAATGCTCTGGCGGCGCGACCCGTTGGCCTGGTGCCTTAGTGTCGGGCCATGGCCATAGAAGCGGAGACTGAGCAAGACCGCAGCAAGCGGCACTACCAGCGGACCCTTTTCGACGGCGTCGCTCCGCTCTATGAGGCCTCTCGGCTCGGATACCCGACTGACATCGTGGAGTTCGCCGTCACGACCGCGGCGCTCGGCCGACACAGCCGGGTCCTAGAGGTTGGCTGCGGCACGGGCCAGCTCACCGAGCGCTTGGCCGGCTTCGGGTTCAGCCTGACGGCCATCGACATCGGCCCTTCGATGGTCGCCGAAGCCCGGCACCGTCTCAATGGGCCGGACGTCGAGTTCCAGGTTGCATCCTTCGAGGACTTCCCGGCCGCCGAAGCCTCCTTCGACTTGATCGTCTCGGCCGCGGCATTTCACTGGGTTGATCCCGAGGTCCGATACCGCAAGTCTGCTCAGCTTCTGCGGCCGGGGGGCTGGCTCGCCCTGCTGGATATCAGCGAGCACTATGACGATCCCTTTGGCGCGGCGCTCCGTGACATGTGGGTTGCCCGCAGCGACGGGCGCGGCGCCTGGGTGAAGCGGGCCACCGATACCGAGGTCATCACGGGCACCGGCTGGTTCTCCGAGCCGATCCACCGGACATACGCACAGCGCATGGCGCGCCCCGCCGATGTCGTCATCGGCGTAGAGAACACCAGAGCGACGTCGCTGAGCTGGCCAGATGACGTCCGGCGGGGGTTCACCGAGGAGCTGGCGCATCATCTGGAACTTCAGCGCGACGTGCGCCTCACGCAGCACACGTCGGTGACGATGGCCCGCATCCTGCGGCGCCCTGACTAAGCCTTTGATGGCGTCAGGAGCTTGGCCGGCGTGATCGGCAAGTCGCGGACGCGGATGCCAGTCGCGTGATAGACGGCGTTGGCGATCGCGGCTGCTGTGCCCACGATGCCGATCTCGCCGATGCCTTTGGAACCCATCGGGTTGACGTACGGGTCCTCCTCGTCGATCCAGGCGACGTCGAAGTCGCCACTATCGGCATTTGCCGGGATGTGGTAGGTCGCGAAGTCGTGGTTCATCACATGCCCGAAGCGCGGATCGACGCGGCTCTCCTCATGGAGTGCCATCCCCACGCCCATCGTCATCCCGCCGATGAACTGCGATCGGGCGGTCTTAGGGTTGATGATCCTGCCGGCGGCGAAGACTGCGGTCATGCGCGGGATGCGCACCTCCCCGCTGTCGGCGTCCACCCGAGCCTCGGCGAAGCAGGCTCCGAAGGCGTGCATCGCGTACTTGGCAGCCTCGGGGTTGTCGCGCGCAGCGGCCTCGGCCTGGTCACCTTCGGCCGGACTGTTGCCGTGCCTGTCGCGGAACAGGCGGGCTGCCTCGACGACGGCCGTTCCCCAGCTCGTGATGCCAGAGGAGCCGGCCGCGATCGAAGCCTCCGGGAAGCTGGTATCGCCGATGCGCAGATCTATGTCGTCAACGTCACTTCCCAGGGCGTCGGCGGCGATCTGGGCTAGCGCTGTCCAGGTTCCGGTGCCGATGTCCTCAGCGCCGATCTCCACTACATAACGGCCGTCCCCCGGATAGCTGATCCTTGCTACCGAGCCCGGGAACCTGACGACGGGAAAGGTAGACGATGCCACCCCCGTGCCTACCAGCCAGCGGCCCTCCATGGAGGAGCGCGGGCGTGCGTCGCGCCCAGCCCAGCCGAACCGGCGTGCGCCCTCGAGCAGGCAGGCGACGAGGTTGCGGCTGGAGTAGGGCAGCCCGGTCTCGGCGTCGATCTCGGGTTCGTTACGGATCCGGAACTCAACGGGGTCAAGGCCGCAGCTGATCGCCATCTCATCCATCGCTGATTCCAGCGCGTACATCCCCGGGGCTTCGCCCGGTGCGCGCATCCACGACGGAACCGGCACGTCGAGCGCGGCCAGGCGGTGGGTAGTGCGGCGTCCTTGGGCTGCGTACATCGTCCGGGTCGGGACGGCGGCCTGCTCCGCGAATTCTTTCGTCTTAGCCGTCTGCTCGATGACGTCATGGGAAATGGCGGTGAGATGTCCGCTGCGGTCGG
>Ga0335072_10001978_pt1 | contig 32390 bp, 24 predicted proteins | sample Lox_Sample_21_FD_206725 | JGI IMG/M metagenome (GOLD analysis project Ga0335072, IMG submission 206725) | Soil microbial communities from Loxahatchee National Wildlife Refuge, Florida, United States - Lox_Sample_2.1 | ecosystem: Environmental > Terrestrial > Soil > Wetlands | place: USA...
CCAGGCCACCAACATAACGCGCAATAAGTTCCACGGCGAGTGGAACTACACCATTGCACCCAACCAGCAGCCCCCGTGACGCACTTATTTCGCCGCGTGCCCTTAGCGGCTTGGTAACCAATCGCGCCGAAACTGTGCGCATGCCTACCCTGTTCCGCTCCCCGGCGTCGCCGCGCGCCCGCGGCCTTTCGCGCCTGCACCTGACGCACGGCACGGCGCTCACCTACGGTGCGGCCCTGCTGATTGCCGTCGCCGTCCTCGCGATCGGCCTGACCGTCTGGCGCATGCGCGACGATGCCCTCGAAGCCGCCCGCGCCAATACCGACAATCTCGCCACCGTGCTGGCCGAGCAAACCGCGCGCTCGGTGCAGGTCGTCGACATCGTGCTGCGCGACATGCAGGACCTGGTGGCGGGCCTGCACGTCACGACGGTGGACGACTTCAAGCGCGCGCTTGCCACCAGGCCGGTTTACGACTTCCTGCGCAGCCGCGCCGAGCGCCTACCCCAGGTCGACGATGTCAGCCTGATCGCGGGCGACGGCACGCGCGTCAATTACTCCGTCGCCTGGCCAGGCGATCGCATCACCGTCGCGGATCGGGAGTACATGCGGCACTTCCGCGCCCGGCACGATTCCGGCCTGTTCATCAGCCAACCGGTGGTCAGCCGGGCAACCCATGTCTGGACCATCGTCCTCGCCCGCGAGGTCACCGGGCCCGACGGCCAGTTTCTGGGCGTGGTGATCGCATCGATGCCGTTGCAGGTGTTCGCCGAGCTCTACGCCTCGATCAATTTGCCGCAGAACGAGGCGTTCTCGCTGTTCCGGCGTGACGGCACCGTGCTGGTGCGGCATCCGGACCCGATTTCGCACATCGGGAGCAGGATGCCGGTTGGCTCGCGGTGGTACACGGTGGTGGCCGCGGGGGGCGGCCATTACGAGTCGCCAGGCTATTTCGATGACGAAGCGCGCCTGATCGCCGTGCGGCCGCTCGGCGGCTACGGGCTGGTGGTCGATGTCGGCATTCCGGTCAGCGTCGCACTGGCGCACTGGCGATACATGACGATCGTTATCGGGCTCGGCACCCTGTTCGGCGCCGGCTTCCTGCTGATCCTGCTGGGGCTGCTGCGCCAGCAGTTGCGCCGGCTGGAGCAATCGCGGGCGGCACTCGGGCTGCGCAATGCGGAATTGACGCGCGTCGCCGGCGCATTGCGCGACAGCGAGGCCCGGCTCGACGGCAAGTCGCGTGCTCTGGACATGACCCTCGCCGCCATGGACCAGGGGGTGATGATGGTGGACGCCAATGGCCTCGTCGCGGTGTGCAACGAGCGGGCCAGCGCCCTGCTTGACCTGCCGCCGCCGCTGATGACCGGCAAGCCCGCCTTTGCCGAGCTGGCGGCGCTGCGGCCGGATGACGGCGTGTTTGCCCAGATGCGCCAGGCCATGGCGCCCGCGGCGGCGAGCGATCCGGACACCGCCGCGTTGCCCGGCGTGGCGCAGTGCAGCGAGCATCACTTCACCAACGATCGGATCGTTGAGGTGCGCTGCGTGCCGCTGACGGCCGGCGGCGTGCTTGCCATGTTCGACGACGTGACCGCACGCCGCGAGGCGGACCGCCAGATCGCGTTCATGGCGCGGCATGATCCGCTGACGCGGCTGCCGAACCGGGCCGCCCTGGCCGAGCGCCTGGAGCAAACGATCGCGCGCGCCGGACGCGGCAGCCTGGCCGGCGTGCTGTGCCTGGACCTCGACCATTTCAAAGGGATCAACGACACGCTGGGCCACGCGTGCGGCGACCGCCTGCTGTCGGCGGTGGCGGACCGGCTGACGGCCTGCGTGCGGGAAGTGGACACGGTGGCGCGTCTTGGCGGTGACGAATTTGCCGTGGTGCAGGGCGATGCCGAACGCCCCGAGGACGTGGGGCTGCTGTCGTGCCGCATCATCGAGGTGCTCAGCCTGCCCTATGAACTCGATGGCCACCAGGTCACGGTGGGCGCCAGTGTCGGCATCGCCCTGATCCCCACCGATGGCACCGACGCGGACACGCTGCTGAAGAACGCCGATATCGCGCTGTACCGCGCCAAGTCGGACGGCCGCGGCGTTTACCGGTTCTTCGCGCCCGAGATGGACGCGCGGCTGCAGGAGCGGCAGCGGCTGGAACTCGATCTGCGGCATGCCCTGACGCACCACGAGTTCGAGCTGTACTACCAGCCGCTGATCAACCTGGCGTCGGAGCAGATCTGCGGCTTCGAGGCACTGCTGCGCTGGCACCACCCCGTGCGCGGCCTGCTCGAGCCGGGCGCGTTCGTGCCGCTGACCGAGGAGATGGGCCTGATCGTGCCGCTCGGCGATTGGGCACTGCACGAAGCCTGCCGCCAGGCGACGACCTGGCCCGACGATGTCGGCGTGGTGGTCAACCTCTCGCCGGTGCAGTTCCGCTATCGCGAGCTGGTGTCGATGGTCGCGGGCGCATTGCGGGAAACCGGCCTGCCGCCACGGCGGCTGGAGCTGGACATCACCGAGGCGGTATTGCTCGCGAGCTCCGACAACGTGCTGCAAACGCTGCGCGGCCTGCGGGACCTGGGCGTGCGGATCGCGATGGACGATTTTGGCGCCGGGTGCTCTTCGCTGGGCTACCTTCGCGGCTTTCCGTTCGACAAGATCAAGCTGGACCGTTCATTCGTGCGCGACCTGCCGCAGCATGCGGATGCCGCGGCGATCGTGCGGGCGGTGGCGCGGCTCGGCACCTCGCTCGGGATGACGACGACGGCGGAAGGGGTGGAGACCGGGGGGCAGCTCGCGCACCTGCGCACGGAGGGCTACGCGGAAGTGCAAGGCTACCTGTTCAGCCAGCCGCGGCCGGCAGAGGAATTGCCGGAGCTGTTGCGCGTGCTCCGCCGCCCGGCGGCGGTCGCGGCGGCATGATGGCATGTGGCGGGGCGCACCGGGTGAGCCACTGTCATGATGCACTATCGCTCTCTGTTCGAACCGGCGGTGCAGACCGCATCGCCGAGAAGGAATTTTGCCGCAGATGCACGCTGATGCACACCTATGAAGTCCGCAAATATCCGCTCCAGATCGAAAGCCGAGATCCTCCCGCAAACCACCCCACCACAGTCAGGCGACCGCGCGCCGCACCATCACCCCCGCCACCGCCAGCATCACCAGCGCGATGATCGCCATCGGCCAGGCCTGCTGCAATGCCACCCCCACCTTCATGTCCTGCAGGAACAACCCGCGCGACGCCACCAGCATATACCGCACCGGATCGGCGCGGCTGATGAATTCCACCGCCGGCGGCATGTTCTCCACCGGCGCGGCATAGCCCGACAGCACGATCATCGGCGAGGCAATCACGAACACCCCCAGCATCCCCTGCTGCTGCGTGCGCGCAATGGACGAAATCGCCAGCCCGATCGCCGTGCCGGTCAGCGTGAACAACACCAGCATCGCTTCCAGCAGCAGCATGTCGCCGCGGAACGGCACGCGGAACCACAGCAGCGCCGCGGCGATCACGATATTGGCGTCCAGCAGGCCGACGATAACGCCCGGCAACGCCTTGCCCGCCAGGATTTCCGTCGGACGCAGCGGCGTCACCAGCAATTGCTCCAGCGTGCCGAGTTCGCGTTCGCGCGACAGCGCCAGCGCGCTGATCAGCAGCGACATGATCATCGACAGCACACACACAAGGCCGGGCAGGATGAACCACTTGCTTTCCAGCGCCGGGTTGAACCAGTCGCGCGTCAGCAGCACCAGCGGCGTGCGGGCGGACGCAAGACCGGCGTTGTAATCGGCGACAATGTCGGCGGCGTAGCCTTGCAGCAGCAGCGCGGTGTTCGACCGGCGCGCGTCCACCAGCAATTCCGCCACCGCGGCGCGGCCGGCCAGCACATCGGCGGAGAAATTCTGCGGCAGGTGCAGCACCGCCGCGACCTGCTTGTCGTCCAGTTCCTGCCGCGCCGTTCCCGGCGATTGCGGCGCGGCGACAACATGGAAGGCGGGGGAAGCGGCGAAGCGCCGCACCAGTTCGGCGGATTGCGCACCGGCATCCTCGTTCCAGATGCCGAGCGCGACGTGGGTCACGTCATAGCTCGCGGCATAGGCGAACAACACCACCTGGACGACCGGCGGAATCAGAATGACGCGGCGCGTCTTCGGATCTTTCCAAAGCGCCGCGAGTTCTTTCAGCATCAATGCGAAGATGCGGCGCAGCATCAGCAAGGCTCCGTCACGCGCGGCGGGCACATCAATCCAGCCTCCGCCGCGTCACCAGCACGGTGCCGGTCACCGCCAGCGCCCCGGCGGCGGCCAGCGCGGCCATGTTCGGCAGGATCACCGGCCAGACATCGCCGGCCAGCAAGACCGTCTGCAGGATCGACACCAGATAGCGCGCCGGCACCAGGTAGGTCACCAATTGCAGCCATTGCGGCATGGCGGCGATGTCGAACACCATGCCGGACAGCATCAGCGCCGGCATCATCGTGGAAAGGAACGCCATCTGCGACGCCACGAACGTGTTGCGCGCCAGCGTCGAGATGAACAATCCCCAGCCCAGTGCGAACACCAGGAACAACGAGACGGCGATCACCAGCGGCACCAGGCTGCCGCGGAACGGCACGTGGAACAGAAACGTTGCCAACAGCAGCGATACCAGCATGCTGCCGATGCCGAGTGCGAAATTGCAGCCCAGGCGTGCCAGGATCATCTCGCCCAGATGCGCCGGCGAGGCCAGCAACGATTCCATCGTGCCATGCTCCCACTCGCGGGAAACACCGCCTGCGGTCAGCAACGTGCCGGCCATGGTCATCACCATGGCGATGACTCCCGGCACGATCGCGTCGGCCGAGCGCAGTTCCGGGTTGAACCAGTCGCGAATCTGCAAATCGACGCCACCTGCCGTGCGCAGCCGTTGCTCCCGCGCGCGGCCGGCAAGCCAGACCTGGATGGCGCCCTCGACATAGCCGGACAGAATCTGCGCGGTATTCGGATCGGTGGCATTCAGGTCCAGCGCGGCGGTGGCCGGCCACGCGGCGGAACGAGTCAAATGCTGCATGAAATCGGTGCGCAGCACGACGATGCCGCGCACGCGGCCGGCAGCGAGCGCGGCCTCGGCCTGGTGCACGCTGGCGGCACGCTGCACCGACAGATAGGGCGAGGCGTCCATCGCCTGGATCAGGCCCCGCACCTCCTGCTCCGGTGCATCCGCCACCAGCGCGATCGGCATGTGATGGGCGTCGAAGGAAATGCCGAAGCCCAGCACCAGGAGCAATACCAGCGGCATCAGGAACGCGATCAGCATGGCGGAGGGATCGCGCACCACGTGCTTCATTTCCTTGCGCAGCAGGCCGCGCAGGCGGATGGCGGCGGGACTCATGCGGCCTCGCTCTGCGGCGTGTCGCGCGCGGCCAGGGCAATGAAGGCGTCTTCCAGGGTCGGGTCGGGCAACGACGCCGAGCGTACCATGGCGCGCAACTCGCCCGGCGTGCCGGTGGCGGCGAGGCGGCCCTGGCTGACGATGCCCAGGCGGTCGCAATACTCCGCTTCGTCCATGAAATGGCTGGTGACCATGATGGTGACCCCGTCATCGGCCAGCAGGCCGATCCTGCTCCAGAATTCGCGGCGGGTGAGCGGATCGACTCCGGATGTCGGTTCGTCCAGGAAAAGAATTTGCGGTGCGTGCAACAGCGAGGCGGAAAGTGCCAGCCGCTGCTTCAGGCCAAGCGGCAGGTCGCGCGCGACGGTGTCGGCGAGGGCGGCGAGGTCGAAGCGATGCAGTGCGGCGTCGATGGCGTCGCGGCGGGCGCGGCGGTTCAGGCCGTAGACGCGGGCGAAGAAACGGAGGTTCTCCCGCACCGACAGCTCCGCATACAGCGAGAACCGCTGCGCCATGTAGCCGACACGGGCGCGAGCGGCGGCGGGTGCGTGCAGCAGGTCCAGGCCGGCGACGCGGGCGGTGCCGCCGGATGGCGGCAGCAGGCCGCACAGCATGCGAAAGGTGGTGGACTTGCCGGCGCCGTTCGGGCCGAGCAGGCCGAAAATCTGCCCGCGTGGCACGGCGAAGCTGACATGGTCGACCGCGGTGAAGCTGCCGAAGCGGCGGACCAGGTCGTGCACTTCGATGGCCGGGGCGTCGGACGCGGGGGTGCCGGACGCTGATGCAGGGATGCCGGGCGCTGACGCAGCGACGCCGGGTGGCGACGTGGGAACGCCGGGCGCCGGCGCAGGGATGCCAAGCGCTGACGCCGGGACGCCGTCCGCTGACGGGGTCGCAAAAGCCGGGCGGGCGTCAGCGGATTGTCCCGCTGCGTCCGGCGGTCGCGCCGCACCCTGTCGCCCGGCCAGCCGGTCGATGAAGCCGTCCTCGAAGCGTGGCGGCAGGGGTTCGAGCGCGGTGCCGCCAAGCGATTCGGGTGCCGGCACCGCAACGTCCGCCCGCAGCACCACGCGCAGCGTGTCGCCTGCCACCAACGCGTCGAGCACCGCCGGGTGCCTGGCAGCGCGACGGGCGATGGCGCGGCGGCCGTTTGCGGGCACCTCCAGGCGAAACACCCGGCCTTGCAACGGCGCCAGGAACGCGTCGGGCGGGGAATCGGCCAGCAACCTGCCCTGGTGCAACAGCAGGACGCGGCCGCAACGGGCGGCCTCATCGAGATACGCGGTGGCCCAGATCACCGCCATGCCGTCGGCGCGGCCTTCCTCCAGCATGGCATTGACGATCGCCCACAGCTCGCGCCGCGATGCCGGATCGACGCCGACCGACGGTTCGTCCAGCAGCAGCAGGCGTGGGCGCGACAGCAACGCGCAGGCCAGGCCGAGCTTCTGCTTCATCCCGCCGGACAGCCGGCCCGCCAGCCGCGCGGTGAACGGCGCCAGCCGGGTAAAGCGCAGCAGCCGCGCGATCCGCGCCGTCCGCAGATCGCCTGGCATGGTGTGGAGGTCGGCAAACAGATCGAGGTTCTCGGCGACGCTGAGGTCTTCGTAGAGGCCGAAACCCTGCGGCATATACCCGATCGCAGGATGCACCGCGGCGGCGCCGGTTGCCATGTCCTGGCCAAGCACGTGGACGCTGCCGGCGGTGGGGCGGAGCAAGCCGGCGATCAGGCGCAGCAGGGTGGTCTTGCCGGCGCCGTCGGGGCCGACCAGGCCGGTGATCATGCCGGGCGCAATGTCAGCGTCGATGCCGTCCAGCGCGACTGCCCCTGGATAGACGTAGCGGAGGTTGGCGAGGGTGATCACGTCACCTCTCCCGCTCTGCGGGAGAGGTTTTCATGCGCCGTGCTCCGCCAGATGCACCGTTACCGGCATGCCCTGGCGCAGCGCGTCATCCGGGTTCTCCACCCGGATGCGCAGGCGATAGACAAGCTGCGTGCGCAGTTCCGGCGTTTCCACCGTCTTCGGCGTGAACTCCGCTTCCGGCGACAGGTAGCCGATGCGCCCCTGATACGTGTGCCCGCCATCGGTACTGACGGTCACCGTGGTGCCCGGCGCCAGCCGCGGCAGCAACGGCTCGGGCGCGAAGGCGCGCACCCACACCTCGCCCTGGATCGCCACCGAGTAGACGGCAGCGGCGGGAAGCACGACCGTGCCCGGCTCGATCACCCGGGTCATCACGATGCCGTCGCACGGCGCCACCAGCTTCGTGTGCAGAAGCTGCGTGCGCGCCATCTCCAGCGTCGCCTCCGCCCCGCGCAGATTGGCGCGGCCCGCTTCGATGTCCTGCACGCGTGGACCATTGATCGCCTCGGTCAGCGCGGCCTGCGTCTGCGCCAGCTTCGCCAGCGCGGAATCCTGCGCCATGCGCGCATCGTCGAGCTGCTGCTGCGACGACACGTTGCGCGCCGCCAGGTCCTGCTGGCGCAGGAACGCCGCCCGTGCATCCGCCAGCGACGCCTGCGCCGCCGCGAGATTGGCGCGCGCCTGGTCGATATCCTCGGGCCGCGTGCCGGCCAGCAATTCGTCGAGCTGCGCCTTCGCGGCATCGCGCCGCGCTGCGGCGAGGTCGGCGGCATGCTGGTAGTTGGCGGCATCGATGTCCGCAACGACCTCGCCCTGGCGCACGCGGTCGCCTTCGCGCTTCAGCATGGCAGCGACCTTGCCCGGTACCTCGAACGACAGGTCCACCTGGCGGATATCGACATTGCCGTACAACGTGCCGGGATCTGGTGCGGCGGACAGGCGTTGCAGCAACAGCCACCCACCGCCGGCCAGAACGCCGGCGGCGATCAGCAACGGTACCAGGCGCTTCATTCGATCGGTCCGTAGGGTCGGCGCGCAGCTTAACCAGATCGGCTCGCGTATCGGTTGATCCAGGTCAATTCGCCGGCCTGGGAATTCTGCGTATTTGCCGGTGCCGAGGCCGCGACGCGCCCCGGCGCCGTGCCGCCACGCGGGGCGTTGCCCCGAATGTTGCCAACATCAAACGTCTAAGAGGCAGCCATGCCACGCACCATCACTCGCCGGGCTTTCGGGGCCGCGGCGGCCGCCGCCCTGGCCACGCCCTTCATCAGCCGGGCCGATGCCGCCGCGCCGATCGACCTGCGATGCTCGCTAGACACCGAGCCGTCGCATCCACGCAACGTCGCCTATCGCGACTTCCTGGCGAAAATCGAGGCCGCGTCCGGCGGCGCGATCAAGACCCGCTTGTTCGAAAGCGGCGCGTTGTTCCCCGATCTGCAGGTGGTGAAGGCGCTGGTGCAGGGCCAGGTGGAAATGGCCTGCCCCGGAAGCTGGACGATCACCGGCTTCGTGCCCGACGCCGATCTGTCCGAACTGCCGGCCCTGTACGGCCGGCCGATCGAGGTGGTGCACAAGGCGGCCGACGGCGAGGCGGGCAAGTTCGTCAACGCCAAGATCACCGACAAGCTGCACGTGGAAGTGCTGGGCGGCTGGTTCGACCTGGGGTTCTTCGACTGGTTCTCCACCCGCAAGCCGCTCACCTCGCTGGACGACCTGAAAGGCATGAAGCTGCGCAGCCCCGGCGGCGTGCTGATCTCCTGGCGCATCCACTTCTTCGGCGCGCTGCCCAATGTCACCGCCTGGCCCGACGTGCCGCTGGCCATGTCGCAAGGCACGTTCGACGGGCTGATCAGCTCCAACGAAAGCTGCAACAGTTCGAAGCTGTACGATTCGGGACTGCGGCATTCGTTGCAGGATCGTCAGGGCATGGGCCTCTACGTGCCGATGGTGAACCAGGCGTTCTGGGGCAGGATCGGGCCGAAAATGCAGGAGACCATGCGGCATCTGTGGTCCGAGAACCTGCCGGCATGGCGCGCGAACACCGCGAAATCGCAGCAGAATGCCCGCGAGGAGCTCGGCAGGCACGGCGTCACGTTTGTTGATATACCGCAAGCGGAGCTCGATGCGGTGCACGCGAAGATGGTGCCGCAGCAGGACAAGGCCATCGCCGACGCGCATATCTCGCCGGAGTTGGTGAAGCTGGTGATGGCCGAAGTGGGCGCGTGACCAATCGCCTCTCCTGCCAAGCGGGAGAGGTTTTGTGGCCGCTTGACGCCGCGTAATGGCGCAGTGCATTAACCTTTGCCGTCATCTGCAACGTCTGGAAGAAACGTCCATGCCGATCAGGATTACACGCCGGGCCTTCGGGGCTTCGGCGGCCGTCGCCCTCGCTGCGCCCTTCGTCCGCCGTGCCGAAGCTGCCGCACCGATCGAACTGCGGTGCTCGCTCGACACGGCACCGTCGCACCCGCGCAACGTCGCGTTCCGCGATTTCCTCGGCAAGATCGAGACCGCCTCCAACGGCCAGATCCAGACCAAACTGTTCGAAAGCGGCGCCCTGTTCCCCGACCTCCACGTGGTGAAGGCGCTGGTGCAGGGCCAGGTGGAAATGGCCTGCCCCGGCACCTGGACCATAACCGGGTTCGTGGCCGACGCGGATTTCTCGCAGCTTCCCGCATTCTATGGCCGCACGATCGATGTCGTGCACAAGGCCACCGACGGCAGCGCCGGCAAGTTCGTCAACGCGGAAATCCAGAAGAAGCTGCATGTCGAATTGCTTGGCCCCTGGTTCGACCTCGGCTTCAACCAGTGGTTCTCCACCAGCAAGCCGCTGAATTCGCTGGCCGACCTGTCCGGCATGAAGCTGCGCAGCCCGGGCGGCGTGCTGAACTCCTGGCGCATCCGCTATTTCGGCGGCATTCCCAACGTCACCGCGTGGCCCGACGTGCCGCTGGCCATGTCGCAAGGCACGTTCGACGGGCTGATCAGCACCAACGAAAGCACCAACAGCTCCAAACTCTACGACTCCGGCATGAAGCATTCGCTGCAGGACAACCAGGGCATGGGGCTTTACGTGCCGCTGGCGAACCAGGAGTTCTGGACCAAACTCGGACCGAAACTGCAACACACCATCCTGCAGCTCTGGTCTGAGAACCTGCCGACCTGGCGGTCGAACACCGCGAAGGCGCAGATGCATGGCCGCGAGGAACTGAAGACGCATGGCGTCACCTTCGTCGAGGTGCCGCAGGCCGAACTCGATGCGGTGCATGGCAAAATGCTGAAAGAGCAGGACAAGGCCGTGGCCGACGCTCACATCTCGCCGGAGCTGGTGAAGCTGGTCATGGCGGATGTCGGCGCCTGATGCCGCGCACCTGGGCGACTTGCTCGCCCGGGTCATCGCCGTCTGGGACCGCGTCGAGCGGCTGGTCGTCGGATTGCTCGGCGCCTTCGCGTTGGTCATCGCGGTGATCCAGGTGGCGGGCCGCTACCTGGACCCGGCGGACGCGATCACCTGGGCGGAAGAAGTCATCGTCTATGTCGCGGTGTGGGCCGTGATGCTCGCGGCCAGCGAGCTGGTGCATCGCGACGGCCATGTTCGCCCCGACCTGGTGCTGCGACTGCTGAAGCCGCGCACGCAGCGCTGGGTGGAGATGTTCAACTGCCTGGTGGCGCTCGCCTTCACCTTTGGCATGGTGTGGTACGGCTGGGACGTGGTCGCCACCGCGCAATTGCTGGACCAGCGCAGCTCCACCGATCTGCAGTTCCCGATGTGGATCTACTACATGGCGTTGCCCACCGGCGGTGGCCTGATGTTCCTGCGCTACATCATCCGCCTGCTGCGTTACGCGTTCTTCTTCGATCCCAGGACCATGACCGTCGGCCAGCACATCGCCGTGCATGAGGCGCTGCCGGAACCCGCCGTTCCCTTCACCGAATAAGCAGCGCCCTCCATGTGGACCATCGGTTTCCTGGTGTTGTTCTTCGGCCTGCTGTCCTGCGGCATGCCGATCTTCCTGGTGCTGGGGGCGTGCGCCGCCGTCCTCTATTTCGTGTCCGGCCAGCCGATCATCGGCCTGGCGCAGAACATGATCGACCAGCTCAACTCCACCACGCTGATGGCACTGCCCTTGTTCGTGATGGCGGCGGCGTTCATGCGGCGCGGCGGCGTGGCGCAGGCGCTGGTCGATCTGTCGGCGGCCTGGCTGGGCGGGATCAAGGGCTCGCTCGGCCTGGTCGCGGTGGTGTCCTGCGCGATGTTTGCGGCGATCTCCGGCTCGTCGGTCGCGACCGCGCTGGCCATGGGCACCATCCTGCTGCCCGAGATGATCGCACGCGGCTATCCGCGGTCCTTCGCGCTGGGCGTGCTGGGGGCGTCCGGCACCATCGGCGTGGTGATCCCGCCATCGCTGGCCCTGATCCTCTACGGCATCGTCACCGAGCAATCGGTGCCGCGCTTGTTCCTGGCCGGCATCCTGCCAGGACTTTTGCAAGCGGGCGCGTTCTTCCTGTGGGTGCTGTACTACGCGCACCGCAAGAATTTCCCGCGCGAGGAGCCGATGCCGTTCGGCCGCCGCATCGGCGTGACCTTGCACGCAGTGCCGGCGCTGCTGGTGCCGTTCGTGGTGCTCACCGGCATCTACGGCGGCTTCATGACGGTGACGGAATCCGCCGCCATCGCCGCGGTGACCGCGCTGATCGTCAGCGTGGTGTTCTATCGCGGCTTTCCCTGGACCAAGACCCTGGACGTCATCGCGGAGGCCTTGTCCAGCGCCGCCGTCATCATGCTGATCATCGCCACCGCGCTGGTGTTCGGCCACTGGATGACCGGCTCCGGCATCCCGGGCCAACTGGTGAACTTCACCGCGCATCGGGGCCTGGCAACCTGGCAGTTCCTGCTGGCCATGAACATCATGCTGCTGATCATCGGCTGCTTCCTGGAAGTGGTCAGCACGCTGCTGCTTGTCATGCCGATCCTGGCGCCGGTGCTGCTGCCGCTGGGGGTCGATCCGGTGCATTTCGGCATCATCTTCACCCACAACATGGAAGTGGGGCTGGTACACCCGCCGGTGGGGCTGAATCTGTATGTGCTGTCCACCATCTCCGACGCGCCGATCGGCGAGGTGATCCGCGGCATCCTGCCGTTCCTGATCCTGCTGCTGCTGGTGCTGGGCCTGATCACCTACTGGCCGGCGATGACCCTGTGGCTGCCGAACCTGGTGTTCGGGAAGTGATTGCCGCGGTTGCGGTTGCCACGACAGAGTCCGGACACCCCCGGCAAAGCCGCGGCTAGGCGTAGACCCCCGGCGGGACCTGCTCGCCGAAATACGCCCGCTCGAGCCGCCGCGGCAGTTCCGGCTCCGACGTATCCGCCGACAGCACCACGCGTCCGCGCGACAGCGCAAACACGCGATCCGCCAGGCGCAAGGCCTTCTCGATCAGTTGCTCCACCAACAGCACCGCGGTGCCGGCCTCCCGCAGTCTGGCCGCGACTGCCAGCACGCGATCCACCAGAACGGGCGACAGCCCCGCCGAGGGCTCGTCCAGCATCAGCAGGCGCGGGTGGCGCACCAGGCCTTGTGCCACCGTCAGCATCTGCTGCTGCCCGCCCGACAATGCCCCGGCGCGTTCGTCGCGCTTCGCCGCGATCTCGGGAAACACGGCCAGCGCCTCCGCCACGCGCGCCCCGCGATCCGCGCGCGGCAGATCGTAGGCGGCCAACAGCAGGTTGTCGGCGACGGAAAGCTGCGTGAATACGTGGTGGCCTTCGATCACGTGGACCAGGCCGCGGCGCGCCGCTTCGCGCGGCGACACGCCCGCGAGATCCGCGCCGGCGAAGCGGGCCTCGCCGTTCCATGGCAGCAATCCGGAAACCGCGCGCAGCAGCGTCGTCTTGCCGGCGCCGTTGGGACCGAGCAATGCGACGATCTCGCCCGGCCGCACCGTTAGATCCACGCCATGCAGCACGCGGATCTTGCCGTAGCCAGCAGTGATCCCGCGCAGCGCAAGCAGAGGTTCATCCGCCGAGATAGGCACTCACCACCTCCTTGTGCGCGCGGATCTGGGCGGGTGTGCCGGCGGCGAGCTGACGGCCGAGATTCAGCACGGTGATGCGGTCGCAGATGTCGAAGATCAGATCGGCATGGTGCTCCACCAGCAGAATGCCGGTGCCGCGCCGGCTGATCTGCACGATCAGTTCGCCCAGGCGGCGGATTTCCTCGGCCGACAGCCCCGCCGCCGGCTCGTCGAGTAACAGGAAGGCGGGATGCAGCATCAGGGCACGGGCGATTTCCATGAACCGCAGCTCGCTGTGCTGCAGCCGGTCGGCGCGCACGCCCGCCAGCGCGTCCAGCCCGACGATGCGCAGCGCCTGCATGCCTCGCTCGGTCAGCAGCCGTTCATCGGTGCGATGCCGAGGCAGGGTGAACAACGACTCCAGCAACGTGCCGCGGCCGGCGATGGTGCCGCCGACCATGACATTCTCCAGCACCGAAGCCTCGCCGATGCTGCGTGGCGTCTGGAAGGTGCGGGCAATGCCATGGGCTGCCCGCGTCCATGGCGTGCCGGCGCGCATCGGCGCGGTGCCGAGCAATACCGTCCCCGCCTCGGGCGCGTTGAAGCCGGAGATGACGTTCAGCGTCGTGGTCTTGCCGGAACCATTGGGGCCAATCAGGCCGTGCACCTCGCCGGGGCGGATGTCGAGATCGAGGCCGTCGATCGCGCGCACGCCGCCGAAGCTCAACACCACGCCGCGCAGCATGATGCTGTCGCGCGCCGCGATGTGGTCCAGCATGGCGGACAGCAGAGCGGGCCGCGGCAGAATGGCGCGGTCATCGGCCAGGGCCGTGCGGTTGCGGAAATCCAGCAGGTCGGCGATGCCGCCCGGCATCAGCAGCACGATCGCCAGCAGCAGCGCCGCATAGAGGAACGTCGACCACGCCACCAGCGGCGCCGCGAACTCCGGCAGGACGGTCAGCAGGATCGTGCCGAGCAACGGCCCCAGGATCGATCCGCGGCCACCGATCAGGATCGCAATGAAAAACAGCACCGAGAGGTCAAAGGTGAAGGCATCGGGCGTGATGTAGGATTGCAGCGTGGCGAACAATCCGCCGGCCACGGCCGCCGAGCCGCCCGAAAGCAGAAACACCGAAAGCAGCAGTGCCGGCTTGGAGACGCCGTTGGCTTCGGCCGCCACTTCCGCGTCGCGCAACGCGACCAGGGCGCGGCCGAACCGGCTGCGCGCGACGTTCATCGTTACCCAGGTGGAAAGCGCGGCGCAGACCAGGCAGAAGACATAGAAACCCCATGGCGTGTCGAACGGCGCGGGCATCACCGGGCCGGCCACGCCGACGCCGCCTCCGGTCACGCTCTGCCAGGCCAGCGCCACCTGGGTGACGATGGTGGCAAAGCCCAGCGTGGTCATCGCGAAATAGAACGTGCGCAGCCGCAGTGCCGGCAACCCGACGACCACGCCGGCGATCGCGCCCACCGCCCCGGCGGCGGCGAATGAAACGAACGGGTCGAGCCCGAGCCGTGCCACCAGGACGCTGGACGTGTAGGCACCCAGCGTCAGCAGCGCGACATAGCCGATCGCCAACTGGCCGGCGAAGCCGACGACCAGGTTGAGGCCGGCGACCAGCACCCAATAGATCGCCGCGCGCGAGGCAATCACCGCCCAGTAGTTGTTGGCGACGAAGGGCAGCGTGATTGCAACGGCCAGCAATGCCACCCATGGCAGGGCGCGCCCCAGCAGCACCAGGCCGCGAGCCATTGCGTCCGGCAGGGCCGCCACGTCCTGGCGTGCCGCGCTCATCATACCCGCCGGGCCGGCGGCACGCCGAACAGGCCTTGTGGCGCCGCCAGAAGCACGATGATGAACACGGCGAACACCGCGACCGAGGCGAACACGCCGCCGACGATGAAGTTCGCCGCCTGCTGGAACAATCCCAATCCAAGTCCGCCGATGACGGCGCCGCGATTGTTGCCCAGGCCGCCCAGCGCCACCGGCACGAAGCCGTAGAAATTCAGCAGGGCGCCGTTGGCGAAGAACGCCAGCAGCAACTCGCCGGCGGAAAATCCCGCCAGCCCGCCGATCGCTCCGGCCAGCGCGAAGCTGGCCATGCGAAGGTTACGCTCCGGCAGGCCGAGCGCGCGGGCGGCGAAATTGTCCTCGGCGATGGCGAGGAAGGCGCGTCCCACCAGGGTATGGCGATACAGGAATTCGAGTCCGCCCACGCTGACCGCGCAGGCGATCACCGGCAGCCAGAATTTCTCGTCCGCGACGCCGCCGTTGCCCAGGCCAAACAAACGCGGGAAGGGCTGCGGTTCCGTGCTCCATTCGATCGCGGTGAACTGCTGGATCATCAGCGCGAAGGCGAGCGTGGACAGCACATACAAGTGCTTTTCCAGACTGCTCAGCACCGGCCGCACGGCGACGATCTCGGTGACCACGCCAAGCAGTGCGCAGCCGCCCAGTGCCAGCGGAAAGCCAATGATGGCCGGGACACCGAGCCGCGTGATGAACAGCGCGCCGAGCACGCCGCCGGCCATGCCCAACTGGCCGGCGGTGAAGCTCATGACGCGGGAGGCGGAGAACATCACGTTGTAGGTCACGCCGATCAGCGCGTACACGGCGCCGATCGCCAGCCCGGCGGCGATGATATTCGGCAGCATGGGGGTGCCGCCTAGCTGGCGTAGCCGGGGGCCAGCTCGAACGCACCCATATGGGCGGAATTCGCCTTCGACATCACCACTTCGCTGGTCGGATAGCCGTTATGCTGCTGTGGCGTGAAGGTGAAGTCGCCGAACAGGCCGGGATAGTCCTTCACCGTGTTCCAGTAGCCGATGATGTCGGGCGAGGCCGTCGAGCCGGTTTCGGCCACCGCCTTCGCCACCAGGTTGATCACATCGACCCCCGAGACGACCCACCACAGCGAGGTGTCCGCCAGCTCGATCTTGCCCTTCACACTGTCGACAAAGGCCTGGGTATGGTCGGGCAATTTGCCTGACGCGTCGAAGCTGCAGCTTCGGTAGCCGATGATATAGACCTTGTCCCAGTTCGCGGGCTTGCTGACCAGGCCCTTGATATCGCCGGTGCCCATGGCGGGATGGCCGACGAACGGCACGTCCCAGTGCAGCGTATCGCGCGCGTTGAACAGGCGGGCTTCCATGGCGGCGGAGACGGACCAGACGACGATCGCTTCCGCGCCGCCGTTCTTCATGCGCAGCATGTCCGGCATGACGTCCGGCTGGGTGGCATCGATCTGCGCCTGATACACCACGTCGGCGCCATCCTTCCTGAAGGCGGCGACCGAGGCATTGACAGCCGAAACGCCATAGCCGGTGGTATCGCCAATGACGGCCACCTTCTTCGCCTTGACGATATTCAGGCAGTAGCTGCGCACGGCATCGTCCCACTGGCCGTTCGACGGCGCCAGGCGGAATGCGTTCGGGTATTTCACCGCGTCGATCAGGCTGTCCACCACGCAGGGATGCATGTTGGGCATTTTGAACCGTGCCATGATCGGGGTGACGGCGAGTGACTCGCCGGAATTCGTCGGCCCCCAGATCGCATGCACGCCCTGGCGGCTGATCATCTCCTGCGTGGCGTTCACCGCCTTGGTCGGATCGCCCTGGGTGTCGCGCGTGACCAGCTCGATCATGCGGCCCTTCACGCCACCGGCGGCGTTGATCTGCTGCACCGCGTAGCGGACGCCACGGTCGAAGCCGATGGCGGGCGTGGAACTCGGTCCGGTAAGGGCGGCGAGCCAGCCGATGCGTATCGGGTCATTGGCCGAAATCGCCGGGCGTGGCAGCGCAGTCGCGGCGATGCCAAGAGCCACACCGCCCCTGGTGAAGTCACGGCGAGTCACGAACGAAACCATGCGTACCCCCTGCTCCTTGGACGCGTTTCCATCCGGGTGCGGGTCATGCTGTTGCAATCGGGGACCGGCTACTCGGGGGTAGCAGGCTGGTCTATGATGCCGCGGGCCGCATTGATATGGATCAACCCGGGCGGCAGGTTTGCCTCCTGGCGACGGCGCAGCGGCCGGATCATCGTGAGGCACGGGTCGGCCATAGGATGGGAACACAGCATGCCAGTGGAGAAGCAGGCCTATCGCGAGGCAATGGCCCGTCTCGGTGCGGCGGTGAACGTCATCACCACCGATGGGCCGGGTGGCCGCACGGGGTTCACCGCCTCGGCGGTATGCAGCGTCACCGATACGCCGCCGACGCTGCTGGTCTGCGCCAACCGCACGAACGATTCCTATCCGGCAATGAAGCAGAACGCGGTGCTGTGCGTGAACACGCTGGCGGGCGCGCATGAGGAACTGTCGCCGGTGTTCGCCGGCATGACCGACCACACGATGGAGGCGCGGTTCGAAGGTGCGACGTGGCACCGGATGGTCACCGGCGCACCGGTGCTGGACGGCGCGCTGGTGGCATTCGACTGCCGCATTGGCCAGATCGTCGAAGTCGGCACCCACGACATATTCATATGCGCCGTGGAAGCCGTCGAAGTCGGCACCGTGCATGAGGGACTTATCTATTACGCGCGGGGCTATCACCGCGTGGTGCAGGGGGGATGATCAGCCGCTGCATTGCCGGTCCCGGGGTTCGATTGAAGCATGATCCGGGATCGCCGGTGCATGACGAAACGGCTTCGATCCAGATCAATGCAACCCCATTGAGCGCGGCATAGACGGACGCTGGATGCTGGTCATGGCATCCAAACAGGGTGGACAGCGTCCATGTCGCTTGGGGCACTTGCAACCGGTTCCCGTGGCGGTTTCGCAATTGTCGATCGCCAGGACTTCTCCGATGTGACCTTCCTGCTCGCCGTGCGCCACCCCATGCTGGCCCGTGCTGCAGCCCCTGGCAGCTTATGCAGCTCGCGGCGTCCTGTCGTAGATTTGAAACGCCGCCGCATATCGCAGAGTCCAATCATGGCGATGGTCATCGATCGGCTCCAGGCCCAAATACTCCGTGGGCCAGCCTTCCCGAAGCGTGGCGTCGCCCTCATGAACCTCCTTGTTCAGATCCACCACCGGTGCCCAGTGCATGCGGCGGGCAACTGCGCTGCGCACGTCGAGGTCGACGCCCGAAACAATCAGATAGCCCCCTGACCTGACAAGCCGCGCCACGTTCAGCAGGCAACGCTCCGCCACGTCGGGCGCAATGTGACAAAGGAATCGATTTGCAACCACGATATCGTGCTGCCCGACCGCATCAACCAGGAGCGGATCGCCCGCATCCCCCTGGCACCAAGCTACTCCCTGACGCAGCGACGATCTGATAATCGCTTCAGCATCGGCAAAGTCGAACAGGGACCGGAGTTCCTCGGCACTCAGCCCGTTGAATAGCCAACCAATCTGGCCGGTCTGAGTGCCGACTTTTGTGGCTCCGTGGGCGGCCGCATCCGGCTGGTCGGCACGATTGTTCGCCAGCGAATAACGGCCCTGTTCGGCCATAACAAGTACCCCCGGGGAAATATCCACACCCAGAATGCCAGGCGTAAGATCCGGTCGCGCGGTACGGATGGTCCACATGATGGAGTATACTTCCGCGCCCTTGCTGCAACCGATAACGGCAATGTCGACGCGTGCATCATGCTCCACGCGGGGCAGCAAACGGAGCATCAGCGCCAACTCTGCCCGATTCCGCAAGAAAAATGTGGTAAAGTATTGCTCACGCTGAGACAAGCGGCGGACCATGGCGTTCAAATGACGACCGTACGCACGACCTGCAGCCGAATCCTTCGTCTTTGCCGGCAAGTGCCGCCAAACCCGCTTCAGGCAGCTACGATAGGTATCCAGGCATCGCCGAACCAGCGGAGCCAGGATGCGATCGGGGAGAGGCTGTGGCACGTCATGCGATAGTGTAGACACGTACAACCCCGCTGGTGCTGCCAGTCATCGGAATTGCCACGCTCCCATTGGACGCTGTCCAAATGCTGTATTGCTAACGATTGCGGCACCCAACGGCATTGACCTGGATCAAAAAGTACTCTGGCCAGCGGCTGGTGACCCGGGCCACCAGGCAAACCCTCGACCGACCGTGGTCTCGGCGGCGATGGCGAAACGCCGCACGGCCGGAATGCGCCGGTCGAGCAAATCCGTTGCGATCATCCGGCCTTTGCCGTTGTTTCAGGTTCGAGATGGCCACGGCGTCACACGCGACGGATGTTCCGGAACACGGTGATGCCGGTCAGTCCATCGACCAACTGTTTGCTCAGCACCGCCGGCTGGAAGAATTGCCCGAGCGGATAGCACGGCACATCGATGAAGGCTTGTGCCTGGATTGCCGCTGCGATCTTCCGCCGCTCGGCCAGATCGCCCGCGGCCAGCCATTGATCGCGCAGCGCTTCCAATTTCGACGCCGCCGGCCGGCGGAACCACGCATGAACGCCGTTGCCGCGCAGCGGCAGATCGCACTGCCACCGGTGCGGTCGCCATCATCCTCTCCTGCCGCCATGAAGCCATGCGCAGTCCGTCGATCCGGAGGCGATCGCGCGGTTGATCAATACCGCGGTGCTTGCGCCCAACGCGGTCAACCAGCAGCCGTGGAGATTCACGGTAGTGCGCGACCGGGATCGGCTCGATCGCATATCTCGCAGTGCGAAAGCGCACATGCTCGCGATCATGGCTGGCAATCCGCATGAGAATCGCTTCCGCATGCGCCTCAGCGATCCGGATTTCCAGGTCTTCTATCATGCGCCGGCACTGGTGCTGATTTCCGCGGTGTCCGAAGGCCCCTGGATCGTCGAGGACTGCGCCGTGGCGGCGGCAACTCTGATGCTCGCTGCCTATGAGGCCGGGCTGGGAAGTTGTTGGATCGGTTTCGCGCAAGCCTACCTCAATACGCCGGAAGGGAAACGCATGCTCGACCTGCCCGCCGCCTGCGTGCCAGTGGCACCGATCATTCTCGGTCACCCGAAGGCGAATCCACCGCCGGTTCCCCGCAATTTGCCGGAGATTCGTTGGGTGGACTGAACCTGCGGGGCCGAGCGATTCCCAGCGGTGTCCACCGTGGCGCAAACGGCCCCCAAGGCATGCTGTTGCGCAGCACGTGGTCCGCATCGGCGCCCTGCGCGGGGTTCTCGGCTCGCGCTCCGCCATTGGATGGACAACCGCGTCACGCGGCGAGCGATCCATTACGACGGCCAGCAACAAGGTTCGCTTGAACGTGCGGATCGGTCCCAATTCCACCCACATCAAGCAAGGCGCTGAACGTCTGAAAGTGATGGTTCGAGCGCAACCGCGTGCCGTCGCCCTTGTCGCCGCGGCGGCCGGTTGTCTGCTGGGGTGTTTTGGCGATTTGCTCCGTCCCGATCATGGAGGTCAACGATGACAGAGACGTTCAATCCCGGCGACACCGTTTGCCTGAAGTCGCATGGTCCAGTGATGACGGTCAACGAAAAGGCGCAAGGTGGCGGCTTGGTATGCGTCTGGTTCGCCGGCGACGAGGTGAAGCACCACACGTTTCGGCCGGAAGCGCTGAAGCCTCAGCCGTGCGACAGTATTTCCCCTGTGGGCAGTCCCGACTGACCCAGGTCAAGGCAGGGCATTTCCGTCTCGGGAATGCTGCTGGCCATGCCAGTGGTCAATGCCGAAATCGCTGGTCAGCTCGATCAGGTTGCTGACTTGCTCGACATCGAAGGGGCGAGCCCGTTTCGTGTTCGTTCCTATCGCAAGCCACCGCGGCTGATCGGCGATCTGCCGCGCGCAACGTCACGGACATGCTGACAACGGGCGAGAAACTCGACGACCTGCCGGCATCGGCAAGGACCTGGCTGACACGATCGCCATCATCGCCCACGGCCAGCACCTGCCGATGCTGAATGAGCTGACGCATGGACGTCCCGCCGGCGTCACTGCCATGCTCGCCCTGCCGGGGCTTGCTCCGAAGCGCGCGCACCTGCTGCACGAGTAGCTCGGGTCCACAACAATCGAGCAACTCGCCGCAGCGGCTAAAGCCGGAACACTGCATGACGTGGGCATCGGGCCTGGTATTGCGGCGCAGTTGCTACAGGCCATCCCCGCGGGCGCCGGCCAGGCGCCGCGCACCAGGCTGGCCACGGCGGAGCAATGTGTGCTGCCGCTGCTGCGGTATCTGCGCCAGGCGCAGGACCTGCGCCGGATCGAGGTGACGCGCAGCTATCGGCGCCGCCGGGAGACTGTCGGTGACATCGAACTCGGCCGATACCGCTTGCCGAATGCCCGCCCTTCCAACTGCCGTGTGCACCCGCGCGAGATGCGATAGACCCGCGCCGACTGCTCCAGCGTGCTCGACTCGTCCTTCAGCCCACCAGCGACCAGGCCAAGTCGGACGATCCGAAGCCTCGGCCCGTGGCAAACAAATGCATTGATCAGGATCAAACAAACCGGAGTTGCAACATATTCACCGCCGGCCGGCCGGCCGCACGCCGTCTCGCGTCGGCCTACGCCGCCGTTCGCGCCGAGCGCGGCAGCCGGGACCGCGGCAGCGTGCCATGCCCGGCGAACCCATGCCCCTGCTCGGTTGCCGCGGCGCGGAAATAGCTCAGGACAAACACCCGCACGGCACTGGTGCGTCCGCCTTCGTGCCCGGCTTGCTCGACCTGCCGCACCAGCGTGCTCATGTCCTGGCTTTCGCGCTCGCAGATTTCCAGCAGCGCGTCCCACAGCTCGGGCTCCAGCCGCATGCTCGTGCGGCCCCGCCCGGCGACCACATTGCGGTTGATCAGACGACTGACCGACACGGCAGCCCCCTCCTGCGAAACAGGAGAGCAGATGAACACGGTTACCTTAAGAGAAGGTTGTCAGACCGGGGGGACTGTCCACGCCACTGTACCCAAGTGCAGATTTTTTCCTGCTCCGTGCTGGCGAGATAGCCGCGATTTGGCGCCGCGCCCGCCGCCCCGATCAAACCCGGCTCCGCCGGCGCCGCGGCCATCACACCGGCGCGCGGCCCGTCACCGATAGAACCGGCCAGCGATCCGGGCGCCGGTTCACGTGACGTGCCGGTCATGCCACGCTAACCTGCCGTCCATACACCGGTCGGGCCAGGCAACATGGACGGCTTGATGGGAGGAAGTTCCGCGGCGGCTCCGGCCACCGCGACAGCACCGGCAGCCCGCGCCCGGCCGGCGGCGCGGCGCCTGCCGCCATGGCTCGACCTGGACCGGCAGTTCGCCCGTCTCGCCGTGCTGCCCACCACCGTGCTGATGCTGCTGGTGTTCGGCATCCCGCTGCTGTTCTCGCTGTATCTCAGCTTCGAGGGCTGGTCGGCCGACAAGCCCCTGTTCGGCGGCGATTTCGCCGGTCTCGACAACTACCAGGACCTGCTGACCGACCCGGCCTTCGTCGGCAGCCTGGGCATCACCTTCGCCTACACCGCCGCGGCGGTGGCGGCCGAGCTGGCCCTGGGCCTCGGCATCGCCCTGCTGCTGAACATTGACCTGCCGGCGATCAACCTGTTCCGCACCGCGCTGATCATCCCGATGATGATCACCCCCGTCGTCGCCGCGTTCTGCTGGAAGCTGCTGCTGGACCCGGACCACGGCATCGTCGACTACCTGATCGGCAGCCACATCATCTGGCTGGGCCGGCCGGATACCGCGCTGGTTTCGGTCGCCATGGTGAACCTGTGGCAGAACGCGCCCTATGTCGCGGTATTGCTGCTCGCCGGGCTGCGCTCGCTGCCCAGCGAGCCGATCGAGGCCGCCGCCATCGACGGCGCCAGCCGGTTGCAGGTGTTCTGGCACATCACCCTGCCGCTGCTGCGGCCCTACATCGTGGTCGCGCTGCTGCTGCGCACGATCTTCGAGTTCCGCGCGTTCGACAACATCTACGTCATGACCAGCGGCGGGCCGGCGGACGCCACGATGGTGCTGTCGATGTTCACCTATCTGGCCTCGTTCGTTCGCTTCGACCTCAGCCTCGGCGCCGCGGCGTCCTGGATGATGCTGCTGATGTCGATGGCGCTGTGCGGCTTCTTCATTGCGGTGATCCGCCGCCGGGAGGCGCTGTAGATGGCCGCCCCCGCCCGTGTCGGCTCCCGCCGCGGCCGCATCGCCTTCGCGGCCGCGGTCTACGCCGCGCTGATCGCGCTGACCGTCGTCTTTCTGTTCCCGTTGGTCTGGATCATCGGCCTGTCGCTGAAGACACGCTTGCAGATCTTCGCCATGCCGCCGGTGCTGCTGTGGCGGCCGACGCTGCAGAACTACGCCGCCACGCTGGGCAGCGGCGATTTTTTGTTATGTTTCTGGAACAGTTTGGTGGTGGCGAGCGGGGCGGTGGTGCTGTCGCTGTGCGTGGGGGTGCCGGCGGCCTATGCCATCGCGCGCTTCCCGTTCCGCGGCCGTTCGCTGCTGTTCTTCGGCCTGCTGGCGATGCGCATGCTGCCGCCGATCGCCGTGCTGGTACCGATGTACATTCTGTTTTCGAAGCTCGGACTGACTACGACGCGATTTTCCGTCGTGCTCGCTTACACCACGTTCAGCCTGCCGCTGGTGGTGTGGATCATGCGCGGTTTCTTCGAAGATCTGCCGCGCGAACTGGAAGAAAGCGCCTGGGTGGATGGCGCGTCGCGCGCCGCCGCGTTCACCCATGTGGTGCTGCCGCTGATCCGCCCCGGCCTGGTCGCGGTCTGCATCCTGTCGTTGCAGCTCGCCTGGAACGATTTTCTTTTCGCCGCAGTGCTGACCAACAACGCGACGCGCACGCTGCCGGTGCTGATGGCGGCGTTTTCCGGCGGCGATACCGGCGTCGACTGGGGCGGCATGACCGCGTCCGGCGTGCTGGTGATCCTGCCGGTGATCATCTTCTCCTTCGCCGCGCAACGGCACCTGGTCGCCGGGCTGTCGTCCGGCGCGGTGAAGGGTTGAGATAACGACAGGGGGAAACGCACCATGGCCACACTGAACAGACGGCGCCTGCTGGCGGGATCGATCGCCGCCGGCGGCATGCTGGCCGCGCCGCAGATCAAGGCGCAGAGCAAGCCGGAAAAGCTGGTCTATGTCGGCGATAACGGCCCCTGGCACTGGACCATGGTGGAGGAGGTCGCGCCGGAATTCGAAAAACAGACCGGCATCAAGATCGATTTCACGCTGCTGCCGGTCGATCCCTGGCGCGCGCGCCTGCGCGCCGAGCTTGGCGCCGGCAGCGGCGGCATCGACATCGTGCAATGGTCGGTCGGCATGGCCGGCTGGATCGCTCCGCATATGGAGGACCACGAGCTTGTGGTGCAGCAGATCACCGCGAAGCATCCGGATTTCGACTGGGGCGATTTCCTGGGCGGCACGAAACGCGCGGCCACCTATGACGGCAAGCTGGCCGGCATTCCCTACCGCATCACCACCGGCATCCTGCATTACCAGACAGCGCTGTTGCAGACGGCCGGCATTGCCAATCCGCCCGGCACCTGGCCGGACTTCCTGAAAGCGGCCATCGCGTTGAACACGCCGCCCTCGCGCTATGGCTTCGGCATCTTCGGCCGCCAGGGCGCGGCGATCTTCGTCGGCTACGTGCCGTGGCTGTATTCCAACGGCGGACGGCTGGTCGATTTCAAGACCGGCGAGATCTTCATCAACGATGCCAAGGGCGTGGAGTCCCTGACGTTCTATGCCGAACTTGCCACCAGGTACAAGGTGGTGCCGCCGGAATCGATGACCTGGGAATTCGACGAGATCGTCGCCGGCGGCCAGGCCGACCGCTACGCCATGGTGCAGATGTTCGCGCCCTATGGCACGCTGATCAACGATCCGAAACTGTCGAAGACCGGCGGCAAATGGGGCTGGACCACGGTGCCCGGCCCCACTTCGCCCGACCAGGGCCGCACCTGGATCGACGGCCATAACATCGCGGTGCCGAAATACACCAAAAACAAGGAATGGGCGGCGGAGTTCATCGCGCTGGCGTGCAGCAGGCAGTGGCAGAAGCGCGCGATGATCCGCGGCAACGCGCCGCCGCGCAATTCGGTGCTGACCGATCCCGAGATGGTGGCGAAAATTGGCTGGCCGCCGGTCGCCGCCAAGGCGATCGAGACCGGCATTCCGACGCCCGCCTATCCGGTGTGGGACACGCTGGAAATCCAGTTGCGCTCGGGCCTGTCGCAGGCCCTGCTGGGCCAGAAGTCGCCGAAGGATGCGCTGGAAATGGTCGCGGCCGACTGGCGGCGCAGCCTGCGGCGGGCCGGGATCAAGGCGGGATAGCGGCGCGCGGGCCGGCGGCGTACCGCGGGCGCAGGGGATTCGCCACCGCAACGCCCACACCCCCGCGCGGGCGCGTTCGGGCCTGGCTGGCGAAACGGCCTTGGCGAAATGGCCGTGACGAAACGGCCGTGGCGCCGCGCCCATGGTCGCGCTATGTTCTTCCCCCGACTCCGTCAGGCAGGCGCCGTTTCGTGCCCTCCATCCGCATCCTTCCCGAAATCACGGTGAACCGGATCGCCGCCGGCGAGGTGATCGAGCGTCCCGCCGCGGCGGTGAAGGAGCTGGTGGAAAACGCGCTCGACGCCGGCGCCAGCCGCATTGCCGTCGCCCTGGAAGGCGGCGGCATCGACCGCATCGAAGTGAGCGACGACGGGTGCGGCATGACCGCCGCCGAACTGGCGCTGGCGGTGCAGCGCCACGCCACCTCGAAGCTCGCCGGTGACGATCTGATCCATATCGCGACGCTTGGCTTTCGCGGCGAGGCGCTGCCATCGATCGGCGCCGCGGCGCGGCTGGCCATCGTCTCGCGCCCGCCCGGCGCCGACTGCGCGCAGGCCATCCGCGTCGAGGGCGGCCGCGTCACCGAACCCACCCCCGCCGCCGGCCCGCCCGGCACCCGCGTGGTCGTGCGCGATCTGTTCTTTGCCACCCCCGCCCGCCGCAAGTTCCTCAAGCACCCCCGCGCCGAGGCCGACCACGCCGAGGCCGCCGTCCGCCGCCTCGCCCTGGCGGCGCCGCAGGTCGCGTTCCGGCTGGAGATCGACGCCAGCGCCCGGTTCGACCTGCCGCCGCAGGACCGTGCCGCCCGCGTCGCGGCATTGCTCGGCCCCGACGCCGCCGCGGCGCTGCTGCCGGTTTCCGGCGCGCGCGGCGCCCTGCGTTTGGAAGGCTTCGCCTGCTCGCCCGCCGTGACCCGCGCCACCGCCGCGGCCCAGGCGCTGACGGTGAATGGCCGGCCGGTCGCCGACCCGGTGCTGCGGACCGCCGTGCGCGTCGCCTATCGCGAGGTGATCGAGTCCGGCCGCTTCCCGGTGGTGGCGCTCTATCTGGACCTGCCGCCGGAGGAGCTGGACGTGAACGTCCACCCCAGCAAGGCGGAACTGCGCTTCCGCGACGCGGGCGCGGTGCGCGGCCTGGTCATCGGCACCCTCGGCCAGGCGCTGGGGGCCGGTGCCGGCACGGTGACCCAGTCCGCCGAGATTTCCCCCCGGCCGGCGCTGCATCTCTGGCAGCCGCGTCCGGGCCATGCCGGAATCCAGGCGCTGCCGCTGCCGGGCATGGCGGCCGCGCCGGCGCCGGGCTTCGCCGAGGCACCGCTCGGCTTCGCCGATGCGCCCGCGGCCCGGACGCTGGCCCCGGTGGCGCCGGACCCGGCACACCCGCTCGGCGCGCCGGTGGCGCAGGTGCTGGACACCTACGTGATCGCGGTCGCCTCCGACGGCGCGCTGGTGCTGGTGGACCAGCACGCGGCGCACGAGCGGCTGACGCATGAGGCGATCCGCACGCAGATGCTGGACGGCGGCGTGCGCACCCAGCCGCTGCTGCTGCCCGCTGTGGTGGAGCTGCCGGCGGCCGACGCGGCCCGGCTGCTGGCGCATGCGCAAGCGCTCGCCACGCTCGGCCTGGAGCTGGAGGCGTTCGGCCCCGGCGCGGTGCTGGTGCGCGCGCTGCCGGCGGTGCTGGGCGCTCCGGAGCCGGCGCCGCTGCTGCGCGACCTCGCCGACGAGCTGGCCGAGCAGGATGAGGCGACCGCGCTGGCGGCGCGGCTGGATGCGGCAATTGCGCGCATGGCCTGCCACGGCTCGGTGCGCGCCGGCCGCCGGCTGACCCAGGCGGAGATGGACGCGCTGCTGCGGCAGATGGAAGCGACGCCGCGCGCCGCCACGTGCAGCCATGGCCGCCCGACGTTCCTCAGGCTCAGCCGCGGCGAGATCGAAAAACTGTTCGGACGGCGGTGAGGTCCGGGCGCTGCTGACCGCGCTTGCCGCGCATGTCCGCGATCCAACCGGATGCGTTGCGGCGAGCCGGCGGGGCCGGCCACATGGATTGCATGCGGCGGTCCGTGCGGAGAGATGAGCGCGCTGAGCAGGATGTTGCTGTCCGGCACCACCCGCATCAGGTGTGCCGTGCCCACTCCAGGGCTTCATCGACTGCCGCCTCGATCGCCTCAGGCGGAATGCCGGCATTGCGGGCTTTGGCTTGCTCGGCTTCGAGTTCGAAGATGCGGGCCTGCACGGCTTCCTCCACGAAGCGTGACAGCGCGCCCCTGCGTGCCCGGCCCTCGCGCGCCAGCAGGCGGCGCAGCGCGTTGTCGGTGCGTTGTGAGACGATCAGGTTCCAGCGTGCGGGGGCTGACATTTACGGGAAAATAGGCGCTCGCGTGGTGCTGTGCCAGTAGCCGCCAGGGCGCGGGCAGAGCCGCCGGTTCAAGCGATCCCGGACCGAGCAACCAGTGGATCAGCGTGCCGGGCAGGTCGGGCGCGGCCACGGCGCGGGCGAGGCCCAGCAGGTCCAGGCCGAACACCGGCAGCAGCAGGCCGATCACGACATAGACCAGGAACGCCTGCGCCGCGATGCCGAGCAAGCCGCCGAGGAACACCTGCGCCGTCAGCACCAGCGCGATCCAGGCCTGGTCGAAGCTGCGCAGCGCGCGATGCTCCGGCATGGCGCGCAGCAGGGCGGTGGTGATCCACGGTACACCGCGCAGCAGCGAGGCGCCACCGATCATCAGGTTGAGCAAGCTGGGGATCATGGTGGAGAGCAGCATCGCATAGACCCACCAGTATTCCGGCGCGGTCGGGTTGGCGGCGATGCCGTCGAACGATGGGTCGAGCGGGAGGATGCGCGCGCCCGGGCCGCCGGCATGCGCGGCGAGGTCGTCGAATGTTTGTACGCCGAGCACGCAGGCGACGGTGAGCAGCGCTATCACGGCGGCGGCGGCGAGCGCGTCGGCGGCCGCCAGGGCGTAGGGGAACCACTTGCCGAGTTCGAGGCCGCGGCGCAGCAGCGCCCGGGTCAGGCCGAGCGCGAACCAGTCGAACGGGGCGTTGATCAGGGTGAGCAGGCCGAGGAAGAGGAGCAGGGCGCCGTACACCGGCCAGCTTTCCGAGTGCGCCGCAGCGCCGGCCGCGCCGAGGCAGGCGAGCGTCAGGACGATCAGTAGCCCAACCTGGAATCGGCCCTGCCACCCGTCGCGCGTGGCGCGCGTGTTCAGATAATCCACAGCCCCGTAGAAAGCGACAGCGCCAGCGCCAGCGAAAGCGCCAGCGACAGCGACAGCGACAGCGCCAGCGAAAGTGACAGCGAGAGCGACAGCGAGAGCGACAGCAGCCCACACCCAACGGCGCCAGGAATCGTGCCTGACCCCGCGCCACATTATGCAGCAGATTGATCAGGGACGGCCCGGCACCGCCGCGACCGTGAAAGTGCACGAACCGTGCTGCAAATGCACGAACCACGCACCGAAGGGTGCCGTCATTCAGAACAGGTGCGACCAGCCAATCCTGCTCGGCAGCCTTGGACGCATCTCCGGGAACCTGTGCGGCGACAATATGCCAGCGCAACATAGCGGGCCGGAGAATCGCAAGATTGTCGACGCAAATGCCGATACGTCGCCTGGCCGATGAGATTGTCGCCAGATAGTCACGATCACCGCAGTGGCAGCTGTCGAACCGCATTTGCACCGCGGGTGAGGATGCCCGGGCCGATACGGAGACAGCAGTCTGCCGGCCCGAAGGCCCTCACCCTCGACGCCTCCGGCATCTCGAACTCTCCCGCCACGGGCGGGCGAAGTTAGTCAGTGGCGTCTCCCGCCGCGGGGGGGAGAGGTTAATCGGCGGTGCCCATCTTCTGCGCCAGGATCGGCAGCCGGTGACGCCTGGGGGACAGCCAGTGCTGCAATTTGTCGAGGTAGAGATAGATCACCGGCGTGGTGTACAGCGTCAGCAACTGGCTCAGCGCCAGCCCGCCCACCATGGCGAAGCCCAGCGGCCGGCGCAGTTCGGAACCCGCGCCGGTGCCCAGCATCAGCGGCACGCCGGTCAGCATCGCCGCCATCGTGGTCATCAGGATCGGGCGGAAGCGCAGCAGGCACGCTTGGCGGATCGCATCGAACGGCGCCATGCCGTCGCGCCGCTCGGCGTTGATGGCGAAGTCCACCATCATGATGCCGTTCTTCTTCACGATGCCGATCAGCAGGATCACGCCGATCAGCGCGATCACCGACAGGTCGTAGTGGAACAGCAGCAGGGTCAGCAGCGCGCCGACGCCGGCGGACGGCAGGGTGGACAGGATCGTCAGCGGCAGAATGTAGCTTTCATACAAAATGCCGAGAATGATGTAGACGCTGATCAGCGCCGCCGCGATCAGGTACGGCTGGCTCGCCAGCGAGGACTGGAACGCCTGCGCCGTGCCCTGGAACGAACCGGCCACCGTGATGGGCACACCCATCTGGCGCACCGCGTTCTCGATCGCCGTCACCGCCTGTCCCAGTGCCGCGCCGGGTGCCAGGTTGAACGAGATCGTCACCGCGGGGAACTGGCTCTGGTGGCTGATCGACAGCGGCTGCACCGGCAGCGTGCTCCAGTGCACGAAGCTCGACAGCGGCACGGCGGCGCCGGTCGCCGAATGCACGTAAAGCCTGTCCAGCGTGGCGGGATTGCCGGCCATGTCGGGCGGCACTTCCAGGATCAGGTGGTAGGAGTTCACCTGCGAGAAGTACTGCGTGATCTGCCGCTGGCCGAACGCGTCATACAGCGTGTCGTCGATCACCTGCGGCTGCACGCCGAAGCGCGCGGCGGCATCGCGGTCGATCACCAGGGTTGCCGTGGTGCCGCCGTCCTGCTGGTCGCTGGTCACGTCGCGCAGCATGCCGAGCCCACGCAGGCGGGACAGGATTTTCGGCCCCCATTGATACAGCTCGTCGAGGTTTGCGTCCTGCAAGGTGTATTGGTATTCGGTCTTGCTGGGGCGCGCGCCGACGCGAACGTCCGGGATCGGCTGCAAGAACAGCCGGCCGCCGAGCACGCGCGCGAATTTGGGACGCAGGCGGTTGATGTAGTCCTGCAGCGACCCGCCGACACGCTCATCGATCGGCTTCAGGGCAATGAACAGACGGCCCTGGTTGTTGGTGGCGCCGGCGAAGCCGCCGCCCATCGAGGAGACATAGGCGGCGGTATCCGGATCGGCCGCGACGATGTCGCCCAGGCGCTGCTGCACGTTCATCATCTCCTGGAAGGAGATGTCCTGCGCCGCCTCGGTCACGCCCAGCACGATGCCGTTGTCCTGCGGCGGGAAGAAGCCCTTGGGGATGATGATGTAGAGGTAGACGCTGAGGCTGACGGTGGCGATGAATGCCAGCAGCGTGAGGAAATGGTGGCGCAGCGCCACGTCCAGCGTGCGGCGGTAGCCGGCGACCATGCCGGTGAAGAAGCCCTCGATCATGCGGTACAGCCAGCCATGCCGGCTGCTGTCGTGGTGCAGGAAGCGCGAGCACATCATCGGCGTCAGCGTCAGGCAGACGAAGGCCGAGACCAGCACGGCCGCGGTCACCGTCACGGCGAACTCGCGGAACAGGCGGCCGACGATGCCGCCCATGGCCAGCAGGGGGATGAACACGGCGACGAGGGAAAAACTGATCGAGACGATGGTGAAGCCGATTTCGCCGGCGCCCTTGATCGCCGCCTCCATCGGTTTCATGCCCTCTTCCACGTGGCGGAAGATATTCTCCAGCATCACGATGGCGTCGTCGATGACGAAGCCCACCGCCAGCGTCAGCGCCATCAGCGACAGGTTGTCCAGGCTGTAGTCGAGCAAATACATCACGCCGAAGGTGCAGATCAGCGCGACCGGTACCGTGGTGCTGGGAATGATGGTGGCCCAGACATTGCGCAAGAACAGAAAGATCACCATCACCACCAGGCAGACGGCGAGCGCCAGGGTGATCTGCACGTCCTTCACCGAGGCGCGGATGGTCAGCGTGCGGTCCATGATGGTGCTGACATGCATGCTGGGCGGGATCGACGCCTCCAGCCGCGGCAGCGCGGCCTTGATGCGCTCCACCGTGTCGATCACGTTGGCGCCGGGCTGCTTGAAGATGATCAGCAGGATGCCGCGCTTGCCGTTCTGCCAGCCGGCGAGCAGGCGGTTCTCCGGCCCGTCGATCGCGGTGCCGATGTCGCGCACCCGCACGGCGCCGCCGTTGCGGTACGCCAATATGACGTCGTTGTACTCGGCGCCGCGGGTCATCTGGTCGTTGTCGTAGACGGTGTAGGCCTTGTGCTCGCCGTCGATGCTGCCCTTGGGTGCGTTGGTGGTGGCGTTCACCAGCAGATTGCGCACGTCCTCGATCGTCATGCCCATCGAGGCGAGCCTTTCCGGATCGACCTGCACCCGCACCGACGGTTTCTGCTGGCCGCCGATCAGCACCTGCGCCACGCCGGCGATCTGCGAGATCTGCTGCGACAGCACGTTCTCGGAATAATTGTCCACTTCGGTCAGCGGCAGCGCGTCGGACTGCGCCGCCAGGATCATAACCGGGGCGTCCGAGGGATTGACCTTCCGATAGGTTGGCGGCCCCGGCATGATCTTCGGCAACTGGGCGCTGGCCGCCTGGATCGCCGCCTGGATGTCGCCGGCGGCGCCGTCGATGTTGCGGTCCAGGTCGAACTGCACCGTGACGCTGGTGATGCCGAGGATGCTCACCGAGGTGAGTTGCGAGACGCCGGGGATCTGCGCGATCTGGGTTTCCAGCGGCTGCGCCACGGTGGCCGCCATGGTGGCGGGACTGGCGCCGGGAAGCTGGCCGGTGACGACGATGGTGGGGAAGTCGACGCGGGGCAGCGGCGCCACCGGCAGCAGCGGGTAGGCGGCGATGCCCACCAGCACCAGCGCCGCCATCACCAGCGAGGTTGCGATCGGCCGTTTGATGAAGGGCGTCGATATGCTCACGGCCTCAGCCCCCCGTCTGG
>Ga0335072_10001979_pt1 | contig 32376 bp, 24 predicted proteins | sample Lox_Sample_21_FD_206725 | JGI IMG/M metagenome (GOLD analysis project Ga0335072, IMG submission 206725) | Soil microbial communities from Loxahatchee National Wildlife Refuge, Florida, United States - Lox_Sample_2.1 | ecosystem: Environmental > Terrestrial > Soil > Wetlands | place: USA...
GCTAGGGACCTGCCCCGGCGGCGACAGCACCGCCACCCTCGGCGCCCAGCTCAACCTCACCATCCCCAGCGGGCAGGCCTCAGGCACCTACAACAGCACCATCACCATCACCGCCATCTGAACCGGCACCACCACCGCCGGCACACTCCCAGAGGGGGACCCGAATAAAGATGAAGGCAAGAAAGCGAATTCACCGGACCGCCGCCGTCACCACCGCCGCCGCGACCGTCGTCGCCGGCGGGCTCGCGGTCACCGGCACGGCCTCCGCCGACAGCAGCACCACGTTCACCATGTCCCCGACATCCGGCTCGATGGCCACGACGTTCAGCATCACCCCGCCCCAGGCGAGCTGCCCGACCGGTGACCTCGGCTGGTCGCTGAAACTGGTCACGCCCGGCGACGAGTCAGACATCACCCCGCCGTCCGGTTCGGTCTCCAGCGCGCTCAGAAGCGACAGTCAAGGATCGCTGTCCTTGGTCCGTAACACGTCGATCGGCACGATCAACGACGTTGACCTCTCCGCCTCCGGGCTGAATAACATTGTCACCCAAGCGGGCTCGTGGAGCATCGCGCTCAGGTGCTTCAACTCCGGCGCCACCGCCTACGACGAAGTCTGGTACAAGACGGTGACGTTCAACGGGGCCGCCTCGTCGACGTCGACGTCGTGGACGACGTCGTCGTCGACGTCGTCTGCGGTGGGCACGACGACGTCGCTGCAGGTGTCGCCGTCGTCGCCGGCGGCGTCGGGGTCGGCGGAGACGCTGACGGCGACGGTCGCGGCGGCGTCGGGCTCGGCGGTGCCGGCCGGGTCGGTGGCGTTCATGGACGGGTCGACCCAGCTGGCGTCGGTGGCGGTGGGCTCTAATGGGGTGGCCACGAGCCCGGCGGACCTGGCTGACGGGTCGCACACGCTGACCGCGGTGTTCACGCCCGCCGAGAGCGACGCGTTCAGTGCCTCGACCTCCTCGGCGGTCTCCTACACGGTGAGCCCGGCCTCGAGCGGTGGCGGCACCGGGGGCAGCGAGTCGGTGACGGTGACGATCCCGTCGTCCACCGGTACCGGCCCGGGCGGGGGCCAGGGGCAGCTTGCCCTGACCGTGGCGCCGAACGCGGCTGAGTCGCTGACGGTCAACCCGGCGGGCACCTCGGCGACGGGCTTCCTCACCCCGGTTTACGTCACCGACACCCGGGCCAGCTCACCGGGCTGGACGGTCTCCGGGCAGGCCAGCGACTTCACCGGCACGGCCGGCACGATCCCCGACACCAACCTGGGCTGGACCCCGGACGTGGCCAGCTCCACCGGCACCGTGACCGCCGGCCCCGCCGTCGCCGCCGGCAGCCCCGGCCTCGGCAGCACCACCGCGGTGCTAGGGACCTGCCCCGGCGGCGACAGCACCGCCACCCTCGGCGCCCAGCTCAACCTCACCATCCCCAGCGGGCAGGCCTCAGGCACCTACAACAGCACCATCACCATCACCGCCATCTGAGCTGATCTGCGCTCAGGGCCAGCTGAACTCTCCCTCCCGGAAGATGAGACTTCCGGGAGGGAGCCTTCCGGAAGAAGCCACTTCCGGAAGGTGGCCCTCCGGAAGAAGCCACTTCCGGAGGCATCGGCAAGGGAAGGATACCCATCCAAATGAAGCGGACACGGATTGCCCTTGGCGTCGGCGCGCTCGCCGTCGCGGGCGGACTAGCACTTGGCGGAACGGCGCTCGCGGCGCCGACCACCATCTCGGGCGACACCACCACCAGCGCCGTCACCACCCCCGACGGCAGCTTCCACATCCCGGTCATCCCCTACCCATTCTCCGGGTCGTTCTCGACGACGTTTGACCTGTACGCGCTGCCGGTCATCCCGTCCGGCACGATCGCCTACGAGGTCGTCCTGACCGACCCGGGTGACGAGCAGGACTACAACCCCCCGGCGGGCAGCACCATCATCCTGCGCAGCGACACCGACGGTCGGCTGCTGACCCGGCTCGCCTCGGGCACGACGACGCTCAGCCCCGACCCGATCCCCGAGGTCGACTTCTCCGCCTCCGGGCTGAACGGCTTCATCACCGCGGCCGGCGACTACAGCCTTGAGATCAAGTTCATCGGCGCTACCGGCCTGACCGGCGCCGAGTGGACCTCGGTTTACTTCGACGGCGCGGCCACTAGCACCAACGCGCCGAACTGGCAGTGGGACCCCACCGACAGCGACGGGACGGACGCCACCGCCACCACCACCAGCGGCACTGGCGTCAGCATCACCGGCTAGCAAAACCTCTTCGTGTCTAACCCCGCTTTATCCCGCTGGGAGTGCGGGGCACGTCCTTGCCGAGGCGAGCCGTGCCCCGCGTCTTCCCCTAACCGATTGGACCGCCGCCATCATGAGAATCCGCTGGCCCCGCGCGGGCCGCCTGGCGGCCGCCTCGGCCGCGCTGCTCACCGCCGTGGTCGCCGTCGGCGGCTCGCCGGCCGCGCTGGCCGCCGTGACCGCGCCCAGTGCCGGCGGGACACCGATGGCCCGATCGCTTTCCGCCCGGCCGGACTCGGCTCAGCCGCCGGTGCAACCCGGCCAGACCCGGTGGACCGTGCACCCGTCGACGCCCAACGTCCTGGATTCGCGACCCGACTTCAACTACACCGGCGTAGAGTCCGGCGCAAAGATCTCCGACTACGTCGCGGTGGTCAATGAGTCGCTGCACACGCAGGTGTTCGCGGTCTACGCCAGCGACGCGTACATCACCTCGACCGGTGCCTACGACTTGCTGCCGGCCGGCCAGCAGCCGACGAAGGTTGGCGCGTGGATCCACCTGGCCAAGACGTCAGCGAACCTGAAGGCGGGCCACCAGGCCATCATCCCGTTCACCCTCACCGTCCCGGACAACGTGGCCCCCGGTGACTACTCGGGCGGCATCGTCGCCCAGATCACCGTGCCAGGCAAGGGCGGGATCAAGGTGGACGAGCGGGTCGGCGCCCGGGTCTACGTGCGCGTCGCCGGGAAGCTGGCCCCCTCGCTCGGCGTGAGCAGCCTGCTCACCTCTTACCATGGCACCGTGAACCCGGCCGGCGGCGGCACCGCCACCGTGACCTACACGGTCACCAACACCGGCAACGTGCGGCTCGGCTATGAGCAGCAAGTCACGGTGTCCGGCTGGCTCGGGGCCTCAGCCACGGTGCACCCGAAGGGCCTCGCGCAACTGCTGCCGGGCAACTCGATCCAGGTCCACACGACCGTCCCCGACGTCTGGCCGGCCGGCGCGCTCACCGCGACGGTCAAGCTCACCGCGATCGCGGTGCCGGGGTCCACCACTCCACCGGTCCCGCTCACCGACCAGTCGTCCAGCCTGTTCGAGTTCCCCTGGCCCCAGCTCGTCGCCCTCATCGTCGTGATCCTGCTCGGACTGGCCGCCTGGCTGGGCCTGCGCTGGCGCCGCTCGCGCCTCGTCGCCCTGCTGAACGTGGCCGAGGAACGCGGCAGGCGCGCCGATTCCTGGCACGCGGCCCAGGAAACCACCCCGGAGACGCCTCGATGACCCGCACCCATGAGCCCGGCCAGACGCAAGAGATGCCGCTACCGCGGCGACGCCCGGCAGAAGATCCATCGTCGGGGACGCAGGCACCGGAACGGCCGGCCGCGGCGCCGGCCGCCCCGGATGAGCCGCAGGGGACCGCGCACTCTGCCGGCCTGCGTGGTACCGGCACGCAGGCCGGCGGACGTGCTGGCGACGGAGGTGGTGGCCCCGGCGAGCAGCGGCCCGTCACGCCGCTGCGGGCCGCCCTCGCTCCCGTCGCGAGCGCCGGGCTGGCGATCATGGGCGCCCTGCTGCTCGGGCTGGTCGCCAACCTGGTGCTGCTGTCCGGCATCCAGGAGAAGTCCGCACAGCACGCCGGGTTCGACACGTTCCGCGGCCAGCTTGCCCTGGGCACCGCCCCGGTCACCCAGACCACCCAGAACGGGCAGCTCCTCCCGCTCGGCATCCCGGTGGCGCTCCTGGACATCCCCCAGATCGGTGTCACCAACGCCGTCGTGTTCAACGGCACCAGCGGCTCGGTGCTGATGTCGGGTCCTGGCCACCAGCGTGACACTGTCCTGCCTGGCCAGGCCGGGGTCAGTGTGATCCAGGCGCGTGCCTCGGCCTACGGCGGGTCGTTCGGCCACCTCAGCTCGCTGCGTGTCGGCGACAAGTTCACCGTGACCACCGGCCAGGGCGTGAACACGTACGCGGTCGCGGACGTGCGGGTGGCCGGCGACCCGGACCCGCCGCTGCCCGCGGGGGAGGGTCGCCTGACGCTGGAGACCGCCCTCGGCTCACCGTTCGTGCCGTCGGGGGTGCTCCGCGTCGATGCGCGGCTCACCTCCGCCGTCCAGCCCACCCCCGCGCTGCTCAACCTCGGGGCGCTGCCCGCACAGGAACGGGCGCTTGGCACCGATCCCGATGCCCTGCTGCCGCTGTTCCTGTGCCTGCTCGGCCTCATCGCCATCGCGGCCGGCGCGGTGATCGCCTGGCAGCACTGGGGCCGCTGGCAGGCGTGGATCGTCTTCGGCCCGCTGATACTGACCGTGGGCCTGTTCACCGCCGACCAGGTCACCGGCCTGCTACCCAACCTGACGTGACCCGCACCGGAAACCCGCCCGACACCAACGGAGCCGCTGGCATGAGTACCACGTTCGACCCGGACGCGACTGCCGTCTTGCCCCCCGTGCCCCTCGCCGTGCTTGAGGCGCGCGAGATCAGTGCCTGGTTCGGCAACCACCAGGTCCTGGACCGCGTGTCGCTGACGATGGCGGCCGGGCAGGTGACCGCCCTTATCGGCCCATCGGGCTGCGGCAAGTCGACGTTCTTGCGGATACTCAACCGGATGCACGAGCTCGTCCCGTCCGCGTCGCTGGCCGGCGAGATCCTCCTTGACGGGCTGGACGTATACGACCGGTCGCGGCAGCTCACCGAGGTCCGCCGCCAGATCGGCATGGTGTTCCAGAAGCCGAACCCGTTCCCCGCGATGTCGATCTACGACAACGTGCTGGCCGGGCTGAAGCTCACCGGCGCCCACCGCAACCGCGCGGCCAAGGACGACCTGGTGGAGGAGTGCCTGGTCAAGGCCGGGTTGTGGCGTGAGGTCCGGGACCGGCTGCGCCAGCCGGGCGGCGCGCTGTCGGGCGGGCAGCAGCAGCGGCTCTGCATCGCCAGGTCCCTGGCGATCCGCCCGCGCGTGCTGCTCATGGACGAGCCCTGCTCGGCCCTTGACCCCACCTCCACCCGGGTCATCGAGGAGACCATCAGGCAGCTCGTCGCCGAGGTCACGATCGTGATCGTCACCCACAACATGCAGCAGGCCGCCCGCATCTCCAAGCAGTGCGCCTTCTTCCTGGCCGAGCAGGGCACTCCCGGCTCCATCATCGAGCACGGCGACACCGATGCCATGTTCAATGACCCCCGCGACCCGCGCACGTCGGACTACGTGCACGGCCGCTTCGGCTAGCCCGCGGCCAGCCTGACCGGCGGCACCCCGGGCGGCTCGAAGCCCAGGACCTGGCCGTAGAACCCCAGCTCGGCCTCCAGCGAGACGATGATCGAGGACGCCTTCCTGAAGCCGTGCGACTCGCCCTCGAACGCGATGTAGGCGTAAGGGATGCCGTGGATCGCCAGGTCACGGGCGATCGACTCGGCCTGGGGTGGCGGGACGATCGGGTCATCAAGGCCCTGCAGCAGCAGGACCGGGCACGTGCCGGGACCCACATGGCCGACGGGCGACCGCTCGTCATACAGTTGCGCGGCCTCCGGCAGCGGCCCGACGAGGCCATCCAGGTAGCGGGACTCGAAGTCGTGGGTGATCGCGGCGAACGCCTTGAGGTCGGAGACCCCGAAGTAGGACACCCCGGCCGCGAATACCGGCTCGAAGTCGCCCGCCAGCGCGGAGGTCACCGACGCGAGCACGGTCCAGCCGCCGGCCGAGCCACCGCGGATGCCCAGCCGCGAGCGGTCCGCCTCGCCCTCCCGGGCCAGCGCGAGCGCCGCGTTCATGGCGTCCTCGACGTCGACGATGCCCCACTGGCCCCGCAGCCGGTTCCTGTACGCGCGGCCGTACCCGGTCGAGCCGCCGTAGTTAACGTCGATGATCCCGATGCCCCGGCTGGTGAAGTACGCCTTCTCCAGGTTGAGCACCGGCAGCGTGTTCGAGGTCGGCCCGCCATGGATCCACACGATGTACGGGGGCCGCTCATCGGCCGGGCCAACGGCATCGGGAGAGGAAGGCGGGTACACCAGGGCATGCACGACCGGACTGTCGCCCACCCCGGTAGGCAGGGCGACCTGGCGCGGCACGGGCAGGTAGGCGGCGGAGACTCCGGTGGCCTGCCGCCTGATCACCTCCACCTCCGGGCCTGCCGTGGCCGATGCCCTGATGACGCTCAGCGCCGTCGACGGCCCGCCCGCGTCGGCGACGACGGTCGCGGCGGAGCCGCTGATCCCGGAGAACCCGAACGTCCTGACCGGTACCCCGCCCTCGGACACCTCGGCCCCGGTGAGCTCGCCGCTCACCGGGTCAAGGAGGCCAAGCCGCGTCTCGCCCACGCCGTGCAGCACCGCCAGCCGCCCGTCGCCGAGGATGGTGTACGGGCGCCCGCCCAGCTGCCAAAGCGGCCCGGCGAACTCCTCCGCACGCGGGCACAGCGCCCGGGCGGCGGCGCCGGCCCGCGCCGCCACCTCATACAGGTTCCACCAGCCGGAGGCGTCCGAGATCACGTACAGGCTGTCGTCGCCGGACCACGCCGGAGCCAGCACTGATTCCTCCGGGCCGCCGATGACCAGCGCTGACTCGCTGACGGTGGTGCCTGAGACCGGCCCGACCCGCAGCTCGGTGCCATCCCACGGCATGCGGGGGTGATCCCAGCTGATCCAGGCCAGCCTGGTCCCGTCAGGGGAAGGGGTGGGAAAGGCGAAGAAGTCCGCCCCGTCCGCAAGCACCCGGACGGCATCAGGGTCCGACGCGGCGGAGCCGTCAAGCGGCACCGCGACGATCGCCCGGGTGATCGCGTGGCCCTCGTTGTCGCGATGGGCCTCGCGCACGCACCAGATCTCCCGGTCATCGGGAGAAAGCACCATGTCGGCGTAGCGCAGGCCGGCCGCCACGACCGGCTCAGGGGTCAGCGGCTTGGGGTCGAAGGCCTCGCCGCCCGGCGTGCCCAGGTGGTACAGCCGCTGGTCGGTGAAGTTCGCGAAGACGAGGTCGAAGCCCCCGGCGGCCCGTGGCACCGGAAGATAGGACCGCCCGCCGTACTCGTGCACCCGGGTGCGGGCGTTGTACGGGGCGGGCACCAGCTGGCGCGGCTCGGCTCCAGCGGTGGCGGAGGCCATGATCGTCGTGCGGCCGCCCTCGTCCGGTCGCCCCTCCTGCCACCAGACCTCATCGCCCACGAGGTCAGGGAACCCCAGGGGCAGCTGGCCTCGTGCCACGTCGGCAGCGGTGATGGGTGACTCCCAGCTTCCGTACGGCGCTATCTTCGTCATGGCTCCAGAGCGTATCGGGCGCGCCCTTATCCTGGTCAGGTGGACGGACGGACCTACGAGATCCGCACCTACGGGTGCCAGATGAACGCGCACGATTCTGAGCGCGTCGCCGGGCTGCTTGAGGACGCGGGCTACGTGCGCGCCGCCCAGGGCGAGACCGCCGACCTCATCGTGTTCAACACGTGCGCGGTCAGGGAGAACGCGGCCGACCGGCTGTATGGCAACCTCGGTCACCTGCTGCCGGTCAAGAAGGCACACCAGGGCATGCAGATCGCCGTGGGCGGCTGCCTGGCCCAGATGGAGCGCACGAAGATCACCGCGCGGGCCCCCTGGGTTGACGTCGTCTACGGCACGCACAACATCAGCGCGCTGCCGCGGCTGCTCGAGCGGGCCCGCGAGCGCCAGGAGGCGCAGGTCGAGTTCGAGGAAACGCTCGAGGCCTTCCCCTCCCTGCTGCCCGCCCGCCGCGAGTCGGCCTACTCGGCCTGGGTATCCATCTCCGTCGGCTGCAATAACACCTGTACGTTCTGCATCGTCCCAAGCCTGCGCGGCCGGGAGAAGGACCGCCGGCCCGGGGACATCCTCGAGGAGGTCCGCGCGCTCGCGGCCGAGGGCGTGCTCGAAGTTACCCTCCTTGGCCAGAACGTCAATTCCTACGGCGTCGAGTTCGGCGACAGGCAGGCATTCGGCAAGCTGCTGCGCGCCTGTGGTGAGCTGGAGGCCGAGGGGCTTGAGCGGGTCCGCTTCACCTCTCCGCACCCGCGTGACTTCACCGACGACGTGATCGCGGCCATGGCCGAGACACCGAACGTGATGCCGAGCCTGCACATGCCGCTGCAGTCCGGCTCGGACGCCATCCTCGCCTCGATGCGCCGGGCTTACCGGCGCGAGAAGTACCTGCGCATCCTCGGATCCGTCCGCCAGGCGATCCCGCACGCCGCCATCACCACCGACATCATCGTCGGCTTCCCCGGCGAGACCGAGGCCGACTTCCTCGCTACCCTGGACCTGGTCCGTGAGGCCAGGTTCGCCAGCGCCTTCACCTTCCAGTACTCGATCCGCGCCGGGACCCCCGCCGCGACGATGGATGGCCAGGTGCCGCGCGAGGTCGTCCAGGAGCGCTATGACCGGCTGGTCGCCGAGCTTGAGCGGATCTGCACCGAGGAGAACGCCGCGCTCGACGGGTCCACGGTCGAGGTGCTCGTCGCCGAGGGGGAGGGCCGCAAGGACGCCGCGACCAAGAGGATGTCGGGCCGCGCCCGCGACAATCGCCTGGTTCACTTCCTGCCGCACGAGCAGGCGCTGGCCGGCGGTGCCCCGCGGCCTGGCGACATCGTGACGACCGTCGTGACAGGGACGGCACCGCACTACCTGGTGGCCGATGGGCAGCCGCTGTCGGTCCGGCGCACCCGAGCGGGCGACGCGTGGGCGGCGCGGGCCGGCTCTGGGGCGCAGGCTGGCTCCGCGCCCGCTGCGGCCGGATCGCTGTCGGGCCGCGGGCCTGCCCCGGTCCTGCTGGGCCTGCCGACGCTGCGCCGCTAGTGCCCCCGGCGCTCATCGCGGTCGTTGGGGCGACGGCGACCGGTAAGTCGGACCTAGCGATCGACCTGGCCAAGCGGCTCGATGGTGAGGTGGTCAACGTCGATTCCATGCAGCTGTACCGGGGCATGGACATCGGCACCGCCAAGCTGGCGCCCGACGAGCGGCGCGGGGTACCGCATCACCTGCTTGACATCTGGGACGTGACCCAGACCGCCAGCGTCGCGGAATACCAGCGGCTGGCCGCCGGCGTCATCGACGGAATCCGGGCCCGCGGGCGGGTGCCGGTGCTGGCGGGCGGGTCGGGCTTGTACGTCCGGGCGGCGCTCGGCGACCTGGAGTTTCCCGGCACCGACGAGCAGGTCCGCGCCCGGCTTGAGGCTGATCTCGCCGAGGTAGGCACCGGACCGCTCTACGCCAGGCTCGCGGTGGCCGACCCGGTCGCCGCCGCCGCGATCCTGCCGTCCAACGGCCGCCGGATCGTTCGCGCCCTTGAGGTCATCGAGATCTCGGGCCGGCCCTTCAGCGCGACGATGCCCGCCTACGACACCGCCGGTGACCGGGGCGGGCCATCGCTTCAGGTCGGCATCCGGATGCCACGCCCTGAGCTTGACCAGCGCATCGAGCGTCGCGTTGACCGGATGTTCGCGGCTGGCCTCGAGGCCGAGGTGCGTGACCTAGCCGAGCGGCACGGGCTTCGGGCGGGCAAGACCGCCAGCCGCGCGCTGGGCTACCAGCAGGTGCTGCGCTGCCTCGATGGTGACTGGTCGCCGGAGGCGGCTCGCGATGAGACGGTCCGGGCCACCCGCCGCTTCGCCCGACGGCAGGAATCGTGGTTCCGTCGCGATCCCAGGGTCGCCTGGCTGGACGCGGGCGATGATCTCCTCGCCAGGTCACTCGACTTGCTTTTATGGCACAGAGTGCCTGATTGACTACTTTTCGTCGACTAGTCATTTCGGGTGATTGGAACCACCTGACCTGGGCTTCTGTCCGGCGGTGAAACATCCGTCGCCCTAGGGTGAGGCAACGTTGACCGTGAGGTCTGTCCGCTTGATGACACGGGTGGGCTATTTGTCGGCTATTGAGTCACAACGGGTTTAAGTGTCCCGCATGCTGGCTGAAGCAACGCATTAGGCCAGGTGAGAGGCGGACCGCAGTCGCGGCCATCAGGTAGCCGGGCACGGAACCGGCGATAGGCAGCATGTGACCCCAGGTAGCAACCCGAACTGGACGGAGCGGACCACCGGCGGAAGGCGTGGCGGCATGCACGCGGCCCCCCGCTCGGAAGGTCGCTCCTCCCAGCCGGACGCGAACCGGGGTGATGGGCGGCTGGCCCGGCGCGAGGCCCCAAGGCACCAGGCCCCTCGGGGTCACCGCAAGCTCGTCCCCGCCGTGGCGGCAGCCGCAACGCTCGCGGCGGGGGCGGCTACCTACATGGTCGCGACGGCAGGCGGACACCCGTCGCCTAGCGACCTGACGGCCGCCGCGGTGAACGTGCCGTCCGATGGCTTTACGGTCAGCAGCGGTGCGCTAGCGGTCAATACTCCCAGCGCGGATAGCTCCACCAGGGCGGCGGGCGACGCTAGCAAGGTCACGGCGCAGCCCTCCTCCGCTAAGGCCAAGGCCACGACCACGCCGAAGGCCACGCCCTCGGCCACGGCGACGCCAAGAAAGGCCGCGGTGGCAAGGCCAGCGCCCACGGCGTCGTCCACGGCGACGGCCACGACGCTGACGTGCAACACCTCTTACTCGATGCTGCCGCAGAACGTGACGGCGATCGTCAGCTTCCTGCTCGCCCACGGCTACTCCGACAATGCCGCCGCGGGCATCGCCGGCAACATGTACCAGGAATCTGAGGGCAACCCCGAGTCCGTGGGCGACGGCGGCGGCGGCCTGATCGGCTTCACCCCGCTGCCAGCGGGCTATGTGACCGGCAACGTAGCGACCGACCTGCAGACGCAGCTGAGCGCCGTCTTGACCTACAACGAGGGATGGTCGCAGTACCTGCCCGCGCTGAACAGTGCCGCCACCCCGGCCGACGCCGCCTACATCTACGTGACGGACTTCGAGCGGGCGGGCGTCCCGGCCGCGGCCAGCCGCGAGGCGGCCGCCACGAACGTCGCGGCCGCCTGCGGCATCTAGGCGGGCAGGCCGTAGACGCGGGCCGCGTTTTCCTGGGCGATGAGCCGGGTCACATGCTCGGCATTCGCCAGCGTCATGTCGCCGGACTCCAGCCGGGCCGACAGGAACTCCGACAGCGCGACCCGGAACAAGGTGCTGCCAAGGAAGTACAGCTCCGGCAGGCCGAAGGCGTCCGAGGAGTAGAGGAACTTGCCGAACGGCACCATCTCCAGGGCCTCGGCCAGCACCGCCGGGGCACGGCTGCCCACGTTGTGCGTGGTGAGGCCGAGATCCGCGTAAACGTTCGGGAACACCTGGGCCAGGTAGCCGGCCTCCCGGTGGTACGGGTAGTTGTGCAGCAGCATGACCGGCACCCCAGTCGGCTCAAGCGCCCGGAGCAGCGGGGTAAGCAACAACGGGTTGCAGCGGTGCAGGTCGATATCACGGTCGCCGTACCCGACATGGAACTGGACAGGAAGCCCAAGGTCGGCCCCGGTCCAGATGAGGAACCGGTGCAGCACCTCCTGCGCGAGCCGGGGCACGCGACGGCCGGCCGGGTCGCCCGCACCATCGCCGGTGCTGCCGTCCGGCTGGCCCTCGTCGGCCCCGCGGGCACCTAGCCAGCGCCCGGCCGCCGCGGTCACCTCCGCTTCTGACGGGCGCTCGGGGGCCAGGTCCAGCCCCACCCGGTAGGCGGCGACCGACTTGAGGCCCACCACTCCAGGCCGCGTGACCCGCGCGGCCAGCAAGGCACGGAACTCATCGGCGAACTCGCCTGGCCCGGCCCCCGCGGCGGCGACATGCTCCGCCACCTGCTCGAGCCGCACGATCTCGAAGGCCGCCACGCCGGCCGGCGCGGCTGCGGCAAGCGCGGCCGTCTCGCCGGGGGATAGCAGGTCGACCGGCTGGAATCCGGTGTCCACGCAGATCGCGCCAAGGCCGCAGGCGCCGAGGAACCGGCGGCCCACCTCGATCGGGCCAAGCTCGAAGCGGCGAGCGGCGTACTGCGCGATGCCGCAGAAGGCCGGGAGGTCAAGGAGCGGCGGGCAGTAACGCCGGAACGCCAGCCCGATCAGGGAGTCGAACGCGGACCCGCCCGTCGCCGGGCCACCGTCGCCCTCGGTGAGGAATCCCTCGATGTCATAGCGGTCGGCATGCACCCCGTGACAGTGATGGTCGGTCAGGAGCTGAGTGTCAATGAAGGGCAGAAGGGTAGCCATCGCCCGGGGGGTAGTCATGCTTTCATGATCCTTCGAACTAGACGTTCCTTTTGTCCGTTACTAACGGTATATTGTCAGTTACGCATCGTGCTCGATGCGGTGGAAAGCGAGAGGGTGGTCGGGGTGACGGCAGCTTATCGGCCGCTCCTGGCGGAATCGGCAGTCGGCTCGCGCGCGCTGGCGGCGCCGGGAGCGGAGTGGCGTGCGCGGGTCTTCGCCGGGGTGGCGGCCCGGGTGCCAGAGGCGCGCGAGTTCGCCGCCGAGGCCCTGGCCGGGTGCCCGGCGGGCGCGCGAGAGACGCTGCTGCTCTGCGTGACGGAATTGTGCGCGAACGCGATTGAGCATACGGCGTCAGGATCAGGTGGGGCGTTCATCGTTGAGGTGTCCTGTCCGGCCGACGGTGTGGCCTTCGTGGCCGTCACCGACGGGGGCGGGGCCACCGGGTCCTGCGCGCTCAGCGCCGGCTCGGCCTGCCACGAGGGCCAGGACGCCGCGGGCGATGCGGACTTGCCAGAAGGCGGCCGAGGCCTGGCGCTCGTTGAGGCCTTCGCCAGCCGCTGGGGCTATCAGACGGACACCCACACGGCCTGGGCCGAAGCCAGCTGGCCCGTGTCGGCGACCCCCCGTCGCCACCCCGAAACGGGGCATATGGGAGGATATCGATGTACAAGCACCACCCGGCAATGACGCCGCCTAGATGTACGTGTGGTGAACTACACTGGCTGGTTTCGGTGAACGGGCGGTATCATTTCCTGCGTGCTGGGTACTGTTTCGGACCGCAAACGCGATGCCATCGCGCGTGCGGCGTTGACGCTCTTCGCGATCGACGGCTACGAGCGCACCAGTGTCGACGCGATCGCCACTGAGGCGGGCGTTTCCAAGCGCACCGTCTACAGCCACTACGGCGACAAGGAGACCCTCTTCCTGTCGGTGGTCCGCGATACCTATGAGGGCATGCTCGCGCGGATCGGTGAAATCATCGATCACGTGCCATGGGATCGCGATCTAGGAGCCGCACTGACGAAGTGCGTGACCGACATCACCCGCTCGATCGTCCGCTCGCCCGACCGGTCCACGCTCGCCCGCCTGCTGATCACAGAGGCACCGCACTTCCCTGACGTCATCGACCTGCTGCACACCCGGGAGATCGCGCCGCTGATCGCCGTGCCCCTCGAGCGGCTAGCCGCCACCGGCCGGCTGATCGTCACGGACGGCAAGCAGGCCGCCGAGCACCTGGCCGCGCTGACGTTCGGCCAGGTGTCCAGCCGGTCGCTGATGGGCACCGTGCCGCTCGGCGAGGACGAGACCGCGCGCCTCATCAACGGCGGCGTCCAGGTCTTCCTCCGTGCCTACGCACCAGGTCAGGCTGCCACCGTCCCGTCGGCGTCTGCGGCCCTGCCGCCGTCGGCCACCGCGCCGTCCGCGTCTGCCGCCTTGCCGTCCTCGGCCTCGCTGTCAGTTCGGACCGCATCCACGTCAGCCGCGCCCAACGATTTCTCGTCTGGGTCCGTCCTCTCGGGGGCCTGTCATTATCTCTGATATGAGATATCGTTTCCAATATGGACGACATCGAGGCCGCGGGCCCGCCTGACCTTCCTGTGCTCCCGGGGTTCAGGGAGATGGCGCTGCACCGGATGGCCGCCGGGCGGTCCAGCCTCGTGCGTGACCTCGTGGCGCTCCGCCAGGCGGCCGGCCTGTCGCAAACCGAGGTGGCCGCTCGCATGGGCACCTCGCAGTCGGCGGTCGCCCGCCTCGAGGCCGGAACGACGGATGTCCGCGCCTCTACCCTGGAGCGCTACGCCGCCGCTGTTGGCACCGTCATTCCCTGGGCCGATGCCGGAGCCCCCGGCTCATCGGCCGGCTTTGCCGTGCCTGACGCGAACGGGCCGGCAGGCATGTCGGCGGCAAGCACGCCCGGCTGGCCCGGCGGCCCGCCTGCGCCGGGCGGGCCCGACATTCCCGGTCGGCCGTGGGGTCCAGGTACTCCGCCGGGGGTTCCCCGCGTTCCTGGGGCACCGGGTGGCCCCGCCAACCCTGGTGTCCCGCCAGGCAGCCCAGGGCCGGTGCCGCAGACGCGGGTCTGGATGGACCCGCACGCCGAGTGGCAGGACCTGCTCTACGCGCGGCTGCTCGAGAAGCGGATCGTCATGGCATCAGGCATCCTGGACTCGGACGCCGCGACCCGGCTGTCCGCGCAGCTGCTCACGCTTGACGCTGAGGGCAGCGAGCCGATCCGCGTCGAGATGCAGAACCTCCAGGCCGATCTCCAGGCCGTCCTGGCGCTTATGGGCGTGCTCGACACCCTCCGTGCGCCAGTGACCGGGCAGGTGAGCGGCGAGATCCGCGGGGCCGCCGTGGGCCTGCTCGTGGCCTGCAGTCGGCGCCTCGCCTACCCAAGCGCGGTCGTCGCCCTCGCCGAGCCCCGGATGGAGCTAGGCGGCACGGTGAGGGCGGTAACCGAGCGGCAGCAACAGGCCGAGCGGATGCTCGACTCGCTCTACTACCGCCTGGCCGAGGTGACGGGCCGGTCCGCCGAGGAGATACGCGAGGACTTCAGGGTCGGGCGTACCTTGACCGTCGCTGAGGCAATCGGCTACGGCATCCTGGATGACCGGGTCGTCCGGACCGAGTGATGCTCGGCGGGCCGCTTCGCCGCACCCTGATAACGCAATGCCGGTCAGCTCAGTTCTCTCATTGCTACCAAGGGTCCGTCACGTCTCAGGAGATGCCCGCCATCATGGGCCGGCAGCGGCTAACGCTGGCGATCGTGCCGCAAAACGCGGTCTATTCAACAGCATTCATGGCAGGAGGTGGCTATTCTGGCCGTTCAGGGCGAACCCCGGGGCGGGCCACGTTAAGCGGACTGGCTGCTGGTGCCGCTGAGGCAACAGGGGTCCATAAGGTGGGCTGCACTGCGTGATCACGGGAAAACTCTACCGGGAATTCGGCCGGGCACCGCCCGCGCTCCGTGGTGATGACTCAGAGTGCCGACTCGGGCGCTTAAGGACGGCGGAGGACCGCCCCGTCCGTCACAGGGGGAAATCTGATCGACAGAGTCATCCGTGGCCTTGCTAATGCGAACAGGAACCACTAGCACCGCTAATCCCCTGGCGGGTAATTGCTGATCATCCGTGTAAGGGATCACGGCATTCGATTACTCAAAGTATCTGACGCCAAACAATTTGTGATCTTTTTGTGGTCCAGGTCTCGGCTTTTCGGGAATCTGTCGTTACCATCGAATCAACGGGATCGCCCAAGCGAAGTTCTGAGGGCGATTCCCGCGCCCAGATCGACTACACAGAGTAACTCGACAGGGACTCGGAGTAAGAAATGACCGACGCGCACCCAGCGGCGAACGATCAGACGCCACGTGCGGAGCTCACACCTCGAGACCTGCCCTCACCCCGTGAGGTCCACGAGTTTCACGAGACTGCCGATCACGGCGATGCACCGGAGGTCGTCACCCCCGTCATTGCCGGATCTGGCAGCGCCAATGCCGGGGACGCATATCCCGGCGTGGTGCCTCCGGCGGACTGGTTCCAGGCTCCCGAGGAAGCGGCCCCCTCGGGCCAGCCATTCATGGAGCCAGTCCGTCCGGAAAACCAGGCCTCAGGGGCCGTCGTCCCGGCCAGTCCCCAGGATGACGGCCCCGTCGCCGATGACTCGGCGTCTGAAAATGCCGAATACGACCACCTGACGGGCGAGCGGGACGTGGAGCCGGTGGTCGGGCCGACAGAAGCGCGCTGGGGGCGGCCCGGCGGCCCTGGCTTCATCGTGCCGCAGGGCACTCGGTATGGACTGTATGACCCGGCGGGCCGGTCGGGGTGGCAGCTCTCCCACGGCCTCTGGCAGGATTCGGGAATCCTCTGGGAGACACCGGAAGGCCTCCACCCAGACGACGCGTCGCTCCCGTGGCGGGCGGCGGCTCCTCCGGTGCAGCCGGATCTTAAGGACGCGCCGGTGCCGGGCCCGCTCACCTCGTCCGACGTCCAGCTGACGCCCATGCTGGCGCCGACGACGAGGCCACAGCCCGTGCCGCCCGATGCGGTCCCGCCTGACGGACGTTCGGCGCAGAGCACGCGAGCCGAGAACGTGCTGTCGGAGGTGGTACCCCCGCTGGGAGCGCCCACGGCCAGCGACACGCTGCCTCGCCGGGAGGGCCGGCCCGTTCGCCCTGAGTACAGGCGGCCGGCCCCGCCATCGCGGATCGGGCCGCAGGCACCCGTGCCGCCAGCGAGGACGCTGCCGCCCGACCAGCGGCCCGGGCTACCGCCGCCGCCAGCGCCACGCCCCGGGGCCCAGCCGCCCCGGATGCCGCTTCCGCGAGTCCCGCAGCCGCAGGCCCGGCCGCCGCAGGCACCGCTGCCTCAGGCCCGCCCGCCACAGGCCCGCCCGCCGCAGGCCCGCCCGCCGCAGGCCCGCCCGCCGCAGGCACCGCTGCCTCAGGCCCGGCCGCCACAGGCCCGCCCGCCGCAGGGACAACCGCCGCAGGCCCGGCCGCCACAGGCCCGCCCGCCGCAGGGACAACCGCCGCAGGCCCGGCCGTGGGAGCAGCGGCCGGTCCCGCACCAGCAGATGCCCTGGGAGGAGCCGCGGCCCGCTGCCGAGGCTCGGCGCGATGGCCGCAGCCGCGGCCACTGGCAGGCCGCGCGCGTGGGCGTGCCGATCGTGGTCATCCTCGCGGTCGGCGCGGGTGCCCTGGCCCTGCTGACCGGCAAGGCCCATGAGGCACTGGAGAGCACCGGCAGCCTGGGGACGGCCGCATCCGACGGCAGCAACGCGGCGACCGCCCCGGGAGGGACGGCCGGCCTCGCCTTTCCTGGCTATCCCGGCCTGCGGGGCAGCGTGCAAGTCACGTCCCTCGCGAGCGACGGAGCCGTCCAGGTGGCGGTGGGTAGCGCCGACGGGCACGCGGCGCTGTGGCGGCGGGCAGGCGCAGGCGCCTGGATCCTGCTCAGGAACGTGCCCGCCCTCCAGCAGAACGTGATCTTGACCAGCATCGCCCACGGGCCGGATGGCTGGCTCGCCGTCGGGAACGTCAGCGCCACCGGCCAGTCGTCGACCGCGACCGTCGGCAGCACCGGGCAGGCACCGGTCATCCTCACCTCGACGGACGGCGTGACCTGGAAGTCGGCCGTCGGTAACGCCGTCTTCGCTGGCCCAGGCTTCACCGTCAACGCGGTGGCAGCGAACGCCAGCGGTTACGTCATCGTCGGCGAGCAGGTCCTCAACAACGCGCCGACGGACGCCATGTGGTTTACGGCCAACCTGGCCAGCTGGACGCGAGGCGGCGACACCATCGCGAGCTCGGTAAGCAGCCTCAGCAGTGGCATGTCGGACAGCAAGATCTTCGCGGTCGCGGCCACCTCGGCCGGCTTCGTTGCCGTCGGCACCCACAACGGCTGCCACACCGCCTGGGTCACCTCCGACGGCCAGCACTGGAAGTCCTACGACATCCCCAAGCCAGGCGGCTCACAGGACCCGCTGCTCAACCACGTCGCCGTCATGGGCGACACGGTCGTGGCCACCGGCGACCTGGGCGTCAAGGCCGGGCGGATCCCGCTCATCGTGGTCTCGAAGAACGGCGGAGTCAACTGGCAGTCAACCCCCATCGGCAACTATGGCGCGTACTCGGGGCCGCAGGGCACGGTCACGGCGATCAGCAGCGATGCCAGCGGCTTCATCGCGGCGGGCCTGACCGGCGCGCCGGGTCACCAGCAGGCAGTGACCTGGACCTCGCCCGACGGCATCAGCTGGTCGCAGGCAACTCGGGCCACCGGTGGCACTCAGGCCATCACCGCCCTCGCCCCCGGCGCTGGCTCGGTCTCCAGCATTGCCACGGTCATGGCGAAGTTCGGGACCCAGGCGATTGAGGTCACGCCCTAGGCCCGGCCGGCGGCTCGTCAGCCAGTCGCCCACGGGGGTCGCAGCCCGCGGATGGACGCGTCGAGGACCTCGGCGGTATGCGCGGTCGCGACCGCCTCACCTCGACTGGCCAGCGCCGCGGAGATCTGCAGGGTGCACCCGGGGTTGGCGGACACCAGCAGCCGGGCGGACGTCGCGAGCACTGAGTCGGCCTTGCGCTCGCCCAGCGCCTGGGCGGCGTCCGGCTGCAGCAGGTTGTACACCCCGGCCGAGCCGCAGCAGGTCCCGGCATCGGGCAGTTCCACCAGCCGCAACTCCGGTATCGCCGCAAGCAGTGACCGCGGCTGTCGCGTGACCCGCTGCGCGTGGCTCAGGTGGCAGGCGTCGTGATAGGCGGCCGTGACGGGCAGCGGCTGCCGCTCAGCTACCGGGCCCAGCTCGGACACGAACTCCGCCAGGTCCCTGACCTTGGCCGACAGCGCCTCGGCCCGCCCGGCCCAGGCGGGGTCGCCGGCCAGAAGCCGCGCGTACTCCTTCATCGCCGACCCGCAGCCGGCCGAGTTGACCACGACCGCGTCGACGCCGGCCTTCTCGAAGACCTCGATGGTGGCCCGGGCGAATCGCCCGGCCTCGGCCGCCCTTCCCGAGTGCAGCGATAGCGCTCCGCAGCAGCCCTGCCGCGGCGGGATGATCACGTCGCACCCCTCAGCGGCAAGCACGCGCGCGGTCGCGGCGTTGACGCCGGGGAAGAACACCGACTGCACGCAGCCGGTCAGCATCCCGACCACGGACCGCCGGGTGCCGCGCGCGGCCACCCGGGCGGGCAGCCGGCCAGCGCGGGCGGCCGGGGAGGCCGGCGGTGCCAGCCGTAGCGCCGCCTGGGCCGCCGGGGCCACCCGGGCCGGCAGCCCGCTGCCGGCCAGCCAGCGGTCGGCCCCGGTGCGCTGCGCCGCCCGCAGCGGCGCGGTTAGCGCCCGCAGCCGCCGCGGATAAGGGAACACGGCGAAGATCGCCGCTCGGGTGGCCCGTTCCCGCAGCGACCGGCGCCCGCCCTCGCCGGCGGGAGGCTCGGGGGGCGGCCCCGGCGTCGTCGACGGATCCTCGGTCCAGGCGCGAGCCGCCTCGATCAGCACGTCGTACTTGACGCCAGAAGGGCACGCGGTCATGCAGGCCATGCAGCCGAGGCAGCGGTCGAAGTGGGCCGCCGCGGCCGGCGTCAGCGGTGCGCCGTCGAGCACCTGGCTGACCAGGTGTATCCGGCCCCGCGGCGAGTCCATTTCCTCGCCCCACAGCTGGTACGTCGGGCAGGCCGGCAGGCAGAACCCGCAGTGCACGCAGTCCTTGACCGCCTCACGAAGCCCATCGTCGCGCCCGAAGTCACGCGACGACTCACGCGACGACTCACGCCCGGGCTCACCGGCGGAGTCAGGTTCGCTCACGGTGCCTCCCGCTCGAAGATCCGCCCTGGCGACAGTCGGCCGTCCGGATCGAACTGGTCTTTCACCGAGCGCATCAGCCCGGCTCCAGGGATCGCTGACGCCGAGCGCCCTTCTCCCGCAACGACGACGACACTGCCGCGTCCAGCGGGTATCGCCGCGGCGATGATGTCGGCCAGCCGGGTCACCGGGCCCGCGCCTGGCCGCCCGGGCAGCGTCACGTACAGCAGCCCCGCCCCCGCTGAGCCGTGGACCACCGGGCTGGTACCGGTCTGCCGGGCGGCGGCGTCAATCGCGTCGAGCACCCGCGCCAGGGCCGAGACCCAGAACGTGACCCGCAGCAGTGTCCCGTCGTCGAACGGGGGCAGCGGCGCCCACCAGGGCGGTGCCACCGGGGCAGCCGTGGGCTCACGGGCCAGGGCCGACGGGGCGCAGGACGACAGCAAGCCGGCCATCCGCCCGGCCCGCACGGCGACGCCTTCGGCCGACCCCTCGAGCAGCACGCCCGCGCTGACCGGCCCGGCGGGCCGCGCCCGGTGCACGTCGACCGCCGACGCGACCAGAGGTGAGTTGGCGGCGGCCGCGACGGATGCCGCCGCCGCCTCGGAATCGAGGAACTCGGCGGTCACCCAGGCGCGAGCCGCCGGGAGCGGATGCAGCCGGAAGGTTGCCTCCACGATCAGGCCGAGGGTCCCGGCCGACCCGGCGAGCAGCTTGCCCAGGTCGTAGCCCGCGACGTTCTTGACGACCTTGCCACCAGCGTGGGCCACGGTGCCGTCCGCCCGCACGAGCGTCACGCCGATGAGCACGTCACGGGGCGACCCGTAGCGCAGCCGGCGCGGGCCGGCCAGCGCGTCCGCGATGATGCCGCCGATCGTCGAGGTCGCGGGGACGTCGAGCGCGATCTCCTGCCCGGCCGCCGCGAGCACGGACGCCACCTCGCCGAACCGGGCACCCGCCTGTACCCGGGCCACCAGGTCACCGACGGCGTGCTCGATGACCTGCCCCATCCCGAGCGTGTCGACCACCAGGTCGCAGGCCCGCGGGGAAGCCCCCCAGCCCAGCCGGCTGCCCGACCCGCGCGCGGTCACCGCGAGGCCATGCTCGCAAGCCGCCCGCATCACCGCCGATGCCTCCGCCACCGACGACGGCGAGGCAACGAACGAGGGGGTGATCCCGCCCACCGCGTCCGCGGACGAGCCAGGGCGCACCGACTCGCAGGCTGACGCGAGCGCCTTCGCGATGATCCCCGGGTCAGTGGCCATCAGAATATCTCCGCCTGGCCGGCGACGACCGCCGGATGCGGGGCGCGGCGGTGGCCGGGGATCTCGCCGCACAGCCGGGGGGTGGGGAAGACCTTGCCCGGGTTGCACAGCGACGCCGGGTCGAAGGCGCACCGCAGCAGCTGCATGGTGTCCAGGTCCTCGGCGGTGAACATCTTCGGCATGTACCTGGACTTGTCGATGCCGACGCCATGCTCGCCAGTGATCGAGCCGCCGTGCTCGATGCACGCGTCCAGGATCGCGCCGGAGACCTGCTCCGCCCGCTCTGCCTCGCCGGGGACGCCGTCGTTGTACAAGACCAGCGGGTGCAGGTTGCCATCACCGGCGTGGAAGACGTTCGCGACCCGGATGCCCGTGCGCTGCGACAGCTCCGAGATGCGCGCGAGGACGTCGCCGAGCGCGGTGCGCGGCACGACGCCGTCCTGGACGATGTAGGCGGGGGCGAGCCGCCCGACTGCCGCGAAGGCGGCCTTGCGGCCCTTCCAGATCGCCGCCCGCTGTGCCGGGTCGTCGGCCGTGCGGATCTCCGTTGCCCCGGCGGCCGCGCAGATCTCCCGCACGGTGGCCAGCTCGGCCTCGACCTCGGCCGCCGGGCCGTCCAGCTCCACCAGCAGCACGGCTCCAGCGTTGTCTGGGTAACCGCAGGCCACCGCGGCCTCAGCGGCCTCGATGGACAAGGCGTCCATCATCTCGATCGCCGCGGGGACGATCCCGGCCGCGATGATCTCCGACACCGCGCGCCCGCCGTCCGCCAGCGTGGCATACCCGGCGAGCACGAGGTGGACCGCCTCAGGGGCGGGGGTGAGCTTGACGACGACCTTCGTGACGATGCCGAGCGTTCCCTCCGAGCCGGTGAACGCGCCGAGCAGGTCATAGCCCAGCGGGCCGGGCGGAACCCCCGTCCCGTCTCCGAGCCAGACGAGGTCGCCCGCTGGGGTGACGATCTCAAGCCCGAGCACGTGGTTGACCGTGAAGCCATGCTTGAGGCAGTGCGCACCGCCGGAGTTCTCCGCCACGTTCCCGCCAACCGAGCACACCACCTGGCTGGACGGGTCAGGCGCGTAGAACAGCCCGAACGGCGCGGCTGCCTGCGAGACGGCCAGGTTAGTCACGCCCGGCTCGACGACCGCCCGCCGTGCGACCGGATCCACCTCGAGGATCGACCGCATCTTCGCCAGCACGATGAGGACCCCGTCCTCGCGCGGGACGGCCCCGCCGGACAGGCCTGTGCCGCTGCCTCGCGCGACGAAGGGGACGCCCTGGCCCGCGCACTGCCCAACGACCGCGGCCACCTGCCCCGCCGTCGCGGGGAACACCACGAGCGCCGGGGTCGCCCGGTGCGAGGTAAGCCCGTCGCACTCATAGGTGCGCAATTCCAGCGGGTCGGTGATGACGTTCCGCGCTCCCACGACCCGGGCCAGCGCAGTGGCAAGCCCGGCTAGCCCCTGAGGGGATGACCCCTGGGCCCCCTCGAGAGACGCTGTCATCAGCGGGGCCTCCTTACGGCATGCGCTCGCGGGCCTTCGCCGGCTCCTCTTCGACCATGCTCTTCATCGATCATGCTCTTCGCGAGGTCGATTTGTCACGAGGGGACCGTCGCCCGCCTCGACAAGAACCCGCGACCGGCTCGTCGTGATGGCGCTGACCTGGGGATGTAGCGCCTAGTGAGAAGACGCTGCCGCACCGTCAAGGATAGTGGTGCAAGCCGCCCGTGATAGGGTAATAACCCTGGCGAATGGCCAAAAGCTAACTACATAAAAAAGGCCAGCCGAGCTGACTTAGGAAAGTATATCAATCAATATGGCATTTCGTCAAACGCATTCCGGGGCCGGAAACGCTAATCCGGCCGAGGTGAACGGGGCGGCGGGCAACGCCGAGGGCGAGACGGCGGACAGCGAGGACAGCACAGCCGACGGGCTTCGCGGCGCCGCCGAGGGCGCCGCGGAGCCGCGTGCCGTCTCGCTCGCCGACGAGCAGGCCTACGTGACGATGCTGTACGGCCTGCTCGACGTGGCCCGCGACCGTTCCGAGGAGGCCCTCAGGACCGTCAACGTCCAAGGCGAGGCCGGCGGGACCCATCAGGCCCGGCTGGAGCGCGACATCTCCGCCACCGAGCAGCACACCCGGATCGCGCAGCTCAACGGCATTGAGCGCGGCCTGTGCTTCGGCCGCACCGATGACACCGATGACCTCACTCTTTACATCGGCCGGATCGGGCTGCGTAACGACGACTACGACCTGAAGCTCATCGACTGGCGTGCCCCGGCCGCCCGCCCGTTCTACGCGGCGACCCCGGGCAGCCCGGCTGGGCTGATCCGCCGGCGTCACATCTACACGCGCGGCCGCACCGTCACCGGGATCGACGACGAGGTCTTCGACCTCGACAGGCTGCCCGAGCGGGACCGGGCGGGCCTGTCGGGCGAGGCCGCGCTCATCTCGGCCGTCTCAAGCGCCCGCACCGGCCGGATGGCTGACGTGGTCGCCACCATCCAGGCCGAGCAGGACCGGGTCATCCGCTCCGGCCTGCCCGGCATCCTGGTCGTCCAGGGCGGCCCGGGAACGGGCAAGACCGTGGCCGCGCTGCACCGCGCCGCCTTCCTGCTCTACACCCACCGCCGGGCGCTTGAACGCAGGGGCGTGCTCGTGATCGGCCCGAACTCCACGTTCCTGCGCTACATCAGCCAGGTACTGCCCTCCCTGGGCGAGACCGACGTGGTGCTGCGCACGCTCGGCGATCTGTACCCCGGCGTGACCGCGAGCGACGTCAGGGATCCCGCTGCCGTGATCAAGGGGGACGAGCGGATGGTCGAGGTGCTGCGCCGGGCCATCCGCAACACCCAGTACGTCCCGAAGACGGACATCACCGTGCGCGCCGACGGGGTCTCGATCCCGCTGCGCCGGGAGGTCATCCTGCGGGCACGTGACCGGGGCCGCGGCCTGAACAAGCCGCACAACGTGGCCCGCAAGCTGTTCGTCACCGAGATCTTGTCCGAGCTCGCCCGGGCCGAGTCCCGGGTCCTTGACCGTCCGCTCGAGGACGAGGACCTCCCTGACGCCCGCGAGCGCCTGTGGTCGGAGCCGGGCGTCATCAACGCGGTCAACGGCCTGTGGCCGACCCTCACGCCGGTACGGCTTCTCGCCCTGCTCTACTCCGACCGCGACGCCCTGCAGGCCGCGGCAGGCACTGTCCTTACCGATGCAGAACGGAAGTCACTCACTCGTCCAGGCAACCCCTCCGCCTGGACTCATGCGGATGTCCCGCTGCTTGATGAACTGGCGGAAATGCTCGGCTTCGACAACTCCGAGCAGCGGGCGGCCCGCCGGGCGCTGCGCCGCCAGGAGGAGCTCGAGGCGCGGTACGCCGCTGAGGTGCTGGAGATTACCGGCATCGCCGACCTGGGCATGGTGGACGCCGAGACGCTGGCGTCCTGGAACCGGGAGGGCGGCCCCGTCTTGACAACGGCGGAACGGGCCGAGGCCGACAGGACCTGGGCCTACGGGCACGTCATCGTGGACGAGGCGCAAGAGCTTTCCGCGATGGCCTGGCGCACGGTGCTGCGCCGGGTCCCGTCTAAGTCGATGACCGTCGTCGGAGACGTGGCCCAGACCGGCTCGCCCGCGGGCACCCGGTCCTGGCGCTCGATGCTCGACCGGTTCGCCCGGGGCCGCTGGCGCGAGGAGCGCCTGACCGTCAACTACCGCACCCCGGCGGAGATCATGGTCGTGGCCGCGAGCGTGCTGGCATCGGTCGCGCCCGACCAGGAGCCTCCCGAGTCGGTTCGCGCCGAGGGCGTCCCGCCGCGTGCGGTCCGCTGTCCTTCGCTGGCCGCGTGCGTCGCCCAGGTCACTCGGGCCGACCTGGCCGAGATGGGCGGCCCCGAGGGCGGCCGGCTGGCGGTGATCGTGCCCGACGCGAGGGTGGCCGAGGTGTCGGCGGCCGTCCCCGAGGCGATCAGCGGCGACCAGCCCGAGTCCCTGGACTCGATCGCGGCCCTGCTCACCGTTACCCAGGCCAAGGGGCTGGAGTTCGACCGGGTCGTGCTAGCCGACCCGGCTGGCATCATGGGCCAGTCCGCCAACGGTGGCCACGACCTTTACGTCGCGATCACCCGGGCCACGCATCGCCTGACCGTCGTCCATGAGGGCGACCTGCCCGATGCCCTGCGCTCTCTCGCCAGCTCAGGAAGCTAGCCATGTGTCTATGGCCCGCGACCACCCGCCATCGCGCCGGGTCGCCTATAGTCGGCATTTGCGTGCGGGGCCGGCCCGGGGCCGGCCCGGGCCAGGCGCGAGGCGTAAGTGCCGATCAAGGGGTGAGCGAGTCCTGATGCATGGCGCGACGGAGACGGTTGAGGTCTTCTGGGAGGACCTGGACCCGCAGGGGGTCCTGCACAACGCCAGGTACGGCATCCTGCTTGAGCACGCGCTGTCGACCTACTGGAGCCGGGCCGGGTATCCATGGGATCCCGCGGCCGAGCACTTCAGGGACATGTTCTTCGTGGTCAGGGAGTTCGCGATCACGTTCCACGCGCCGATCACCCGGCCGGGCCCGGTGACGGTGCGGTTCTGGCTCGACCATGTTGGCGCCTCAAGCATCGTGTACGGCTTCGAGATCTTGTCCGATGATGGATCCGTGACTTACGCGTCCGGCCGCCGGGTCCAAGTCCGGCTTGACCCGCATCTGATGCGCCCGGTCCGGATTACCAGCCAGTTCCGTGAGCTTGCCCGCCCCTTGATGCGGCAGGCGGTGACTGAGGGGCACGACGTGACGGACGCTGATGCGCTCACAACCTGAAGAAGCGCTCCCGGAGAAAGCCAGGGCGGGGGAGAAGCTGCCCGCGCTGGCCGGGAGGGGACCAGGGCTGCCGGCCAGCGGCAGTGCCGTGCTCGGACTGCTCAGGGAGCGGACCCGGTCCGGGAGCCAGCCGGGACAGCGGACCGACGGGCACCGCATCGCCTTGTCGATCGAGGGCGGCGGGATGCGCGGCACCGTCTCCGCCGGGATGGCGCACGCCCTGCACGAGATGGGGCTGCTGCCCGCCTTCGACGCCGTCTACGGCACGTCCGCGGGGGCGATCACCGCGGCCTGGCTGGTCAGTTCCTTCCCGGACGGACTGCGCGGCTGGGCCCGCCCCGATTACGCGAGAACGCTGATCCGGTGGCGGGCCGTGCTGCGCAGGCGGCCAGTGGTCGACGTGCGAACGCTGGTGGAGGTGGTCTACCAGACCGAGTTCCCGATGGACTTCGCCTCGGTGCTCGCCAGCGAGGTGGAATGGCACCCGCTCGGAACGGACGCGGTCACCGGAGCCGCCACCGACCTGCGCCCGCTGGTCGCCAGCCCGGCCGAGGTCCGGCTGGCCCTGCGGGCAAGCGCGGGGCTGCCGTTCCTGGCCGGCCCCGCGGTGGTGCTGCGCGGCAGGCGCTACTTCGATGGCGGCCTAGCGGAGCCAATCCCGTTCCGCACGCCGATGGCTCAGGGAGCCACCCACATCGTCGTGCTCCGCTCGCGGCCGTTCCGGCCGCTGCCCGCCGCCCCTGTCCCCGTGCCGCGGCCCGCCCGCGAGGCCCGCTTCCTGACCAGGACGTTCCTGCGACGTGAAAGCCTGGACCTGCGCAACGTCTACCTGGGCCGGACAGCCCGCACGCTGACCGATGTGACCTCCGTGGCGGCGATGGAAGAAGCAGGCACGGCGCTGTCGGTCTTCCCGCCCGTCAGCGTCCCCCCGGTCAGCCGGCTGACCACCGATGGCAGGCTGCTCGCGGCCGCGTTCGAGGCCGGCCACCAGGCCGTCTACAGCATCCCTGGCGCGACTATCACCACCACCGCCTGAGCGGCGGCTGGCCGTCCGTCGTTGTCGCCGCCCTCGTGGCCCGGGCACAACTGGCGGCAGGCCGTTGTTTATTAGAGTGACTGTCCCTCCCGGTGGTGGCACTATCGGGGGGTAATACAAGCGTCTGGAGGACGATGACTACTGCTTACGGGGATGCCTACGACGAGGCGGCCGAGTTCGACAGCCTGCCGGCCGGCGATCCGGCCACCGGGGAGCTTGACCTAGAGGACAGGCACGCGCTGCGGCGCGTCGCCGGGCTGTCCACTGAGCTAGCCGACATCACCGAGGTTGAGTACCGCCAGCTGCGGCTGGAGCGGGTCGTGCTGATCGGCGTGTGGACCGAAGGGTCGCTGGCCGGCGCGGAGAACTCACTGCTCGAGCTGTCCAGGCTCGCGGAGACCGCGGGATCGGAAGTCCTCGACGGGCTCATCCAGCGTCGCTCGCGGGTAGACCCGGCGACCTACGTTGGCGCGGGCAAGGCGGCCGAGCTCGCCGAGATCGTCACGGCGGTCGGGGCGGACACGGTCATCGCCGACGGCGAGCTGAGCCCTAGCCAGCTGCGCCGGCTTGAGAGCGTTGTCAAGGTCAAGGTCATCGACCGGACGGCGCTGATCTTGGACATCTTCGCCCAGCACGCCAGGAGCCGTGAGGGCAAGGCCCAGGTCGAGCTGGCCCAGCTGCAGTACATGCTGCCGCGACTACGCGGCTGGGGCGAGTCGCTGTCCCGGCAGGCCGGTGGCCGCGTCGCCGGGGGTGGCGGCATCGGAACCCGTGGTCCCGGTGAGACCAAGATCGAGACGGACCGGCGCCGCATCCGCACCCGGATCGCCCGGCTCCGGCGGGAGATCGCCGGGTTCGAGACCGGCCGGCAGGTGCAGCGTGCCCAGCGCAAGCGCAACGACGTTCCCGCTGTCGTCATCGCCGGCTACACCAACGCCGGGAAGTCCAGCCTGCTCAACGCGCTGACCGGGGCCGGGGTGCTGGTCGAGGACGCCCTGTTCGCCACCCTAGACCCGGCCGTCCGGCGGGCAACCAGCCTGTCCGGCCGGGAGTTCACGCTGACCGACACCGTCGGCTTCGTGCGGCACCTGCCGCACCAGCTGGTCGACGCGTTCCGGTCGACCCTGGAGGAGGCGGCGGACGCCGACCTGATCCTCCACGTGGTCGACGGCTCGGACGCCGATCCAGCCGCGCAACTGTCGGCCGTCCGCGCCGTGCTCACGGAGATCGGCGCCGACAAGGTGCCCGAGCTGGTCGTGATCAACAAGGCCGACAGCGCCGACCCGGTCGCGATCAAGGCCCTCGAGCTGCGCGAGCACGGGGCCGTGTCCGTGTCGGCGCGAACCGGGACCGGCATCGACAGGCTTCGCGCGGTGATAGAGGAGGCACTGCCCGTTCTGGACAAGGAAATCCAGGCGGTAGTGCCCTACGACCGCGGCGACCTGGTCGCGCGGGTGCACGCGGCCGGGGCCGTCCAGCGGGTCGAGCACGGGCCGGCGGGGACGCTGCTGGCGGCCCGGGTGCCGCCGGAGCTGGCGGCCGAGCTCGCGCCGTTTGAGGTGCCAGCGGTCGCGGTCGCAGCCTCAGCAAGGTAACAGCCTGCACCGATAACAACCAGTAGCTGGGGGTTGCCTGAAAATTTTCAGTGGCCCTTGTCTCGACCGGCCTCGGTGCAATACCGTGACGGAACCGATATGTATGCGCGCCGCGCACGATGCCGATCCCTGCACGTGCGGGTGCCTACATTCCCCGGTAAGCACGGTCAACGCCGACGTCTACACCCATGCAATGGCAGGTGGCCGATCATGATCGCTGGAACCCTCCCTCGCGGTTCCCGGCGCGAGGCAAGCCAGGTGGTCCGCTGGTGACCGCCCGGCTGCTCACCAACATCGGCAGGCTGTGGACCGGATCAGAGATCCTCAGCAACGCCGCCATCTTGACGTCCGATGACCGCATCGCCTGGGTCGGCCCCGCCGCGGAGCTGCCGCGCGAGGTGCCGGGGGTCGTCAAGGACATCGTTGACGTGGACATGGTGGAGAACCTCGGTGGCGGCTTCGTCACGCCGGGCCTCATCGACTCCCACACGCACCCGGTGTACGCGGGCAATCGTGATGCCGAGGTCGCGATGCGGTCCAACGGGCTATCGGACGCGGAGATCACCGCCGCGGGCGGCGGCATCAACGCGACCCTGACCATTACCCGCGGGACCGACCCCTGGACCCTGTGCAATGGCGTCCGCGAGCGGCTGGCGGCCTGGCTGCAGACCGGGACGACGACGATTGAGGCGAAGACCGGCTACCACCTCACCCGCGACGGCGAGCTGGCCGACGTGCGCATGCTGCGTACGCTTGAGGACGAGCCGGGGATGCCACGGGTCCACGTGACGTTCCTGGCCGCGCACATCGTTCCCCCGGAGTACTTCGGCCGGACCAGGGACTACGTCGAGGCCGTCGGCTCCTGGAGCGCCGACGCGGCCCGGGTCGGCGCGGACAGCATCGATGTCAACTGCGAGGAGGGCCGGTTCTCCGAGGACGAGGCCCGCTGGCTGCTGAACGCCGGACGGCGCTCTGGGCTGCTGCCCAGGATCCACGCCTGCGGCGCCTCTCGGGTCGGTGCCGCCCGGGTCGCCGCCGAGATGGGATGTGCCTCGGCCGACCTGCTGAACAACGCCACCGAGGAGGATGTGGCCGCGCTCAGCCGTGGCGGCGTCGCGGCGGTCATCTGCCCGGCCACCGCCATGCAGATGAGCGCCCGGCCGCCGGTGCGGTCGCTGCTGCACAAGGGCGTCGCCGTTGCCCTCGGCTCCGACCACACTCCCGGTAACGTTGGCATCACGTCGATGCCGCTCGTCATCGCGCTCGCGGTCAACTACCTGGGGATGAGCGTCAGCGAGGCGCTGCGGGCGGCCACGCTCGGCGGCGCGATCGCCCTGCGTGCCCCCGACCGGGGCATGATGGCCCGCGGGCGGCTCGCCGACATGGTGCTGTGGGACGCCGACCACGAGGGTGCGTTCGCCCGCAACTTCGGCCTGGCGCCCCGACGGGTCTGGCGCGGCGGCGAGCCCGTCTCCTTCTGACCGCGCGACAACCCCGCCTGCGGTCGGCCGCCCGGCCGGGGAGACGTCACAGGGCCGGAAAAGACGTGGCAAGCTTGCTGGCATGGCAGCTGCCCCGTCACCGAGTCCCGCCCCGGTCACCCTCGTTGTCGGCGAGGAGGAGTACCTCGTGGACCGGACGGTGCGGGAGCGGATGACCGCCGCCCGGGAGTACCTGGCCGCGAGCGCCTTCGGGGCCGCCGACAGCGGCGGGGACGTGCACGAGACCGAGGGCGGCGAGCTCACCGCGGGAGAGCTGGCCACGCTGACCAGCCCGTCGCTGTTCGGCGGCGGCTCGGTCGTGGTCATACGCAACGGGCAGAATGCCCCCAAGGACATCGCGACGGAGATCGCCAGGTACACGGGGGCGCCCGCGCCCGACGCGGTCGTCATCGTCGCGCACGCCGGGGGAGCGAAGGGGAAGGCGCTCGTCACCGACTTGAAAAAGGCCGGGGCCGCCGTCGTGGAGCATCCCAAGATCACCCGGGCGGGGGAGCGGGCCCAGTTCGTCAAGGCGGAGTTCCGCCGGGTCGGCCGGCAGGCCAACGAGGGAGCCGTCCAGGCGCTGCTCGACGCCCTCGGCTCCGACCTGCGCGAGCTCGCCTCGGCGGTGGACCAGCTGGCCAGCGACACGGAGGGGCGGATCGACGCCGCCGTCGTCGCCCGGTACTACCGGGGCCGGGCCGAGGCGACCGGGTTCAGCGTGGCCGACCACGCGGTGGAGGGACGGCTGAGCGAGGCGCTGGAGCAGCTCCGCTGGGCACTGGCGACCGGGACCTCCCCCGTGCTGATCACCAGCGCGCTGGCGACCGGCGTCCGGCTGCTCGGCCGCGTGGGCGCGGCATCGAGGAATGCCAGCCCCAACGCCCTGGCCGCCGAGGTCGGAGCGCCCCCGTGGAAGATCGACGTGGTCCGGCGGCAGCTGCGCGGCTGGGACCCAGCCGGCGTGGCCCGTGCCATCCGGGCGGTCGCCGAGGCAGACGCGGCCGTGAAGGGCGACTCAGTTAGCGCCGAGTACGCCCTGGAGCGCGCCATCCGCCGCATCGTCGCCTACCGCGGTGCAAGCTAACAGCAAGAACTTTCGCGAGAGGCCACCCCCGCGAGAGGCCACCCCGCGAGACGCCACCCCGCGAGAGGCTGAAGCAGCGCTGACTACCAGGCAGTGCCGCCGCTCCGAGGCTAGCGCTGCTATGTGAAGGGCCAAAGCGACTGGGGAGAGGGAGTGGAACTGAGCGGAGGAGCAGCGCTGGTGCCATCGCTGCCTGGGACTTCTGCGGGCAATGGGCCGTGGCTGCTGGCCCGCAATGCCGCTCACCTCAGTTCTCTCATTGCCACCAAGGGTCCGTCACGTCTCAGGAGATGCCCGCCATCATGGCCGGCGGCGGCCAACGCTGGCGGTTGTGCCGCAAAACGCGGTCTAATCAACAGCATTCATGACAGAAGGCGGCTATTCCGACCGTTCCGGGCGAACCCCGGAGCGGCCCAGGTTAAGCGGGCTGGCTACTGCAGCCGCTCCTGATAACAGCAAGATGAGTCTTGTAGAGTTTCCTCGGTGCCCGGACCGGCTGGACCGACCTGATGGGAGCGAGGGAGCGAAACAAAGCAAGACGGCGCGCCCGAGGGCGCCCGTCTTGGAAGTTCTGGGGGAGTTGCCCCCTAGGGCCGCAGCGGGGCGGGGTGCCAGGGGGTCGCCCCCCTGGGCCAGCACTAGGCCGTCTCGGGGGTCCGGAGGTTGCCCCCCGGGCCAAGCACTACTTCCCCAGGAAATCAGGCGTTCTGCAGCTCGTTGAGCTTCTTGGCGATCGCGGACTTGCGGTTCGCGGCCTGGTTCTTGTGAATGATGCCCTTGCCGACAGCCTTGTCGAGCTGGCGAGACGCCACGCGCAGCGCCTCCGTGGCCTGCTCCACGCTGCCCGACTCAGCGGCCTCGCGGAACTGGCGCACGCGGGTCTTCAGCGCCGACTTGACGGCCTTGTTGCGCTGGTGCGCCTTCTCGTTCTGCTTGTTCCGCTTGATCTGCGACTTGATGTTCGCCATGTGTAAAGTCCTTACCGTCTCTGTCTGACTGCAATGGGGCCGACCGCTTCCGATCGGAGGGACCGCCGCCCGTGGTGTCCCCGTGGGGCGCCAGTCTCGTAGTGTGTCCGGCTAGCCTTACACTAACGGCGCCAGGGAAGGATATCCGAGCGGCGGTCCGTTCCTCAAACCAACGCCAAACAGTGCTGTCGGCGATGCGAGCGCCCAGCAACCGAAAGCCAGGTACCGATGTCGTCTCCGGCTCAGCCGGCCCCCCAGCCTGCCAGTACGCCGCAGGCCGTGATCCGCAACTTCAGCATCATCGCGCACATTGATCACGGCAAGTCCACGCTGGCCGACCGGATGCTTCAGCTGACTGGCATCGTCGACGCCCGGCAGATGCGCGCCCAGTACCTGGACCGGATGGACATCGAGCGCGAGCGCGGCATCACGATCAAGAGCCAGGCCGTCCGCC
>Ga0335072_10001980_pt1 | contig 32374 bp, 30 predicted proteins | sample Lox_Sample_21_FD_206725 | JGI IMG/M metagenome (GOLD analysis project Ga0335072, IMG submission 206725) | Soil microbial communities from Loxahatchee National Wildlife Refuge, Florida, United States - Lox_Sample_2.1 | ecosystem: Environmental > Terrestrial > Soil > Wetlands | place: USA...
GAATAGCCCTGTGGCTCGACCTTGACTCCAGAACGCCGCTGAATACCGTGAAAAAAGTCGTAGCAGATCTATTGTAGCAGCCATAGAGGCAATTTGATACGGCACTTTGGAATTTTGGGGTATCAGGCGTGAAAATCTGAACCAAAGGACATTACGCATCCGTGGTTAGCGACTCGCGATTATCTCTTCCCTGCCTATAGCCCGGGAGCTCTCAGAACTCCTTGATGTACCCTGGAGGGCTTCTTGAGCAGCGCTCATGTCATGTGAGTCCATTCTGGCTCTCTTTGCTCTGGATGGTTCTCCAGTATTGTATGGCATGGCAGACGGGGCCATGTTATCTTCCCTTCGATCCGACATTCCTGGGTCGCTTGCTACTTGCTCTGCTGATGCTCGTAATTGGTTGATTGCCGTCAGTTCTCTAGGTGGTAAGGGCGCAATGGCTTTGTTGTGCATCATTTGCTCTGCCTTTCCCGGATGTAGGCCATCAACATTGCTGGGGGGCGGTGGAAACTCTCCCTGAGACTCCAGGAGCCGTGATTGCAGATTGATGATGTAGTCTCGTAGTTGATAGTTCTCGGCCTGAACGGCTTTGAAGTTGTTATTGAGCATCTCGTAATCGCGAACTTGTTCTTCAAGTTTCTTGATGTAGCCTTCTTTCCGCTGACGGAAAGCTCTCTGGAAATCAAGCATTATCAGCAGCTATCCACTGAGATCAAGTGGCCGATTGGGAATTCAGTGTCGCAAAGACCCTGAGAACAGATGCCAAATTGGAAGAGACGAACAGGGAACGAGAGTCATGCTAACTCACCTGCGCGGCTCGGTTTTGTGCGGCTCTCTTGCTTGTGCTCAACTCTCGCTTCCCGTATCCCTTTCTTCCATCTCCTCCGTTTTCTCCACCTCCATCGCTGTCTGCACTAGTGCTCATAACGCCTGATCCGCCTGTGGCTGGATCGTTGTTGCCGTGGTCACTTGGAGATGTAGGGCTGGAGTTCTCTTGCATAATCTTGGCGTGGTCGCGTGGAGGAGACGGCGGAAGGTTGCTTTGTGAAAGGAGTTGCTCGCGCAGGACTATTCGAGGTTTAGCATATGGCCATGCTGAGATAAGCTGAGTACTGGTTTGCATCATGATGTGCTAGAGAAAGTGGTGAGGTGTAAACAGTAGCAACACCGGGTAGATGGGGGTCGCACCGCTCCCCGTGGCGGGGGGGGGGGGGCGCACGGGGGAGGAGATGTGCTCCGGATGCAGGAGTCCGGTAGATCTATGGGAAATGGATAAGACCCAAGGCCGATCTGCGACCCGTTATGCAGGGCCGCCGTGTTAGAGGCAAACGCGGGAAGGATGACAACAATGTGTAAGAGCTGAGATGAGTGTGGCATCTGTGCGGAATTGGGCGCAGGATTACTCACTCTGCTCCGATACATGCTCCTGTTGGCCACAAAGCTCCAAAAGTCAGCAGACGCGACCTAGCCCATTTGTGCAATAGAAAGAATGGCCAGGAGTGGAAAGAAGGCACTATTCGATACCCCGGGAAGGCGATAATTCCATGGTGGTTGGTGCGGGCGATATGAGCATTGTCATGGAGGGCAGGTGTTATGTCATGAAGGATTGGTTTGGAATAAGCTCTGCTTACCTGAGCGGTGGCGTGAGCACGAGGGGCCAGCGCAGGTTGCATCACGCGGCTAATGGGGGTTGTTTGCGCGAAAGAAGAAGGTGACGACGCACCTCAGAACAGTTGCAGGACCATAAAGAAGCTGAAGGGGGGAATTCGCTTTCGGGCTGTCAGGCCACGGAATCTATCTGGCGCGAAGAGTTCAAAGTGTTAGGTAAGCATTGCAGTGTGGTTTGCGGATAGCCGGGCCTCCTGCGACAGGCAGGGATCACCACCTAACTCTTCCAGGAAAGTGCCGGGGGACGCATGGCGGTGGCCGCGCAACTTTTATCTATGGCCGTCCAACCGGTGCGATTTGTATCACCGCTCTTATTTAGATCATGATTACGTATCCGCTACTCCAAACTACATTGTCCCCCCGACATGTCCTATATTCAGAAAGACATTCGCAAGGCGCGAGACATCTCCTCGGCCATCGGTCATGCTGCGGCCGAGCTGTGCTTGACGTAAAAACGTAATGAGAAATCATCGGACATGATCAATTACTGCTTCGAGCAAAGGCCCGCCTCCTGATTACTCAGATCCCGACTTTCGGGGGGCCTGTCAGCTTTCAGGCCAAGACCTGACCGCTGATGTCCGGGGCAATTCCTCGTGGGTTGTGGCGGAAGTGGCGCGGGAACAAGCCGCCCTGCTAGACGACACCCTTTTAGCCGCAAGGAGATCCTGTCTTAGATCGCATGGCCCATCAAGCGTGTCATCCTTACGCGTACATATTTGCCACGAGTCTCGACCCCGGGACGCCTGTACCAGGGAAACTGTTGAGATGACTTAGCACCGAAGTAAGGGGCGTTTTTGTCCTGAAGATATCCCATTCACTGCCCGTTCCGTTGAAGCCCTCCGGTCCCACAGTCATATTGTCGTCAGAGCACCTTTTCAGCATCCTCAATTTTGTCGGCCGACGCCTCCAGGCCGGCAATAGCGGATGTTCTCTACCATGCAAGTGCACGCGATTGCCGATACGGGCAATGCCGCAAATCGACCAAGCCTGAACAATAGCGCGATTGCCGGGCTACTCTCGTCGTCTAAGTACTCTTGCTGAGGTAAGCGCTTTTCCGCCCTGACCCTAAATATCTCCTTCTGGCTTGTCCGATCACGTCTGCAAATGCCATTCCCCTTTTGATCCGATCTTACCAGCGCCACTTGACATGTCTCTGGCACAAGGAATACAGGGCGATCGATAAACCTGCGTGTCTTTCCACACGCTTGCTTAACGAACGACCGACCTCGTTACGTTGGACTACTAGCACACGGTTCCTGCCGAGCAATATCTGGTTTCGATACGAGCTGTGTCATGTCATGCATATGCGATGACTGGGTCACGTTAACGTAATCAGCGTGCCTTGGCCGCAGAACCTGCAGATGAGGCCCAGGGCTGCAATAAGAATGGTGTATGACTTTGCCCTCTGCTTGCCATCCTCACCACGAGCACGGAGGAACTTTTAACCATGGCAAAGGCGGCAAGACAACGAACCCTTTCCTTCTGTGACATACGCCGGTGCTAAGATCCACGAGACTGAATGCATTGACATTTTCATATCGCCCGACTAGCGGTCCCTCGTCTTCGATTTCTTAGCCTCTTGGAAAATTGCCAGGCACTTGCCATCGGGGTGTTCCCGCAGGCCAACGTTTGACTCAGCCAAAGGAAAAAGCTAATCGAAAGCCAATTATGCCTTCCCTCGTTCTACCCCACAACATTGAATTTCCGGTGATGATGCATGGTCTTGGTAATCAAGCAGGAGCCTTTTGACCTTGCCTGTTGCTATTCCTCCGGTATAAGCAGCTGACACCTATCTTTGCGATCCTAGCAGGTATCGCATTTGCCACAGCCTACCACTCAGCTTCGAATAAATTTCCAAACTGCTTACGGAAGTGCATACGGAATCTGCAAGCCTCAGGGGCTACACCGAGAAAGTTGAAGCCTCGCTTAACCATTTTCCGGTTCCGGCACTGTTCTGAAATTCGGTTTCCGGGACCTGACATTTTTACCTGCCTATTTTCTTGTTCTACATAGCTTACAAAGATAGGAAGATGTACTCGGTGTGAAGGGGGAAAGGTTTCCGCTCGCTGGCCAGCGTTATCGTCCCAAATATCCATCAACGACGACGTGCTAGAGCTATGCTTCGACCATTTAGCATTTTACCGCCTCTTTTTTGGACCTTCCCTCACGTCATTCACAATCCTCTGCATCGCCTATTCCTCAAGTACTTTGAGCCAGGCTATTAAAGGTGCAAAAATCCGTTGTCTTCCAGCTTGAGATGTAAGGAAGCGGCGTGGCGACTGGGCATGCTAAGCATTAGAGCTGAAGCCCAGATCGACAGCAAGCTGCTTAATGAGGCCAGAATGGTTTTGCAAGAGTCTCTTGAAGTTGGAGAAGGTCATAAGTGAAGCAGTTAAAATTGCCATTCGTTCCATATAGGGGGCAGCAGTTACATAGCCAACGTTCCATGGAACGCGTCCTGGCCTCGGCCAAGCACATGTTCCAAGGGTTAAGAAATCACAGCCCAAACTTGACAAGCTAGAAGTAGTGAAATATACGATGTTGAACATTCTCCATGTCGCTTGATTTCGTTGAAGGTAAGAATTCGCGAATACATTAAGGGTTGACCCTACCGCAGAAGTATCCGCCTTCTCTACACAGCGAAAGACTCGGACTCCTTATTACTCTTGGACCTCGTTTTTGACTGCTTGCCGCGATATAAAGCCATCAATCCGCGATAAGTGTTCAATATGGAGTGGTTGGGGGCGAAAAGTCGCATGCTGGAAGATAAAACGTCCCAGAGGGGTTGAGCTTTGCCGAACTTGTCTTAGCTGGATCTTGTGCTAAATGCTGCCTGACCCGCAGGGTAGGCCGACAACAAAGAAAGTCAGAAAGCAGCACGATCGACATGGCATTGAGATGCGCATCTAGGCCTGCAAAAGAACGGGGCTACTTGGCGAAGATTGGTTCGTGTCCCCACTGATCGCGCGGTGGTTCCCATACCTCGCAAGCCACGATGCGCTTGCGACGAATCAAAGCTCCGACTCCCCCTCCACAATTGTGTTGACGTGGAAAGACTGAGAACAATTGAAACCAATCGATCGCTGGATGGTGTGCGACTAAAGCCAAAGATGACAGGCGTGGCACGTAGGTACAAAATGGAAGGCCTGCAGCCTCTCGAGGATAGTGTCATTCCTCCAGCGCAAGCATGGCAGACGCAAACTTCAAACGCATCGTTGTTTGTTGCGATGGCACTTGGAACAACAGCGATGGAACTAATCAGCCACCAACTAATGTGACAAAGCTGGCTCGCTGCGTCAAGCATGTTGACACGCGCAAAGCGGGCAGCCCGATCCGTCAGATCGTCTACTATCAGTCCGGAATTGGCAGCACGAGTGATACCACCATTGACAAGACCTTCGACGGAGCCACCGGTCAAGGTATGAGAAGCATTCCAGGCACTTAAACTGCTCTCGACTCACTTCGATAGGTATCTCCGATCACGTTCGACAAGCCTACGGATTCATATGCAACAACTATCAAGACGGCGACGAGATCTTCTTGATTGGCTTCTCGCGTGGGGCATTCACCGCCCGGACTATCTCTTCCCTCATCCACGATGTCGGCCTGCTCACACCCCACGGCCTGGGCTTTTTTTTATCGATATTCAGGGCCTGGGAAAGACAGAATCAGGATATGAAGCATGTCGATACAACACACCTGGGGACTATGTCAATGACGTGGTCAGAGCTCCAGAAGCGTTTGAGGGAGACAGACCTCGTACGACCGGACATCAAGATCAAAGTCTGTGCGGTCTGGGATACTGTCGGCTCACTGGGAATGCCAATTGCCAAGTCCTTACTGAGCAAGTTGCATTTGAACGTCATAGACGACAATCCCAATCCCTACTCCTTCGTCAACACAGAGGTCTGTGACAATATCGAGCATGCCTTTCATGCCATCGCCCTTGACGAGCACAGAGTGCATTTTGAGCCGACGATCTGGGAGCAACCGGACCTCAACAAGTGGCCACGGACATTAAAGCAATGTTGGTTCACTGGGTACCACACACATATCGGAGGTGGCAATGATACGAACAACATGCTTCCCAATATTGCACTTGCCTGGATGATGACTCAAATCAAGGATTTTCTTGCTATCGACCACTCGATCATTAAAGCAGACCCCCGCGATGCAGAGTTGGCAAACGAGTTGCACCTGGAAGGAGAAGCAAATCCAGACTCTGGTAAGTCAAAGCAGAGCATATATCTTGATGTCACGTTCACGTTCTTTTTAGGCGAAATCCAGGATTCCAAGGCTGGATGGTTCGCGTTTGATGGTCTCGGCAACCAAGGAGCTCGCACTCCCTCCCAGTACGCAAGGACGGACCCGAAGACAATGAAGCCAAAGGTTCCAAAGGAGCTGATGGTCAACACTAACGAAACTATTCACTCGTCCGTCCGGCGACGCTTCTGGGGCAAAGATTTGCTCCACCAGCACCCCTACATGTCAGAGGCGCTTCGAGCTTGGGAACCGAGAGCCAATCCTCCTAGATGGGGTTCCAAGCAAAATATCGGTCTCAAAGATATTCCAGAGGAAGAGATGACGGAATATGAATTAGACATCTACAGATCCTGGTTTCCAGGGTTCAGGTCTATTGAAGATTTTGACCTTCAGCGGGCGCAGCATGCGACGCATTGACCCAGAAGACCACTGGACTTTCAACGGCCTCAAGTCGGCCTGTGCGTTTCCAATATCGATTCGTATTACAGCATTTCAAATGTCTCACTGCCAGCAAAGCTGAAATCTAACGACTCATGCTTCAGCCTATTCACGCCTCCATTTCATGGTCGCGAGTGGATCGCACTTCCGAAGAAAGCTCCTGAACTACCGTTTCCAGTGACTCTGACGACTGGTCATCTACCAGATTGCCACACTTTAGCAGTATATGCAAGCCAAATCCCCTCCCTTTTTTCTTTCTCCTTTCTCTCTCGATTTCATGTGTCCAATCTTCGAAAAGAGCTCCTTGGCTACCATTTCCGGCCACTATACCATTTGTTCGTCTACTAGAAAGCCAAGAAATAATGGTACATGTACGAAGGGGTTCCTACTTGCTTCTAAATTTCATCTTTGTCCATTTCATCTTGCCGCCAGGCCAGTAGGTTGCATGCTCTGATCCATATCCACGGATCTACATGGGCGTAGGGCCACTGTTTTAGAATTCTGCAGCTTTTGGTATGCTGCATATATGGAGTTCCTGAAAGGAAAATAATTCCCGAGAGCATTCGTGAGACGCCTAATTCCTTGCTTTCTCATGATGTCGTGCACGATGTCCCGTTCGGCGCCATTCGAGCCGTCGATTCGCTGACTTCTCTCTCGAACAGTTGGGATTGTTGACACGTGCCAACACCTCTTTAGCAGTGTCATGAACAATGGCAAGGCTGCCTACGATGCCCTAGGCGCTGAGCACCATCCTCGCCTGGACAAAACTTTGCCCCTTGGGTGAGGAACTATATCAAGTATCTCACGGGCGTGCACCTCGTGGGCGGGTTTTGTGATTTTGATTTGTTCCCTAAGTGTCCCTATGTCGTGCCGTAGGAGCGGATATGCCTTTGCACAGTCTGACGTCGTCCTAGACACTCACCCATCGAATATTGTCTCACCTATGAGTCATCAAATTCCTCCTCCAAGCTTTTTAAATGCCTGTGAAAGCTCGATAATCATGGCTTCGCCTTCGATAAATTCGATTCATCGGCCCTTGAAGGGATCAGAAATCCGTCTCATTCGTATCAAATCCGGAGCGTTAGACGGCCCACTCATATGCGATGTTGATTATGTTCCATTGGACATCCCGCCACCGTACTTCGCTTTGTCATACGTATGGGGCGATGAGAAAGATACACGACTGGCTACGCTGAATGGCCATCCATTCAGAGTAACTGTCAATCTCTACGACGCCCTACAGCGGCTTCGAGAATGGCATACTCGTCCCTGGCGTCTCGCCATCTCCCAACAACCGCCATGTCTGCCGAATCGCCCAGCCCTGGAATATAGTTTTTCTCGAGCTTGATCTGCCTGACGCTGCCATCGAAAGAGAAATAAGGGTCGCCACAGCCTTTCAGGACCAAGCATTCCGAGCCCTGCGAAATGGCATCCGCGGGCCTGTCTTGGAGCAGATTTGCAGTCCTCGAGGCCCTGAAATCAATCCCCTCCCACCTCCTAATATCTATGCTGATGGAGGACGGGGTGGCTCTGCTCCTGCGCGGATACAAGGCAATTGATATTCGGAATTGCAAGGTTGACGGCGAGAAAATTGTGATGAGACTTGGTGAACCGACATTAGCCACAGCGCTCTCAACAAGCTGGCCGAAAAGCCTGGCCTGGTAGGCCTGCCAGGCCGGCTGATGCTCCTGGCCGCCCTGGGTAGCCTGTGTAGCGTACACCTAGGCCAGATGTAGCGCAGATGGTGCCATAGATGGTATAGGTCGTGGCGTTTTTTGCTCCTGGATGAAAAGGCACTGCAGAGATCTCTAGGAGCGGGAGTATTCCTATCTTGCTAATAAGGAAGACCAGAGCGAGCCGATCGATGCATTCGAGGCCTCTACTTATGTTCCAGCTCTTGAGATCAGCGCGACGACGTATCGTTGGCACTGCTGTGCGAGGGCTCGTTTAGCGGCAGCTTTGACTTTGTTCTGATCCTTGGAGCTAGCCGTCCTCAGCAGCTGGAGTGACTCGGTCCCATGACTGGCACACGCTTGTCGTCTTGTATCGTTACTTGGTATGGAGTATTTTGGGTCGGTCCACCTATGGAGTGGTACCACATGCCGTGTGCAGAATCTCTGGATCGGATCATCAGCATCCAGTGAGGAACTTTGTCCCCCTTTCGACGCCGTAGCAGATGTGAACGTCGGCGGGGAAGTTGGGGTCGAGAGGCATAGCGGCTGATACTCTGAATAAATCCTTTCGGGGCCTTTTGCAATATCCTCCGCTCTTGTAACCTTTCCTTTGTTCATGTTCGATGTTGTATACCTAATTCCGAAGATCAAACATTGATGAAGACCTTAATGGGGGGCCTTAGTGGGAACCTGATGGAAACTTTGATGGCGCGTTTAAGTGCGCCTTGAGGTTTTGGGAACCAGCCGATACACCCCTCAAAAGTTGGGAAGTCGGCTTTCTCGTTTTGTACAGAGGAATAAGCACCATATCACAACTTCAGAATTGCTCAAAGTGGCATCAGCTCTACCTACTAGTCTCCCCGCGTAACTGAGAATGTCAGACTCCACCAAACCCCCAGTCCGACCGAAGAAACATGATCCAGATTCATACCCGGCTCCCCTCGTCGTCCCTCCGCTATCAGGCACTCACAAACAAACCATCATTATCCTCCACGGCCGCGGCTCAAACGCAGAGAAATTCGGTCCCGAACTCCTGACATCCTCCATCCCCGGGTATGGAAGCCTCCCCGCCGCCTTTCCAGACACGAAATTTATCTTCCCCACTGCTTCATTCCGCCGCGCAACAATTTACAAACGTTCCTGGATAACGCAGTGGTTCGATAACTGGTCCTTGTCCAACCCCACCGAGCGGGAGGAGCTGCAGATTGGAGGGCTGAAGGGCTCGTGTGCCTTTGTGCATGAGATTCTACGAGCCGAGATCGACATTGTCGGTGCGGAGAATGTGGTGCTTGGGGGCTTGAGCCAGGGATGTGCTGCAAGTTTGATTTCGTTGCTGCTTTGGGACGGGCCACCGCTGAAGGCTGCATTTGGGATGTGTGGGTGGTTGCCGTATCGATCTCGCTTGGAGGAAATCGTAAGTGGAGGAGGTGGGGAGGGTGATAACGATGATCTCTTCGAGGGCGCTGCTGGCCGGCCTGTGGAAGATCCGGGCTTAGAGGCTGTGGAGTGGCTCAGATTTGAACTTGGTGTGCAAGGGGAGATGGATGAGTTGAGGTTTAGGGAGATACCTTTGTTTCTGGGTCATGGGGCCGAGGATGATCGGGTCTGTGTTAGTCTTGGGAGAGAAGCGGCAAGCTTCCTGAAGTTGTTGGGTGTGAATGTTGTGATGAAGGAATATGGTGGACTCGGACATTGGTATTCCGAAGAGATGTTAAATGACCTGGTAGGGTTCGTGAGGCTCCGGACGGGGTGCTAGCACTTGAAAGGCAAACCCATTTTACTAACGGTGATGAAAAGACAAATAGGAGCTTGACGACCAGTTATAGTTCTGATATCGAGGTGAAAACTGAACAGGGAACGACGACATTACCCCCCGGACAGCACGCAACAACTTCCAATCATTCTACTTTGGACTATATCAGGCCTAGCCTCCTCCTCACAGAGACATATGAAGTCGATCAGTGCACTTATTCTATCGTACGGGGCTTTTCTGTGCTTTGTCGACGTCGAGTCACTAAGTTCGCACTTCATGACAAAGCGCCGTCTCCTTTCAAAGTTTCAACAACAGCTTTCCTGTGGTTTTCCTCCCCTCCAAATCCTCATGCGCCTCCCTCGCATCCTTTAGGGGATATATTTTGTGCACCCTAACCTTCAACCACCCTTGTTCCACGGCGCTAAACACCTCATTGGCATAGTACTCCAACTCCTCCCTCGTAAACGTGTAATTTTTAATCGTCGGCCGACACAGTTTTAAATTCTTCGCCGTGATCTTCGGGAGAGGAATCGGCGGCGGAGGCCCGCTTGCGTTTCCAAAAAACACCACAGAGCCTTTCCTCCGCACCACTTCCAAACTCCCCTCCCACGTATCCTTCCCCACAGAATCATAGACAACATGCACGCCCTCCCCGCCGGTAATCTCCTTCACCTTCCCCACCCAATCCTTCTCTGCCTTATAGTCAATCACAAACTCTGCACCATTTTCCTTGGCCAGCGCACACTTCTCTGGCCCGCCGGCTGTCCCAATCATGCGCGCCCCCAGCCGCTTCAGAATCTGACACATGAGCAACCCCACCCCGCCGGCCGCCGCATGGCACAGCACCCACTGGCCACGCTCGACCTTGTGGCTCTCTTGCACCAGACCCACGGCCGTCATGCCCATCAGAAACACGCCTAGCGCGTCCTCATCGCTGATGCCCGCAGGGATCTTGACGACCTTCTCCGCCGGCACAGCCGTGTAAGCCGCGTAGCCGCCGAAGTACAGCCAGATAACGCGGTCGCCGGGTTTGAAGTCCGGGTGGTCGTTGGCGTCGGCGACAGTGCCGGCGGCTTCTTCACCGATGATCATGGGCATGCTGGCGCCGGGGGGGCGCGGGGTTGAGGCCACTGCGGAAGTAGGTGTCGATGTAGTTTACGCCGGCCAAGGTGTTTTTGACGAGGATCTGGCCCGGTTGAAGGGTAGGGATGGGTTGGGAGGTGGTGTATTTGAGGACAGAGGCAGGGCCGGTCTTGGGCGTACGGATAGCCGCCATGGTGGAGGGAATGGCGGAGGACATTTTGCGGGTGCTTGTCTTCACGTGGCTTGGAGTAGGGTGGTAAGGGGGGGATTTTTGGGCATTGAATTGGGAAGTGAGCGCTGTTAGGCGGTAGATTGTGGTGGTTTGCGATGAGGGTGATATACAATGGGAGAGCAGACGCAGAGACATACATAAACTTGAGCTTTTATGCTAGGAAGGGCTACACACGTAGAGGAAGAGTGAAGGACGGAATTTCGAGAGCTGTAGGTTCACTAAAGCTGTTACCTTTGTTGCTTTGATAAGCGCAATTCGCAATTCGTCCTAAATGACGAGCAGATTCGTCTTTCATTCATCCGGGAAGTTGACCGATCGTGCCATCTCCGCATTCGTCATCGTGGGGTTTGAGAGTCGAAAGAAAATTGGTAGGGATTCAGCCTCGGCTTAAGGAGGCTCTTGGAATTTGAACATTTGTCAGACGGCGGGGGTCTATTAATCGCACGTCGGATGTGCGATTAGTAGGTCGGGTGTTTTGTAATCGCAAGCCGGGTAGAATCTGTCCTAGACGGTGAGATGTACACATCCTTATACCTTCCAAACGCCAGGCGCCTTGGTCTACTGCAATTAGCCTTCCATAGGCCCTTGTGACTCACCTGTAGGCATCTCTGAGATAGCCATCGTTGGTGTGGGCGACAACCACGCTGGCGGCAAGATCTGCAAAAATCTGCCCCAAGCTCACAGGTCCTAGAATGATGCCGCCCTGAGCCGCGCAAGCATTGTCCTGGGTGAGGCTCACCCCGGGCTTACCCCGGGCTCACCTGGGTCAAACGGATGGCCGGGTAACCCAATCTTACCTCTACCGGGCACTTAGCCACGTCGAGCTCCTTACTGTTAACATTCAGCCGGTGACTGGCGCTGCTGCATAAAAACTAAGCCCATAATCTAAATCTGTCTTGGGTATTGTGCAGGCTTGGCATGCGCAGACTTGGCATAAGCTTGATGCCTGTTCTGCCGGTGCGCCAACATTTCCGCTAACAGGTCATGGCCAGTTGCTTAGCCAATCGACCTGCTGCTTAGGCGGGCAGCCAGCAGCCCATCACACGTAATATTACACTGATTGGGCTTCGGCCAGCCCCATTAAGCAACAGTCCGGCCAACAAGCATGTATTTTTCACTGTCAGTGAAAAATACATGATCCATCGCGTCGGAATACAGTGCTCCGCAATGCTCTTGCTAACATCAGCACCGCCGGCCCGGCGCCCTACGCCAACAAGTGGCTCGTTGGCTTCGACCGCCTCCTGAGCATCGCCCCAGGCTCGTCCGCAACGATGACCATCCCCGTCCCCATCGGCGCCGTCAGCCGCGTCGACACATTTGGCAACGGGGTACTCTATCCCGGTCAGTACGAGCTGGCGTTGAACAACGAGCGGTCAGCTGTCATGTCGTTTACACTCACCGGCAATGCGACTATGCTTGCGAAATGGCCAGCAGATCCCTCCTGGCGCTGCTTTGGAAGTGTGAGGAGGAGAGGGACCAAGCCACCGGGCTCTGTGACCGTAGCCATTCCCCGCGCCTCCTCTCTCTGAAATCACTGTGTTAGGCAGAGAAAAATTGCACTAAAAATCGTGTCTTGAAACTAGTTCCCACTCACTGCACTGCAAAATTGTATACGCATGCTTTCATACTCAATTCCTGACTAACGTGCATGCCTAATGGAGAGCGCTGAGGTATCTAGTAGAGAGAATAAACACTTTGACAACTCTGTCACATATAAGGCGGCTACATTGCCAGCCCTGATACACGTGCGCTTTACCTCTGCCTTAGTCATCATGCATCTTCTAGAGTGAGGCGTGTGCTATCAAGCACACCGTATTCGGTGAGACTTCTTATCATGCCAGAGCTGACACTTACTTTGTTCGGAACCTTCATGTGCGAATTAACCGACGGAGACGGGGAAACAGTTCGGTGATCTTGAACCAGTGATAGCAGAATGCCAGAGATTAGAAATGGAGATTTTCTCCTACGATTCCTGCAACGGCGGTGGTGGATAAGTAGTAGCCATAGGGATGGGGGTATTGTAGCTGTAAGTCGTGGATCATTCTCTCAATTCTCCTGACTGGAAAAAAATTGTGCCGTATGTCGCTCAAAGAAGTTCCAGCAGTTCACGGACCGCGCATACACGACTGTGAAGCTTGTCCAGCCCTTTAAAGTGGATTGAGAACTACAGTGATTGAGACTGGTTGAAGCGAACTGACGTAAAGTAACCAATGAACACGGAAGAGCGTGTCGACGCCCGCGGTAATTTGAGATTCGCTGGACGAGAGATCGTTTAAAACCCATCCTCGCCGGAGCCTAGCCTTTCTAGCACCAAAATTCATTGTAAGGCGACTTCCGCTGTTGCAGAACGCACTGCCTAGGTGGATATTTGCGGTCTTTATTTGTCAGATACTAGATACAGACGGTTTTCCTCCATGAGCTCTTGCATCCTGTCGTCAAACATTGCCCTAGATTCCCCGTATAGCGTAGTGGATCCCTTCTGATCGTTTGTTATCCGAGGGCGAGAGGTGAGCTCACTGAAGGCACGGTTGAGAAGACCACAATACCGTTTTTGAATAGAGTATAAATATGCTTCAAACTCGGGAAAATCGGAGGGAGAACCCCGTCTGCGGCTGAAGTGTTGTGTGTAGATTACTGGTTCGTCGGAAGCACGAACCAGGATGGGATTCATAGAGCCCAGACTCATAGAGCCCCAGGTGACCTGGACATTCTTGATATCGCGCAGCAGCAACATGCCCTCGAAGAGATAGCTGTATATGAAACCCGAGCTACAATAGCTGGGTAGCCATCCATAGACGAACTGTAGCTGAAGACAATCAAGCCGTAATCGGAAGTCGTTAATGACGTCGAGGTTAACAAATACGGCGTACTCCGTAATCTTATCGAACCCCAGGTCAAGACGTCGCAGGCAGTGGCTGGGAATAAGACCTGATAGGGACGAGCGAAGAAACTCTTGGTGAAACGACAACAGCTGGTGAGGCTGGTCGTTGATGGAAACTATATCATGCAGTTTCAGGGTGGCGCTAAGAAGAAAGTGAGGCTGTGCTTCGACATAGATCTGTTGACAGGTCCGGAGGAGGGAAACTGCTCCACCAAAGGAGTAGCTGCAAGTCTGGGGCGACGAATGGCAAGTTCGACGATGCAGGCACATCTTGATGGTCTTATAGTGGTAGGTTCTTGGCTGGAAGGTCTCTGCGTAGACCATGTGTCGCAGCTCCAAGGGTAAGCTGAGGAAAGCTGACTGTAGGGGCGAAATGGACTGCAGTATGCAGCTGTAGGACTTGACATTGTCGTAGGCGGTGGTCGTTGGTGAGAGCTCCAGATGTCAACTTGGACTGGTCCTGACTTTCTATGGTATTAACGAAGCGCGCTTCTTACAGAAGGAAAGGTATGGCCCAAGCCTCCTCAGATTCAGGGGAAAAGGTGCATGACCAGCAATTTGCTGTTTAGTGTTTGCCCTGTGCCCTTGGTGCAGGCTTTGGCGCGCACAATGTTTTCTGTACGCTCTGTGCCTCTGATCCCTAACACATGCAAACCTTTTACGACGCTATATTTACTTGAGCGGCAATATCTATACTTCTCAAGAAAATGCACGGTTTACCAAACCAGCAGCTCGCATAGGCGAGCCCAGAGAGAATAGATTGCCCTCGTCTTGGAGCCCGTGTTGGGAATTTAGACTTCCGCATATGATTTGGTGCGCTGTGGAGCTTGTACCTGGGACCCAAACCAGGCTCCGAATCTGTGACATACGCAATACTTAGAGATAGGTGAATCGATCATGTTGAGATTAGTAGACCAGATATTTGAAACATTACTGCGTGACTCTTGACGGAGTGTTACGGACAGGGCTCGACGCATGTCTTGGCGGTGCGGCCTTGGCACTTGAGTCGTTCTTTTGTACTTAGTGGCCCTGCTTCCTCTTCCTCTCTTCTTTAGATTTGTTTGTCCTAGTCACATGACACCTCTATGATTCGCTTTAGACTGGCTTCCTAACATCATCCTTATGAGTATAGGAGAAGAGGCACGCACGCTCTTTGAGTGCCTGTCTACCGGATCCACTAGGACGAGACGAGCTCATCTCCTGAAATGAAGTGATAGAGCTCTTCAACTAAGAGGCGTACCTTCCGTTTCCCTGCTCAAATGTGCTACCTGAAGCGCAAGCTATGGTGCTATTTTTGAGTTGCACTGAACTTCTTCGCGCAGTGCGGACATTACCATGCAATCAGACGTCCCGAGGGCAGCATAGCCTTTCCAGATTGACATTGACTTAAATGCCTCAGGTGAACATCATCGGCAATGGAGGAATCTGCACCAAGACCATTCAATGATCGAGCGAATAGTGGGCTGGGGTCCTCGGTCGGGGTTGCGAAAAGGACTGAAAGCTTTCACTCGAACCATTGAGGTTCTTGGCCCGTGTTAAGGAAAACGACGACTTGTCCACTGCCCAGCCCGTATATAAGCGTGAAAAAGGACTGGAAAGGGTGATCCGAACGTGGCAAGTATGGATCCGGAGAGCAATGCAAGCTTAGGTAGTACACAGACGCCGCTTAGGTTGCGAAATCAACAGCGATAATACTCATGCCTGAATCCAGAGTTAGTCTTCAGTGAGTCTGGGCAAAATGAAACCCGAACATCTGGCCAAGTCCTGCCAAGACTTGAGTATGCACTGTCGGCATCGATATACGTTGCTATAAGCACGAATACAACCTTCTTACGCATTTCATGTGATCGGTTACATTAGCCAAGAGGGACAATGGCCATCCCGAGGGCACGTCGATTGAACTAAGCTCCGGCGGATACCATAATTGTGGGAGACAGAGTGTCGTCTTTCTCGAGAATAAACACCAACAGAACAGAGTTCGATGGTCGGACGCGTACAATTCTGACAGATTCCACAGATTCCATCATTTCCATCTTCGGGAGCACCGGATGTGCCGATGGCTTTGATCTGACCTTGATCGAGGAACTGAGTATTTTGGAGGGAATGGCAAAGCATGCACGGTATCCAGATCCAATGCCAGTGGGTCAAGGAAACCGCTGTAGAGGATTGGGCTGTGAGGGGCAGCTTTACGGTACTTCGGACGAAGCTACATGCATGAGACCCGAAAGACCAAGAGGCACCAAGCAGGGCGTAGACGCGGCACAATGACTGGCCTAACTCCGACGCAGGAGAGCCTAACTGAGTCAGAAACAGCATGCGACGGTAGAAATAATGTGGTAATCGGAAGGTTTGGGACTCGACAAAAGTGACAAAAGATGAAGATTTTGCATGCTGTTTTTGCCACAGTACGTTTTGTCTAGGCAAGCTCGGGGCGTTGAAGTACGGTGAGCACGGGTTCGGCGTGCGCCCCATTTATGTGGGGCCAGTTGTTTTTTCCATAACGATCGCCCACCCAAGCTTCGCATTTGGCCTTGGGTAGCACCGCTTCGGCAAACCCGGCCGTCACTGGATGGTCCTTTAGCGGCCTCGTCAGTGATTGACCAGTTTTCTCTCATGCACGCCATCCTGCCGATCAGGACCGCTGCAATCGTGAATGGGGGGGGGGCGCGAATGATTACAATCTATTTCAAGTACAGATCACCAAATTCGACGCCGTACAAACAGAAACGTGGTTCGGCCTTTTTGGTATCGTTTTTAGGTGGAGGAGTTATCTGACTCACGATGTTGAACTCTGTACATTTCCACGTGGCACAGCACGAAGAAAAGGCGCCTGATGTGACATGTTTGCGTCTACTCTTTTGATGCAAAGAAGTGGAGGCATGGTGCGATAAAAAAGCCCATGACTGATCAGGGTGGGGTGGGTTTCCAGGAGGGGCATCTTTGGAACTTTTAGCAACTAGTGGCAGTTTTAGGTGTGTCAGAGGATTGCGCCTCGTTCTTAGGACTTAGATGCGTGGCGAATGAGAGGTCTCAGGTCAGCCAAGTTTGAATCCAACACCTCCCACCGCTCTTTCGCGCCTTTTCTTGCGAGACAGGAGATCGTGTTCGTTGCGGCTTACAATATCAATGATCAACTTTTCGAGGCAAAAAGTTGCTGCTGCAGCTTCCTCGAGTGTGTCTGTGCCCTTCGCACGGTCTACTACTTCCCCACAAGATCAACAGCCACAGCCGAAAGCACGGCCGAGACGTTGACTGTCTCCAATTGCAATCTCCACAATAAGCACCCGCTCCCTTCCTCCAGGATCGTCTCGCTCTCCCCTCCTAAATTTCCGGCCTCTCCCACATCGTCCCTACGAATACGAGCACCACTATCGCAGATCTGCCTCTCAACCGTGCTACATACAATTGACCCCTTCCAATCCCTCTTCGCATTTCGCCTAGACCCCACGTGCCTCTTGCGCTTGGCCTGCTGCGTTGCATCGACCATGTAGCTTGCAGCTCACTTATCACGACGTCTCTATTGGCCGCAGTCTTGTCACACATCTGACATCGATCCTGTGAACAGAACACCGCGAGCGGGAAGTTTTACCTGCCCTGGCCTCTTAAGGCGGTCATCCTCATGACCACGCCATGTTCCCAACCATATCGCAATTTAGAACAGCATTAAATACCATACAGAAAGATGGCAAGGCGTTGGCCCCCATCACCAAGCGTAGAGGACGAAGAGTCGGCTCTGGCTCGGGAGCACGTACTTGAACATCCTCTCACGTCCAAAAGCGAAGATCAGGCAGGGGGGTGCAGGGGTTCAGTTGACCAGTACCCGATCATACTCGATGTCAACATTAAAGTCACGACCTCGACTGATGACAACTCAAGCGACAATGAACACCACTCCGCAAGCCACTCCTCAGACGAGAGTCTTGGCCCGCCCACTCCACCTCATTCCAAAGCCGAGCAAAGATTTGTCCACCTACCCAAGACGGGATCAAAGATAGCTACGAGTTCACAAGAGCCCGCCTCTGCGTCTTCACAACCCGGGGAGAAAGAAATTCCACGTGGAAGACCTACCGTGTCTGCGATACAGACCGATCTAGGAGGGGATTTGCGGGACATGATTACAGGACATCGAAGAGTTCCGTCCCCGTATGCCTATACGTCAGCGAAAAAGCCCGAAAAGACGGCACATGGCAATCAGTTCTCTGGAGAATTTCTTCTGTCGTCTGAACATGCTAAATTGCCAGTCACTGACCAGAAACACGACTCTTCGGCAAGGCCACGTATTCGGACAGAGGATCACGACAGCTCGACCGATTCTGATCGCCGACCTGAGCGGCGGAGACATCATTCAAGGAAAAGGTCTCCCAGAGAGCCGTTTGCAGGACCCCAGCCCTCCCTCTCGGACACAGCACCACGACCCCTGAAATATGATGCTCATGCGACAACCAAACCTGATGCCTCCCCCGACCCAGGGCTTTCATCAATGGGTTTGCAAAAGGAAACTAAGCCAGTCCGAGCTACCGAGCAGACCACGCGTGCAAGACCTGCAAGGGAGTCACCTTACACTTCTTCAGCTGAGGAGTCGAGGGCGAGAATCCCCCACCAGAAGGCCGGTCATCTAGAAACTAGGTCGCCCTGGGACTCGCCGCACTCCTCTTCCGCCGAAGAGTCAAAGCCGAAGCGTAAGGACCTTGGCTCTGGCGCGATTAGGTCCCGAAGGGGCTCCATGCGCAGAAGGGAAAGACCCCATCTCGACCTTCAAGGCCACGACTACTCTTACGGAGAAGGCGAGATTCCAGACGAAAAGCACGAAAGCAGGAAACACTGGAGAGATTCCAAACATCATTCCGTCTATGATGGCCGGAGCTATCTCGAGCCATCGCCTCTGCGATCCCCCAAGGCTGCGGAGGCCTATTTTGAGAAGGCTTTCCAGGACAACGGAGCCAGGAAAGCGGGCATTTCACCTCGAGCTTCACCAGCTACTTCGCCATTGGCCACACCACCGGGGACGCCACCACGGATACCTCGTGCTGACCGTCGACCAAAAGACTACTTCTCTAGTGGAGCATCGTTGCCCCCTCAGTCGCCTGTACAACCCAAACCCAAGCCTTCATCGAGAGAGGATAGCTTCGTTAAAGATCTGAAGCCATTAACTGCTGCAATCGCAACTGCTGTAATTGGCAAATTGACCACTGACACGCCTCCAAGCCTGTCACGCGCATCTACGTCGTCGATAGAAAGGACGTCCGCCGGACCTTCTAGCAGAGCATCCGGCGGGAGGAGGTCTAGAAACTCATCGCCCACCAGAGAGGATCCAACGCCGATTTCTAGAACTGTCTCGTTTGCACAGCCTGATCCACGACCGGTCACCCGAACACCTTCGTTCCCTGTGAATGACGTAAGACCACTATCCCTGACTGGTTCGTATGCGATTCCACAAGAACATTCTCCTCGTCATCCGCATCGATCGTTCTCCTACTCGTCCACGGACGAACATCCATATCAGCGTCCAATTCATACTCCTCGGGCATCTCAAACAAACTTCTTACCGCTCACTGCGACGGAAACAAATGTCCCGTCAACGGGAGCAAGACCCGTTCGATCGTCTCCATCGCCATCCGAAAAGGCCACCTTACTTCCCGCAGTCAATGCGCCTGCGAAAACCCTGCCTCCTTGTCCACGGTCAAAGCCTGTTGCAGGCTATCAAGACTGGTACACAGTCAAGGAAATGCCTGAACTTGATATTTGTCCCGCATGCATGAACAGTGTAGGCAATTCGCGTTTCCACAACTCCTTCATCCCAAGTCTAGCGAAGCCTCGAAACCAGGAAATTCAATGCGCCCTCAGCAAACCCTGGATACGCAATGCTTGGATTCAAATCAACAAGCAGCACCGTCGAAGTCTCGATCTGATCTATCACCTCATCCATCTACCGCCTTCGACGAAACCTTGCCCTGGTAAGAAAGGTGAAACTCGATGCTGGTATCGACTCATTGATCCTGAGACTGGTAGCCCTGTGCCCAACTTCAGCGCATGCTCGGCGTGTGTTCGAGGCGTTGAGTTCATGTTCCCACAACTCACAGGCATCTTTAAACGATCGACCAATTTGGCCGAACGAACCTGCGACCTTACATGTGAGAGCAAGCGCTTCACTGGGTATATGGTCCAGCTCGATATGGCCGCTACGAGATGTGACATTGAACGGCTGCGAGAGCCTAATATCCAGCCCTTGTGCGATCATGCCCGGAGGACTGCACGTGTACGTGAGTGCACTAGAGATGACAAGATCCGGTCCCAGCCATGGCATTTCATTCCCCAGTTACCCGAGTTCACAATCTGCGAAGAGTGCTTCCAAGACGTTGTGTGGCCTGTGATGAATCATCCCATTGCTGCCAACATCAATCGAACCTTACAGATGTTGCCCGGAGAAGCGCAGCATACGGATGGTGTAAGCTGTCAGCTGTACAGTGACCGTATGAGAAAGACGTTCTTGGAAGCCGTGAAGTACAACGACTTTGATCTGCTGAGGTCCGTCGCAATCAGACGATTCGGTATTGAGAAGTTGCTGCAGGAGAAACACAGATTGCTGGTGAGGGATATGGCAAAAGGAATTGATAAGACTGCTGAGCTGCAGGACATAATAAGAACTTGGATGCAATGGGAGTAAATGGACTATGAGTACAAGAAATGGGGATTTGTTACCAGCGGAGTATAGGCAGCAAGGGTTTTTGTGGCTGGTATATGGAAAAACGTTCAGCTACAGCCTACCATGGGGTAATTGGAGCTGCTGGACGGTTTGGGGAGTTCGAAAAGCTACGAGGCCAGAGTCAGGACTCAATTCTTGAATACTCAGAGATACCATTCATTCCTATGACCACCTGAAAAAGCGGTCCTCGTTCAGGAACTAATATGCGGCAACGATAGGACGTTGTGTTTAAATTCGGAAGAAAGCGCAAAGGTGCGAGAGAACGTGGTTGCTAGACGTAATGTACAACGACAAAAAGGCTGTAGACACTTTCTCTCGCTACCTGTTGTAAAAGAAACTGGTACATAGCATTCCGTAGCTGGGCTTGCCAAGACCTTGGTGACGCTAAAGCTCAATATCTACCTTGGGAAGCTCTGGCTCCATCTCCTCAATCTGCCCGATAGCGACGAAACCTCCACCACCGCCCCGACACACGTCCCGCAAAGGCTCTAGGTGACGAGGGAGCAAATATGAGTCTCGTCTACCCAGCCGGTGGCGCCCTGGGCGCGCTTGGAGTCGTCGGCCTTTGTCAGTCAAACCATGAGCGGCTTTTGCCTGCATCTCGCTGATCTGAAATCTAGATATGTTGCTGAATGGCGAAGGCGAGAATTTCAATGTACGTCGACCAGCTCTATGAAACCGCTCTCTTTAGCTAGATACTCATGTTTACCTAGGTCGGCCGGTTCCTAGAAACAGTATCCCCATACGCATGGGCAAGTCTCGGGATAGGCCTCTGCATCGGCCTCTCCGTTGTAGGAGCTGCGTGGTACCTACCCTCCCACCACTCCCCGTCATTAAACCCCCATAAAAGGACCACACAAGCTAACCAACTCTCCCCGGCCAATAGGGGCATCTTCATAACCGGCTCCTCCATCATCGGCGGCGGCGTTAAAGCGCCCCGCATCCGCACCAAGAACCTCATCTCCATCATCTTCTGCGAAGTCGTCGCCATATATGGCGTCATTATGTCCATCGTCTTCTCGTCCAAGCTCCAACCCATCCCTGAAAAACAACTCTACACTGGCTCCAACTACTATACCGGCTACGCGCTCTTCTGGTCCGGCGTCACGGTCGGCATGTGTAACCTGATCTGCGGCGTGAGCGTGGGCATCAACGGATCCAGTGCTGCACTCGCGGACGCGGCAGACAGCACGCTGTTTGTGAAGGTGCTAGTTATTGAGATCTTCAGTAGTGTGTTGGGGCTTTTTGGGCTGATTATAGGGTTGTTGGTTAGTGGGAGGGCGGAGGAATTCCAGTGAGGATTACGTGGGAGGGAAGATAGTACACACGGGGAAAAAAGGAAATGGTCCAAGACGGAGATCAAGAGCGGGCCATGCGTACTGAATGTTGTGGTAACCTCTCTCCCTATTTCCTTTGCGGCTTTTGTCTGAGCAGCAAAGAGCATTCTCAACAGACGGGACGGGCGCTGCGAAAGTGAAGTGAGTTGCGGAGACACCTGGATATGAAGTTTACCGGAGAGCTGGCTAGCTCACACATCGACGTAAGTATGGCCGCATGTACAAAATTCGATGAGATCGTATCATAATCTTCGAGGTCACACTGCCACATAATGACTTCCGTCATCTTAATCCGCCCTCTACAGACCATTGCCCTTCCTTTATCCTCCCCTCCGCGGCCTGTACTCTCATTACCGAAACGAGAACTCCCCAAATTGACTCCAATACTAGCACCATGCAAAAGCTAGTGGCGATGTCCACGCTACAACTAACCGATTCCAGCGTCCAACTTCAGCTCCGTCTAACACAACTAAGGGACATTGCAAGCTCTTCCGCCGTAACATCATTAGCCAGAGTCCATCGTGGTGTTGCTATCGCCCATCTACAACTGTGTCCCGTCTTCAGTAGCTCTTTGTTCACCCCCCAAGTATACGAGTAAATCGGGGCGCCTGCTTGTTTGGGCCGTATAAAACCCCTCGCCGCCCTCACCCTCCAGCTCGCGTGAGCCCTCACCCATGCTCACCAACCGTCACTCGCCCTCACCCACCTCCGTCTGCTTGACCAGTCAACTCATCTTCTGAGGGTCTATTTCCGACCCCTTGGCCAGCGCGGCCGAAATGGGCTCCCACGACGGTGTCGCTCCTAGGCTGCACCACACACGAAGGGAGATCCACTCCAAATATGGCTCTGAAACTCTCCCTCTTTCATCTTCCCATTCCATTTCTTCTTCAGCAATCTCTCTATTGCTGCCCGCGGTTCGATCATAGTCGTTGTCGCTTCCATCCGCTTCTACTCCGATCCTACGTTTGGGTTATCTGCTTTCGCCCCTACCTTCACCTTTCTATTCGACTCCTCCATGAGCGTGATGAGTCGAAGACGCGCCGCCGAGGATTACCAACATGAATGGCGGCGGAGAATGGCTGGGTACCAGGAGCTCATAAGAGGAGGATAGTAAACAGCAAACGAAGGACGAGCCTCGTGACAGGTACAAACAGAACTAGCAGGAGGCCCTGGATCGGTGGATAATGTGGGTGCTCGACTCTGCCGACTGGCTTGCTCAAGGGCTGTAGCCTCAGAAATATTGACCGAATCCACGCAGCTTTATGTCGATGCAGGGGGTGCCTGCCTTGGAATATCTAGGAAAGAATTGTCCCGGCCCTAGCAACGTCCTCGTCAAAGAATTCGTCAGATGGCACTGCAAGTCTCGTCGCGGGCGGGCTCGGACCAAGGCCCAATATAATGCTGGAGACCGATGAAAGGCCAATGAATTTTCTAGGATTGCACGCACCTGGCCAGATAGGTTCATAGCTTTAGCTATGCCATCGTCACCACATCTTCTCGCCCACGAGTGCGGAAGAAGCTCTTCGACATCCCTGGATCACTTTCATAGCCACATCCCCTCAAGAGGTAGATCTTGTGCCTGGGCGATGAGCATACAGTTTCCGAGCATAGCAAGACCCCTGACATTGGTGGCGCCACGACATCCTCAGACACCGCCATCTCAGACATCGCCATCTCAGACACCGCCATTGTCGATCCGGTGGTAACGGCTTTAGCAGAGCCTCAACAAATGCGAGGCCTTCACCGCTCCAGGATTCTCCTGGCAGGAATCTATCAATCCTTCATGTTTCCAGTAATCAAACAGGTAACAGCATCTAGTACCGTCTCCCAACCTGCTGCTACTCTACACTACCCGCTTACTGAGGCGGCACAGTATGGTAGTCAGTGGCCAGCGACAACGGTACCTCGGTGAAAAAGAAGCATCCTATTAGGAGGCCAGTCTGAAGCGAATCAATAGAGGTGTCATTAAACGAGGACATCAAATCTAAAGAAGGAGGAAGATGAAGCAGGCCCACTACTGTACGCGCCAAGGCCGCACCGCCAAGCCCAAGCAGCCAGTGTTCGTAACACTTAGGGGCCATTCGTCGAACCTTCTGGTGCGATTCTGGATTAATCGATGCCTTAGATTTTGGCGAGCTTAATCAAATTCAATGATGACCTTGGTCCAGAGCTTCGGGCTTGGCTGGGACGCTGCGGGAAAGATATGTGGATTTATTCTATTATTACCTGCCTCACTCACAACATGGTTAATCTTCCTTCGGTGGTGTAGTTGGATATCACGTTGTACGTGTGAATTACAATACGTTATCAGATTACTGACTGGCAACAGCGGCTGTAATGTAAAATCTATTACCGAAAGGTCACCGGCTCGATTCGTTAGTTCTATTCTCCCTTTCACTTCAGTATTGAAGCTAATCCGTACCCAGCGGTCCGAAGGATACTTCTCTTTTTTGCTTTTTGCTGTGCTCTTTGCTGTTTGTCAAAGTTTTCATTTTGACTAGTAGCAATCTTTTGGCTTAGATCTTCAATAACGTCCTCCCAAGTGGCAATGACTTGGTTGTACTGATTAGTCGGTGAAACCGTAGTAAATCTTGACATATTTGAGTCGGTCAAGTCTGAGTGCTTTGAGGATTCGATACCTGATCTTGATAGATTCAAAGCGCGGCTCACGGGACAGGGTTTTCAGGCGAAGTGTGAAATATGGTTAAAAGGCTTCAGGCTTTGAAGTGAAAAGCGGGGTCAAGGCCTGGAGCGAGCCCCACCAGCAAGCCCACAGCTGAACAATCAAGGACGTCAACTTCTCAGCATTCCATCTTTCATCTGAGATTACTCGATGTGCGTATGCCAGAGCCTGTGGTACCTCTCATCAGGCTCGCGTTCGGCTGCATTGGCCTCCTTGCGACCGTTCGAAATGGAATATCGCTGGCCAACGGATGTGGGCATTCAAGACTTCTGTCGACGTGGCTTGTCAACGCATCCTGGACGAATTCAAATCCAAGTATGGGAAGATCGTCTATCCAAATGAAGCTCACTTGAGGAAAGACAGGACTGCAAACAATTCCGCACAGTTGTCAAGCACTGCCAGCGGGGAACGCTTGGAACGACACATTCAGCATTACAAGGAGAGATTTGGTGGCGGTGTACGACTAAGCAATTCACTCTTTCGAGGGCTACTGTTTCGGAAACATCTCGATGCGTTGGCTAGCAAAGTAAAAAGGCTCGAGGAGAATGCGATCACTGAATTCACCCGCGAATGGGAGTGTGATGCTAGCGAGGCACAGCACTGTAAATGCAGCTATCGCCTCTGGCATTCCTTTGCCACCGGACTTCATTGCTACAGCCTCGACGCACCGCCCGCTGCTGCATGAACATAAAGGTCGCGGTAAGTCTAGACCTGCCTAAGCCGCACATGAACACTGCCGCGATACCCTTGTAGGCCGTGTAGCTTTACTTAGGGCGGGTAGCGGGCAAACATAACTCTGAAATCTCCCTCTCTCTCTCTCTCTTCTCCCATCTCATTTCTCCTGCAGCAATCTCTTTTACTGTCCACGGTCGATGACAGTCGTTTTTCCTCCCATCTGCTTCTACTCCGATCCTATGTGGTGTTGTCTACTGTCGCTCTTGCTTTCCCCTTTTCCATACGTCTCCGCTTGTGAGTCCACGTTATTTTGAAAATGCTATGTTGGCTACTCCGTTCTGCGTCTCGAGCACTGCAGGTCTATCGATCCGTCCTTCCTACGCTGATTCATTGGCCCACCCCTAGATAGTCGCCCTGTATACTTATTGCTTGATGCTTCATCTCCCTAGCGTGGGCGAGAAGGCCGCAGAATGGTATGGAGCTTCAATATCTTCTGGCTTGGGAATTCTAGTGGACGGATGGGTTTCCACCTCTCTCAACCTCCTTACCTTAACTCCTTGAATTCCTCTGGCAACTCCCTCCTTCCAATCCGAGCTTCTATTCCCTCTGCAAATAGCTCTGGCCACTGCAGATTCCACGCATGCACAGCTCCATTCACGACAAAAGCCCTACTTTCATCACAGCCACCCCTCAAGACCTGCCCCAATCTTCGCGTTCCCTCAACATCATCCTGCCGCTCTCCTGCTACAGCCAGCGTTCTCATTGGCAGCGGGACCCCATTTCCATAGTCTACAATGCTGGTATAGGTCTGCTTGAGCATCGAGAACTTCACGTTGGCATAGATATCCTCCTGTAATCCCTAAGGCATCTATCTCCCCATCCGTCTCAACATGTAATCATTCAACGAGTCTGGGAGCATGCTCTGTAGCCTCACCACAAGGAACAAGACATACGGTACCATGGCCATAAGCTAGCGCTTTTCCGCGAAGCCCCCAACACCGGTGACAAACAAGCTCTGCACAAGTTCGGGGCGTGCTTTCGCGAGTTCGAGGGCCACTAATCCGCCTGCAGAGAGGCCGACAACGTGACATGGAGTGATATGAGCGTGAGACTGGAGTAGGGAGGCGAAGGTGGAGGCGGCGAATTGGATGGTGAGGTTTGTTATCCGCGAAGAGGAGTGGGCGGGGAGGTCGGGGAGAATAAAGGGTTCTTCTTGCAAGAAGAGTATTCGAGTGCCTGAACATCAGCTATCTATTTCTATCGAGTGAGCTTATTATTGATGATGTGTCCACTGCATTGTGTATGCTCAAGACCGCAGATGATGGTGCCTTGGACCCGCCGAGCCGCATCCCCCAAAAAGTAACTTACTAGGTAAAAGTCAGAATAATCCTGACAGCAGAATAATGTGGATATCAGAATAATGCGGACGGGAGAATAATCCGGATGTCAGAATAATGCAGATATCAGAATAATCCGGATGTCAGAATGATGCGGACAGGAGAACAAGAAGACAGGCATTTCAACCCTACACGTAAGGGGCTCGAGAACTTGAGCAGCTCAGACTTGGGCCAAGCCGGACCGTAAAGACCTGTTGCTCGATGAATTTCTGAGCACAATTCTCGCAAAAGTCCTAACTGGCCCATCAAGCGTGGTTCATCTTACCCTCAACCTTTTGATCAATGCGTGCGTGCCGCTTTCGAGAATCCCCAATAAACAACCCTGTTTCGCCTAATGAGCATTTTGAGACGTGATTCTGACGCCGAACGGACCTATATTTTGTCTCAGGAATTTTGAGATTGAGGCATGAAGGTTTGCATTGTCTATTAAGATTTTGTAGCGCCGTCACTGGGTTTGAAGGGTACTTCTGAAGGCGCTCCGAACTTCGATACCGACTTCAATACCTTGGCATGTAACGGGACGGTATCAAAGTCTTTCCACCTGTACTTTCGCAGTGAGACAACGCAAGCCGAATAACTGAGTTACTCCTCTGACCACTGACACCGTGTGCGCCTCACACATGTGTGCACACACTTCCTGTGTGTTGGAATTCTGCCTACCAAATTCGCCAGTCTCAACAATACATCAAGTGCCTCCAACGAGGCGGAGTACGGCACAGCCTCGTCTCGCAACTGCAACGATTCTCGATGCCACCTCTCCTCCCTTGCTTCCTTCCTTCCTTCCTTCCTTCCTTCCTTCGTGATACCTGGCTAGTGCTCAGCACGAATAAGCACCATTGATAACTTCTCATCCTGATGGGAGATCCGCTTTCAGTCGCCGCCAGTGTCGCGGGTTTGCTGTCGCTGGGCATACAGGTTACACAGTCACTCGTCACATACTACACGTCATACCGGAATCAGGATTCCCACGTCGCAAGAACCATATCTAGGTTAGAAGCCTTGTTAGAAACATTCCAGGACCTCAGCGAAACACTGAGTCGCCGTCGCTTCGTACCAGACGAGCAATCGTTAATCGCTCAGGTTGAAAGCTCTATCCAAGACTGTAAGGATCTTATATTTGAACTTCAGCAGGAGGTCGAGAAATTCTCTGATGACTCGAAAAGCGGTCTCAGAACTGCTATCAAGACGGCTAGCCGTCGATTAGCCTACCCTCTCCGGCAGAGTACGCTACAGAAGCTTGACGAGGACATTGGGGACATCCGTGAGAACTTGTCGTTCGCATTAAACGTGTTGCAGATAAATGATGGTCAGAAGGTGCAGGGTGATCTACATGACATCAAATCAGTCCTTGAGCTCGTGCGAACAAGTCAAGTATCCAAAGAAGTACGAGACTGGCTCAAAGCTCCAGATGCAACTACCAACCATCACGAGGCGTGTGCGAAGAGGCACGCAACTAGTGGAGTGTGGTTTGTGAAGGGCTCTGCCTTCACCAAGTGGCTCGAGGAAGACAGGTCGTTCCTGTGGCTCAACGGGTTTGCCGGCTGTGGCAAATCGGTCCTCACCTCAACAGCTATACAATACACCTTTCGACACCGACGATCTAATCCTCGCATTGGGATTGCCTTTTTCTATTTCTCCTTCAACGACAGTTCTAAGCAAGATGTATCAGGCCTCTTGCGAGCCGTGCTGTTGCAGCTCTCGAACCAGTCAAACGATACTGAGATCAATCTTACCAATCTATATGACAGCTACAAGCCCGGGGAGCCTCCGATCCCAGCTTTACTAGAGTGCGTGCGACAAGCCATTCAGAAGTTTCAAGACGTGTACCTTATCGTGGATGCACTCGACGAATGTCCTCGATATGGTGCTCGTGAACGTGTGCTGGAGACTTTAATTGATTTTCGAAATTGGTCGATACATGGACTTCACATCCTGGTCACGAGTCGCGACGAAATTGATATTCGTGAGAATCTCGCGCCTTCATCGACTGAAGATATCTCTATGAAGAACACCGGCGTGGATCAAGACATTGCGGAATTCATTCAAGGGCATCTAGAGCGAGATCGAGCAATGCAAAAATGGTCGACTCATCGTTCCCAGATCCAAGATGTTCTGACTGCGAAAGCAGGTGGCGTGTATTGCTTTCCATTCTGCTATTTTGTGTGTTTGCTGACCTCTCAGATAGGTTCCGATGGGTCGAATGTCAATTCAGATCCCTCAAATCGTGTCCGCGAAGCGAAGATCACCTGGAGAAGCTCTTGGAGTCTCTCCCGCATTCACTAGATGAAACCTACGAAAGGATGCTGCTCAACATAGACACTGCATCAACTGATTACGCACGACGCATCTTGATGTGGCTCTGTTTCTCGAAGAGGCCACTAACCGTTCCTGAGCTGATTGACGGGATCGCTGTTGAAATCAGTGGCCATGCGCAACTTAACCGGAAACGTCGCTTGTACGACGCTAACGACCTTCTTCAGATTTGCCCAGGCTTTATTAGTCTTGCTCTGAACTCCGATGATGACCAGACATCGTACATTGTCTCTATCGCGCATTATTCTGTCCAGGAGTACCTCGAATCTGACCGCATTCGTCAGCAGAGAGCGGCATTTTTCAGCATGAGCGGTGCTACCTCGGATGTCGAGATCGCTCAAATATGTCTCGTCTATTTACTGGATCCGACTTTGTCGAATACGTGGGTGACGTATGACACGTTGGATGAGTTCCCGTTACTTCGGTATGCTGCCGGCCACTGGTACAAACATGTTAAGGGAGATGAGCCATTATTTCCCAAGATCCATTCGTTTGTGCTACAATTGTTCGTTGATCAAGGTTATGCGTTTCGAAACTGCATTGACATACACGATCCTGACGAGCCAGAGAGAGGTTGTTTTGAAGGGGCAGGGAGACCCGCAACTCCGATCTATTACTCGTCGCTCTTGGGCCTCCATTCGGTCCTTTGTGCACTTCTCAAAGTTTCGAGCGAAAAGGCTGCACGACCACCATGGTATGGGGGGCTAATGTCAGACATTAATGCCGACGTCAACGGGTATTGTGGACGCTACGGTAATGCACTCCAGGCGGCGTCATTTGGAGGCCACGAGAAGGTGGTGCAGCAGCTGCTGGATAGCAATGCCGACGTCAACGAGGAAGGTGGAGAGTACGGTAATGCACTCCAGTTAGCATCACATGGGGGCCACGAGAAGGTGGTGCAGCTGCTGCTAGGCAAGAATGCCGACGTAAACGCGCAGGGTGGAAAGTTTGGTAATGCACTCCAGGCGGCGTCAGAGGGAGGCCACGAGAAGGTGGTGCAGCTACTACTGGACAAGAATGCCGACGTCAACGCACAAAGTGGACACTACGGTAATGCACTCCAGTTAGCATCATCTGGAGGCCACGAGAAGGTGGTGCAGCTGCTACTAAACAAGAATGCCGACGTTAACACGCAGGATGGAGATTACTATAACGCGCTCCAGTCGGCGTCGTCCGGAGGCCACGAGAAGGTGGTGCAGCAGCTGCTAGACAAGAATGCCGACGTCAACGTGCAGGGTGGATTCTACGGCAATGCACTCCAGGCGGCGTCACAGGGAGGCCACGAGAAGGCGGTGCAGCTACTGCTGGATAAGAATGCCGACGTAAATATGCAGGGTGGATACTACAGTAATGCACTCTATGCAGCGTCATATGGAGGCCATGAGAAGGTGGTGCAGCAGCTGCTAGACAAGAATGCCGACGTCAACGCGCAAGGTGGAGAGTACGGTAATGCACTCCAGGCGGCGTCAAGGAGAGGCCACGAGAAGGTGGTGCAGCTGCTACTGGATAACAATGCCGACGTCAACGCGCAGGGTGGGAAGTACGGTAATGCACTCCAGGCAGCATTATATGGAGACCACGATACCGACGTCCAGGCGGCGTTACCTAGAGGCCACGAGAAGGTGGTGCAGCTACTCCTAGACAAGAATGCCGACGTTAACACGCCAGGTGGAGAGTACGGTAATGCACTCCAGTTAGCCTCATATAAGGGCCACGAGAAGGTAGTGCAGCTGCTACTAGACAAGAATGCCGACGTTAACGCGCAGGGTGGAAAGTTCGGTAATGCACTCTGGGCGGCGTCACATAGGGGCCACGAGAAGGTGGTGCAGCTGCTACTAGATAAGAATGCCGACGTAGATGCTCAATGTGGAGAGTACGGTAATGCACTCCAGGCGGCGTCGTCTGGAGGCTACGAGAAGGTGGTGCAGCTACTACTGGACAAGAATGCCGACGCGCAAGGTGGACACTACGGTAATGCACTCCGGTTAGCATCATCTGGAGGCCACAAGAAGGTGGTGCAGCTATTACTGGACAAGAATGCCGACGTAAACGCGCAGGATAGAAAGTTCGGTAGCGCACTCTACGCAGCGATATCTGGAGGCCATGAGAAGGTGGCGCAGCTACTATTAGACAAGAATGCCGACGTAAATACGCAGGGTGGATTCTACGGCAATGCACTCCAGGCGGCGGTGGCATCATATTGGCGCCACGAGAAGCTTGTGCAGCAGCTGCTAGACAAGAATGCCGACGTGAATATGCAAGGTGGATACTACGGTAATGCACTCCAGGCGGCGGCAGAGGGAGGCCACAAGGAGGTGGTGCAGCTACTACTGGACAAGAACGCCGACGTGAATGCGCAAGGTGGAAAGTACGGTAATGCACTTCAGGCGGCGTCAAAGAGAGGCCATGAGAAGGTGGTGCAGCTACTACTGAATAACAATGCCGACGTCAATGCTCAGGGTGGAAAGCACGGTAGCGCACTCCAGGCGGCATTATATAAAGGCCACGAGAAGGTGGTGCAGCTGCTACTGGACAAAAATGCCAACATCAGCGCGCAAGGTGGAAGTTACAACAATGCAATCTATAGGGCGTCATATAGCGGCCACGAGAAGATGGTACAGCTGCTGCTAGACAAGAATGCCGACGTCAATGTGCAAGGTGGATTTTACAGTGATGCACTCCGGGCGGCGTCATTTGGAGGCCACGAGAAGGTGGTGCAGCTGCTGCTGGACAAGAACGCCGAGGTGAATGCTAGTAATGCACTCTATGCGGCGTCAGAGGGAGGCCACGAGAAGGTGGTGCAGCAGCTGCTGGAGAACAATGCTAACGTCAATGCGCAAGGTGGAGAGTATGGTAATGCACTCCAGGTGGCATTGTATAAAGGCCACAAGAAGGTGGTGCAGCTACTGCTAGACAACAATGCCGACGTTACTACACAAGGTAGAAGCTATAACAATGCACTCTATGCGGCGTCATCTAGAGGCCAAGAGGAGATGGTGCAGCTGCTGCTAGACAAGAATACCGACGTGAATGTGCAAGGTGGAGAGTACGGTAATGCACTCCAGGCGGCGTCAGAGGGAGGCCACGAGAAGGTGGTGCAGCTACTACTAGACAAGAATGCCAACGTCAACGCGCAGGGTGGATTCTACGGTAATGCACTCCAGGCGGCGTTATCTAGAGGCCACGAGGAGGTGGTGCAGCTGTTACTAGACAAGAATGTCGACATCAACGCGCAGGGTGGATATTACGGCAATGCACTCCAGGCGGCGTCGTCT
>Ga0335072_10001981_pt1 | contig 32362 bp, 19 predicted proteins | sample Lox_Sample_21_FD_206725 | JGI IMG/M metagenome (GOLD analysis project Ga0335072, IMG submission 206725) | Soil microbial communities from Loxahatchee National Wildlife Refuge, Florida, United States - Lox_Sample_2.1 | ecosystem: Environmental > Terrestrial > Soil > Wetlands | place: USA...
ATTGGGGAAGCTCCATTCTTTTAGCAGTGGAACCAGGAACGGTTGTCTCATCCAACTCTCGCTAAAGTTGCCAAGCGATCCGTGCACTGTGACTCCACCATAATCCAAAGTAGTGATGTAGATGGCTTGGTCCAAGCCCTTCCAATCAAAGATCGCATCCTCCTTCCATCAGGCACCAAGTCATCTGTACAACTCCAGCGCCAACACCGTGGTCAACAATCACTCTCTCTCGCCACTCCGCTAGTCGTTTTGACGCTCCCTCGATCATACTCGCATTCCGTGGCCCGGACCATAAGACCTCAGCCGCGGCGGCAGCTCTTGGCCATAGTTTCTGGTCTAAATCCACAGGATCAGTCTGTTCGGTCCACAGGTGAACCTCGCCTCCTTCGATCAGGTATTCGAGGTCTGATGTTATGTTGACAAGCGGATCGTAGACGTATATGTGACGCCAATTCTTCAGTGGACTACAGTAGTCCAGAAATGGATCTGAAATCTGTGTCGGTACACCGCCAGATGTGTTGTAAGGAATACCTGGCGGGGAAAATCCTGTCGGATATGGATTGATGAAGCCACCATGGCCACAATCAAGATACCAGTGAGTGTAGTCTCCGAAGAGTACACGATAGCCCTTCTGCAGGACAAGAAGAAGGTTCGCGCTACTTCGCCAAACCTGAATGATGGCGCCTGCTGTGCCATTACTGCCGCTACCGCCTGGTGGCCCGGTAGGTGATAATGTTAAGTTCCAGTCCAGCAGCATTTCCTCCCAGACGATAGGCTGGAGGCTTGCTGTGTCGACAAGCCCTGTGACATAGCTCATCAACTTCTGCACGAGAGGTTGAAGAACTTCGGATGAGTTCGAGCGAACAGTCTCGTCAAGTAAGAAAGCATTCACATTCACTTCGTCACCACCGTTGTGGAATAATTGCGTATATGGAGATACTCTCGGCAGGAGGTCAGCAAACAAAGTCTGCAAAAAATCGTAAACTGCCGATGAATTCAGTTTGAGCTGGCCGGTACCAGGTTCTGCGGCGAATGTTGACCAGTCCGACTCGTTGAATGCAGTGATAAGGTCTGGGTAAGCATAACCGATGGAACCTGAGTGCCCAGGCATATCAATTTCGATGAACACCGATATTCCGTTGCACAGTCCGTAGGCCTGTACCTTGGCCAAGTCTGCTGTGCTCCAGGCGAGTGAACTTTGGTAGGCGCCTGCGGCGGCAAGGGCTGGCAGTGACGGCACCGTGATGGGCCATGATTGAGCGTCTGAGGCATGAAGGTGGAGACGACTCATTTTGGCACTTGCCATGGCATCAATTGTGCGAAGTACATCGTCCGGGGAATAAGGGTTACGCGCAATGTCAAGATTTAGGCCTCGGTGAGTCCATTGCGGTGTATCTTGGATCGACAAAGGCGCATATGGAGTGTATGTGCCACTTCCGGAGGAGTGCGCATAGAAGAGTTGCTCGAATGTCTGCAAAGCTCTAATGGTCCCGAGAGTAGAGTTGCTGGTGATGTTAGCTGTTCCTTCGGCCGTGATCGATATGGTGTAAGATTCGTCTTCCGCGAAGAACGCCGCTGCATCCAGATTTGGCGCCAGTGACGCCTGATAGATTTGTACCTTGCCCAGGAATACCTTCGGCTCGCTTAGGTCAGGCTCAAACGCTTCATTTCTGCGGAAGAACTTCCATGGCACCAACTTGGTAGATGTGATGGCTTTTTGACTTCGTTGTATGGAGGCCTGGAGGATGGCTTGTTCGGATAATTGTACGTTCCCGGTAGCTGAACTATTGCCCCTATATGGTAGCTGAGAATACAAATCCAGAAAGAATCCTCGAGCGATAACGTACAGGCTTTGGCCACGAACATCGTACGAAGAGTATGTTTCGTTCTGGCATGCAACGGCGATCTCGAGCTGTGGGGGCGCCCAGAGCGCACTGGCCCCAGAAGTAAAGGTAACAGGCTCAGGCCAAAGCCCTTGGGAAGAAGTAATCAGGCCACAAAGCACGACGAGAACGACGCCCAGTAAAGCCATGGTTGGTCCAGTTAAAGGAGAATTTAAAAAGGTGCCGTTTTGAATAAGGGTAAGTCCCAACCTTTATACAACTAGCTAGGGGCAGGTTTCACGGCAGGTCGGACATCGGAGCCTTGCACATCCTAGTGCGAATGCAGCAAACCCGTCACTGCGTAATTGGTTGCATTTATTCCTGGTGGTAGTACAAAACAAAACACTTCTGGGTTCAGCGACCGCGTGTGTGGCGTTTCCTGATGTTAGATTGGGAGGTATGCACGCGTTTACGAGGTTGCATTTGAGACATGCATAGCATGATGGATAGTGGAATAAGTGAGTAGAGTGGGGTATTTTGGATGTTACTGAAATGAAAGGGTGGTTGGAAAGTCAACACAACTACCTCGATGAGCACAAGATCAACAACCCCGATCTCCGCTCATGCCCGCACAACAGTTAGAGTGTGAATGACGCAGCGCGCTAATCACGTGACAACATTCGAAGAGAAAGGCGACTTGGCGAATTAGTCAGAATTATTGCCACAAAGTACTCTTTGATTCGCCGTAAACGGCAAACAAGGACCTGCTGGGGCCAGGCTCGGGCCAGGAACAAACCAACAACTGAGAAACACAACATTTACGTCCGCAATCTACATCTCTGCGATCTTTCTTTTAGTGGCCCTTCGTTTCTTCCAACTCACACCCGTCCTATCAAACCAGACCGTTCGCCAAATCTCCCCAAGCGCACGGTGGCAAGCCAAACATCTGACCTGTTCAGCCTCTCTCACGATTCACTATGGCTGGCATATCGCTGGACACGCCACTGGCGGAAACCCTGAGTCATCTGGTGCAGAACAAGATCACAGAAATAGGCTGGGGACAAGAAGATGATACCTCTCTCGCGGAATACATTGTTCTCATGCTTGCGAATGGCAAGACTCAAGATCAGATTGCTTCGGAACTCGCAGGCGACCTTTTACAGGACGGTGAAGGAATTCCTGAATTTGCACAATGGCTTTTTGAGCAAGTCGCGGCGCTCAGGAATGGAGGCCAACCTGCTTCAGAAGGCTTCGCGCAGCCGCAGCCACAGTCAGAGCCCGCAGCGCAGTCAATACCCTCCTTTCCAGACCAAGAATCAGCGCGGAATCTTGCGGGGGACGCTGGCTCTGGAGAGGTGCCAGCTGCTTATGATGCAGATATGGGGGATGCGGCGCCAGACAATGCGTATGTGCGACGTTCAATAAGCCTTGGAGTGCTTGCTAACAGTTCCGACAGACCGAGAGGCCCGAAAGGTATGCATGGCGGCAGGCCAGTAAGAGGTGGACGCATGATGGGACAATTGAATAAAGCCATGGATCGATCTAGCGAATCAGTTCTCCACCGCGTTCGAGGTCAATCAGGCACAGAACGCATCAACAGTCATGTTCGTGGCGCGCCAAGAGGACCACGAAGCACGCAAGCCGCAAGACCAGGCATGCAAAAAGCCCTGAACAGCATGGGTATGACAGGCCCGGGCCCCGCTCCAGGTATGGCCAATGGCATGATGCAGAATGGTGTACAAGCAGGACAATCAGCCATGATGCCGATATCGCCGCAGCAACAGATGGAGTTCATGGCGATGATGGAACAACAAGCTCGAATGATGGCACAATTTATGCCTGGGATGATGCAACAACAGGCAATCAGTCCAGCATTTCCGCAAAATGGCACACCACAGACAAATGGTCAGGGGCGGTCGATGTTCGATCGTGTCGAACCTGGTCCAGGCAGAGGTCGCGGGCGTGGTCGGGGCTCATTTCAGAATGGCGCTTCAAGAAAGGGCAGCGCGAAGACGAACGATGTGCAGGATGCGACCATGACAACCGACAGCACCGACGAAGGACCATCCTCATCCATGGAGGTTGAGCAATCCTCTCAACAAGCCAAGGCCGTTGACCCTTCAACGACGATGTGTCACTTCAACCTTCGCTGTACTAATAAGGAGTGCAAATATGTTCATCAATCGCCAGCTGCGCCGCCAGGCACCACAGTCGACATGTCGGATACGTGTACCTTCGGTGCAGCGTGCAAAAACACCAAATGTGTCGGCCGACACCCAAGTCCAGCTCAGATCAAAGCTCATCAAGCAGATGAACAATGCAAGTTCCACCCCTACTGCACGAATCCCAACTGTACATTCAAGCACCCTACCATGCCAATGTGCAGGAACGGCGCCGACTGCAAGGTAGAACATTGCAAATTCACTCATCTACAAACTCCCTGCAAATTCAACCCTTGCATGAATGCAAGATGCCCGTTTAAGCACGCCGAGGGTCAGCGTGGCTCGTATGCAGACAGGGTCTGGACAGCAGATGGTGCGGAGAAGAAGGAGGAAAACAGTCATGTCAGCGAGAGATACAAGGAATTCAATGTTGATGGCGAGGAGGAATTGATCAAGCCAGATCCGACTGCGGCGCCAGTGAATGAGCTGATCACCTGAGGTACGATTGGTGGAAAAGGAAGCCAAGAATTGAAAGAGGGAGCCAGCTTTGGGGCTATGACGGTCAAGGATAGCACCAAAGGTGCATGTAAACTATAGCATTGGGTGGCGTTTGTGGTATTTCGCATGCAAGCGATTTAAGCGGCTCTAATTGGAGCCCACAATCGATAGATTGGTGGTTTCTGTGTTCGTATATCAGACGCCTTTTTACAGTGACCTTTAGCCTCGCCTAGCTTGGCTTCTCTTCAAGCCATCCTCCAGTAACGCGCGTGTGGACTGAATCTTACTCGATCGCACCTAGAACGTCAACTACGCAGGAGGAGTCCCATTGACTCTTAAGGCTTTTTTGATATCTTCTCCGCTGGGAATTCAGTGCTCCGTCCTAGTTTCTCATCCGTTGCATTTCATTCTGACCACTCTTCTTTCAATATCTGGGCACGGAGGGGTGTGTGTGTCATACCGCTAGCCCACAATCACGCTTCTTATAGACTTTTTTGTTTGTGTCTATCTTCCCTTCCCTTTCCTTTCGCCTTTCGCTTCTCAAGTGTTGAATGCTCGTTAAGTGTGGAGATTTACTACTCGGATTGACTACCAATCCCGAATGTAAGTGCAGAACCAATCATTACCGTCAGGTATCTTCATGACTCAGATGCGTATTCTGAATTGTTTCGGGCTAACAATAGATACATTCAGCAGTGGCACTGACGGGCGCAAAATCCTAACAACCACCGGCTTTTTACAATGGATTCCTTCGCGCAAAGTTGGGCAGAAGAGGATGCACAGAAATCGGACGACGTCGCAACAGATCCCGCCTCAATCCTCTCCCACCTGTCCACAGCTCTGACCAGTCTCCCTGTATCCGCGTCCCCTGTACTGCCTCCCCAAATTCCATCTCCCAACGCTCTGAATTTGCACACCTCGTTAGCTAATGGCAGCGTGACTCTGCCCGATGTCACTTCCCACCTCCTCACAGCCATCGCCCCATACCTCAACGCCTCTTCACTTTCGCCGCATTACTATGGCTTCGTTACGGGCGGCACCACACCAGCAGCTCTTACCGCCGATTTCTTGGCGAGCATCTACGATCAGAATGTTCATGTCCACTTACCCTGTGAGACCATTTCCACGAACGTCGAAGGTGCTGCACTGAACATGCTGCTTGATCTCTTCTACCTGCCCAGAGTAGATTGGGGCATAGGCCTCCCAGGTGGAAGCGGTGGAAGCGGCACCTTCACGACCGGCGCGACAGCGAGTAATATTCTGGGCCTCGCTTTAGGTCGGGAGTACGTCCTCAATGCTGCTGCAGCCAAGGCGGGGAAACCTGAGATGAGGGTTGCAGAGCATGGACTTATGGAAGCCATGGCCGCGGCTGGCATAACCAAGACGCAGATCCTGTCCACAATGCCGCACTCGAGTATCAGCAAAGCAGCGAGCATCGTCGGAATCGGCCGGGTGAATGTAGTCTCCATTGCGTCTTCGGGAGATCCCCTGGCAATTGACTTTAGCCGCTTAGAGGAAGAGCTCCGCAAGCCGCACATAGCGAATATCCTCGTCATATCAGCTGGTGAAGTGAACACTGGCCACTTCGCCACGTGCTCAGATGCTGAGATGATGCGGCTGCGTCGTATTTGCGACGAGGCCGGCGTCTGGATTCACGTGGATGGCGCATTTGGACTTTTCGGGCGCGTGCTCACAGGCCTCAAAGGGAAGCAGAGGGAAGAGTTTGCGGACGTAATAGAAGGAACTCAAGGTTTAGAGCTTGCAGATAGTCTCACTGGCGATGGGCATAAATTGCTCAACGTTCCGTACGACTGTGGGTTCTTCTTCACACGCTACAAGGGTCTGGCGGAGCAAGTGTGCATGAATGGTAGGGCGGCGTATCTGACACCTGCGGGCCTCGACGGAGATGGGGACGGTATCCAGAGTCCGCTAAATATCGGCATTGAGAACTCGAGGCGATTTCGAGCACTGCCGGTTTACGCGACATTGTTGGCTTATGGGAGAAGTGGGTATGTGGACATGCTTGTGAGGCAGGTGCAGTTGGCGAGAAGGGTGGCAAGGTTTGTGTTTGATCATGACGGGTATGAGCTCTTACCGGTGACAGGTGGTAAGGAAGTTGCTGTGGCAAGGATATTCATGATTGTGCTATTTCGAGCCAGAGATGAGAGAATCAATGTGGAGCTGGTAAAGAGGATTAATAAGACCGGCAAGATTTACGTGTCCGGAACAAAGTGGGAAGGGAAACCTGCAGCTAGAATCGCAGTGAGTAACTGGAGGGTCGACGTCGAAAGGGATCTAAGGCTCATAGAGGAGGTCCTTGGGGGTGTATTGGACTGAAGATTTTGGGTCTGCTCAAGCAAGGCCCAGGCGGCTGAAAAAGGGTGGCGTCTCAGAGAATGTGAACAATAGACATTAGCTTTCTGTGCAGGACACAAAAAGCAGCACAAATGCTTTGTATAAAGCATGTTCCGCAAATATGGGTGGAACAGCCGGAATCCTGGCAAAACCTCTCAAAACACAGCGCCGCCAATCAAGAACAGCCTCTCTTCCTCCCGTTGCACCCATTGCACGACCCTGTTTGCGCCTTGCGCCAAGGCATTTCTCCCGGTGAGCGGCCCAGCCACACAGTAAAGCTCAAACATCGGCGTGATCCATGCCAAAGTGGTTGCTGAACTACTTACGCTGTGATGGACCTTTACGGATGCATACTTGGTATGAGCACTCGCATGCAGGCAATGGTATAGCGAGAGCAGCTGTCGCCTTTGATTAAGAGTCTGGTAGTGTGGTAGATATGATGGCATGCAGAATTGTACATTGCCCTTGGACTTGTACAGGAAATGGCGTATGACAGTTCCAGGCACAATCTCAGTGGGCGAAGGGCGGCCGTTCTGCACTGCAGTCTGGATAACGTGCATGCTTCGGTTCCGTCCAAGTTCGTGGACAAGATAATCCTTCATGCTCCGCATTGACTCGAAACTTTCCTTGTTTGCACTGAGAAGGATGATGGCCACCGCGTCTTCTTTTGCGACATGTTCGTCGTCTCCCATCTCGCGGACATTGGTCTCTGTCAGATTCAGGAAGCTAACATACATATATAGGTAGCCCTTGTTGTTGAAGCCTGGTAAGCAGACTGGTATCCACGACTCGCCTCCCCCAGCTTTAATGCCATCCGCTTCAAAGAGCATGTTAAAAAGTAGTTGCAGGTCGCCAGGGTGCAAAGAATGCTTCTTTGGCCGCACGACACTGACAAGACGACCCCCCGCTGCAATGAGGCCGTATAGCAGGTCGTCCACACGAGCTTTTAGTAGAGTGTTGTTGATGACCTGGCGGTGCGACTTGCGGATCTTCAGCGATTCCAGTGATGAGAGCAATGTGGATGGTGAGCCACGTGTGAAACTATCCGCCAGCGACGACAAAAGAACCTCGGTACCCTGGAGTGGTCGCCGGAGATCGGTGGATGGACGAACGGAGAAGAGATGCGTCAGGGTTGGTAGTGTTAAGGTCGATAGTATCTGCATATACAGTGCTTCCAATTGAACTCGCAACTGGGCTTCGGACTCGAGCAGATTACTGATGGCCACAAGGAAGAGATTAGTTTGGGAGAGCACGACAAATTTTGCGCCACCGGCTGTGAAGCTGCGGAGGGGGTCAGAGGCAGACTGATAGAAAGAGAGGATCGTTTGTATTATGCCGACATAATTTGAGATGAGAGTATCAGAGCCATGGCGAGTATAGATTGGCTTGCCAGCTGCGGACAGAATGAGAAAGTGTTTCTTCTTTGACTTCCACGCATGTATGGCAGTATCGTCTTGGTCGTCTCCATGTATCTCTGCAAACTCTCTGTCAAAATCAATATCTACTTCGTGGTCAATGTGATGAACTTCACGGTCTTCTGAAGACATGACAGTCGTTGATGTGCTGTGAATGCCGTCGCCGAACAGGCTTGCCATATCATCTGACATCTGTGCACTGGGCATGAAGCTTTTGACACTTGATGTATCTTCTGCGCCATCGCTGTTTCTAGTACTATCGAACCGCCGCACGCTCGGACTTGAAGGAACCCGCTTCGGCGTCGAACTATGTGTTTCTCTCAGCCCATCTCCCTTGGTGTATGTGTTCACATCTGTCATTGATACAGCTGTGGTCGCGTGCGACAGGAGGCTACCCCTCGTCATCGTATTTGGGCCTTGAGAAGTGGGTGGGCGTGATGATAGAAGGGTGAGTTCGCTTGGCCTTGGTGGAAGCGGAGGCCGCTCCTCGCGAGGGACTGATTGTCCATCTTCTTGTGACATGACAATTGTGGGAGGTGAGGTGTCCGTACGAAGATCCTCACCTTGCACAGGCATGCTCATGAAAGCCTTGGTAGGTGCCTGTCCTAAACGTTTTCTGGAGAGGCAGGCACCGCTTTATGGGTCCAAGGACTGGCTTCTCCTTTGCAAAGATGCCGATCATGGTCATGGCTAGAATTCATCACCATCTTGTTGAGCAGTCACCATGCAAGCCTGTGACATTGGAGGTAGCCAGATATGCCTCTAGATGTGTGCAATGCCAATGTCAGCCCGGAATTGCATCAACGAAAGAAAATTTCTTGGCGTCAATCGCGTCCTCCACGTGTCGTCTTGAACTTCGTCTTCCCAAGACGAACCTCCCTCAGAGGTTACGTGTCCCTCATTAGAGATGTACAAACCAGCATGTTACCTAACGCGGAGAATAGACCAGCCATATCACCGGCGAGGTCGGCCGATGGTGCGACGCGGCGGAGCCCGGGTGTTCAGGATCCCCAGCTAAAGAGTAAATCCTACCGACGATATGCTGCTGGAGTCGACCGTGCTCTAGGCCTATTCGACAGTGCGCTACAGGAATGGGCAGATTATATCGCGTTCTTAGGGCGGCTTCAAAAGGCGTTACAGGCTCAACCAAGCGATATCAATGTCATCCCTGACAAGAGGACAGTGGCCCGACGGCTAGCACAGTGTCTCAATCCTTCACTACCTTCGGGGGTGCACCAAAAGACATTAGAGCTCTACGACTTGGTGTTTGCACTCCAAGGAGAGGATAATCTCTCTCGTGACCTGTCGTTGTACCTCCCTGGCATCTCGTCTACACTCACATTTGCCTCGTTGACGGTTAGACCGATATTCTTGTCTGTCATCGAAGACCACCTTTTGAAGCTGCCCACCACTACGCTACGCCCAGCTTTAAAGGCCATCATCTTGTCTTTGTTGCCTGGGATAGAAGATGAGACGAGCGAAGACTTTGACAGAGTGCTTGACATTCTTGATAGATTCAAAAGCTTGTTCGGTGGCGCTGGCTCGGAAGGAATATTCTGGCAATGTCTCTTCCTTGCATCAATCACCAGCCCGAGTCGGAGGCTTGGTGCATTGGCTTATCTTACTCGCCGCTTGCCAAAGCTTGGACCGAATATGAGCAGACTGGCTGATGATGGCAATCCAGAGGGCGTCATGGCATTGACGAACCCGGAGCCTGGTTTACTGATCAGGTGCTTCTCGACCGGTCTCTCAGATGAGCAGACACTTGTCCAAAGAATGTTTCTTGATCTATTGGTTACACATCTTCCATTGAATGCCAGTTTCTATAAGGAAAGGGTGACTACCGAAGACATGAAGGTCCTGGTGACCGCCGCAGTTTCGGTTGTACTTCGTCGCGATATGAGCTTGAACAGGCGTCTGTGGTCTTGGTTCCTTGGGCCCGAGAATCAGGCCGGAATCAATGGTCACAGTGTCCTACCTGCTCCGGAAGAGTCGAACAAACAGGTTGGCTCATCCCTGGATAATGCGACTACTCACAGTGGCTCGAACTATTTTAAATCCTACTGTCTGGAGGTACTCGTGGCCAGTCTGGAAAGTACCATCGCTCGCTTACCAACGAACCCTTCCGATCGCGCACAACCGCTACGTATTGCCCTCTCGCTTATGGATCGATGGGAAATCGGAGGACCCATAGTCTCGGCGGTATTCCTCCCTCTCCTACGGAGTGTGCAAGACTTCGTCGGCGTATTCTCTCAAGAAGCTGCCGACACAGTACTTCGGAGTGCTAGTATATTCTTCGATGGGGTCGAAAGCGGCTTGATTTGGTCAAAGATCCTACAGTTAGTCGACAATGCAAGGCCCGAAGATCTACAACTAGCTAAATTTATCGTTACGACGTTCAATATCCGCGAAGAGGAGATGCTAAGAGTCCATATACCAATGGTTTCGTTGGCTCTGCTGTGCATCTTGCGGGGATCTGGGTCAAAAGTACCAGTGGAGGCCGCCCGGCCATTATTAGTCGAACTTGTGGAAATCCTCACTCACCTTATCCCAGACGGCGTATTCCGGGATCTAACCAATAATGCGCCGGAAAAAGCTCCAGATGCTCTTGAAGCCATCAAAGCCTTCTATATGGGTATCGAGAGTAGCCTCAGTCTTCCACGACTGCCTCTGACCATTTCCGAGTTGGGGAGACTTATCCTACAAAATGCAGCCTCCCTGTTCATCTCACATCTTGACAATGGACTACTTGACCAATTGGGGCGCGTCGTGGTAGCGGTGACCTCCAAGGTACCCAATTTCGACATACATGCCGAAATTGGTGAGGCAATACTTTCTAAACTCGCCACAGGGGGACCTCTAGCCGATTTCAGCGCCCTATCTGCGATTACCTCGGTAGTCGTTTCCATATCCACGTCCCACGAACATCTAGCCGCAATAGTACCAATGCTTGTCGAGCAACATTGGAATTATCTGTTGCCGACTACGCCACACCATCATATCGAAGCAGTAAGGCAAATATCGGCACTTGAGGCTATATCATCACATTCTCGTCTCGTTGAGAGTAAGATCACTTCGTTGATGATTTTGCCGAGGGCACGCCGTGTGCCTGAAGATAAGAGCTATGTCAGTTCTTCCTACGGCGTTCATGTTGAGGCCATCAAGAAGTTTGGTATATTGTGGAACCACAGCAGCATTAACGACCTCGACCAATCCATGTTGGACCGCCCCCTGCTACTTGTCATCGACGGGCTGGTCACTCCTGATACCTCCACTGCTGCCCAAGAGTGGTTGCAAAGTATGCCTGCGCACTCACTGGCTCGAGTCTTTCGGGTGGCCATTATACCTCTACTTCAATCCGATACAGAGGTGACTGATTCGTTGCAAAGACTTGCCGATATTATTTCAGCCCAATCCGCCCAACAGCTTTCGCAGTTTGCGCACGATCCTGAGTTGACAAAGAGTATACTTCCGGGCGTTCCTGAGCCCGAAGGACCGGAAACTCTCCAAAGAATAATTGCAAAAATGAGTGTACGCATGTTGCAAAGGGATGATCTTCCACGTGCAGCAAGGGACAAGGCACTTGGTCTCCTTAAAGAACTCCTGACTGGGCCTTCAGGTGACCTACTTGTTTCCGAACAGCTTGAGACGCTTCTCATCTCCAAGCTCGATCTATCATTACAGACCAACGATACGAAGTTTCAGACAAGCCTCATCGAGACCCTGCTTGCATTTCTGGACTTGAAACTCAAACAGCCACGAACTGCCAAATCGAAGCTGCAGCATCGTAGGCTGACTTCCAAAGAGAAGACTGACACAGATGCTCAGCTCTCAATTCAAACTGATAAGGGCGGACTCCAAAGCGTACAATCCACGAAGCCTTCCCCAGAATTACTGGCATGTCTGCGCAAAGGCCTTACGTCAGATCAAGGACGCCCTATATTAGACAAATGGGTCGTGTTATTGTGCGAATTGGTCCCACTATACTCTCAGTCTATGTATCAGATCCTGATCGCCCTTGTCGAGAGTCTATGTGGGGAAATTACCAAGACTTTCGCCAAACTACAATTCTTGTTTCCGCCCGGCTTGCGTTTCTCTCTTCCGCTCGCGCGTCGCGGTCCTAGTCAGTCCGAAATGCCGGCAGCGGCGCCTGCCGGTGACGACTTGGAATGGAGCTTGGGCCATCTGCTTAATGGGCTTGAATATATACTCGCCCAAGCTCACCTGCAATTGGCCACTAACGAATCGCAGTTGGTGTCCGTCAAAACCCCAGAACAACCACAAGGGCTCTTTGGATCTATGGTATCTGGGAGCTCTACCACTCTGACTGAAGGCAACCAGGTCCGCAACACAATAGCGAACAATCGACTGACGGTGATTCTGTGTTTCCAAGATAGCGTCAGAGTCCTTGTGGAGCTGTGGAGCTGGGAGAAGCTTGGAGCGACAAGCTCTCCGGATTCAGTGGCCTCATTCCAGTACCTGTCGGCGAAACTTCGCCACCGTAGCCTGCGGATTCTGGAACATCTGCTAGAAGCAGAGCCTCTAGAAGGCTTAGAGACTCTCGTGGAGTTGTGGGTTCGAACGGCGAAGGCTGAGCCTACCACCAACCACCCACCGATCCTAGATCTATTCCAAACGCTCAACGCATCTCGCCCAAGAATCACGGTCCCTGCGATCTTCAATGCCATCTACAGTCGCACAAATCCCACAGTCCTCAACAAGAACCAGAGGTCCACATTATCGTCAAACCTCGGAGAGAATGAGCTGGTCTCCTTTCTAGTTCACTACTCATCATCTCTGGAAGATGATGTTCTGGACGAAATCTGGATAGATTGCACCACGTTTCTTCGAGACATTCTCGGTAATCCGATGCCTCATCGTCGTATTCTTCCTGGCCTCTTAGAGTTCATCGCTGTAATAGGTCGCAAGATGGAAAACACGAATTTCGGTGAAGAGACAAAGATGCGGAGGGAGCTTGGAGTAAGTGAAACGAAGACTGCGGAGTTTGGACCTGCTGACATTGTACAGGATCTTTTCGTTCGGCTTCTCACCGCGATATTCACCATCAGCCCTGGAGGTCATGGAACCGACAATGTAATCCGAGCTGAGAGCCGGATTGGCGCTTCCAAAGGCAGTTCTCAGAAGCGAAACCTTCTGGGTTCTGCAGATGTGGTGGAGATTCTTTGTGAAACGCTGCCTTCTATGAACCATATACTTGGAGAGTCTGACCGTCTGGTTGGCCTCGTAACGAGTATTTCCGCTCAAATCGTTGGACCGATGATACGGTCGAGGCTTTTCCCACGCAATATGTCACACCCTGTACTCCAGCTCATGCAAATCGTTTCTAAGATCTCCAATGCATCAAAGCCCTGGAAGAAAGACATTTACGACGCTCTGAACGACGCTCGATTCTTTCAGAGCTCTCCTGCCATTGTCCGAGAAGGCTGGCTGCCTGTCCTTGGCCAGTTGAGTAATGCAGATAAAGGTCTCTTAGCAGAGCTGTCATCCCGTTTAACCACTCCGGCGGCAGCTGGATTGATGTTCGGCGTTGGAGCTTCCGCCGCTCGCCTTGATGCGGATAAGAAAACCCAGCTCAACCTCAGGCGACTTGCCATTGTCGTTATGGCAGCAGAGGAAGACACCATCAGCACTGAATCTATCAGGGTGAGTTCCCCGTACGCCGTGCAATTGGGAATGGTTGCTCCAGTACTCGCTTTCTCATTATCAGCCAAGTCCGACCCGTTTGAGAAATGGTTTGCTGACCGTCTACGTAGACCAAGATGGAGGAGACACTAACGGCGACGCGAGTTTCTTCTCCTTCATCTAATACAAGGGCCGAAGTATTCATGCTAGTCAGAGCTTTAGCACTAAAATCAAGCTCAACTCAGTTAGCACCCATTTGGCCCACAATCAGCGCTGAATTGCGGGATGCTTTTTCCTCGCTTCTTGAGGGCCAACTCGACGCGTACAACGGCTTCTCGCTTCTACAAGCAGCCAAACTCCTGGATCTACTCCTTGTTGTGCAACCTGATGAATTCCAGCTGCACGAATGGCTCTTTGTCACAGATACGTTAGACGCAATCTATCCACCAGATAATTGGCGTTCGTCAGCGTTGATCGACGAAGTGGCTACGAGCGCAAATCAACCGGAGACACCTATGACAGCTCATCCGGGGCACCTGTCAGAACCCTCAACCGAACTGAGACGCCCCTGGCTCTGTTCGGATACCACACGTGGTATAGATCAGGGTGAGGTGCTTGATAGGTTACTACGACCGTTCTTCGGACAACTGAGCATTCTGGCATTTGAGAGTACTTATAGACTGGGCGTTGTGGATCATGAGGCGTGTGTGGATGATTTGATTGCAGACTTGTTCAACGACGAGACGATAGCGGCATGATGATACCCATTAGATTGTATGGAATAAGCACAGCCAAATCGAAAACCAGTTCGCAGTTTCATGTCATCAGGGGGACCATGTCCAGCGATTCCATGCCGCTGCCAGACCCCGTATTAGCCCGGGAACGACCGATCATGTAGCACCTGCCGAGGGAAATTCGAGAAGAATGCTAGTTAAGTGCCAAGGCCGTGAAGCTCCAGGGCGAATTTGCCAATTGCCAACCCCATACAGTTCTACACGCGAACGGAGTAGTCGCAACTTGAATCAATCTCTCCTGTAATACTTGACTGGCGGGCGCATTCATTGCATCCGCAAGCATGGCCTCGAGACTCCTGCCCCGCTTCTCCACCATTTCATCACGCTCCCTCGCTCTTCCCATCTTCACACCTACAAGATCATTCCAGACCTCAAGTCGTCGCTTGCAAGAAACTGCCGCCGCGGTGCCTGTACGAAAGCCTGTCGGCGCGTTCAGGGGAGGGTCAGTGATGCTTTTGATCCCCTTCCTCCAGCTCAGCTCGCGGTTTCCGGGTTCGCCGGAGTCCACATGCGCGAGTTAGAAACGATGGGAGAAAATATTGGCTGACACGGACTTTCTGCTGCAGGCTATTCGGCTTCCTACTTGGCTCGACACTCGCAGGGGCCTCGGTATACTACTACATTTTGGAGGAATACAAAGTCTCAAATGAGATGCTGACAGAAGATATCTACGTAAGCGCGCCGTGGGCAGAGATTTTGGGCACACATGCTATGGCCTAGATGCCAGATGCCAACTGGAAAGACTTGTGGAAGCATGGAGTGGCGGTCAGCTTCGAGGAAGAGCGCACAGCGCCTTACAATTTGTCCCTCATATCTCGCTCGTCCTTGGACATTTCATACGCTCTATGTATCAGATCACTTGATATAATTGCTAACACTGCTATTCCAGGCCCTGCAAGCAGCCGTACAACGGATCCACGGATACGTTTCAGAGATGGAGAACAAGGTGGTAGCGCTGGAGAAAAAGAAGTGAGACATGACCTGGGAGATTCTAGGGAGCAAAGACCAGAGCGTGTCCGAATCAGAAGCGGCGTTTACTCGAGATGGCTCTCAGAGTTGTATAAGTTACAGCAATATTCAGCCACAATGGTGTACAAAGATTTGCCGCAGTCGGGTTTGGTTCTTCCTTGCTAGCGATCGGAAGCCCAATTGTTCATTCGACCATCCTAAAGGGCAAGTATACTCGGAAGGGACGTTTGCCAACACTGGCATGATCTGGTGACTACGATTAACAAGTGGCGTCAGGATTCCTCGCAATAGCTTTCACCAAATGACCATGAGTTCCAACAACCAGTCCTAAATCCTAGGGCCGAACTAATACAGGTCGGCCACAGAATTATGCCTCCCGAATCTAAACACTATGGCGCTTCTTTTCCTAATTTTCCTACACTTCTGATCTGCGATTATTCGCCATCTTCATGTCAGCTCAACTCCTTCCCTTACCCAGCATCTACCTTTTCTCTCTGCTATATCCAGGATCAACACGACCTGCTTGGCTCATCGAACAGATCCTCGGCCTCCCCTCTTTTCTTTTCACCGAATCGCAATCCAATCCATAGCCACCTCCATCAACCGCAGCGCGCCGTACCCTCTCTAACACCAAATAGCATGATCATCACTCTAGCCCAGTTCAACCGCGTCGAGGTGTGCGGCAACGGCTGCTTCTTTGTACCATGCATTGGATCCCACCCCACCGCCCTCCTCTTCGTCGCCTGCCTATACCATATATGAAGACGGAGAGAGTGTTGGAGCGAACCATGCTTTCATTGGGCAGGTGCAGGCATTTGTTAAGGCACATCGAGCACGGATGGAAGAGGATATTCGGAAGGACGAAGTATACGATGCTGGAGCACCCATAGGGGTTCATTGAGCAGCAGCACAGGTTGATGGGAGAGATGAGAAGAGATTCAAGACCAGCCAGGCGCTGAGGTACATGGAAGAGCCGTTGATGGGCGACATGTCATGTACGATTATGCCCGCTATCTCGTATATTTGACTATGAAATAGACTCCGAGCCTTTTGTCAGGTCAGCGAGTTAGGCTGAGTAGACCAGATCTTGACCGAACGTGGGTTAGGGAGCCCGTTCGAGTTGTACAAAGTTGGATTAAGCGAATGTGATTGTGCAGTAAAATACCTTCCCACGCACCTTTCTGGCTCTTCCACGGTGCTTGTTCTTCCTCACCTTCTCCTCAAATGAAAGGTCGAGTTGATAGTGTGGCGAGCTTTGCAACATGTTCCTATTCTTTCGTTGAATTCATGTCCGCTGACCCACACCCGACCATGCTCAGATTCCCGAGTCGTCCTGGAAAGCCGACGCGTTCCACCAATTGGTCTTATTACCGTACCATCTATTCCATCCCTGACAAGTTGCTTCGGCGTTCTGCATCGCGGCAGTCGAAAGAGGGATTGAAATCTGTCTTTCGAGAATCTGGACCGCCAGGCCAGCCGATGCATGCCAGGCAATGTGGCAATGCATCAGCCAGCAGCCAGGGTTGTCGGCGGGGAAGGCAATGATGAGATATCCGCCTGCGGGCAGCAACGCCACGTCTCGGCGCGGTGGGTTATCGGTCTTTAGGTCAATGAGACCGTCCCAGTAGCCGTGTGTCGATTGCTCCAGGATCGCAAAGTCATCTGTTACTTCAAATTAGCGTATATCTGAATGGCCGCAGTGGCTTTGATCAGGAGTAGCCGGGAGAAGATCTGGCGTCATTATCATAGACATGCATCTTATTCCGTTTGTCGGCTTAAGAACATTTGTAATGGTGGAAATCGATCATGATTTCTATCACCCCTCCCAGCTGAAGCCACATTTAGGCAACAACGACCCATTTTCTAGTAGGAATGGAACAACTTACGGCCGTGGAGATGGATCTGTCGGTCTTAGTTAGCACTCACCTAGCCTTCGGGAACGCCCTGCCTTTTGGATCAAGAGGGCTTACTGGATGAGCAGCGGGGACATAGTTACGATAGAGGTTGTTGTACGGTAGTGCTGTGCTCGTGATCAAGAGGTAGATCCAACCTTGAACGTTTTGAGGGACAATTACGTAGTTCGGCTGTGCTAGTGGATCCCACGACTTGTTTGTGACATGCAATATTGTCGGGTCGCTGAAATTCAACCAAAGGGACTGTATACCCAGCTCCCAGCGGGAGAAGTTTCCAGGAGGGGGTAGAATGGTGTCGTTGCTGAATGGTGGGTCGAGGCCGGCTTGCAAGATGCTTCCTGCCTCTATTCACTATCAACTCTGTCCACTCACAGAAACTCCAAAGCTAGTACTATACCTGGATTGTTAGGCATGCCAATACTCCACGGGACAACTGGCACTAGGCTCTCATATGGCTCGTCTGCGCACACTGTAGAATATGGTCCCTGGCTGGTATCCGGAAGCGTGCTGTTGTCAGTGCCCTCGTAGTAAAGGATGCCTGTCCTCACATCTAGCGTTTGGTTGTAGAATTTCCCACAGTTCTTTGCGACGATTGTACGAATCCAATACCGCTGTTGCCCAACCGGTCTAGAGTCATTGATTGGGTTTGCCTCCACTACGACATGATAGCGCTGACCTACCCTCATGTCAGCCCGGATTTCCCATCAGCTAAAACCGCCTCACCAATGCCAATACGAACAGAGTCCGTAGTATAGGGATTGATGGGGACAAAGTCACTTCCAATAACGGTCATGACGTGGTTGTCGATTGCGAAAACGAAGATGCTCTCGGATGAGGTGTTTATTAGTCGCAGCAAGTACCTTACACCCTAAGAGCGAAGTCAGCAACGTTGATGATGCTCAGTCAGCAAGTATACAAGTACCCTTGTGAATGTCATGTTGTACCGTGCTGGAGGATCCTTTTCACAGTCCCCGGCGGCTGTTTCATTCGCTGTGCAATTGTATTGTCCTATCTCCATTAGCGTACCCTCCAGAGTCAGTAAAGTGGCGACACGTGCCAATGCCATTGAGTAAGATGTTTGTCATGATAGTGGGCCCGAAATTTGGCTGGACTTCTTCGTAGAAATCCATGAATGCACTTCTATGGTCATAGTCTTGCATGAGAATGGGGTCGATGGCGGCATCGTAGTCCGCAGACGAAGGCCCATGGATCGTTAGGGGCCCCAGGAGACCGTCTGCATACTGGAGGGAGTAATGGCTGTGATACCAGGACGTTCCATACTGCGTTAGATCGAATCTGTAAATGAAGGAGTCGTTCGGAGCAACAGGACATTGAGTAACTCCGTTGACCCCATCCATTTCCATACTGCCAAGTTGTCTGATGCCGTGCCAATGGATCGTGGTTCCATTGTACTGGAGGTGGTTCGTAAGCGTGACCTCTAGCTGATCGCCCCAGCAGGCCTGAATCCAGGGACCTGGGAAGGATTGATTGAAGACTTTGCCGTATGGGTTCTTGAACCCATCCGCATACAATGTCATGCTAGCGGCATCAAGTGTGTACTTGCGTAGGATTCCTTTCGGAGTTAGCGAAATATCTTCGTAATCCGTATAGATATCCCATTCGTAAGTTCCATTCGTAAGCCAGCAGTCGCGACTAATGGAGGTAGAGCAACTTCTTATTGCTGGTCCCATTGCAGAATAGTCACATTTGAAACCAGGTGGTGCGCTTGGCGGGTGGAATATCGGGGAGTGGTAGTTGTCCAGATGGGAAACATGCGCCTCTCCCAGTAGCTGCTGCGGAGTAGGCTCGTTGTTCCATGGCGAGAGGGTGACAATGCTGATGACATACGACACCGCCGCCCACCATCTCTCGAGGAGCTTCATATTATGTCGACCACTGACGTGAGACAACGCCGGATTCAGCGGGGATTAGAGGGAAAACAGAATTAGGACCCAAAGCAACTTGACAAGGAGAACAACGATGCGCCTAGAAGGGAAGAACCGAACATTACGAGACTTCAGACTTTACGCGAAGCAGAGGGGCGGGGAAGACGTAAGGGAGAACATGCCAAGCTTGCAAAATGGCTTGAAAGCTTGAAGGCTTGAAATGGTTGACCTGACAAGCGTATTTGAGCCGAATCAAGTGCATAAAACACAGGGGGCTGCATCGACGCCATTTGTCGTTACTTTTTACCTTCGGCACTGTCTTCTCCACCAAAGATGGCATGTGCAGCATGGACACTTCGCTTAGAATGGTCAAGTCTCCATGGTTTCGATCGAGCTGTCGATCAACGGTGACTGTTGTGTGCGGAACCCAATACGACAGTTGAAATTTGTCAAAGTCGTCAGAGGTATTGACAATCAACACTACGACAATTTTCATCGACTCAACATAGGATAGTATTAGATCACGAGTAGAGTGCATATCAGCATGTTTTCACTTCGACCGATCCTTCAAGAATCAGCTTCTGCCAAGACGGTCATCGGAGCCGATGTAAGCCGCTGAGGTGAGATGAGCAGAAAGCATGCATCTGTTCAGCCGAGCACTTCTGCGGCGGGGGTTTGGCATGGTGCTAGAACAAGGCATGCCGCTGCAAAGGGTCTCAAGATCCTGTTTTCTCGTGAATGTTATCATTGGCTCTGAATGTCAAAATCTCACCTCCACTTAGATTGAACACTCAGTTTCAAATCCTCCAACATGCAGTCGCATCACCCCTCTGACTGACAATTGCCTCTCAAGACGGTTCTTGTCCACAAGGTGATCGCAAGACTCACTTTGTTCATCATAGTACATGAAAACACAGATTATCTTGAACGTTGAGCGCCCCACATTTTATGAATTTCAATTGCCGAATTTCGAACTCTGTCTGATTACCTCCAACATATTTCCTAGCCGGCTCTCGGTTCTCAACATACACGCAACAGCTACTATCCCTCGCTACTGACAGCCTTGTTCATAACCCCACAACGATTCGTTCAGAGGTATTGGGGAAGGGAGAAAGGTATGCCAAAAAGTATGGCAACGAAAGGGAAAGTCTGGCACTTGTTCAGTCGGACATGGCGTCAGAGCCTATCCAATTTACTTGCCCTAAGCCCTCGTCACATCGGAGCCCACAATAGAAATTGGCCGGACTTATCTAGAGCTGAGCTTCCCGGCGCTATTTGTGTCCAGTCCACCCAAAAATCTTTAGCTAGAAATTATCACTGCTAACGGTCGCAACTTAGGTTTCGTCTCCTCTTCTTGCCTGCGAAGCCCACAACAAAACTGTACTTCGTTCATGGTGATCTTTTCATCCTGCATGAAACAGGCCGGTTCGGCATCTTCGTGGAGTGACATAGCATGCAATCAGCAAAGCAGAGCAAAGGAGAAACCATTTCCTTTCTACAATGCCTTCAAGCTATGTGCTCTCTGGTGCTCTGAATGATCTTCTCGCTCCCAATGAATCTGACCAGATCATGGTACTGCACGTTCAAATCCCGCAATGCCGTCGCATTCACTTGTGATTGCTGTGCAGATGCTCCAGTCAAGTCATGGGAGCAAGAGTCAAGACGAGCAGAGATGCATTTTCGCAGACGTTATTAGCAAGCGATTTTATTGAAGTGGGCAAAATTGTGTTGTGGCTTCGCGGACCAGATGAGAGTGATGAAAGGCAGTGTCTGTTGGCCTCGCCACCAACATCAAGTCTGATCCGAGCCATGTGGTGATTGGGGGAGAATGATGATGGAAGAGGTCGGTCGGTGGTGTGCATCGAGCGTGAGTGAAGCAAGCTGGGAAGCTGGCTCGAACGACGAGTATCATAGACACCGACCGTGAGCTACCTCGAGTCTGACTCCGGAGAGGATCCAAGTCCTCTAAACGATTTGGCGTCAGCAAGTTGTTCCAGCAAAATGCTGCACTGCATCACGAAGCAGCAGCATGAAGCCTCGGACACAGGGCAGAGCCACGAACCAAAAATCGGAATGTTGGTTGGCGTTTCACGTCGATCTGGCACTAATGGCACAGCAGCCTCCGAAACAACGACCATTCTTTTATCTAGCACTTCCAAAATGCCTCAAATCTCATAAGAAAGAAAAGTGAGGGGCTCTTCCTAGGCCTGGTTGTGCAAATGGGTTTAGGGTCCACCCAAGACCGTATGAGAAGGACTTACCATTGAAATGGTTTGGTTGCACTCCATGCAGACCGCTACCTGAGCCTCAAGCTCTGAAGGTGCAAAGATGTTCTTGGTCCCTGCTCCTCTAGAGAATGATGATCGATGATGCACAGCATCAGCTGACTCCGTGTGATGGATGGAGGAGTATTGGGAAGGGGTGGCTAGTAGATTGATTTGGGTACTTCCACGAGCCAGTGGGATGGCAGAGGCTGTGGTGCGCGCCTGGCAGTGACAGAGTTAGCAAAGTGGCAAATTCTGGTACTTGGTAATTGCAAATCAACCCATCACCAAAGGACAACATACCTGCAGTGGAAGCATATATGCTACGAATGAGATGGGACCAGGCTGTGGAGAAGTACTGCATGCAAAAGTCATTTTGCGTGCAGCATAGGTGGAAGGAAGCTGGAGGAGTCAAAGGAATCTCGGAAATTGGAATGATAGAGTGCTGGAGTAGTCACAGTGCATTCCGTATAAGGAGGGATGGTTTGTTGGGCAGATGCGTTGAGAGCTGACGAGTTGGATGAAGAAGAGAGAGAGGAGAGGACACGGAGCAGAAAATGCAAGACCTAATTCTTACTTGTACTGAAAGATGGGAAGGTGCTGCTGTGGGGCAAGAATGGCCTTCGTTGTTCTGTGGCACCGGATTGGGAAGGAATGGATACAGCAGAGTGAAAATGCCCTTGCAATAAAAGATCTACAACTACGAGACGGAATGTACTGGCAAGAAAGGTATGATTGATGTTGACAGGAAATCTGTCGACACCATATCTCCAAGCAGCATCTTCGCAACCCAAAATACTCTCTGCTCAAAGTGGACGAAGATCTTTCCGTCGCCTGGTCGGCAATTCTGCATCCTCTCCTTACGACCTCATCATAGGTCGAAATTCATCCACATCCTGAGAAACTCCACAGTATCTTCCTTCATCGGATTTCAATCAAACGCAGTCTACGCCGCACGCGCAGGTTCCTCGGTTACCGATAGGCGCGAGTTCAACATCGAGGCTGCGAGGTTATGTCTTGCGAATTGTGATCAATGAAGTCTGAAAGCAAGGTATCGTCAACATTAGATACGCAACACACTTCTTCGACTCTTCTGACTAGTCGTTGGTTAACAATTATTGCAGACACCTCCTTAGCTATGTAAATCGGTATCGGTACCTCCAGCAGCCTTATCATAAGCAACATCTTCCTCAAAACCCAGGCTCCCCACTAGGCTCTCGGCTTTGGGCTGAGTTTGGCACTTCTCTGACTTTGCGGCTTCTCTGCAATTGCCATATTCTTCTTTCTCAGACCTGAGAATAAGAAGCGTAATGCTGGTAAGCGCGACTATCTAAACAATCTGCCAGTCGACGAGTTTAATAGCCTCGGAGATGGCGATCCCAACTTCAGATTTTTCGTATTAAGCGTCTCGTATCACGTCCCGTTTGCATTGTCGATGGTCTTTACGATTTCGGACGTACGGAATCCAGATCAGGCGCTATGTGTGCGGATCGAGCTTGTTTGCCCATGTACTACAATCTGTAGCTTTTCCATGTTCGTTTGTGGCTCGCGCTCAAAGCCCTCACTAAAATTGCTAGCGATTGATGATTTCGAGACATCTCGAGGTAAGTGTCGCAATTTTGGATTGTTTGACTATGTAGAAACTAAACAACTCCTTCTACGACAATTCTAAGCACTAGTACACGTGCGTAGACCCCGGGGGTCCCAAAAATGCTTGCCCATTGCCCTCAGCTAGCTATCCGCCTCCAGTTCTTTTAGAGTCCTTCAACCTAGTCATTAGGTCTGCTGGCAGCCCACGCCTAGCAATCCGGGCCTTGGAGATGCGCTCCAGGGTACTGAGGGTATCCTTCCTGGCTGAAGACGGCGAGGCATTCCTTAAGAGTGTCCACGAGCAGGGGCTCGCGGAGCTTGAACCAGGTAATGTAGCTGTGCAGATCGGCAGGATCTTCCGGGCCAGGAGGGCTAGACTGCCTTCCTGCCGGTACCGGAGGAGGCAGGTATTGCTAAGGAGGCAGAGGAGGGAACTAGTAAGGCTGTGGAGGTGTCATGATAATCTGGGGCATAGGAGTGACGGGTTGTAAAGGGCCTAGGCTCGCCCTCCTATCTCTCCCGCCTTCTGAACTCTCCAGACTCTTGAGTAGTGAGTAGACGAAGCACGTTAACTGGTATAGAAGGGATTGTGTCAGACTTCTAGACTGTGGCGAGTAGGTGACGTCGTGGTGGTGGTGGTGGCGTTGCGCAGGCAGAACCAGTTACGCAAGCTAGAGCACACCTAGCCGATGGACGGTTTTTGTACCTATAAGTGTCAGCTCGCTACTTAGTAGATAGAGGGACACGTGGTCCTCCGATCTTACCCCAAAAATCTGACAGATTGTAGCGTCTCCTGCTATAATGGCGTCGTTCCAAAGCTTAGGGAGCTCTCGATTGAACATGAAGTGCCTACCGCCCTTATGGATGCAAATCTACAGATTGTATCTTGGAATGTCGACTCTTCGTCCGGAGGATGGGCGAGGGACATGGATAGGACATATGATTTCGGTTGCCGTGACGAGAGGGTAGTAATTGATAGCCTATGGAAATCAATTTGGTAAATGGTATGTCCAACGTCAGCTCATGCTGCTTGTGTTCACATACATGAGCAAGAGAAATTCCAAGTCTCAATTATGACACAAGATTTGTAGTGCCAGACAATTTTATGTTGGCCCGGAAAAAGCCCGCAAGTCCGGGGTAGCCTAGTTTATTTCCCTGCCAGAAAGGCTTAGCTTCCGAGTCAAAGGGTGCCAGGGTCTGAACGAGTGGTGATCGGAGTTCAGACTGCCACATCTTACTGTCTGACAAATGGGCCCAGGAAGAAGAAACCAGAGCCTCTTCAGGACAAAGTCCAAAGCCGCGAGAACATATCCCGGAATGACGAAACTAGGCAGTCTGTTTCAGCACGCCACAACATTTCCAGGCTTCCTAAGCATTCGTGTGCCAAGATATGATTACTTCAACTTCAACATTCATTTAGCTATCGTCGATACAAAGATACGAAATTTATGCCTGAGTAATCGTTACATCGGGGTTAGTGCAAATAGCCCGCGAGGTGCATAACCAAACGAAATTCTTTCCAATGACAGCCTCTCCATCGTGAATGCAGTGTCCCTACTAGGACCACCCACAAACAGTAAAGCCATCAAGCAACTGTCTGAGTCATCGTCTCGGCTGTCTTGATTGCCTGATGCTGCTGGTACTTCTCCTCTGCCCTCCTGCCATTAATCGTTTTGCGAAGGCTATACCCAACGGTGATGGCAAACAGAAACCTGCAGTTAAGTGAGCCTCGCAACCGAGTACGGTTCAGTAAAGAAGACTTACACAAGCACGGCATCAAATCCTTGCTTCGTCGCAACTGCGGCCGCCTTTTCCGCCGTCACTGTTGCACTTGCGCTAGCTCCACGTCCAGTAAGCAAGCTTGTCAAGTCTCGCTTCGAACTATCCGGACTTGAACCGGAGCAGAGGCACTCCACGTTGCCAGACACGACCAACCCGCCATAGTTAATGACGGCAGCAGAGCAGACGTTGCACAGGTCACCGCAATCTGGCGAGGACGTGGCTGCGGCGGCAATCCAAAGGATGAAGAAGAGCGTGTCTAGGCCAATTTGGACCCAGATGTTCCAAAGAGACGTCAGGGAAAGGGGTCCGGTGGTGGGGATAAAGTAGAGTAGGAGAATGAGGGTGAGGGCGGCCTGGTGGCAGAGGTAAGTCAGTCAAGCTGATCTAGGGGTATACACTGGATGGTGAAGGAGAGAAAACTCACACAGGCGATATTCCAAGCTAGGCGTTGTGGCGTCGAACAACCGACGTCGTTGACCCAGACCAAGGAGGATTGGGCGGCGATTCCGAGGACGACGAGGACGGAGAGAGCTTGGATTAGACGTACATACCAGATGAAACGATCCGTGCGAAGGGAGGATTTTGGGGTCGTCATTTTGCAAGCTGAAAGCTCAGTGGTGTGCCTTACGTCTGGAAGTGATAGCGCCGAGGAAACAAGGCTTCCAGCAACCATTATATACCCAAGAAGGGCTGTCAATACGCGGAACCATTCAGGGGCACCTGAACACCCCACCCCATACCACCCAACACCTCAACATGCCGAGTGCCTTTGCTTAATGGCTAGGTCGCACACAAAGAAAGCCACAGCGCCAATAATCGTATTCTGTTATCCTTTCTATGGTAAAAGGAACGGCCCGAGAGGGCGATCATCGTAGTAGCTTTAAGATCTATTCTTAACGCTGATCAGAAAAAATCCGAAGCTGTCGTTACCTAAAGTTCATCTTAAGGCCAGAGGACATTGCTGTAATGAAGAGGATCCTAGAAATCTCTTAGACTTCGTTACGCTGCACACAGGGTAGCCTGAGTTAAAGGGCAGGATCACTGTTCAGTGCCGAACAAGGTACTATTCCTCTGTCCCAGCGGAAATGTATAAGCTTCAGGTAAGATGCGCAAGGACCGAGGGCTGAAGCTTAAATCTCTAGGCGCCCGGAACGTGGACGCCATCTGGCTGTAGATTACCGCCTAAACACTAAATGCATTCTCACCAGGGCAGGGAATAGCCCTAATGGAAGCTAATGCAGTTTTGTACCCATACAGGCGTATGACTTCCTGCAGTGTTTGTCTCATCCCTGATTCTAAGCCGCTCGGCTGGATGTTCAGGTACCCCTGAACGGTTCCGGCCAATAGGGCACGGAGAAATGCCTATTGATAGATTTAGCCTTCCTGAAGAGAAGGCCAACAGCTACAAGACGGCAGACAGACGACTCGCTTACCAAAAGATCGGAGGTGATTGGAACAGACAATGCGTCACAACTAAAAACAGTCGCAAGGCTGCCACTCTGCTCAGAAAGACTGCCTTACCCAAAGGAGCAGAGGAGGGAAGTCTTTCAGCGCCTAGCCTTGCGCTAAAAAGCACAATGTCGGCCTGGTTCGGCCAACATACCGATCTCTCAGCCCTGCTTCGCATCGAGAGTGGTGGTCTCACACGGCGTTCAACAGATGCTGGCCGCATCGAGGTGTTCCGCGTACAGGAGATATCATCAAACACACCAATCTGGAGATAGCCGTCACTTGACGGCCTGACTCTGCAGCGGAGAATTTGGGGAAGAACTCACGCAGCGGCAGAGATCGAGCGCGGGGGCCGTTCCGACCCGTGCACAAAAACATGACCATTGACCTACTGACTGCAGACTCAGGAGATCAGGCCTGTCTCGCGGCCTCTATACCCGATCTAGCAGTTTGGACTATTCGCTTATTCGAGTAACTCAGTTGGCTTCTCGGAATCCAATTTAACCCTTGCTTTCCTTTTCTAGATGTCTTCTGGGTTGTAATATTCGGAGGCGAAGGATTTAGAAATTCGGAGCGCTTGCAAGGATTATAGCGTGACGCTGTCGCCGCGGGATAGGACTGATTTCCTGATATTGTAGGCTGGTTAGTTACCAACAAGTCGGCCTATAAGCCAACAAGAGGTCAACAGTGAGGTCAATTCCGATGTCGCCGGCGTTGATTCTGAGGTCGTCGGCGGATCCGTCATTGTCTTTGATATCGCCGACGAGATTGTCATATAATAGGCGATGAGGTCGACGACGAGGTCTACTGCCTATAAGCCCGCCTATGAGATCGCCCTACCTAAGGCCCGAGCCCCGGTGGCGGTCAGGTGAGGCCAGGGGTGAGCCCTCACCCAGGGCGCGCACGAGCTTGCGGGGCTCAGGGCGGCGTCACCTTAGGGGACCGGAGCGGGGGTGAGCCTAGGGCAGATTTCACAACTCTTGGCGGCCAAGTGGAAGTAAAATCTGCCCCGAGCTCACCCTCCTCTCACCCACCACGATGCCGCTTTTACAACCACACCTCGCGAGCAGGGTGAGTTGAGGGTGAGCGTCGCGCGACGCTCACCCTCGACTCACCCTGGCCTCCGGGGTCCCCCATTTCCTGGATGAAAAATGCCAGCCACTATTTTGGGCTCCTGTGTCCTAAAGTGGAAACCCACCCTGTTATAAGTACAGGATGAAGCCCCTCCAGTGCTGCCCTCGTCTCTCGCCATTCTCGCCGTGTGTACCTTTTTGCTCCCCTCGTATGCTCCTTCTCACGAAACTGCCTCGCCTTGCCGCCACCGCCGCCTCCCTCCCTCCCGCTATAAAAGCCCCGCCATGGGAAGAAAACCCGACGACCCAGACGAGCTGCTGGCTCGAGCCAAAGCGAACGGCTACCGGAGAGGGGAACATAGAGAGAAGGACGCGGTGCCGGATCGCCATGCTCATATAGACAAGACCATCTATGATCAAGACGGCGCGCTGCGCCGCTATGTGGTGTACGAGGGAACTCCTTCGCTCGTTTACATGTGGGCCGCGGTGCTGACCTAGAGCTCCAGGTGGAAGCTTGATGAAATGCGGGAGGACGCTGCACGTAGAGGCGTGCCCGCTCCAGACGAAAGGACAGTCAAGGAATGTTGCCTGGGCAGAGGAGTGGAGGTGCCTGACATGGCCGTCTTGAAAGATTTCTTCCGGTTCCAGGCCTGCGCGATGCGGGGCAAGATCGAGGCGAAACCTACCGACGAGTCCCTCATCAGCTTTGCAGAGTGATTCTTTGGCGGGTTCACTCGGGTCACTGGGACCGCGCCACAACATGGTGCTGGAACGAGTCTGGTGGCATAAGAAGCAGAACGTTAACGCCAGCAAGCATTAAGCGACAGAAAGCTTCAGTAAGCTATTACCAGGTCCGAAAAAGCTTGCGAAGCTAAAGAAAAGAAAATAGCTTGTAACCTAGCGCGACAAGCCGCACGGGAACAACTTGTGACGGTGGGGTGTTGACAAAAGGTGCCACCTCAAAATTTTCGGCTGGCCCCATCCATTCCTGCCAACCGCCAACACGGCGGGTACGGCTACACATCGCATCCCCCTTTGCTCATCATCGCACCCCTGGGATCGGTAACGCTCTTAGCGCTTAATTTTGCCCCGAAAACTGCGCCAAGAGTGTTATTAGTACTGGCTCCTGACTTTGTACGCCTTTGAGATGCATGCCAATGAGGTACACGCCCATGAGGTGCATGCCCATGAAGTATATGTCCCTGAGACGAATGTCTATGAGGTACACGCCCATGCACGCCCCTGAGATACACGCTCATGAGATAGACGCCTATAAAAAGCACGCCTATGAGATGCATGCCCATAAGACACTCGCCCATGAGATATGCGCTCATGAGATACACGACCATGAAACACACGCTTATAAGATACACGCTCGCGAGGTGCATACCCATGAGGCGCATATCCATGAATTATATGCCCCTGAGACGTATACCCATGAGGTACACCCCCGTAAGATGTATGTCCGTGAGGCGCACGCCCATGAGACGCATGCCCGTGAGATGCACGCCCATGAGATATACGCCCGTAAGATGCACGCCGGTGAGATGCACGCCTGTGAGATGCATGCCTATGAGATGCACGCCGGTGAGATGCACGCCGGTGAGGTGAACACCTATGAGATGTACGCCGGTGAGATGCACGCCTATGAGATGTACGCCGGTGAGATGCACGCCTATGAGATGCACGCCGGTGAGGTACACACCTATGAGATGCACGCCGGTGAAGTGCACACCTATGAGATGTACGCCGGTGAGGTGCACGCCTATGAGATGCACGCCCGTAAGGTACACGCCTACGAGACACACGCCCGTCAGATGTACGCATGAGGTGGACGCCCGTGAGATACATGGGGTGCGATGACTAGTAAAGGGGGGTGCGATGTATAGCCGTATCTCTATAACTGGGGTTCACCTTGGGCTCGGGGTGCGATGATTAGTAGAATAGCTATAAGAAGTGTGCGATGACTAGCAAAGGGGAATATTAGCCGTACCCGTTGGCAGGAATGGATGGGGAGACCTGGCCAGCCGAAAATTTTGAGGTGTCACTTTTTGTCCCAACACCCCACCCTACTTGTACGCGAAAAAGCCGGACGACAAGCCGTACGAGGTAATCCACATTCTTCGACAAACCGCTGGCTTCGACAAATTCTACGAGTGGGGGGACATTCAGACCACTCTAGTAATGGAATGTGTAGTGGGTGAACCGGGTTGGAACTGAATTGACGAATAGAAGACCACTTTTATACTGATTTTACCTAACTAACTCGTTTCACCGTCGTCATACGAGTTCCGCTTAGTAATACACTGAAAAAAACCTCGCCGCCGCCACCGAACTACTCCGTCACAACCCTGCGCGTAGCCAGGCGCCATCACACTCCAATGCCTCGAGGATATCCTCGCCTAGGCGGCTTCGGTGGTCAGAGATTGTATTTGCAGCCGCTGAAAGCTCGCTCAGCCTCACAGCTGGTAACTGGGATACAGAGATGGTTGAAGGCCATTTGCTGCATCGTAGAGATATGAGTTTAGCCAGCCCACCAATGGAATAGATTCCCTGGGTCCTGCAGAACGCGACTGCCGGTTGTATACTCCTGGTACTGATCTTTGGCTGCTTTAGGCATCAGCTTCTTCATTGCCAGCTTTGCGAAGTCGGTCTCTTCTTCCACCTCTTCCTCAATCACAGGTTTATAGGGGTCCGCGGCGATAGCACTGGAAACCGTGGCGCCAGATCCAGGAGGTATTGCCACGCTTACTAGCATGCTTTTCCTCGACCACGTACGTTTTCGGGTTATCTCGGAACTCCCACCCAATCATCTCAGGATCTGTGGTCTTTGGCATAGCAGGGCGGGGCGGAAGAGTCCATTGAGGACGTTTGGAAGCGTTAGACGCGTCAGTCGCGTCAAGATCGATGGGTTCAGAGCCAGAGTTACTCATTTTGGCACCAAACAGAGTCACAGTTGATGGGATGAAGATGGGAAAAGAGTACGTTCCCTGAGCTCTCTCATCGGTATAAACGGAGACACTCCACAGCTAATTTACTAGGGATCCACCTCACGCCCCTACTCGACGCGTTTTACGCGTCGGACCCACCCCTTCCTACTACTCTGACGACTCCGAGGGCCCCCCCTGAACTGAACCCACGAATATTGACCACTACAGACTATGACGAACTACTGGGACCCCTGATTGCGGCAGCAAAAAAAGGCCGCGCAGGCCTGTTAGGCAAAACGGTAACTTGCACAGTTTGTGTAGACCGAACTTCCAGTGTCGTTCTATTGTTTTTATAGACGATTGCGTAGTATGGAGGTTTTGATGGGCCGAAAATCGAGGTGGCTCGGTCCTACCCTAGCTCAGTCGGGTCCCTGTGATCCAGGAGATATAGGAGAGGAAGCGGGTGGTGCAGAAGGTGCAGGAAGTTGACCGGGTTGTGCAGGAGGTGTAGGAAGTTGACCGGGTTGTGCAAGAGGTGCAGGAAGTTGAACGGGTTGTGCAGGTGCAGGAAGTTCACCGGGTTGTAGTGGTGGAAGGTCAACGTTAACGGGTGGCTGAGGGCTAGGAGGAGGATTGTCATACATCCTCTTCAGATTGCCGTATACCCTCTTTAGATTGCCGTATACCCTCTTCAGATTGCCGTATACCCTTTTCAGGATTAATAGGAAAATAGCTAGGGTTGCAACGGTGGCGCCAACTCCGATTCCGGCGCTCTGACCAGGAGATAAGCCACGGCCGTTGTTTGGGGGAGGCGTAGGGCTGGGTGTGTAAATCGTAGAGCTGGCTGTGCTCGATCTAGTGCTCAGTGTAGGTGGAGCAGTGGTCGTAGTCGCTGTGGGTAGGATCAGCAACAATGCGAAGAATGAGTTAAGCTGAAGAGCACGGCGGACCTGCATTCCTGGTAGCATTCCAATTTCCTCCGTTCCAGGTTGGCCAGCACTCAATATTCGTCACATTGAGAGCACTGGCATATACAGTGCCTGTCACGCATACAGTCTGGTACCCAGTGCCAGAGCTGTCGAAGTATCACTGTCAGCCCAAATACAGGGAGAGTGGTTCGGGGCGCGTACCAGGTCCAGATTTGTTGCGACCCTGGACCGACGAGTACCGACGTATTCAGGCACGCCGTTGCCATGGCGCACTCCACCTCTGGAGAGGCATTGCAGCAGGCGGCATAAGTTCCCACCGTTGACCAGATGGAGCCCGGTGGGCAGAACCAAGTTGTGGCTACAACTTCATTTCAGCAGAGCTCACAGTGGTAAAGTGGGGATTCTGGGAGAGAAATAAAATCATAACTGACAGGCGCCAAGCTGGCTCTCTGTGCTAGAACCGATTAAGGCCTGGGGTAGACCGCTTATCGGCGGCGGTGTAATCGACGGGGAAACTGTTATTGTGCTTGTAAGCACCTGTGAAAGCGCACAAGAAAGAGAGCATATAACTAAAAGGACAGATACGTGCATCTTGAAGATATATTGAGCTCGGGGTTAGACATCAAAGATGAAGGCCAACGCTGCCGGGTAACTCTCCTTATCTGTAACTGGAGGAGTGAGGCGGGGCGGCTGTGTAAAATTGATACGAAGTAGAGGTGCGCTGCAAGGCGCCCAAGGCCCAAAAAGGGGTACTGCTATACATCGTGCGGGCGGCACTGCGGGCGGCACTGCGGGCGGCACTGAATTAGCACAACAGCTATTAGAAGTGTGCGATGATTAGCAAAGAAAAGGAGGGGGGGTGCGATGATTAGCCAGGGGGGGTGCGG
>Ga0335072_10001982_pt1 | contig 32359 bp, 19 predicted proteins | sample Lox_Sample_21_FD_206725 | JGI IMG/M metagenome (GOLD analysis project Ga0335072, IMG submission 206725) | Soil microbial communities from Loxahatchee National Wildlife Refuge, Florida, United States - Lox_Sample_2.1 | ecosystem: Environmental > Terrestrial > Soil > Wetlands | place: USA...
TGACGGAAAGCCAGATCCGGATCCGAACCGATCACGATGCCCGCCGCCACCGCCTCCTGCAGGCCGGCCGCCAGGTCCGACACCGGCCGGTGCAGGACCACGGCCAGGTCGGTGACCGCGAACCTGCCACCGAGCAGGGAGGCCGTCCGCAGCAGCTGCGCCGTGGCCGCCGACACGGAGCTGAGCCGGCTGGCCAAAACGGCGGCCAGTGAGGCTGGCAGTCGTTCCCCGGCGGCCGAGACCTCGGCGGCGGAGCCGATCTCCAGTGCCCGCTCGCGCACCATGGCGTCGAGCAGTTCGCGCACGTACAGCGGATTGCCGGCCGCCTGATCCGTCAACTGCCGCAGCGAGTCCCCAGGCAGCGCTCCGAGCGTCGCCGTCACGAGGTCCGTCACGTCGGTCTCTGTCAGCGGGCCCAGCGTGATGACCGCGCCCCCTTGGCGGATGACGGCAGCGCGCAACTCCTGTACCTGCGGGCGGTGCGGTGTCGGCCGGCACGTCCCGATCAGCAGCAGCCGCAGCTGGCCGATGGAGGCGGCGAGCTGATGCCAGACGATCAGCGACAAGTCGTCGGCCCACTGCATGTCGTCAAGCACGATGACGGTGGGGGCGGCCGCACTGAGCTCATCTACCAGCCCCACGAGCACCTCGATGCCGGTAACCGACGCGTCCCCGTCCGCGAACAGCCCCTGCCGAAGACCCCGGAGCACGTCAGCCGCGTGCGCGCGCCGCGGATCCGGCGAACCGGGTCGTACCTGAAGGCAGTCCAGCATCACGTGCAGCGGCAGCCGCTCGGTGAGCTGGCCAGCGATCCCCCACCCGATATCCCACCCAGGGCCGCCGCCTGCCGCCAGGGCTTCGGCGACCAGAGACGACTTGCCGATGCCAGGCTCGCCCTCGACCCAGACCACCGCGCCTTCCCCGCGCCCGAGAGCCTCGATACCCCCGCGGAGGACCGCGAGCTCCTGCCCGCGCCCCACCCATTTTCCCGGCCGGTCAACGGTCCACATATCAGTAACCTATGTCGCCGAACGGGCGGCACGCCTCATATCGAGCGAGCGATTACCTTGCCTGACGAGCGGCCCGTGGCCCCGGCGTGAACGTGATCGGGACCGACAGCGGAGCGCGGTTGAACGTGGAGTGGTAGTTGATCGCCGCGCCCGGCGCCAGCTTGACGTCGTGCAGCCGGCGGGCGATGACGTCCAGGGCGACCCGCAGGTTCATCCGGGCCAGGTTAGAGCCGACGCAGCGGTGCGGGCCAGCCCCGAACGCGATGTGCCGGTTCCGCTCCCGGTCCAGGCGGAACGTGTCGGGGTCGGCGAACTCGGCCTCGTCCCGGTTGGCCGACGCCCAGTAGAGCAGGACCCGCTCCCCCGCCTTGATCGTGTGCCCGTCAAGGCAGGTGTCCTGGCGGGCGGTGCGGCCGATGCAGATGAAGCTGCCGTCGAGCCGCAGCAGTTCCTCCACGATCTCGGCGACCTGCTCCGGGCGGGCACGGATCCGCTCCAGGATCGAGGGCTGCTCGCAGAATCGCAGCATCGCCGCGCCGAGTACCCCGGCCGTGGTCTCGAGGCCGCCGAGGATCAGCAGCTGGATGGTGCCGATGGCCTCCGGCATCGTGATCGGCCGGCCCTCGATCTCGGCGTCAAGCACCGCGTCGATCACGTCACCGCGCGGCCCGGTGGCCTTCCGTCGCGCGATGAGGCCCCCGATCCAGCGGGCCAGGCTGCGCAGCGCCTCATGGGCGCCTTCCTCCTGCGTGAGCGAGGCCCGCGTCGCCCAGTCGTTCACCTGGGCCAGGTCCTCAGCCGGAGCATGCAGCGCCAGGTCAAAGAAGGCCAGGCCGGGCAGCGGCCGGGCCAGCTCGGTCATGAAGTCGCACGAGCCGCGCTCGATGAACCCGTCGACCAGCCGGTTGACCAGTGCCCGGGTCGGCGCCTCCCACGGGGCGACCCGGGCCGGGGTGAAGTGCGCGTTCACCAGGCGCTTGAACGTCCGCTGCAGCGGCGGGTCCACGCCGACCGGCAGGATCTTCATCGCCGGGTCAGGCGGCGGGTTGAACGGCACCGTGATGCCCAGCTCGGAGCTGAACGTCTCCCAGTCCTGGGCGACCGCGAGGATGTCCTCATACCGGGTGAGCACCCAGAACCCGCCCTCGTAGGCGTCGCTGCGGGCCACTGGGCACAGCGACCGGGCGCGGGCCAGCGTCGGGTGCAGGTTCAGCGCCAGGTCACGCGACAAGTGGTCGAAGTGCCGCGTCACCCACTCGTCATCGGCGAACGTCATTCACAACCTCCAGGCAGAACGAGTCGGTGTGCTCTCCGAGCGCCGCTATCCCGGCCATCGCCGCCGGTCGTGGCGACGGGCCGGTGGCGGGGGCCAGCGCGGGCTGCCGGGTCAGGCCGTGCTCGCCCCACTGGTAGCTCACTACCCGGCCGCGCTGCACCGCCATCGGGTCGGCGGTGAACGCGGCCGCGAAGGCGGTCCTGTCCAGTTCCCGCACCAGCTCCGCGGGCACGCCGGCCGCCCGCAACGCGGTTACCCACCGGGCGGCGTCACGGGTGCGGAAGGCCCGCTCGAGCAGTACCTCCGCGGGCTGGGCGGCGGGCGTGGTGAGGGTGGCACTGCCCGTTCTGAGCGAAGGGGGCGAGGGGGGCAGGCTGGGCAGCTGGACGACGGCGCGCAAGGCATCCCAGGCCTGCTGGCTGGGGACGGCGACGGCCAGCCAGCCGCGGTTGGCGCCCTGGTAAATGCGGTAGGCGGCGCCGTACCCGGTCTGGCCCGCGTCAAGGAGCGGGCCACCGCGGATCGTGCCGCGCTCGATGAACGCGCCGGACTTCAGGGTGAGCGCCGCGCCGAGCAGGCTCGCCGAGACGGACTGGCCAGCGCCGGTGCGACGGCGGGCATACAGGGCCGCCAGCACGCCGGTGGCCGTGATCCAGCCGCCGGCGGTGTCGACCGCGCCCCAGACCAGGTACGTGGGCGGCTGCCCGGCGCCGCCCTGGCCTGCCTCGATGCCCGCGAGGGCCTGCATCAGCTGGTCGTTGGCCGGGAGCGGCGCGCGCGGCCCGTGCTCGCCGAACCCGCTGGCGAAGCTGTAGATCGCGGCCGGGTTGGCGGCCCGGACGGCGGCCTCGTCGTAGCCGAGCCGCTCGGCCAGGCCGACGCGGCTGTTGTGGTGCACGACATCGGCCCAGCGGAACATCCGCGGCAGCAGGGCGACGGCCTGCGTGCCCTTCAGGTCGAGGGCGACCGCGCGCTTGCCCCGCTGCCCGGCCGCGTACATCGGGGCCATGCGCCGGTGCACGTCGCCGGACGGCGGTTCCACCTTGACGACGTCGGCGCCGAGCTCGCCCAGGATCAGCGGGGTCACCGGCCCGGCGAGGTAGGCCGACAGGTCCAGGACGCGGACGCCGTCCAGGAGTCGCGGGGGCTGGTCAGCGCTGGGGCGCTTCTTGCTGTTATCAGAGTTGGGGCCGGCTGGCGCTGGCGTGACGCGGACGGGGGCGCCCAGGAACGTGCAGTCGCCGTCATCGGCGGCCAGGCCGACCGCGCGGACATGCGGGTCCCGCAGCGCCTCGCCGGGACGCCACACCGGCTCGCAGCGGAACCGGTGCCCGGCGAGGTAGCCGACCCACCAGTCCCGGTCCTCGCGCGCGAACATCGCCGCCCAGCGCTGGCCGCGGACCGCCATGGCCTCGCTCATCAGCTCGGCGTTGTAGCCGTCCTCGCTGGGCGGGTCACCGATGTAGGCCAGGAACTCCTCGAACGCGCCCTTGGCCCCGAACCAGAGCTGCACGTACTGGCCGTCCTTGCAGCGGTAGGACAGCGCCTCGCCCGGTCCCTGCCCCTGCCACAGCAGGGTGGTCGCGGGCGAGTGACGCTGCACGCTGCCGGTGATCATCGGAAGCAGCGCGGCGATGCCGTCGTAAAGCGAGGTCTCGGTCCAGCCCCCGGTGCCGGTGGCCTCCCGCTGGAACAGCAGGGCGAGGGCGCCGGCCGCCGCCGACAGGCCCGCGCCCGCGCTGGCGACGGCCAGGTCACTGAAGGCGGGACTGCTGGTGTCGCCGGCCTGCTGGCGATGCGCCCGGATCTGGCTGAGCAGGCCGGTCCTGGCCGCGACGAGCAGCTCGTAGTCGGGAACCGGGCCCCGCTCGGTCACGCTGGGCCGGATGCGGGCGGTGATGAGCCTCGGGTCGGCCCGAGACAGCTCCGGATAGCCGATCCCGCGGCGCTCCAGGCGGTCCTCGGGCCCGCCGATGATGAGGATGTCGGCCTGCCCGGCCAGCGCGATGACGGTGGCGGCGGCCTTCCGCGGGTCGGCGACGTCATCAACCCGGGTGATGTCCTTGCCTCGGCTGGCTGCCCGGTCAAGCGGCAGCCCGCCATCCAGCGTCGCGGGGTCCGCCGACTCGACCCGGGCGACCTCGGCGCCCAGGTCGCGAAGCAGCGAGCCGGGCAGGGTCACCGCCAGCCCCGATCCCACCGCGCTGACCCCGAGCGCGACCTCAAGCACGCGCACGCCCGCCAGCGGCCCCGCCCCTGCCAACCCAGCCATGGCGGCAAGATTAGCAAATGCTCGCTTACTTATGTAGGGTGAGGGGCAGGTGAGCGACGGCGCGGGAGGCCCCATGGGCGCGGAGAGCACCATTGACTCGGCAAGTGCCGTCGATGACCGGCTGATGGTCCGGCCCGATCTGTTCATTGGCGGCGCGTGGGTAGCGCCCGCGAGCGGCGAGCACCTCGACGTGATCTCCCCCTCGACCGAGGCACCGGCCGGGTCGGTGCCCCGGGCCAGCCAGGCCGACATCGACCGGGCGGCCGCCGCCGCCCGCGAGGCGCTCGAGCGGGGGCCGTGGCCCCGGATGACCCCAGCCGAGCGAGCCGACGCGCTGGACCGCGCGGCCGCCAGCCTGCGCGCGCGTGAGGCACAGATCGCGGCGGTCACGGTGGATGAGATGGGCTGCGCGATCAGCCAGGCACCGCAGGCGCAGACCGGGTTCACCGCGGCGCTGTTCGACTACTACGCCGCGCTCGCGCGGACCTTCGAGTTCTCCAGGACCGTGGTGGCCGGGCCGCGGGCCGGACTGGTGGACCACGAGCCGGTTGGCGTGGTCGCGGTCATCGTCCCGTGGAACGCGCCGGTCACCCTGGCCTGCTGGAAGGCGGCACCGGCCCTGGCCGCGGGCTGCCCGGTCATCATCAAGCCCCCGCCCGAGGCCCCGCTCAGCAACTTCATCCTGGCCGACGCGCTCGCCGAGGCCGGCCTGCCCGACGGCGTCGTCAGCGTGATCCCCGCGGGCCGCGAGGTCGGCGAGCACCTGGTGACCCATCCCGCGACCGGCAAGGTCGCGTTCACCGGGTCCACGGCGGCGGGCAAGCGGATCATGAGCCTGTGCGGCCAGCAGGTCAAGCGCGTGTCCCTTGAGCTCGGCGGCAAGTCAGCCGCGGTCATCCTCGATGACGCCGACATCGCCACCGTCATCCCCCGCGTCGTCCACGGGGCGATGCACCTGTCCGGCCAGGTCTGCGGGGCGCATACCCGGGTCCTGGTTCCCCGGTCGCGCTACGACGCGGCGGTCGAGGCGGCCGCGGCCGACGCGGCCCGCGTCGTCACCGGCGATCCGCACGACCCGGCGACCCTGGTCGGCCCGCTGGTGGCCGAGCGGCAGCGGGACCGCGTCGAGCGGTACATCCGGCTGGCCGTGGACGCCGGCGCGACGGTGGCCCACGGTGGCGGCCGGCCGGCGGGCCTTCCGCGCGGATGGTACGTCGAGCCGACCATCCTGGCCGGCGTGGACAACTCGATGCGGGTGGCCCGGGAGGAGATCTTCGGCCCGGTGCTGTGCCTCATCCCCTACGAGGGCGACGACGAGGCGGTCGCGATCGCCAACGACTCGCCTTACGGGCTGGCGGGCGGCGTGTGGTCGGCCGACCCGCACCGGGCGCTCGCGGTCGCGCGGCGGCTGCGCACCGGCAGCGTCGCGGTCAACGGCGCCTACCCGCCGTTCCCGCTGGTGCCGTTCGGCGGCTTCAAGGAGTCCGGGCTGGGCCGCGAGCTCGGCCCCGAGGGCCTGCTGAGCTTTCTCGAGCCGCGCAGCATCGGGCTGCCTCCGCAGCTGCACCCGCCGGGGTAGCGTCGCTCTATTAGCCGATTCCCGCCGGGACGGGCTCCTGGGCCGGCTGGTCGCCGCCCTTGGCCGGACGGGGGCGGGCCTTGCCGAACGCCAGGTAGAGGGCGGGCAGGATGAACAGGTTGAGCACGGTGGAGGTGAGCAGGCCGCCGAGGATCACGATGGCCATCGGGTACTCGATCTCCTGGCCCGGCCGGTTGCCGTTGACCACCAGCGGCGCCAGGGCCAGCGCGGTCGCCAGCGCGGTCATCAGGATGGGCGCGAGCCGCTCCGAGGCTCCCCTGATCACCAGCTCGCGGCCGAACGGCACGCCCTCCTCCTGCTCCAGGTGCCGGAAGTGGGCGATGAGGAGGATCCCGTTCCGCGCGGCGATCCCGAGCACGGCGAAGAACCCGACCAGTGCCCCCAGCGTGATCGTGCCCAGCGAGACCCACGCGATCAGCACGCCCCCGACCAGGGCCATCGGCAGGGTGAGCAGCAGCATCCAGGCCAGCCGCCAGGTCCGGAACGCGGCCTGAAGCAGCAGCAGGATGAGGATGAGGGCGGCGATCCCGTACAGGATGAGGCGCTGCTGCGCGGCCTCCCGCTCGATGATCTCGCCTTGCAGTGACAGCGTGTAGCCCGCCGGGAGGGCGGACTTCTCATCCGCCGCGATCAGCGCCTTGACCTCGCCCGCCACTGAGCTGATGCTGCTGCCGGGTGCGATGTCGGCGTCCACCTCGGTCATCCGGACGCTGTTGTCCCTGATGATCTGGCTGGGAGTTGGCTCGATGGTGATGGTGGCGACCTTGCCGAGCGGCACGTGCCCGCCGGTGGCGGTGTCGATGGGCAGCTTCTCCAGGTCCTGGAGGCTGCCTCGGGTGGCCGGGGTGGACCAGACCGCGACGACGGTCAGGGCGTTCGGGGTGGAGATCGTCGAGACCGGCTCGCTGGCCATCAAGACGGCGGCGTCCCTGCGCACGTCGCCCGGGGACAGCCCGTAGCGGGCGGCGGCGGCCACGTTGACGGTGACGTCGGCCTCGGGGATGAACTCCAGCGGCGCGGGCTGGACGTCATCGAGGCCGGGCAGCCTGGACATCTGGCCAGCGAGCCGGTCCCCCAGGCTGGCCAGCGTGCCGATGTCCGGCCCCTCGATGAAGACCGCCACGTCCTCGGTGGTGCCATTGGTGAGCACCTCGTCGATCCGCTCGTGCAGGTAGGTCTGCACGTCGCTGAACGCGCCCGGGTAGGTGTCGGCCAGGTTGCGCAGGTCGCTCTCCACCTGATCGTAGTTGGCGTCCGGAGACAGGCTCAGCCAGGTCTCGGAGAAGTTCACCCCGGAGACCTCCTCGCCGGGGATCGCCTGCCCGATGTGGCTGCCCGCGTCGGTGACACCAGGGACCTTCAGCACCTGGTCTTGCAGGTTGGCCACCATCCGGTCCTGCTCTTGCACCGACGTCCCCGGCTTGGTGACGAAGTGCATCAGGAAGTCCGGCTCCTTGAAGGTCGGGAACAGGTCCTGCGACAGGTGCGGGTAGACAGCCAGGCCGCCGAGGATCGCGACCGCCACGACGGCCGGGAAGGCCCACCGCGCGCGCCGCCACGTCCGCTCGGTGGCCCGGCGGCCGCCGCCAAGGAGCGGCCGCAGCGCCGCCTGGTAGCCCCGCTTGAGCAGGCGCATCACCGGCGGGTCCTGCGCTCCCAGCCGCGCGGACGGCATCAGCATGAGGCCCAGCGCGGGTGTCACGGTCAGCGCGACAAGCATCGAGGCGAGCACGGCCAGGCCGTAGGCGATCGCGAGCGGCTCGAAGAACGCGCCGGTCAGCCCGCCGACCACCATGACGGGGATGACCGCCACGATGTTGATGAGGGTCGCGTACAAGATCGCCACGCGGACCTCAAGCGAGGCTCCGAGCACTAGGTGCAGCGGGGTGATCCGGCGGCCCTCGGCCTTCCACGCCCGTAGCCGGCGGACGATGTTCTCCATGTCGATGATCGCGTCATCGACCACGACGCCGACGGCCACCGCGAACCCGGCCAGGATCATCGTGTTGATCGTCGTGCCCATCACGTTCAGCACGATGACGGCCGCGGCCAGCGACAGCGGGATCGCCAGCAGGCTGACCAGCGCGGCCCGCCACTGGAACAGGAAGATGAACAGCACGAACACGACGAGGATGCAGCCAAGCAGGACGGCCAGCGTGAGGTTGTGGATCGCGGTCTCGATGAACGAGGCCTGGCGGAAGATGTCCGGGTCGACCGAGACGCCCTTCAGTCCCGGCTGGAGTTGCGCGAACGCCGCGGTGATGCCGTTGGTGACGTCGATCGTGTTGGCGTCGGGGAACTTCTCGATCACCAGCATGAGGCCCTGGCCGCCGTTGATGACCGCGTCGCCGGCCAGCGTCGGGTAGTCGTAGGTGACGCTGGCGACGTCGCCGATCGTGATGAACTTGCCGTTCCTGCCCGCCTGGAGCGGCACGCGAGCCATCTGGGCGGGGCTGTCAATCGGCTGGATGTTGTGCACCGACAGCTGCTGGTCCGGTGTCGCGACGGTGCCCAGTGACCCCACCGCCGCGCCGTTGGTGTACTTCAGCTCGCCGCTGTCCACCGCGTCGGCGGCCCCCGACATCAGCGTGTCCAGTGAGATGCCGTCCTCGGCCATCAGCGTCGGATCGGCCTCGACCATGATCTGCTTGTCCCTGTAGCCCCAGATCGCGACGTTGGCGACACCCGGCACGGCCATCAGCCGTGGCCTGATGGTGTACTGCGCGATCTGGGACAGGTCCATGAGGCTCATGCTCTTGGTGGTGACGCCGACCTGCATCACCCGGCTGGTCGCCGACACGATCGGGTACATCTGGGGCGGGTCGCACCAGGTCGGCAGGGCCGGTGAGGTCGCCTGGAGCCGCTCCTGGACGAGCTGGCGGGCGTGGAGGTAGTCATAGCCGGAGCGGAAGTACATGAAGATCGCCGACAGCTGCGGCTCGGAGTCGGACCTGATGTCGTAGACGCCGGGGACGCCGTGCAGCGACTGCTCAAGCGGGATGGTGGTCAGCTGCTCCACCTCGGCCGGCGACAGGCCCAGGCAGGCCGTCTGAACCTCCACCGACACCGGCGCGAACTCAGGGAAGGCGTCGACCTTCTGCTGGCCGATCGAGATCACGCCGAAGTAGAGCAGCACGCAGGCCAGGCCGGCCACCACGTACCGCAGCCGCAGGCTGCCCCGGACGATCCACCGCATCAGGTTTCTTCCCCGACGCCGTTCTGGACGCCCAGCAGTTCCTCGGCCCCGTCGGTCGCGACGCGCTGGCCAGGGGCGACCCCTGACTTCACCACGACGACATTGCCCGTGATGGTGTCAACCGCCACGAACGCCCGGGTGAACGTCAGGGTCCCGGTGGCCACGTAGACGGCGGCCTGCCCGTTGGGCTCATAAAGCAGCGCGGCGTAGGGGAACGTTGCCGTGCCACCGGACCCGGCGGTGACGGCGGCGATCCGCAGGCCGATCCGCTGGGCGCCAAGCGGAGTCAGCACGATGCTTGGCTCCGAGCTGCCGGGCACCCGCACTAGCTTCGAGGTCGGCGGCGGCGCCGCGGTCGAGGCCGCTGCCGAGCAGCCGGCCAGGAGGGCGGCCACCGCTACCGCCGTGACCGCGACCAGGGTCGCGGCCCGTCCGGGCCGGGTACCACGGGTGGGCGTGCTTGGCCGTCGCCCGTTCCAGGCACCCCGCTTGTTGCTGTTATCAATCATGGCGGGATACCTTCTCTCCGTCGCTCTGAGGGGATTCGGCCATCGCGGCCCCGACCGGTTCAGTGGACTCGGCTTGCCCATTGGATGCGGCTGGCCCGGCGGGCCCACCGGACGCGGCCGGCTCGGCGGGCTCGATGTCGGGCGGGGGCTGGTCGGGCCGGGCAAGAGCGGCGTGCTCCCCAGCCTCGGCGGGCTCACGCTGGGCGGGCACGAGAACCTCATCGGCGCTGGACTCGGCGGAATCCGGGGCGAGCACGCCGGGGCCGAGCCGGAGGCACGCGACCGGCAGGACGTACAGGCTGACCAGCGTGATCGTGACCAGGCCGCCGAGGATGACGCACGCGGCCGGCCAGAGCAGCTCAAGCCCGGCCGTGACGCCAGAGGCCGCGAACGGCGCGAGGGCGGCGGCGGTGACGACCGCGACGGTGAGGGCATGGCCCGCCGTCCGGACGGCGGCGGCCGGGATGTCCGCGTGGCCCGCGCGGACCCGCGCGGTAACGGTGACCGCCTGGCGGGCGGCCAGCGCGAACACCCCGAGCAGGCCGGCCACCGCGCCGAGCGATCCGGTCCAGTGCGCACCGTAGACGACCAGCAGGCCCCCGCCCATTGCTGCTGGCAGTGTCCCGAAGGCCACGAGCGCCAGTCGCCAGCGGCCGACCGCGGCCTGGACGATCAGGAAGATGCCGAGCAGCGCGGCGAGCAGGTAGGCGAGGAAGGCCGGGAACGACGTGCCCGCGACCACCGTGTCGCCCGGCTCGGCACCGGACTGGGTGCCCGGGTCCAGCGCGGCACCGCTCATCACCTGGGTGCTGTACTCCAGCGGCAGCGACATCGAGGCCAGACGGCGGGAGACGTCCGTGGCCACGGTGCCCGCACTCCTCCCGGCGACGCTGGCGGTCACGTCCAGGTACAGGGACGTGTTCTGGTGCGGTATCTCAGAGGGCACGTCGGCCACGCTGACGCTGGCCAGCTGGCTGAGCCGGGCGTGCTGGCCTGGCGCCGTGTCGAGCAGCAGGCTGTCGATGTCCGGCACGCTGGCGCGCTCGCCGGGGGCGGCTACGACGACGACGTCGAAGACCGCCTGGTTCTCGAAGAAGTTGCCCACCGTCAGGCCCTCGACCAGGGTGGCCGCCTCGCGGCGGACGTCACCAGGTGCGACCCCGTCCCTGGCCGCGGCGTCGAGGTTGACGGTGACGTCCAGGGTCGGCTGCGTCGTCTCGTACTGCACCTGGGTGCCCGAGACGCCCGGCACGCCGGCCATCAGCGTCCGGACCTGCCCGGCCAGCTTCTCCAAGGTGGCGTAGTCGGGACCGTAGACGCGCGTCACGACCTGCCCGGGCGGGGCGGTCAGCACGTCGCCCATCGAGTCGCTCTCATAGGTGCTGACGCTGCCCTGGATGCCAGGGGTCCCGTCGGCGACCGCCTTGATCGCCGCGAGGGTCGCGCCGTAGCTCGCGTCGGGTCTCATCGTCACCCACAGCTCGCCGGAGTTCGTCGAGACGACCTGGTCAGAGGTGATGGCGCGGCCTAGCGTCGCTCCCACGTCCTGGACCCCGGGGATGGCCCGTAGTTCGCTGGTGGCCAGCGCGGCCACCCGGTCCATCTCGGCTAGCGATGTGCCGGGCGGGGCGGTCCAGTGGACGACGAGGTTGCGGTCCTGGAAGGCGGGCTGGCTGGGGTGCAGGAACGGGATCCCGGCCAGGACCGCCACTCCGATGACGGCGCAGGCGCAGGCCACGACCAGGCTCGGCAACCGGGCCGCGCAGGCCTGCAGCGAGCGCTGGTAGGCGCCGGCCAGGCGGCCCCTGATCGCCGCGACCTGGCGCGGGGCCGTCCGCGGGCCCGCTCTCTCGAGCAGGGACGCCAGGGCGGTGGCGATAGCCGCGGCGACCAGGACCGAGGCCGCCGCCGCGGCCATCAGCGCCCCGGCCATCGGGCGCAGGAACGAGGCGGTGGTCCCCGACGACACCAGCAGGGGGAGACTGGATAGCACGACGACGAGCACCCCGGCGCCCATGCCCGGGCCGAGCCCGCCCGATGTCGCGTCGGCCACGACGACGCCCAGCGCCAGCAGCAGGCCCAGCAGCAGGATCGCGTTGAAGGTGGCCCCGAACAGGTAGAGCACCAGGAGCGCCGCGGTCAGCGACACGCCGATCGAGGCGACCGCGACGAAAGCCGCCCGCAGCGACAGTAGCAGGAGCAGCAACCCGAGGACCGCCGCCACCGCGGCGATGATCACCGCGGTACGCACGTCATCGAACGCGCTGGTCACGTACGTGCCCTGCTGGAAGAGCGTGGTGCTGACGGAGATGTGGTCGCCGCCCAGGTGCAGGCTGGCCAGCGCCTGCTGCACTTCACTGGTGACCGCGGTCACGCTAGCGCCGGGGAGCTTCTGGATCACCAGGACCAGGCCCGGCCTGCCATCCACCAGGGCGTTGCCGATCAGCGGCTGGTGGCCGATCACGACCTGGGAGACGTCGCCGACCGTGGTGCCGGCCGGGATCCCGCTCCCGGTGATCGGCAGCGCCGCGAGGTCAGACGGCGTTCCGAACGGAAGGATGTGGCGGATGTCGAGGCGCTGGTTGCCGTCCTCGATGTAGCCACCCGTGCCGGGGGTCGACCCCTGCAGGTAGCTGATCGGCGAGACCAGCTGGGAGTTGCCGACCACCGAGACGACATCGGCCAGGGTCACGCCCCTGGCGGCCATCTTCGCCGGGCTGACCTGGACCTGCAGTTGCATGTCCGACTGCCCGTAGGTAGAGACGTTGGCGACTCCGCCCAGGCCAAGCAGCTTGGGCACGATGGTCCACCGGGACAGCACCGACATGTTGATCAGGCTCGTCGCCCCAGAGGTCAGGCCGACGAGCATCACGTCACTGGTGGTGGAGACAGGCTGGATCATCGTCGGCGGGCTGGACACGTTCGGCAAGACGAACGCCGAGTTCAGCCGCTCCTGCACGAGCTGGCGCGCGTGGTAGAGGTCAGTGCCTGGCGCGAAGTGCAACTCGATGTCCGACAGCCCGGTCACCGAGTCCGACGTCTCATCGGTCACGCCCATGATGCCCTCGAAGAGGTTCTTCTCGAGCGGGACAGTGACCAGCTCTTCCACCTCGGGCGCGGACAGTCCGAGCGCCTCGGTCTGCACGTCTACCGTTACCGGTGCGGTCTCGGGAAGGATGTCCGAGCTCATGCGCGGCAGGATCACAACGCCGGCGACCATGACCCCGACCGCCACCGCGACAATAAGAATGCGGAAGCGAATGAAAGTCTCTACAACGGAACGCAACTTACTTGCCCCCTGAGCATCATGAAGCATTGGGGATGCCCTGGTCAAAACCCCTGTCCTGGCTGCCGACTTGACGGCCGCCTTCCCTTACCACCAGAGAAGACATAGCGCCGGCAGATACATCTAGTTTCCTGGCGCCCAGGCCCGCACGCGCCAGTCTCACGTCGCTGGAGACCTACTTCATAGGCGATTCTTACCCACCAGGAACCGGGCCAGACCGCCCGATGCTCTTAGTCGTATTTCAATTTCATATACCCGCGCGCGAAGGCCCTCTTGGCTCATGCACTATAAGACCGCGCTGAGAGCCTCCCTGTTGCGCCGGGTTTGGCGCGGTTCGGTATTTACTCGCAACCCTCTGGCGCCCAGGCTGCCCGAGGGACGGGCCGCGCGGAGGAATCACCCGGCGGCGGCGCTGGCCGCCCGTAGGCGCGGGCAAGGCCGAACGACCTGGCCTGCGGAGACGACGGAATGTCAGTGGGCCTCCCCACAATAGGGGCATGCCTGGAATCCGACATCAAGCTGTCGTGCAAGTAATGCGGGACGAGCCCCAGCTGCTGGCCATGCTGCTCGGAACGCTCGGGATCCGCCTGCCGTCCGGGGCCGTCCCCGACCTCAGGGACTCCAACCTGTCGAACCGGGACCCTGACTACCTCAAGGAACTGATCGCCGATAATGTCTTCCTTTTCCGGGGACTCGGCAGCCAGCTTGCCGTCGTCCTCGAGGTCCAGACCGGCCGGCCGAAGCAGGACCGGAAGCTGGCCTGGCCCGCCTACCTGACCAATGCCCGTGCCGTTCACCAGTGCGACACGGTGCTGTGCGTCATCGGCCTGTCAGCCGACGCCGTGCGCGGGAGCATGTCGGCCATCCGGACTGGCCACCCGGACTTCAGCCTGCGACCGAAGGTGACCGGACACGGTCTGCTGCCGCCTCCAGGTGGTCCCGTCTTCGGCGCAGGCCTCACCATCATCAAGGTGATGACCGGGGAACTCGACCTGACCACCCATGAAGCGCGCATGTTCGCTCTGACAAGTATTTCGACCGTGCCCGACCACCAACGTGAGCTGTATGCTCGATACATCAGGGCGGTCGTTCCGCATCCTATTCGGAAGGAACTGAACAAGCTCATGAGCACCGTCATCAAGGACCCCTTCATGGACCGCCTCATCGCCAAGGGCGAGGCCGCAGGAAGGGCTAAGGGCGAGGTGGAAGGAAGGGCCAGGGGCGAAGCCGAAGGCAGGGTCCTCGAGGCGGCCCGGTTTCTGCTGCGGTACCTCGACAGCCGGTTCACCATCTCCGACGACCAGCGCGAGCAAGTCGAGGGCTGCACAGACGTCAGCCAGGTCGAGGCCTGGTTCGACCAAGCCCTTACCGCCACCACCCTCGACCAGGTCTTCGGGAGCTGATTTCCTTGTGTCGCTGGACGCCTGCGGTCACGGTCCGGCCGGAGGCGGGTTTATCCCGGGGTCGGCCCGCTGGCTTCCTCGGTCCTGAACGTGCGGAAGCCGCGGCGATGGTAGTTCGGCAGCGCGTGCGGATGGTCCAGGCTGGATGTGTGCAGCCAGACGCGGCTCGCTGAGGGGGCGAGCTGCCAGGCTTGCCGGACGGCGAGGGTAAGTGCGAAGCCACCCAGTCCCTGGCCCACGAACTCGGGTAGCAGCCCGAACGTCTCGATCTCCATCTCACCGGGGTGCGGCTGGTAGCAGACCATGCCAGCTGGCTTCCCCTCAAGCCACAGGATCCAGAACATCCGGTCGGGATGCTCGGGGAACCACTCGGCCCATTCCCGCTCGGTCCAGCTTGCCCGCTTCCAGCCGTAAGGGGCCCCAATCCTGGCCAGGATGCCGGGAATGACCGGCGAACCGCGATCCACCTGGCTGAGGCTCAGCCCCGGCACCGAAGCGGCCGGGCTGAGCTGGTCCGGCGCCGTCATCTCGACGTAGGTCACGATCTCCTTCACCGGCGAAGGGTATGCGATTGTCCGGTTCCTGCCGGATCATGACGGGCCGGGTCGTGGTCATGACCGTCACGGGACCGCGCCGGCTAGTTCTGGCCGGGGTTCCGCAGGATGTCCGTGAGGGAGGAGATGGCGGCGGGCGGCTCCGTCCCGAAGGTCGCGACCGTCCAGGCGTACTGGGCGTGGAGAACCTCACCGAGCAGCCCGGCGATGTCACCGGGAGCGGCGACCGCGCCCGCGGCCACGGCGATGTCGTCCTCGGCCCCGTTGACTGGCGCCCACGCGAGCAGTGCCATACCCGCCCGGTCGATCGCCCAGGTGACGAGCGCTTCCTCGCTGCCCTCCGGGCCGATGTCGGCCGGGGCGGCCTTCCCGGCGAGCAGGTCAGCGGCCAGCGTCCAGGACGCGACGCTGCGGGTGGGCTGGACCATGTGAGCCTTCCAGGCCAGGGCCATCGCGTCGATGCGCAGGAGGTACTGCATGATTCGGGCCTGCTCGTCGAGGCTGTCGCCGTCGGGCACCGGCTGCGCGCGCAGCGACCTGGCCCCCGACTCGAGGAAGACGCTCAGGTCCTGGCCACATCCCAGCCAGGCCTCCTGAGTGTCCTGCTGATGGCAGATCCGCGACGGCATCGGGTAGGGCGGGTCGGGGAGCGTGTTGTACCCGATGTGAAAGGCCGGTGCTTTCGGGGCCTCATCCAGGTAGACGGCCGTCACCGCATGCGCGAACTGGCCGAGCGTACCGAACCCGTGATCGGGAGAATTCAGGCCTTGAATCGTCGGCGCGCCAGCGGCTGTCATGGCTCAATCCGTCCCTCTAGAGTTTGCCGGTAGAGTTTTCCACGTTATCACGTGGTCAAGTCTTCGCGACCGGAAAAGTATTCGATATAATTGGGGCAGGCGACATGGAAGGGGCGCGAAAGGCCTGCGGTGCGGTGCCGCAGCACTCGGCGCCGCCCACTGCCCGCAGCCGCAACCACGCCGACGTCACCGACCACCGCACCGCCGAGAACGTCGCCGCCGGACCTGGGCGGAGGTCAGCTGAGATGCTCGGCGATCGTCACGACCGGGGGCGGGTCGAGGGCCAGGACGTCGCTCATGGTGTGCTGGCCCGCGGCGGAGCGGGCACCGAGTTCCTTGACCGGGGCGGCGATGTCGTCGGCCTCGATGTCGTAGACCGCGACGTACACCGGGCCATCGGCGCCGACTACCTTGTAGCGGCGGGCGGCGGTGAAGCCGGGGACGGCGAGGATTTCCGGGATGTGGACGCGGGTGTACCAGTCGTTGTACTCGTCCTCGCGGTCGGCGGAGACCGGGCGGGACTGCACGATCATGACGCCCTTGGGCATGGCATTTCCTCCTTGCGGCGGACAACCTTCAGGACACGATGACCTCGCGGACGGCGATCAGCCACGAGTTGCCGAACAGCACGCCATCAGCGGGATCGGGGACATTGGCGCGAAACCACTCGACCCGCGCCTTGAGGCCATCAAGGTCCGCGAAGTAGACCTCGTTGACCGCGTCATAGGGCCAGTCACCGGCGACCGGGTGGTTCTGCACGTAGGCGAGGCCGCGGGCCTCGCCGGGGATCACGGCCGTTCCGGCGGTTCCCGCGTGCGACCGCCAGCGCTGGGAGAACTCCGCTCGGGTCAGCCCGGCGGCGCGGGTGGCGAGGGCCATGTGCTTGAGCACGTCCGCACCGTCGCGCCAGCGCCTGGCCAGCCAGTCATCCCCGCGCATGACGTGCTCGTCGGCTAGGAGATGCCCAGTGTCGGCACGGTCCCGGGAGCCACCAACGGGTGAGTCACTGAAGTTTTCCCAGTCATGGATGGTTCTCCACTGACTGAAGTCACTCGAGCTGTCTGAGCGACCTGAGTTGCCCATGAGGGGTGAGTCACTGAAGTTTTGTTCGTCGCTGGAGTTTCGGGGATTACTGAAGGTGAGTGAGTGAGCGGAGTCAGCTGCTGAGCCGAACCACTCGACGGTGATCTCCTCATGCGGGCAACGTGGGTCGCTGAGCTCGGGGATCACGGTGCAGGTCACCGCGCGCAGCGCCGCCCCGTGCGGCCAGCGCACGGGCGGCTCGGCCGGCGAGGCAGCGGGCATCGCCCCGAAACTGAAGCGCTTGATCACGCGCCCGCCCGCACCCGGCCGCGCGCCTGATCGCCATGGCCCGGCTCACCGGCGGGCAAGGTCGCGACCGTAGCCCGCCACTGCTCGACGGCCGCCTGCTTGACCCCGGCGTATCCGCGGACGGACTGGACGGACTCCGCCAGCCGCACGAACTGGTCGTAGTCAGGACCGCCGGCGGCCAGCGACTCCTCAATGAGCCGCTCGTACTCGGTGATCAGCGCGCGCTCGAGGCGCCGGTCCTGATCCCAGCCGAAGACATCGAGCGGCGTGCCGCGCAGCCTCTTCATGCGGGCGAGAACCCGGAAGCCGAGAGCGTAGGGCCAGCCGAGGGGAAGCTTACGGTTGAGGCCGAGGCGCCGCAGGGCCGGCGGGTGCAGGTGGTACGTCACACGGTAGGGACCCTCAATGCCCAGATCGCGGGCGGCCGCGTCATAGTCAGCGCCCCGGTGCAGCCGCGCGACCTCATACTCATCCTTGTAGGTCAGCAGCTTGTACCAGGACTCGGCAACGGCCCTGGTCAGCGCCCAGCCGCGGCCGTCCCCGTCAGCATCGAGCATAGCCTCGTGGACCGCCACCCGCCCGACCAGGCCAAGGAACCGGGTCGCGACGGCCACGTCCTGGTAGTCAATCGCCTGCGCGGCCCGCCGGGTGAGAAGATCCACGAGGGCTGCGGGCAGGTCGGCGGGCAGGCCCGCCTGGGTGACCAGCCGCCCGGCTGCCTGGCCCGCTTGCGGCGATGGCTCGAACGCACTGGCCGGCTTCGGCCGTCCCGGGCCGTCCAGAGCCGCCCGCACGGCGTCCGGGTCGTGAACGGCCCAGCGGCCCCACTCGAACGCCTCCCGGTTGGCGGCCGCCGACTTGCCCTGGCGGCTCATCGCCTGCGCGACGTCCTGCAGTGTGCCCGGCAGGCCACCGAGCTGGTAGGCCGCTCCGACCAGGATCACGTTGGCCAGCAGGTGATCGCGGAAGACCGCCTCGGCGATCCGCTTGGCCTCGACAAACGCAAGGCGAGTGGCTGGTGAGGTCGAGGAGGTCGAGGAGACTGAAGTGGCTGCGGGTGCTGAGCTGGGCAGCGGGGCTGAAGTTGCTGCGGGTGCTGGATTTGGTAGTGAGGCTGAAGTGGCTAGCGGGGAGGGTGCGGAGGCGTGGGCGCGGATCGCGGCCTTCAGGTCGGCTGCGTCGGGCGGGGGGCCGCTGCCCTGCAGCATCGCGGAGGTGGGAGTGAGGTCGGGGTCCACGACGATCACCGACTGCCCGGGGCGGATGCGCGCCAGGTGCTGGGGCGAGGCGGCCTGCAGGATGTCCCCCGACAGGTATACGTCCGCGTCGCCGGGGCCGACCGCCGCCGCGCCGAGGCCGGTCACCGAGGGGCCCAGGTGCAGGTGCGAGACGACCGCGCCGGCCTTCTGGGACAGGCCGGTCTGGTCCAGGCCGCTGACGGCCAGCCCGGCGGCCGTGCCGATCGCGGCGATGATCCGGTTCGCGGTCACGACGCCGGTGCCGCCGATGCCGGTGAAGTAGACGCTGTGCCGTCGCGTGACGGCGGGAGTCACGGGAGCGGGCAGCGACCCGGCGGGCAGGGCCGGGGCCGGGCGGGAAGCCGAGCGGGCTGCCGACGGCCGGCGCCCCGGTGGGATCGTCCGGCGCCGCGGGGAGATCGTGACGAACGCCGGGCAGTCTCCCTCCAGGCAGGAGTAGTCACGGTTGCAGGACGGGTCGTGGACCTGGCGCTTGACTCCGAACTCCGTGTCCACCGGCAGCACCGAAAGGCAGTTGCTCTTGACCCCGCAGTCACCGCAGCCCTCGCACACCGCCTCGTTGATGACGACCCGGCGCGGCGGAGTGGCCAGCTGACCGCGCTTGCGCAGCCGGCGGGCCTGGGCCGCGCACCGCTGGTCGTAGATGATGACGGTGACACCGCGAACCGCCCGAAGCCGCTCCTGCACCCCGGGCAGCGCGTCCCGGCCAAGAACGCGGACCCGAGGGGCCCACCGGGCGCGGCGCGGGTACCGGCGCGGGTCCTCGGCGCACACGACCACCTCGGCAACGCCCTCGGCGTGCAGGGCGCGGGTCAGCGCGGGCACGTCCAGCAGGCCGGTGACGTCCTGCCCGCCGGTCATCGCGACGGCCGCGTTGTAGAGGACCTTGAAGGTGATGTCCACCCTGGCCGCGACCGCCGCCCTGATGGCGAGCGTGCCCGAATGCGACAGGGTGCCGTCGCCAAGGTTCTGGATCAGGTGCGGCTCGGCGACGAACGGCTGCAGCCCGATCCACGGGACGCCCTCCGCGCCCATCGGCGGCGGCGGCAGGTTCCGGTGGCCGGCCTGCCTGGCCTCGAAGTACATGATCCCGTGGCAGCCGACGCCGCCCCCGGCCAGCGCCCCGTCCGGCAGCACGGTCGAGCGGTTGTGCGGGCAGCCGCTACAGTAACCGGGCGCGCGGCCGGGCAGGTGCGCCACCGGCGCGAGGGGCAGGAGATGGGGACGAGCCCGTTCTGTATAAAGGTCAGGCAGGATCTTGGTCAAGGCGGCGGCCACCGCGTCGGGGTTGAGCTCGCCGGCCAGGGACGTGAGCGAGTTTCCTGACCGGTCGCGCTTTCCTTCGATCAGAACGGGCCGGGCCGCCTCTTGCACGATCGCCCTCAGCTGCGACTCGATGAAGGGGCGCTTTTCCTCGACCACGAGGAGCCGCTCGGCGCAGGCGGCCAGCTCGAGGGCGGTCTCCTCGACCAGCGGCCAGGTCAGGGCGAGCCGCAGGATGCGGATGCCCGCGCGGGCCGGATCGCTGATCCCGAGCAGCGCGAGCGCGTCGGCCACGTCGAAGTAGGTCTTGCCCGCGCAGACGATGGCGAGCCGCGCTCCGCGGCCCGCGCCGCTCACCCGGTCCAGGCCGTTGGCGCGGGCGTAGGCCTGGGCGGCGCGCAGCCGCCGGTCGGCGACCAGCAGTTCCTGGTCGGGCACGGCGTGCGGGCCGACGGTGCGCAGCGGCTGGTGCCGCCACGGCTGGCCGTCGACGATCAGGTCGCGCGGATCACGGGGCTGGTGGCGGCCCGGGTCAAGGTCGACGGGGCCGATGCCGTCGGCGACCGAGGTCACGATCTTCAGCCCGGTCCAGGCGCCGCTGTAACGTGACATGCGGAAGGCGTGGATGCCCAGGTCGAGTACGTCCTGCTGGTCGCCCGGGTAGAGCACGGGGATGCAGGCGTCGGCGAAGGTGTACTGGCTGTCGCAGGTGAGCGTGGAGGACTTGGCCCCCGGGTCGTCGCCGCAGAAGACGACGGCGCCCCCGTTTGGCCCGGCCCCCATCGAGTTGGCGTGCCTGAGCGCGTCACCGGAGCGGTCAAGGCCGGGTCCCTTGCCGTACCACGCCCCGGCTACGCCGTCGACTCCGTCATAGTCGATGACCGCCCCCATCTGGCTGCCCCAGACGATCGCCGCGGCCAGTTCCTCGTTCAGGCCGGGCCGGTGGACGATGCGGTGGGCGGCCAGCGTGGCCTCGCCCAGGGCGTCCAGGGTCAGGTCGAGGGAGCCAAGCGGCGAGCCGGGATAGCCGGAGACCATGGTCGCGGTGGTGAGGCCATCGCGCTGGTCAAGCTGGTGGCGCAGCAGCAGGAGGCGGCCCAGCGTGTCAACGCCCGACAGCAGCGGGGCCTGGCCAGGCGGCGACCCGGTGGGGGTCACGGGTACAGCTCCGGGTTGAGGTAGGCGAACGCGCCGTCCTTGAGTACCGCGCGCCGCCGGGCCGGGTCTTGCAGGACGGTTATGTCGGTCGCCGGGTCGCCGTCGACGACGAGCAGGTCGGCCAGGTAGCCCTCGGCGATGACGCCGGCCTGCAGGCCGGCCGCCTGGCCGATGTTGCGGGTGGCGGTGTGGATCGCCTCGACCGGGGTCAGGCCGACCTGGTCGACGTACCGCTGTAGTTCGGCGGCGTAGCTGCCGTGGTGCGTCCACTGGTGGCCGAAGTCGCCTCCGGCAACGAACTTGACGCCCGCCGCCCGCAGCAGCCGCATGCCCTCGATCTGGGCGCGGTACTCCTCGTGGTAGCCGGACGCGTCGATCTTCTCGTCGGTGATGCCATAGGGGCGGGCCGCGCCGTGGGTCATCTGGTGCAGGTAGTGCAGGCCCGGGCAGACCCAGGCGTCGTCCTTGCGCCGCTCGAGCGCGGTAATGGCGGCCTGGTCGACGAAGCAGGCGTGATGGATGATCCGCACCCCGGTGCGCGCGGCCATCGCGACGCTGAGCGAGCCGCGGGCGTGCGTGGTGAGGAAGGCCCCGTGCCGCCCGGCCTCGGCCACGGCGGCCGTCAGCATCTCGTCGTCCATGTAGACGTCCTGGCTGGGGAACTCGGGGACGACACCGTCGCCCGAGATGAACAGCTTGAGCGCCCGCGCGCCCTGGTCGCACTGTCGCTTGACGATCTCGGTGAGCTGGGCGGCGTCCGCGGCGACCTGCATCATCTCGCCGTCCCCGCCGAGGCCCTCGGCGGCGGCGATCATCGGGCCGCTCGGGATCACCCGCGGGCCAGGCAGCCAGCCCCGGTCGATCGCCGCCTTGATCCGCAGGTCGTCCTCGGGCTGGGTGGTGCCCGCGCCGATGATCGTGGTGTAGCCGCTGTCCAGGAACGTCGCGGCGACGGCCGCGACGTCGAGCATGTGCCTGCCCTCGGGAGTGGCCGCGATCGCGGCATGGTCGAAGACGAAGTCAAGGGGCCAGCTGGTGTGCACGTGGGCGTCGCCCAGGCCCGGCAGGACCGTCGCTCCCCGCAAGTCAATGACCCGGACGGCGGCGGCATCGACCGCCAGCCGGCCGAGGGCGACCCGGGCGATCCGGTCGCCCTCGATGAGGATGTCACCGTCGAATGGCCGCTCGTGCTCATCGCCCGTGCAGGCCAGCACGCTCGCGTTGGCCAGGAGCAGCCGCTGGTGCGGTGACGGCGGAGTCATGGGCGCGGCCTCCGGGAGAGACATTAGGAGAATGGTATTCTTGTAAAACGGATATGTCACTACCGCCGAACTTGCGTGAACCTGATGGGCACGCTGAGCGGCGACCTGGTGAGCCCGGCGTGGTAGCGGATGGCGTGGTCGGGGCTCGTCTCGTCGAGCCTGATGTCATCCAGCCTGCGCAGCAGTTCCTCCAGGGCGATCCGCATGTTCATACGGGCCAGGCTGGAGCCGACGCAGCGGTGCGGCCCGGCCCCGAAGGCCAGGTGCCGGTTGCGCTCCCTGGCCGGGTCGAAGTGGTCCGGGCCGGGAAACTCGCCGGCGTCCCGGTTGGCTGAGGCCCAGTGGATGAGCACCTTGTCGCCGGGCCGGACGGCCTGCCCGGCCAGTTCGGCGTCCCTGACGGCGGTGCGGCCCACGCACACGAACGACGGGTCGATCCGCAGGCTCTCCTCGACGGCTCCGGCGATCAGGTGCGGGCTGGACCGCAGGGCCTGCTGAAGCTCCTGGTCGCGACACAGGCGCACCATGGCCAGGCCCAGCGCGCCGGCCGTCGTCTCCAGGCCACCGAGGATAAGGAGCTGCACGGTGCCGACGATCTCGTCGTCAGTGATCGGGCGGCCGCCCACGTCGGCCGCGATGACCGCGTCGACGACGTCCCCCCGGGGCGGCTGCTGGCGGCGCTGGCCGACGAAGTCGCGCACCCACTGGTGCAGCCCGAGCCAGCACTCGCGCGCGCGGGGGTCGTGCGGGGTCGAGGACGTGGAGGCCAGGTAGCTGACCTTGTCCAGATCGGCGGCCGGGGCATTGATCGCGAGCTCGAAGAAGGCCCGGCTGGGCAGCGGCCGGGCGAACCCGTCCATGAACTCGGCCCGTTTCTGCGCGGAACCGCCGCCGGCCGCGATGAGGCTGTCGATCAGCTCGCTGACCAGGGCGCGGGTCCTCGGCTCCCAGCGCGCCACGGCGCTCGGGGTGAAGAACGGGCTGACCAGGCGCTTGTAGATGTACTGCTCAGGCGGGTCAGCCTCGACGGGCAGGTTGCGGATGATCCCCGGATTGGCCGTGACCGACAGGCCATGCGCGGAGCTGTAGGTCGCCCAGTCCTGGGCGACAGCCAGGGCCTCGTCGTAGGAGGACACGACCCAGAAGCCGCCATGCTCCTCGCTGCGGGCGACCGGGCACAGCTCCCGCATCCGGGCCATCGTGTCCGGCATGGCCTGGGCCAGCTCGTCGCTGAGGTGATCGAAATGGTGCAGGCACCATTCCGGCGGCAGCACGCCGTCCGGCGGCCTGGCAGCGTCCGGTGGCATCACAGGCCGACTCTAACAAGGTGAGCGATCACTTTCTAGTGGGTCCAGTGCCCGGCTCGGGCGGGCGCCCCAGCGCCGTCTGGACTGAGCGTGAACTCCGAGGAACGAGGAGCGGCAGCGAGGGAAGACGGCGCGCCCAGGGGCGCCCGCATAGGGGGTTCCAGGGGGTCGCCCCCTGGGCAAGCACTAGCACTAGCGGAGTGAGCGATTACTGATTTAGACTCCGGGCATGGACAGGGATGCCCTGGAGCGGAGCCTTGCTCGCCGGCTGATCGACCACATCGAGAACCGCACGACAGACATGGCCGACGGCGTGCTTGAGGTACCTGCCCGCGTGTACCTGGGCGAGCATCACGACCGGGAGCTTGAGGCACTCTTCCTGCGCTACCCGCTGGTGCTCGCGCTTTCCGGTGCGCTGCCTGAGCCGGGGACGTACCGCACCGTCGACGTGGCCGGCACGCCGGTGCTGCTGGTCCGGGGCGGTGACGGCCGGGTCCGGTCATTCCTCAACGCCTGCCGGCACCGGGGCGTGCGCCTGGCCGACGGCGGCGGCGCGGTCAAGCGGTTCACCTGCCCGTTCCACGCCTGGACCTACGAGCTGGACGGCAGCCTGTTCCGGGTGCCCGTCCCCGAGGGGTTCGAGGGCCTGTGCCTGGCCGACAAGGGCCTGGTCGAGCTGCCGGTCACCGAGGGCTACGGGCTGATCGTCGGGCGGCTGCGACCGGGTGAGGCGGTCGACATTGACGACTACCTCGGCCCCGAGCTGGCCGGCGAGCTGGCGATGCTGGACTTCGCCGCCTGGACGGTGCATGGCGACCCGCACGTCCACGCGGTGGCGGCGAACTGGAAGGTCACCGTGGATACCTTCCGCGAGAACTACCATTTCGCGTTCCTGCACCGCAAGACGCTGGCCAGGTACGCCTACGGGGGCGTGCTCACCTTCGACGCGCTTGGCCCGCACCTGCGCAACGCCTCGGCGCTGCGGTCGATCGACGCGCTGCGCGGGGTGCCCGACGACGAGTGGGAGGACGTGGCCCAGCACTTCAGCTACCAGTACCAGCTGTTCCCGAACACCAGCCTGACGTTCGACGCGCGGCACATCGAGCTGTGGCAGATCCTGCCGATTGCCCCCGACGCGTCCGAGGTCATCCACACCGCCTACCTCAGGCCAGGACTGTCGGACCAGGAGCGCTCCAAGGCCGTGGACATGGCCCCGTGGATCTGCGAGACCGTCGTCGACGGCGAGGACTTCTGGGTAGCGGGCCGGACCGAGCCGGGGGTGCGGACCGGGCTGCTGGACAGCGTGGTGTTCGGACGCAACGAGCCGGCCCCCCAGCACCTGCACCGCGGCTACCTGGCCGCCGTGGAAGCCCTGGAGGCTCCGGAAGCTCTGGAAGGGCGCTGATGGACCTGCTGCTGCGGGACGCGCTGCTCATTGACGGGACTGGCGCGCCACGGCGGCCCGCTGAGGTGGCCGTGACCGGGGACCGGATCACCGCCATCGCCGACCCAGGCACGCTGGCCCCCTCGCCGGCCACCGAGGTCGTGGACCTCGGCGGGCTGGCGCTCGCGCCCGGGTTCATCGACATCCACACCCACTACGACGCCCAGATCCTGTGGGACGGGGACCTGACCCCGTCCTCCTGGCACGGCGTGACCAGCGTGGTCATGGGTAACTGCGGCTTCGGGGTGGCCCCGACCCGGCCCGGTCACCGGGACATCATCATCAGGACCCTCGAGAACGTCGAGGGCATGTCGACCGAGGCACTGAACGCCGGCATCGACTGGTGCTTCGAGACCTTCCCCGAGTACCTGGCCGCGCTCGCGGCGCGGCGCAAGCGGCTCAACGTCGCCGCGTTCCTCGGGCACACGCCGCTACGGCTGTTCGTGCTGGGCGGTGCGGAGCGGGCCGCCTCCGGGGCCGAGGTGGCCGAGATGAAGCGGCTACTGCGCGAGGGCCTGGACGCCGGGGCGATCGGCTTTTCCACCTCCCGCCAGCCGGCCCACTCCGGCGCTTACGGCCGCCCGGTGCCGAGCCGGTTCGCCGAGGTCGATGAGGTGGACGCGCTGGCCGCCGTGCTGGGCGAGGCGGGCCACGGGGTGCTGGCGGTGTCGATCGGGCCGGGGCTGTTCATCAGCGAGTTCTCCGCCATCGCGGTCCGCCACGGCATCCCGGTCACCTGGACGGCCCTGGTGACCAGGACTGACAAGCCCGGGGCGGCGCTGCGGACGGTCGAGCGCGCCGCCGCCCTGCCCGGCGAGGTCTACCCGCAGATCGCCTGCCGCCCGATCGTCATGCAGATGACGATGACCGACCCCACCCCGCTGGCCGCGATCGACGAGTGGAAGGAGGTCCTCGCGCTCCCCCGCGCGGCCCGGGCCGGCCTGTACGCCGACCCCTCGTGGCGTGACCGGGCCCGGCCCGCGAGCCTGACGGCCTGGGCGCAGCGATGGCCGAAGGTCTCCGTGCAGGAGACGAGGGCCGCGCCCGACGCGGTCGGCGTCCCGCTGGACGCGCTGGCGGCGGCCCGCGGCACGACGCCGTTTGACCTAATGCTTGACATCGCCCTAGCCGACGGCACGGCCCCAGGCGATCCAGCGACCCGGTTCCGCGTCGTGCTCGAGAACGACGCCGACGACGAGATCGGCGCGCTGCTGGCCGACAAGCGCACGATCCTGGGCCTGTCCGACGCGGGCGCGCACGCCAGCCAGCTGTGCGACGCGTGCTTTTCCACCGACCTGCTCGGCCGCTGGGTCAGGGAGCGCTCGGCGCTCAGCCTGGAGGAAGGCGTCTGGCGGCTGACCGGCCATCCGGCGCGGGCCTTCCGGATAGCCGGGCGCGGCCTGGTCAGGGAAGGGTACAGCGCCGACCTGGTGGCGTTCGATCCGGCCACGATCGGGGCGGGACCACCGGAGCGCGTCCACGACCAGCCCGGCGGCGCGGACCGCCTGATCGCCCGTAGCTCCGGCGTCATCCATACCTGGGTGAACGGCGCCGCCATCCGCCGCGACGGCGTGGATGTTCCCGGGGTGGCCGCCGGCCGGCTGCTGCGGACCGCGGCCCCCTGACCGTCGCCGGCCGACGGTCGCGGATTATCGTGGATAGCCGCACGATCATCCACAGCAGACAAGGGCGTCATGGTCTCGGAACTGTTCGACCCGGAAAAGTGGAAGCACGTCGAGGGCTTCGACTTCACCGACATCACCTATCACCGTGCCGTGGACCAGGGCACCGTACGGATCGCCTTCAACCGGCCTGAGGTGCGCAACGCCTTCCGGCCGCGCACGGTCGACGAGCTGTGCGAGGCCCTCGACCACGCCCGGCAGTCCAGTGACGTCGGCTGCGTCCTGCTGACTGGCAATGGCCCCTCGCCCAAGGATGGTGGCTGGGCGTTCTGCTCAGGCGGTGACCAGCGCATCCGGGGCAAGGACGGCTACAAGTACGCCAGCGGGGACGCCACGGCGACCATTGACCCGGCCCGCTCCGGCCGGCTGCACATACTGGAGGCGCAGCGGCTGATCCGCTTCATGGGCAAGGTGGTCATCTGCGTGGTCCCCGGATGGGCGGCCGGCGGCGGGCACAGCCTGCACGTGGTCTGCGACCTGACCATCGCCTCACGGGAGCACGCCCGGTTCAAGCAGACCGACGCGGACGTGGCCAGCTTCGACGGCGGGTTCGGCTCCGCCTACCTGGCCCGGCAGGTCGGCCAGAAGTTCGCCCGTGAGATCTTCTTCCTCGGCGACACCTACACCGCCGAGGACGCGCACCGGATGGGCATGGTGAACGCGGTCGTCCCGCATGCTGAGCTCGAGCGGACCGCGCTTGACTGGGCACGCAAAATCAACGGGAAGAGCCCGACCGCGCAGCGGATGCTGAAGTTCGCCTTCAACCTCATCGACGACGGCCTGGTTGGCCAGCAGGTGTTCGCGGGCGAGGCCACCCGCCTGGCCTATGGCACCGACGAGGCGGCCGAGGGTCGCGACGCCTTCCTGGGCAAGCGCGACCCCGACTGGTCGGGCGTTCCCTGGCACTACTGATCGCCCGGCCATGATGGCCTCCTGAACCGAGCGCCGAGGCCGGCCCGGCCCCTGGCTAAGTCCGTGCTGCCCATGACTAAGTCGGCCCGGCGCCTTGACTTAGACGGCCCCGCCTGTCAAAGATTTTCATGTTCGCAGTGTTATGCGGAATTTAGTCACGGTACCCCACGATCCCGCGCGTATGGCGGACGGGAAGGGCAAGGGCACATGCGACGAATCCGGGCTTCACAGGCCATCATCTGGTCACTACTGGCGCTGCTCACGCTGGCGGCCAGCCCGCCGGCCGCCTCCGCCTCGACCGGGCCGGCGGCCACCACCACGGCGGCTACTGCCGCCATTGGCGTCACCGGCACATCCCAGGAGGCCGCGCTCACCAGGGCCTTCGCGGCCGCGCGGGAACTGCCGGGGTCGGCGATCGGCGGCGTACGCGCGGGGTCACTGCACACGGGCCGCGCGGACGGGACCCAGTGGGCCATCGCCACGTTCACCCCGTCGGCCTCGGCCGGCCAGCAGGTGGCGGCGGGCTTTCAGGACGGGGCCGCGACCGGCGTCTTCCGGCGCACGGCCGCCGGGTGGCGGCTGGCGGGCAGCGGCCCCTACGGCTGCGGCCCCGGCCTGCCCGCCGCGCTGAAGTCGGCCTGGCGACTGGCCGACCCGGCCAGTTGCACGGCCACGCCGGCCAGCGAGCGGCCCGGGGCCCAGGCCGCGAGGAGCCGCATGGTCGCGCAGGCCGCCCAGTCGCGGGCCGACGGCAGCCCCGCCCAGCTGGGTGAGTCGATCGCCGCCGCCGCGCTCAGCCAGGTGGGAGTGAGCGACACCCCCGATGTCACTAGCTTCGCCGGGACGGACTGCGACCCCTACAGCACGCTCGTGGCGGGATTCTCCGCGAACTCCGACGGCTGCGGTTACGACGCCGGGTTCGGCGTCGAGAACGAGAACGAGGCGTGGTGCTCGGACTTCAACAAGTGGGTCTGGCAGCAGGCCGGGGTCACCGCCGACATGAACACGCTGAACGCCGGGTCCGTCTCGTTCTACGACTGGGCCCTGAGCCAGGGCCAGGCGCCGGCGCCGGACAGCGGCACGCCGCAGGTCGGTGATTCCGTCGTCTTCTTCGGGCCGGGGCCGATCACCGCGAGCACGTACGCCGACCACGTCGGCGTGGTCACCGCGGTCAACGCCGACGGCACGATCACCATGGTCAACGGCGACTTCCTCGGCGCGGCCAACGTGAGCGTGGAATACGACCCGGACATCAGCCTGACGAGCTGGGCGGCCAGCGTATGGGGACCGGGCGAGCAGTGGGTGATCGTCGCGCCGCCTACGGCCGCGCAGCAGCCGGTCCCCTCAGCCCGGCTGCGGGGGCCTCGGTCGGCCGTGACCGCAACCACCGGGGCGTTCAGCGCCACCGCCACCGAGCCGGGCGGCGACATCAGCCAGTACTACTGGACCTTCGGTGACGGGCGGACGACCAACGCCACCGGCGCGCACGTCACCCACGTGTTCTCAGAGGCCGGGCGCTACACCGTGACGGTCACCGTGACCTCGGGCTTCGGAACCATCGTCACCAAGACCTGGAACGTGGACGTCCGCGGCGCCTCGTCCGCGGTGGCGGCGGTGCCGTCCGACGCCGTCTGGTTCTCCACTACCCCGGTCGAGGAGTACCTGTTCACCCGGTCAGGCGGCGGGCTGGCCGCGCAGGCCTTCGATGGCGCGAGCTGGCTCGAGCTTCCGGTCCCAGGCCAGCCCGCGGCGGGCGGCGAGATCACGGCCCTCAGTTATCCCGATCCGGCGGCGGGCGACGCGATGACCCCGCACGCCTACTTCCGCTCGGCCGACGGGTCACTGGCCCAGACCTACCTGAACGGCACGACCTGGGTCAGCGCCAGCCTGCCTGGCCGGCCGGAGGCCGGCAGCGCGATCACCGCCGTGACCACGGCCAGCGGCGGGCCGGGGGTGTTCTTCTACGATGCGCGGGGACGGCTCACCGAGTCGACCCGGCAGCAGGTCCTGACGCTGCCCGGTCCCGCGACCACGAGCCAGGGAACGCTCGCGCTGGCCGCCACGGCGGCCGGGCCCGTGCTGGTGTCACCAGGCCCGGCGGGCCAGCTGGTCGTCCGCCAGCCGGCCGGTGACGGCTGGCGCGTGTCGGTGATCGGGGCCGTCGCCCGGCCCGGCTCGCCGCTGGCCGCGCTGACCACGCCGGCCGGCCGGGTGATGGTGTTCTTCACCCGCGCCAGCGGTGGCCTCGCCGCCGCCACGCTGGGCCGGGGCGGCACCTGGACGCTGACTGGCCTGCCAGGGACAACGGCCGCGACCCTGGCCGCGGCCAACTACCTGCTCCCCAGCCCATCGGCGGTCCCCCTGGGCGAGGAAGTCGTCTACCTCAGCCAGTCCAGGCAGCCAGCAGCCGACTATGACAGCGGCGCGGGCTGGCAGGCCGTCATGCTGCCCAGCGCCACCGGAGGACCTGGGGCCACGGCTGGCCTGGCCGGGCTGAGCGCCTACCCGGCCGCCGGGCAGCCCACCCAGGTGTTCCTGGACGGCGCGGCCGGCGCCCTCACCGAGGACTCCGCCGGCGATCCGTCGGGAACCTGGACGCAGGCCGCGCTGCCGACGACGCTGGCCACGCTGGCCAACCGGGTGGTGCTCTACGCCGCGACCGCGGCCGACGAGGACGCCGCGACCACCGCGGCCACCGCGGCCGGGCTGCCCGCGGGGCAGGTCACCCGGTCCTACGCGACCGCGTGGGACGACGCCCTCAGCGGCAACTACCTGGTGATCTCGGTGGGCCTTGCCGCCACGGACGCGCTGTACTACAACGCCTGCGGCTGGGACAACCCGTCAGGTGACATTCCGGGATCGACCCCGTTCTACATCGCCGACAGCCCGCTGGCCGAGCTGCCTGGCGCGGGCGCGTTCGAGGAAGGCGCGGCCTCGACCGCCGCCCTTTCCCAGCAGCGCGCGACCGACCTGGCCTACTACGCGGCCAACGGGACACTGCCCGCCGGGGTGACCTCGGTGCCCGCGCAAGCCGGCCCGCAGGACGCCTGCTCCGGTTCCCCCTCCTAGGCGGGTGCGGCGCCGGGAGCTAGCACGGCATGCAGCTCCCGGCGCAGTGCCCGGATGCGCTCGGGCGCGCGGCCGAACTGGACCGAGTTGGTCAGCAGGACCACCCAGGACCCGCTGGCGGAGTCGAGCGCCAGGCTGGTGCCGGTGAAGCCGGTGTGGGACACCGAGCCCGGCGGCCAGGTGCCGCGCAAGATGTCGAAGCGGTCCCCCTGGCCGACCCAGCCAAGCCCGCGGCAGGCTTCGGGGCCGGCGGCCTGGCAGCGCTCGGCCTCCCGGCGCACGGCGGCCGGCACTACGTCGTCGCGTCCGCTCACCCACCAGGCGGCGAAGGCGGCCAGGTCGGCCGCCGGCGCGAACAGGCCGGCGTGCCCGGCGACCCCGCCCATCAGCCGCGCGTTCTCATCGTGCACCACGCCGGTCCAGGCCGTGCCGTCGGGCCTGGGCTCGGTGGCGGCGAAATCGCCGTCAGCGGCCGACGGGCTGAAGCCGGTCCTCACCATCTCGAGCGGCCCGGTGACCAGGTGGCTGACCGCGGCTTGGAGCGGCTCGCCAGCCACGGCCGACACGACCTGGCCGAGCAGCATGAAGCCGAGGTCGGAGTAGGTCACCCGGCCGCCAGGAGCCGCCTCGAGCGGGGTGGCGGCCAGGTCGCTCAGGAGCTCATCGCGGCTAGCGCACCACTGGTAGAACTTCCGGGTGTCCGGCAGCCCTGAGGTATGGCTGAGCAACTGCCTGATCGTGACGGCGCGCAGCGCGCTGACGGCCGGCAGGTATCGCCCGGCTCGGTCGTCAAGCCCAAGGCGGCCCCGGCCGGCCAGGGCGAGCACGGCGGTGGTCGTCGCGACGACCTTGGTCAGCGACGCGAGGTCGAACAGCGTGCCCGCCCGCATCGCCCGTTCGTGCCCGGGGGTCGCGTCGGCCTGCCCGACCGCCCAGCTGGCCAGCGTCTCCTGGCCTCGTCCCGCGACCGCGACGGCGCCGGGTACTCGCCGGCCGGCGACGGCGGCCCGCAGGATCCCGGCGGCCTGCCCGAGCTGGCCATCCGGCTCAGGCATGGCCCCGCCAGGCCAGCAGGGCCGCACCGACCTCGGGAGGTGCCAGCGGCCTGACCGCGCCGGTGAGCGCGGCGAACCTGTCCCAGATCAGCGGGGCGCGCAGCACTCCGCCCAGGCCGCACACGGGCAGCGGGCCGAGCGCGCGGCGCACCGCCTGCGCCAGGTCGGCGAGGTGGACCGCGGCCTGGTCCGCGATCTGCCTGGCGGCCTCATCGACGGTGGCCAGCGCGGTCACGACCGGCGCGAGCCGGGCCAGCCTGCCCCGGTCGGCCGGATGGGAGTGCACGTAAGCAACCAGGCCCGCCAGCTGCGTTCCGGTCTCCTTGATGACCGCGTCGTGCAGCGCCGCGGAGCCGCCCATCCCGTCTTCCCAGCGCAGCGCGGCGCTGACCGCGCCGCGGCCTATCCAGTAGGCGCTGCCCTCGTCGCCGAGCAGGAAGCCGTGCCCGCCCGCCCTGGCCCAGCGGTGGCCGTCGAAGCCGGTCGCGCCCGATCCGGTGCCGGCGAACACCGCGATGCCGGGCGCGGCACCGAACGCGCCGAGGACCGCGACCTGCCCGTCGCTGGCCGCGTAAACGGGACAGCCGGCCAGCTCGGCTAGCTGCGCGGAAAGGCGGGCCGCCGCATCCGCCGACCGCAGCCCGGGCAGGCCGATGCCCGCGGCCGTGGCACCCTCGGCCGCGATCAGCCCGAGCAGGCGCTCGGCGAAGTCC
>Ga0335072_10001983_pt1 | contig 32350 bp, 14 predicted proteins | sample Lox_Sample_21_FD_206725 | JGI IMG/M metagenome (GOLD analysis project Ga0335072, IMG submission 206725) | Soil microbial communities from Loxahatchee National Wildlife Refuge, Florida, United States - Lox_Sample_2.1 | ecosystem: Environmental > Terrestrial > Soil > Wetlands | place: USA...
AGTTGTCCCCCATCGGCCCCAGCCACAAGAAGAATCAGAGGAAGCGCGGGTAGCAAGAAGAGGAGGTTGCGGACTGATTTTGGCACGCGCCTGGTCCGTCCCAGAATGCCGACGCGCAAATTCGACTTCCACATCAACTCCAGCGACTCGTATCTCAAGAGAACCCCCGTTGAACTGTTCCATTTGAATTCGGACATCGTTCCGCAGAATTAAGCTTTATAACACCAATCTCGGTTATTCCAAACTTATCTGCCGCATTTGCGCATCTCTTTCTTCTTCAATCTAATCGTCGCCGTCCGATAATGGATTTCGACTAGCACACATTGTGAAGCACGGAGGTCGAGACGAAAGCACTTTATGTAAACATATGATAAGGCGCTAGTTAGTAATGAGAATGGGCAACTATTGAAACGAAAATATCGCCCCCCATCGTTTCTTGTACGAGACACTGTAGCACCGTAGTTCGAAACGTTGCAAAAAAATATCTTGACACTGGTTTTCTATTCGTGTTACATCCTGCTGCACACTCAAACCTGGGTGGAATGCATTCCGAATATATTTTGGGCAATCGGCAGACCGGTAATGTCTCGGAGGCTCTATGCAGAAGTGGAACGCCTTCTGGTTAGCAGTTGCAGTTTCGCTCACCTTGGTAGTGCTCGCGTCCAACCTCGCAGCCCAATCTTCTGTCGGTGGCAGCGTTAATGGCACAGTGTCTGATGCCTCGGGAGCGGCTGTCGCCAGCGCGTCAGTCAAACTCACGAGTAACGCTACGGGTGTTACCGAGACGACCACGTCGTCTTCTGCTGGTCAATTTGTCTTTCCCGTAGTTCTGGTCGGAGATTACACGATTCATGTCTCAGTCGCGGGATTTTCCGAGGCGGTCGTCAAGGACATTCTGGTCGTGCCAAACAAGGCGACTACCGAGGCAGTGACTCTGAAGGTGGGTTCGGCGGTGGAAGAAGTTCAGGTGACGGCCTCCGCTGTCCAACTCGAAACAGAAACGGCGCAACAGGGAACAAGCTTCGATAACGCCACGTACGCTGATCTACCCTTGGCACTCGCCGGCGCGCCTCGCAGCCCGACAGCGTTGTCTGATTTAATGCCGGGAGTCGCGACCGCACCGACCAATAGTTCGAGTTTCAGCGAACCGGGCGAAGTCCAGATTTTTTCGCAGACCGTGAACGGTGGCCAGACTTTGGCATCCGAGGTCTACTATGATGGCGTCGCCATGCTGCAAACCAACGTCGCAGGCGATTACCGCTACCAACCTGTTCCGGTTGAAGCAATCTCCGAATTCACCCTCGTTCAAAATAACTTCTCAGCAGAGTACTCGCGTACCCCTGGCGGTATTGTCTCCCTCAACACTCGTTCTGGCACCAATAGCTGGCACGGTGAAGCGTATGAGTACAACGAAAACAATGCCATGAATGCCGCTGGCTGGTTCAATCCGCAAGTCCCGGTCGAGCGACAGAACGAATTCGGAGTCAGTGCCGGCGGCCCCATCCGGAAAGATAAGACGTTTATCTTCGGCTACTACAGCGGATTTCGGTTCGCTTCGACCAAACCTCTCTTTCCCACGCTCATTCCCTCGGCGGCGGAGGTCCAGGGTGATTTTTCTGGCCTGACCAATGCTCAGGGCCCAGTAGCAATCTATGATCCGACGACAACCACCTTCGATCCGGCGACTGGTACCTACACTCGACAGCAATTCAGTTGCAATGGAGTGTTGAACGTAATTTGCCCCAACCGCTTCTCGAACGTCGCTAAGCAGTTCATCCCGTACATCCCAACCAACTACCTCAACAATAACGAAAATGGCCAGCCGAATTTCCTGGGCGGTGGCGTCACCGACGATAACTACAACCGGTGGGGCTTCAAGGTCGACGACTACATCGGCACGAACGACGTAATTCACGTCTTCTTCGGGGAGTCTCCTTACAAAGTGTATTACCCGACGGAGGTGTATAAATTCCCCTTCACCGGCATCGGTTTCGAGGAGCCGGATGACGCTATGATCGGCCGCTTTGCCGAAAATCACACCTTCTCACCCACCGTGCTCAATTACTTCGCGGTGGGGTACAACCGGGACAACGCCCTTTACACGTCGCCGCGCACCTTCAGTTCAATAACGCTTGGTATCACCAACATTCCGAACATCACGCCGGCATTCGGTCTGGGCCAGTACGGACCCGCCGGTTGGAGCGATCCTGGGCAAAGAATCATTGAGAATGGAATTGCGCTGAGCGATTTCGTTTCCCTCGTGCACGGAAAGCACACTCTGAAGATTGGAGCTGAACTCCGTCATTATCAGGACAACACGACGCCCATCAGTTCTTCCACATTTAATTTCAGTGCGGCAGAAACGAATGATCCAAGCGCTCCTCCCAACACTACCGGAAATGAGTTTGCCAGTTTCCTTGTTGGAGCTGTAGACAGTGCGAGTCAGCAATATGCGTTGTCGGAGATTACGTCCCACTTCTGGTATGTGGGTGCATACATACAGGACAATTACAAGGTCAATCACAAGCTGACGCTGAACCTGGGATTGCGGTATGACATCCCATGGACGCGGGCGATAAAGCACAATATCTTTTCCAGCTTCGAGCCGAACTATCCCAATCCAGCCGCCGGAAACATTCCTGGCGCACTGGTCTTTGCCGGATATGGGCCGAACCACTGCAATTGCACCCGCTTCAGCAGTACGAGGTTTGATTTGTTCCAACCACGTCTTGGCTTCGCATACCAAGTAGAGAATTCCACAGTATTGAGAGGAGGCATAGGAATCTTCGAGGGTTCGGCCGGCGATGTTCTGGAAAACGGCTCACGAGTGTTCAGCGACGGTTTTAACGCGAATCCCAGCTTCCAATCACCCGACGGAGGTGTGACTCCAGCCTTCTACGTCGACAACGGCTTTCCCAGTTTCCCGACACCTCCATTCCTTGATCCCAGCTTGGATAACGGAACCAGCATCAGCTACATCCAGCCGCAAGACGGCACCCCTCCCCGCATTTACTACTGGAACGTAGACGTACAGCACGCTCTGCCGGGCAAGGTACTACTCGATGTGGGATATGTGGGCAACAACTCAACTCATACATCCTCCAATCTGGAGAACCTGAATCAACTCGATCCAAAGTATCTTGCGTTGGGAAGTCTCCTGACTCAGCCGTTGACGCCGGCTATTTCGACGCAGTACAACATTGCATTTCCATGGCCGACATTCAGCGGGCCGGTTTACCAAGCGCTACGGCCGTTCCCGCAGTATTACTACATTGGCCAACCAGCACAGACTTCGGGTTGGTCCCATTACGACGCTTTACAGGTGAAGGCACAACGTCAATTCGCAAATGGTATGTCGCTGCTGCTGAGCTACACATACGCCAGCTTGCTCACGACCGGAGAGTCTCAGCATCAATACCTCGATGCCAACGCCGGTTCCCAGAACTCGTTCGATTATCGTGGAGAACTGAGCCCATCGGCGTCATTGCCTCCCCAGATTCTGAACCTCGCCTACATCTACAGTTTGCCATTCGGCAAGGGAAGGAAGTTCGGCCCGCAGTCAGGCTTGGGAGACGCCATTGCTGGTGGTTGGCGCCTCTCTGTTATTCAGCGATATCAGTCGGGTACGCCTTTCAACGTGGATGATCCGTATCCGCAACCTGTCAACGTTCTGGTTAGCAACGAGGAGCGTCCCAATATTGTCCCGGGAGTTCCGGTGAAGAACCAATGGGTGGGAAGATTCAACCCATACGTTGACACTTATCTGAACCCCCTCGCTTTCTCGGAACCCGCACCATACACGCTCGGCGACGCCCCCCGTACAATCTCGACTCACGGTTTCGCCTGGTATAACGAGGACGTCGGATTGGCCAAAGAGATGCATTTCAGGGAGCGCTATAGCTTCACGCTTGAAGGTCATGCGTTCAATGCTCTTAATCGGGTTCTATTTGGAAGCCTGGACAGCGGCTCTCCCGGAACCAATTCCGACTTCGGACACATGAATGGACAAGGCAACACAGCACGTGTGTTGCAGGTTTCCGGCACGCTAAAGTTTTAATTTCCGAGCAAGACCTCCGTCAGCACACACTTGACCCAGCCTGCGAATAAGCCGGCTGGGTTTTTTCAGTGGCAATCGAGGATTCCTTGAATTTCGGATCGCGATGCCGAAGATCAAAGAGCTGAGGTTGACGATCTGAGACGCGGACCGGGACTAACGAATCCTCGCGTGCTGCTTTAGCCGCAGGCCGTGAGTCTGGGCCATCGAAGAGAATCGAGATCTGGACGGGAATACTTGATCGAAGGACGGACAGAGCGGTTCTCGGTGTAATCGTCTGCTTGATCTTTCCACCAGGTCATTCGATAATCGCGATTATGGGACCGACGATACCGGCTTAACGGGTTGTTGGTCCAGCCTGCTAGTTGCTCTAGTCGCGGGCGAAGTTGTTTTGAGGAAAGCCTTCCGAGTTGCCCTTTTGTAATCCTCCTCGACAGTGGCTCCACCTTCGTTTTCGAATGCGTAGTCCCTTTGCGCGCCTCCATGATAGTGCCTTTACACAAGAACCAAAGGCGCGTAATGTCCACGCCCTGAAGAACATTGCCATCGAATGACGACGCGATATCGGGCCTTAGGTTCGCTGCCTGCGCAGTGTCTTGAGTTCATCAAAGCAAGGGGCGCATTGCCGGACGTGAGTCAGCAGTTGGGAGAATCGAACATCGGCGGGACTCTTGGAGAGTTCGAGGAGCGCCTGCTGTCCGGGGCAGCCCACGCGCTGAGGATTCGGGAAGGCGAGGATGAAACGTCTATTTCTACTCTGTGTGGAGGTGGCCGCTACGCTCGTACTCTGTGTGCTTCTCTTGCAGGTGGGCGCTACGCGCGGCTGCCAGGTCCGGACGGGGTCGAACGAGCGCAGCGTGCCGGTCGCGGTCGCGAGACCTAACGGCGGGAACGGTCATCAGCCATGCTGACATTAGGATAGTCGTGGTTGAGGCGAAGGAGCTTCCCGCTTCCAGCCCGCGTCGCTATAGTGAGATGGTCGGCCACTCTGATGGTGGCAGACTGGGGCGTGTATTAAACGAACGACAGCAAAAAAGTCTCAAGACTGACCGAATAACGCTCGTCCTCGGTCCGCTAAAGGAACTTGAGACGGTGAGACTGATTTTCGCCTTGTCTGCCGAAGGAAGAAGCTGCACCGAGATTGTTCGTGAATTAGATCGCAGGGGCAGTGTTATCAACGGGAAACCGTGGAACGATTTGACAGTTTTGCAGGTTTTGACTAACCCAAAGTAGGCGGCCGCGTCGAACTAAACGTTCATTGTCGTGCGCATGTCGGGATGGGACACGAGAGCTTGATCTTCACGCGCGCGCTCAGCTGATCTCCTGGCCCGTAAAAGCATTGAAGATCGCAGTCGTGTGTCCTGAGAATCTGTTTTTTGCCCAATCGAGCGCGTGGGAGGTGGAATCGGTTTGGTCGTCATGCTTGGAATTGGGGAATGTTATGAGTTCCCGCACATGCGCCAGCCATGATCGGCCAGACCGGTAGAACTCTAGAATTCGAGTCGATCGAACACAACTCCGAGGCCTTGCATCAACGAGTGCGATTAAGGGCTCTGCGGTTGAACTGATGATTCCGGCACGAGTGCGTTGCCAATAGTCCCGGCGAAGGTCGTACCCAGTTGTTCGCCGAGGTAGACGGTTACAGCGGTGCGCGTTTCTGCTTGCAGCAATTTGTGACGGAAGTCCTCGCTCATCAGTTTCCTTGCCAGTGCAGAGAAAACCTGCATGTGAGTGGCGGCGCTTTCGGCATCGCGCAGGGCGAGGAGCACGACTAGGTGGACCGGTTCTCCGTCGACTGAGTCCCAGTGAATGGGGTCCTTCAGGCGCAAAACACAGATCGAATCGCTCGTAACCGCGTTCGTTTTACAGTGCGGAGTAGCGAAGCCAAAACCCAGTCCCGTCGAATATAGATCTTCACGCGCCCATAACGCTTCTTCAAGAAGATGGCGATCGTCGGTTCGATTCGCGACGTAGAACGCGTCGACCATTTGTTCGATCACTTCTTCCTTGGTCTGGCTAGTGCTTCCCAGAACGACAAGTTCTTCAGTGATCAATGGCTCTAGTTGTCGGCTGGGCTGAAGGGAAAGCAGTTGATCGACTTCGGAACTGTTCTTGCAAGCGAGAGCGCTCTCGAGAATTTTCCGGCACTCCACCGCATCGAACTTTGAGAGCGCCCGCTTGAATTCATGGACCTCTGCGCCGGGGACGCTGATCTCATCGAGGTTGAGCGCCAAAAGGAGTGGAAGATTCTGGAGATTCGCGGCCATGTCTCCACACACTCCGACCCATTTATGGTGCGAACGGATTTGCTTCACAATCTGCGCGAGGAATCTCAGAAAGCCAGGATGGCGGACAGTGAAAGGCGAACCTACCTTTGCAGGGCTTCGATCGGCAGCGAAGAAGTACTGACTTAGATCGTTAGTCCCCAGACTGAAGAAATCGACCTCGCGGCTGATCTGATCGAGGCTGAACGCAATCGCAGGCACTTCGACCATGATGCCAATCTTGATGTCCGCCGCAAACGCAATGCTATCGGCCGTCAGCGCTTTCTTCGCTTCCCCTACCGCTGCTCTGAATGCAACAATCTCTTCGAGCGATGTGATCATGGGGGCCATGATTTGCACGCGGCCGGCGGGTGAGGCACGAAGAATCGCCCGCAATTGCGTTTGCAGCAACTGGCGGTGCTCGCCGTAAATGCGCGCACCCCGGTAGCCAAGAAACGGATTTTCTTCACGCGGCAGATCCAGATACGGGACCTTCTTATCGCCGCCAATATCGAAGGTTCGAATGATGACCGGACGCCCTTCCGCGGCGCGCAGCACTTCGGAATAGATGGCGAACTGCTCTTGCTCTGACGGAGGCTCTTCGCGGCCGAGGAAGATCATTTCAGTACGGAAAAGGCCAATGCCGTCCGCTCCATTTTCGAATGCCACAATGGCTTCTTCTCCCGAGGATGCGTTCGCGGCAACTTCCATGGAATTCTTAACGAGGTCGCTCGATGTGGACGGAGTTCGCGACCAGCCGGCCTTGCGCAGATCGAGCGTGTTCTGCTCGCGTTCATAAAATCGCCGCACCGCGGGCGAGACCTGAGGAATCAGCAGTCCTCGATTTGCATCCACAACGATCTGGCGGCCAGGGGCAAAAAGCAGGCGCGCGTTTCTCACCGCTGCAAGGGTGGGGATGCCCAGGGAACGCGCCAGGATGGCGGCGTGCGAAGTGCTTCCGGAATGCTCCAGCACGAGCGCCTTGAGCCAGCGCCGGTCGAGGTGCAGCAGTTGCTGTGGACCCAGGCTTTCCGCGATCAACACGGATGGACGACTCAGCTCGATCGAGGGCATGGGGCTCTCATCTGACACTTCTTCCAACAATTGCAGACAGATCTCTTGAATGTCCGCCGAACGTTGCCGGACGTACTCGCTCTCGGAGTGAGCCAGCAGATCCACGAAGTATTCTGCCGTCTCGATGATCGCCTGCGTCGCCGAATTCCCGCTCAAAACTTGCTGAGTCAGCTTTTCCACTAAGAGGACATCGCTGGCCATCGCGAGATCAGCTTGTAGTACCGCGCTGCCAACCGGGGTCAGCGTGTACTTGAGCCGTTCAAGTATTTGGTGACGAACGGCGGCCAGAGCGGTTCGGATAAGGTCTAACTCATCATTCAAATTGATCGGTCCGGGACTCGAAGGTGCTTTTTCGGGCAGGGACATCCTTTTGAGAATCACCACTTCGCCCTGGGCGATGCCGCGGCTCACTGCCACTCCAGGAATACAGGCTACCCCAGCCGCTTTGAGTGACCGCGGAAGTGTACTGCTGCGAGACAAGGTAGCAGTGTCAATCAACGGAACGTCACATTGAGGCAGGATTTCTTGCACGAAGGCTTGCAGTGCTTTGTGGGCTGCACGTTCGTCTGTGCCGGCTACCAGCAGCACGCAGCGATCCTGGTGACGGATGTCGGTGGCAATTATGCCGAGCACACTTTTCGCGTTGGCAAACAGACCATTGCGCAGGTTTGTCAGCGTGCACTCCGAGGCATACTGATTGGCGACCTCCGCCAGTTTGCTGGCAGGACGGGCGTGCAATCCGCTGGCGAGCGGGCACGCAAACAGTAGCTCGAACCCCCTGTGATTGCGGTCGGCCATGCTCAGTGTTGAATCTTGGTGAAAATCCCTTCCGGATTTTTGAGTGCTTCCTGCAGCGGGACCTGGATGACTTTGACTCCGTTAAACCGCTCGCGGCCTTCAATCTCGATGTCGACCGCAAAGATTGCAATATGCGCCTGGCGGATGTCACTCTCGGTCAGCTTGTTCTCAATGCCCATGGCACCTTGAGTCTCGACTTTGATTTCATGACCGAAGTGTTTCGCAATCTTCTCTAGACGGGCGGCAGCCATATAAGTATGAGCGATGCCAGTCGGACACGCGGTCACAGCGACGATTTTCATGTGCACTCCCCCTTACTTTCCCCGTTGCTCAAGACCTTGAGCGAAATAGCCACGATTGCGGTCACTATAGTGCCGGCCAAAATGGCTGCTATATATGCGCCGCGATGGTCCACGACCGGAAGAACGATAGGACCGCCATGCGGTGCGTGATCTCCGACTCCACCGATCATGGCGATCACGGCCGCAATCGCCGAACCAACGACCACGCTAGGAATTACGCGAAGAGGATCGGCAGCCGCGAACGGGATAGCCCCCTCAGTGATCCCAATCAATCCCATCGCAATCGCAGCTAAGCCGGCCTCCTGTTCTTCCAAGGTCCACAACCTCGGGTGCAGGAGCGTTGCCAGTCCCATCCCAAGCGGAGGCGTACAGATGGCCGCGGCGCAGGCTCCCATGATTCTGTAGTTACCTGCGCTGATCATGGCCGCACCAAAGAAGAATGCAGTCTTATTCACTGGTCCGCCCATATCAACAGCGATCATCGCCCCGAGTAACAGCGCGAGTAGGATGTCATTGCCGGTACTCATCGACTGCAGCGCACTATTCGCGTGGTCCATAAACAACGCGATCGGGCCCCCCAGAACCTTGATCATCACCACGCCAATAAAAGCCCCGGAAACGATTGGAATCACAAGAATGGGCATGATGGGGCGGAGATACCTCGAGACGGGGACCTTCTTCAGTAGTTCCACAACATATCCAGCCAGCAGTCCGATTAGAATGGCTCCAATGAAGCCAGCGCGCACCTGACCGGCGAGATAGCCGCCAAGAAATCCCGGCACCAATCCTGGTTTGCCTGCAATCGAGTACGCGATATAGCCGGCCAAAACCGGGAACATCAACGCGAATGAAGCCGTACCGATATCGAAGATGAGTTTCAGGCGGGGCGCATGGGAAAAATCGAGGCCCGCAGGACCCATGGCAAACGCGATCGATAATGCGATCAGAATGCCCCCGCAGGCAATAAACGGAATCGCGTACGAAACCCCTGTCAAAAGATGACGTCTCAATTTCTGGAGTGATGCGAGCATTCAGGGTCCTGGCACTGAAACGATTTTCTGTATTGTACGTGCCAATATCTCCGATCTGGGAACTACCAGGAACGAAGGCAAAACGCGGCTCTGCATCCTGCCGGTCCATGCAAAACTTCACTGGTGCTAAGACGTCGGCCTCCGTGAAGCTAGCGCAATCCGAAATCCGGTCGGAGAGCTAACTTTCCACAAGCTGGATAGTATGTGTGATTCATCCTAGTCATGGATATAGGAGAGATGGAACGTTTATTGCACTTGAGTAACATTTACGCTGGCGCGTTCTGAACCTGCTTCGGGAGCATGCGTGCTGTGGGCCGCGCGGTACTCAGTGGGAGTAACTTTGCATACTTTCTTGAATACCCGGCAAAAGTATGCCGCATCGGTGTAACAACAACTCGCTGCAATCTCCTTCAGCGTCATATTGTAGTTCTGCAGCATGAACTTGGCGCGATTGACTCGCACTAGATTCAGATAGTCATTGAACCGCATGAACCCTTCTTTTCGGAATAGACGGGACACGTGGTTGGGCGCGAGGCCGAAGTAGCCGGCGATGCTCTCGCGGGTAATAGACCGGTGAAAATTCTCCTGCACATACAGACAAATGGATTCGTAGGTGCGGATTGCCTTACGCGGGGCCTGCTTCTTTGGCGTCTTCAACAGGCGCAGGCAGGCATGCAAGAGAGATTGCGTCAGTAAGCGCGCCAAAGCCCCACCTGCGTGATCCGTTGCCAGCACCATCAAGGCTGCGAGAACGCTGTGCGTGGGTACATCATAACCGCTGTGTACGTGCGCTTTGATCACGAGTGGGGTTCCTTGCGAACCGCCTTTGTGGTGCACCAGGCTGATGCCGACCTGTTTGACTCCAAACAAGAAAGTCATTACTTCGACGGGTTCGGACCAATCAGGCTTGTTCCATGCGTGATCCGGCACAAAGACGGCCTGCCCGCGACCGGGAGAAATGGTCTCAGTGCGACCGAAACGGGCGACCTGCATGTGGTCATAGCCCGCTAGCGGAATGGAAAGGCGAGGGAAATTCGTGACATAGGCAAGCGGCGGCGGGGCAGTGCTTCGATCGCTGAAATGAACGCGGCGTATAACCGAGCTGCGCAAATATTCCTGCAATTCGTGAACAATCAACTGATTCGCGGTCTGCGGCCGATGATTTGGACGAAGGGTGGGCGCCTTCACGGAACGTTACATTAATGCAATGAATGTTAAATGTCTACTATTTATTTTCCGGCCCGTACCCTCCATACTTTCGAACCGAGTTGCGAGAGGCTTGTGCCTTGAAAGGTGTATCCGGCGCGTGCTGAGCCGTCGAGTCAGCATGCCCGCTGCAAGTCGCATCCCAGTTGGAATCGTTTATTGAAAATTGTCTTTGTGCTGCGGCATCACGCATGCCCAGCGGCGAAGGAGACACAACGAACCGGGAATCTAACCAATCCAGTGCAGAGGAATCCCAGCGCTCAGCATATTTGCTCTCTGCAGCAGTCCACGGCGCAGTATCTCAGTTTCGCATGCAGGACAAGATTTATTCACTTTTCTCTTCCGAGTTTTTTCAACTTTGGCGCAGCTCGGCAACTTACTCCATCCCGAGGTGAACAATGAACCGCAGAATCCTTCCATCTTGTGCATTGATCCTCCCCCTTGTGATTCTGTGTGCCTGCAATGGCATTGACAAGCTTCCGGGCACCAGGAGTGGAGCTCTGGCCGTACAGTTTACGCAAGGTCCTCCGATCCCAACCATCGCCGGACAGCCGGTTGCCCTCGTCGCCAACGTATTGAACGACACCAAGAATGGCGGAGTCACTTGGAGTTGCACGCCAGTTGGAGCCTGCGGCACATTCAATCCAACTACTACAGCTTATAGCGTCGGCACGCAATATACGCCACCGGTTGCTCCCGCCAACGGACCGATCACTGCGAACCTTGCCTACCCAGTTACGATCACGGCGACTTCTGTAAGTGACAGTTCGGAAAGCGCAAGTCAGACCATCAACATCGCGCAGCAGTATGCGTTTGTGCTGGCAGGCCAAGGCTCGTTGGGCGTTGTAGGGAGCGTGACGTTAGACGGTAGTGGCAATATCGCGGGTGGCGAGGGCGATGGCTCTGCGAACGGGTTTTATACCACGATACCTTCGATAACGGGCACGTACACTTTGGACTCAACCGGTCACGGATACATTTCCATGATTCTGACCAACACGAGTTGTTGCGGAACATTAGCGCAGACTCATGGAATCACTGCCACTTCAAGCTCCCATCTGTTGATCGCTGAGGAAGACCAATTCAACGGACTGACAGTCGGTGGAATCGGCAGCATGGATCTCCAGGCCGCTCCGTTCTCAGCCTCCGAGATCAGTGGGGGCTACTCGTTCACGTTGGCGGGCTACAGTGGTCTTAACTCTGCGAATGCCAGTTGGGGCGGCATTTTCAGCGCTGATGGCGTGGGAACCATCAGCGGCGGCATTTTTGACGAGAATTTTGGCGGTGGAACCGGATACAGTTCTGTCCCGTTTACGGGTACGTTTACAGCTCCCGATGCGAACGGACGTGGAATTCTGACGTTGAGCGCCACGACAGATAGCCCGGCGAAAGCTACTCAGTACGCTTACTATGTCGCTACTCCGGAGGCGCTGCGACTCACCTCAATTAGCAATACCAGCCAGGCGGGTAATACGGGCAGCGCATACGGCCAAGGTTCAGTTGCGACCACAAGTCAGGCTCTTAATGGAAGCTTTATCTTTACCGACTATGGCTTTACTAGCGATGCAAATGGTGGCGAATCGGGTGCGGCAGGCGGGCAATTTGTGACGGACGGTGGCGGAAACATAACTTCCGGGATTATGGATTTGAACGCGTTTGGGACTGTGTCAACGAGTTCTCTTGCCGGATCGACCTATGTGATTTCCGGAAGCCCGCGAGGAACAATGGCGGCTTCCTCAGGTCAGACTTACAACCTATACCTGACCGATCCAAACTTAAATCTTCTCGACCCTAATAATACGACCGGCTCAGGTAGCGCTTTACTGCTGGAGACAGACGCCTCCGACACGATTGGAGTCATCATCCCTCAGACCGCTGCGGCTGCAACGCTCTCTGGAGATTATGCGCTCATGCTCTCAGATCAGGATAATCCTCCCGGGTCGGACGGCGGTTTCACCGGCGACTTCACAATCAGCTCAACGAATCCGGACGCATTCACCGGCGAGGGAGATTTTCAAGGAACGGGATCAAATAATGCGACATTGGTAACCGGATCGCTGTCAGGTACTCTCGCCGCCGACCCTAGCAACCCTGGCCGCTTCTCGGGAACGATTGTGACGGCGCCCGCTTACCCCACCGATGTTCCGGGATTACCCACTGATTCTCCTGGAACGGAGGACGTCTCGTACTACCTTGCAAACAGTTCGCAGGGTTTCATCATTGAGACTGATTCGATCGCACCTGTCTTCGGCTTCATCGAGGCGCAAGGCACGATTCAGGCCGGCTCCCAAACGCGAAAACATAGCTTGCAGCAGCGCCGTTCTTCCAATCAAGCGGCCCATCCAGTCAACAGCACGACTCAGCACCTTGAGAATTTTAGGAGGTCACGATGAAGGCTCTTGCGAACAATCCACTCTGTGATCGTCGCGGCATCTACAGTTTTGTGGTTGCAGTGTCTCTCGCGGCGTCGCTTACGCTGTTGGCTTCGCCTTCATTGCTGCGCGCCCAGGAGTTTCGCGCGACGCTGACCGGTCAGGTTACTGATGCTACCGGCGCGATCGTACCGAAGGCCGACATCAAAGCAATTAACGTCGAGACTGGATCGGTCTATACTGCCCAGACCAGCGACGCCGGAGTGTATTACATCCCGTACGTCGTGCCCGGCACTTACAAAGTCACGGCGACTGCGCCTGGGTTCAGAACCTCGGTGCAGGACAACGTCGTGCTACTCGCCGGTAAGTACTTTGGCCAGAACTTTAAGCTTGAGGTTGGCGGTATTCACGAGGAGATAGAAGTTAAGGCTGAGCCTCCCATGATCGAAACCGCAAACGGCTCGGGCGGAACAATCTTGGACGAAAAGACTTTGCAGAACGTGCCGGTGATTGGCCGGCAGGTCTACAACCTGATTAGTACCACCCCGGGTAGTCAGTTCACGGGGAGTTCCCAGCGGAGAAGTTGGGACAATGACAATGCCTATATTATGGGTGGCGGAGTCGATCCTACCGGCCAGGACAACACGGGGAACTCGGGTGGGTTCAATCAGTTCACTCTCAACGGCACGAACATCACGCAGCAGATCAGTTATGGCAATCAAGGTGCGGGCACCTGGAACGTGTCACCGATGCTGGATTCAATCCAGGAAGTCAACGTAATGACGGACACATACGATGCGCGCTATGGACGGACTACGGGAGGCACGGTTAACGTCGTTACAAAGAATGGAACCAACGTATTTCACGGAGAGGCGATTGAGAGCTACAAGGACGGCAGTCTTTTCGACGCCAACACGCTGACGAATGTATTTATTTCGGGACTCCCGACCCAACAGCAAGTAGAGAATCAATTTGGCGGAAACTTCGGCGGCCCGATCATCAGGAATAAAGTCTGGTTCTTCTTCAGCTTTGAAGGATATCGTCAATCAGTTACGGGGACGCTAACCGGCAATGTACCTCCAGCCTATCTCCGGCCCGGCTACAACGGCAATACGGGGGTTGACTTCGGCCTGATTCAAACGTTGGATCCTGGGACGGGAGTGGATAGCAATGGCGTGCCGATTGATCATTATCTCCATTACGGACTCGCGCTGTATCAGCCGGGGGACAGCACCAACCCGAATAATCCCAACAATGCAGTATGTGGACAATTCGCTCCATACGGACAAGGTCAACCCGCCAGCGCATGTGGAACGGGCACGAATGTTATTAACAACGTCAACGCGTTTAACGGCGGCACCAACGGTGGAGCCCTGATTCCCGCCGCACAGATCAACCAGACAGCGATGAAGATGTTAAGCGCCGGCTACATCCCGCTGCCAAACGTCGGCGGCGCTCAGAACTACGTCGGAGGGTACAACGAGCCCGCGAACTATTTTGCCGCTACCCCGGACTTCACCACCTACAACCAGCCCATGATCCGTGTGGATTACAACTCCAGCGATAAGACGAAATGGTACAGTTTTTTTGGAGTGCAGAAGGGACACGAAAACAGGAATGGGAACGGACTTTCCGGTTTGCTTGCGAATGGTACCTTCTTTGACCGGGACAGCTACACGGCCACGCAGGACATGACGCATGTATTCTCCTCGACATTCCTTGGGGATTTTAAAATCTCTTTCACGCGCCTGCAGAACCGCAATGCGGATGGCATCTTGTCGGCTGCGAAGCCCGGAAGCACGATTGGGCTCAATATTACTCCACCCCCGGTTACAACTCTGCGTACCGTCCCTGAGATTCGCATTAACGGCTTCCCGGATCCCGACACTAACGGCGACGGACCTATCTTTGGAAACTCCGACGATCTTGAAGCATCGACGAATGTTGCCTTTGACACGGACTTTACCGTCTCGAAGGGAGCTCACAACCTCCACTTCGGCGGTGGAATTTTCTACTACACCTATGGAAATCCGATCAATGGCACCGTAGCAAATAATGCGAACGGAAATTTTGCCTTCAGCGGGCAATGGACCCGGTTCGACCCGCTGAATGCCAATTGTTACCAACCAGCGAACAAGGGGTTCAGCGTGACTGCCGCTACCGCCTGTAGCGGCGATTATGCTCCGAACGGTTCCGGTTGGGCCGATTTTCTGCTGGGACTGCCAAGCGGCGGCAATGTGAATTGGAACGATTCTCTCTTCGATTATCAGCCGGTTTGGAATCTCTACTTCCAAGATGACTGGAGAATCACGCACCGGCTTACTGTAAATCTCGGTTTGCGCTATGACGTACAGGTCGGGCTTCGAGAGCGCTACAACGAACTGCCTCGGGGGTTTTGCGAGACTTGTGTGAACCCAATCACGACCGATGGCATTTACCAGGCGAATGTCAATAATGCTGCAAATGTTGCGGCATGGAAAGCGGCTGGCGTCAACACCAGCGCGATGGCTCAGGTCCTGGGCACGATCGCGCCCGCCGGTGTCAACGGTGCACCACGAAAGGCTTACAACACAGACTGGAGCAATGTTGCGCCTCGGGTGGGCTTCGCCTTCGCCGTGAATCCGAATACCGTGGTACGCGGCGGATGGGGCTTCATGTACGGAGGCGGACTGGAGGGCGGCTCCCCGATTGGTTACCAACAGCAGACAAATTACTTGGCATCTACGGACACCGCTGATCCCAACCAAGGTGGCGCAGCGCCCGGGTCTGCGACGGCAGGACCTTATGGTTTGGGCACTCCGTTCCCGGCTACGGCTGCGTATCCCCTCGGGCTGCAGCCGCCAGTGGGTGAGCAAGGTCTGGCATTGGCCGGCGTGGGCAGCGGCGGCTTACAGGTGGACAGCCCTTTGCGGAAAATTCCGCGGACGCAGGTTACTTCTTTCGGTGTGCAACGAGCATTGCCGGGTAATATGGCTCTGGATCTGCATTTCTCTGGCAATTACACCAGCCGCCTTAGAGCTACACTTTGGGATAACGGTACTCTTAATTACGCTCAGTTGCAGTACGCGCTGGCTCCTGGAAGCAGCGTTTATAGCCAACTCCTGCCCAATCCTTATTACGGTGTATTCGCCGAATCGTTCCCGAGTGGCTGCGGGCAATCTCCCACGATTCCGGCGTTGGCGCTCTTACTTAAATGGTCGCAGTATTGCGGTTTTAACAGTGCCCCGCCAGTCGGTATCTACAATGCTCCAATTGGTAAGAACTGGTACAACGCTCTTGAGGCTAAGCTGACGAAGCGTACGTCCCATGGACTTACGCTGAACTTAGCCTATACATACTCCAAGAACATGGACGGCAGCGGCTATCAGAATGGCTATCCGTACCAGGACGCCAACGAAGTGCACTGGATCTCGCAGTTTGACCGCACTCACGTTCTTGCCGTCACAGGCGTGTACGATGTGCCGGTCGGACGAGGGAGAAGTCTGCTTTCAACTGCGCCGCGTCCCGTGGACTATGCCCTAGGTGGATGGTCGCTGGGTTGGTCGTTCGGAGCGCAAAGCGGAACGCCGCTTAACATCAATGGCGGCTTCAACTACAGCTGCCCCTTTGCGTCTCCGAACGGAACGTCAGTCGGGCAGTGGCTGAATCCTAAGATTGGGGCGACAAACTCCACGTGTTACACCAGCGTTTCCCACATCGGCGGATCGGGTTATACCTATAACACTACTCCCAGCTATATCACGGAAGTGCGCAACTATACAGTTCCCGACCTCGACCTTTCCTTACAAAAAAGCTTCAACATTACCGAGCGAGTCAGCTTCTCTTTGCGCGGAGAGGCCTTCAATGCGCTGAATTCTGTGCTCTTGGGAGGACCGGACACATCGCCAACAGATGGTCCGGCTAGCCTTTTTTACAACACGACCACGAAGAGGTCCTATTGGTCTGGCTTCGGCACGGTAGGCCCGACACAAGACAATTTCCCGAGGAACCTGCGGATTACGGGCAAGATCATTTTCTGATGCAATGTGGCAAGTCGCGGAATGGAGCATACCTTATGCGTCACTTACAGCTTCAAGCGAAGTGGATGGTAGGAAGAATGATGCAACTGAATAACGCTGCGTCCATCCTGTTCGTGCCACTGGCGGTGTTGGTCATAGTGTTCGCGACGACGCCATCCCATGCGCAAAACGTGCAGGTCGATCTGACTTCCACGTGCGGCGGGCAGTCGTGTTTCAATACGGCCGGACTCTTTACTACCGGAACGCAGTTCCTGGGCACGACCGGAATGGACAACGGCAACAACTGTAATCCGACCGCGCCCTACACAAATTGTCCTGACGCATACTCGGCGAGCCAATTGGGCTTACCTACGGCTGCACCGTTTACTCTAACGCCGGCGTCGATTGGGGTTCCCTTTACGTTTGGACCGGTGAACACTTCCAATTGCGGACCGGCGACGTCACCGGCTGTCAATTGCACAGACGACGTGGTTAATTACACCAGTGGAGGAGTGGTGATCACGCTGGCGGCGACCGACCAGACTATCTACTCCACTATGATTATTTTGGGTACGGCTGTGAATGGGTCCCACAAGGCCAATGTAACGGCGACGTACACAGATAATACGACAAACCTATTCCCTTTGACTCTAAGTGATTGGTGCGGCTATGGAGGCAACAACTACGAATCGATCGCGGTCGGCGGAATCAACCGCATCAACAGTAATGGCACGCTCAATGGCGCAAGTTGCAATCTGTATGCATATACACTCCCGCTCGATGTCACAAAGAATCTGGCGAGCGTTACGCTCACCGATGCGGACGGCTCCGGCGCATCCTTCGCGCTGGCGATTACTCTGAAGCCGCCAAGCTATACGATTGTAGGCGGAGTCGCCAACCCAACATCTTTAAGCCCGGGTAGTAGCAGCACCGCGACGGTGACGGTCAACCCCCAACCTGGTTATGTGGGAGATGTTACATTGTCCTGCAGCATTTCGCCGGCAATTATTGGCCAGCCGCCATCCGCGGCCACTGCCCCTACGTGCGCGCTCAGTCCGACCGATGTGAGTGTAACGGCCGGCGAAACTGCGCCGCCTACTACGAGTCTCACGTTCACTGCGTCCAAGCCGACGCAGACGTCGATGGCCGGTCGGCACTCCAACGTATTCTTCGCGTTTTTGTTGATACCGGCACTGGCGGTGACTGGACTCGGTTTCGGATCCCGCGCGCCATGGCGCAAGAAGGTTGCGGGTTTGTTCCTACTGATGATGCTCGCTCTTCTTCTCATCACTCCGGCTTGTGTGAGTACGGTGCACTTAGGAAACGTCGGAACCCCGCCGGGACAATACACAATCTCAATCACGGGTGTGGATGGAAACGGCCTTACCCAGGCCAGCAATCCTACGGGAACCACGAACACAGTCGTAGTAACTGTCACCCAGTAGCTTCGGATCAAGATCATGCCGGGGGGGGGCGAGGTGATCGCTTCGCCCCATCTTGTGACTGAAGCCTGCTTTGCGCCGGCATACGGGGGCACGTAGCGGAGCAGGCCGGTGAAAACGGCATCGTCCGCCCAGTGCAAATGGAGCAACGACCATGCAGAAAGTTCTCGTTCCCGGTTTCTTGCTGATCGCCGCTTTGACAGTATTATTAGCGTCGGCCGAACCGCTAATCGCACAACAGCGGGCGGCGCTTCAAACCCACGCAACTGCCCCAGAGGGTGCGAAAGCGATTGGTCGGTTGCCTGAATCTCAGGTTTTGCAACTCGCGATTTCTCTGCCGCTTCGAAATCAGACGAAACTCGATGCCTTGCTTGAACAACTCCAGGATCCAACCAATCCGAACTACCACCATTACCTTTCTTCCTCCCAATTCACGGAGCAGTTTGGCCCAACGCAGGAACAGTACCAGCAAGTCATTGCATATGCGGAATCTCACGGATTTTCCGTTACACATACGTCCGCCAGTCGCCAATTGCTAAACGTCACCGGATCGGTGTCCACGGTCGAACAGGTCTTTCAAGTAACGATGCAGGTATACCAACACCCAACGGAGAATCGCACTTACTTTGCGCCGAATGTCGAGCCGACAGTTGAAAGCGGCTTACCCATCCTCGGCGTCAGTGGACTTACCAACCGGGTGCGGCCGCATCCCATGCTGAGAAAAGCTTCGCCGAGCAGCTTTGTTCAGAGTAATCAGACCGGCTCCGGCCCGGGCGGGCAATTTCTAGGCAGCGATTTCAGGGCGGCTTACTACAGCGCGGGTGTTGCCAACCCGCTGACCGGGAGCGGCCAGGCGCTAGCATTGTCTGAGTTGGGCCAGTGGAATATGGCCGACGTGACCGCATACTTCGCAGCCGTGAATGAGCCATTGAATGTTCCAATCATTACTGAACTGCTGGGAGGAACTGACGGAGTCTGCGCTGGCGCGTGCGACGACGGCGAGGAAGCCAATGACATTATTCAGATTATTTCGATGGCGCCAGGCGCATCCGTTCTGATTGTCTATGAAGACGACAGCAATAATGCGGACGTTGACATTTTCGACGCTTTCGCGACAGAAAACATTTCCAAGCAGATGAGTTGGTCGTTCGGTATTGGCGATGGCAATGCCGCCGCCGATGAACAGCAGTTCCAAAAATTCCACGCTCAGGGGCAGAACTTCTTCGTCGCTTCCGGAGATGAGGGTGCGAACCTAGGCGATGGCGGCTGGCCCGGGTTCAGTTCGAACATTACCGACGTGGGTGGAACGGATTTGACCACTGCGGGTGGAGCTTGGTCATCCGAGACCGGCTGGGTGGGAAGCGGCACGGGATGGTGCAACAGCAGTAACTCGGCAACTCCTTGTTACGGTAGCCCAGGGGATGCGTACGCGGGAATCCCAACCTGGCAGGTTCCATCCATCATTGCTGCGGCAGATGGCAACCCAACGTACCGTAACGTTCCCGATGTCTCCGCCGATGCGAATACTGATAGTTTTTGGTGCGCTGGAGGAACGTGCCAGGGAGGACTTGGCGGCACCAGTCTTGCCGCGCCGCGCTGGGCTGGATTTCTCGCGTTGGTGAATGAACAGGCTGCTGCGAACGGCGACGCTTCCGTCGGGTTTTTCAGCCCGCTCGCCTGGACTATCGGCCAGGGATCGAGCTACACGACGACTTTTCATGACATCACGACCGGAAGTAATCCGAGTGGTTCCACAGTTGCTGCGGGCTTTACCGGCTCGTTCACTGCGCGGGCCGGGTTTGACATGGTGACCGGATGGGGCACTCCCAACGGGCAGGGAACGCTTGATACGCTGGCGCCCGTTTCAACGACAAATCCATATTTCACGTTGTCGGCGAACCCGAGCACCGTGAATCTCGTGCCGGGTGCGCAAGGAACGACCAGTATTTCGTTGACTCCAGGAAGCGGATTTGCCGGCACGATCACTTTGTCGGCGACGATTCTCGGTTCCCCAGAGGGTGTGACTGCGAGTTTCAATCCACCTTCGATCAGCGGATCGCAGTCGTCGATACTGACAGTCACCACCACTAATGCTACTCCTTCTGGGACGCAGATCCTTGTGGTTACTGGCACAAGCTCCGATGTAAATGGAAGTCAGCCCGCTTATGTAACTCTCGCTTTACCTGATTTCTCGCTTTCTGTCTCGCCAACGAATCCTCCCGCGTATCCAAATGAGCCGAACAGCGTTTATATGAATCAGAGCAGCACGGCAAGCGCGACCGTTACGGTTAACCAGCAGAACGGGTTCGCCGCGGGCGTCAATCTGTCGATCAATGGACTTCCGGCCGGCGTCACAGGGTCGTTCAGTCCTACGAGCGCGACAACTACAAGCGATCTGAATCTGAGTGCGGGCAGCAAGGCGACAACCGGGACGAACTATCTCGCGGTGACCGGTACTTCAGGCAACATTACCGGTTCGTTGAACGCACCGTATACGATTCTTTCCGTCAGTGCCGCTACAGGCACCGGCGGTTCCGGAACTCCAGTAAGCCTGACGTCGCAGTACAACCTACCTGCGATTTACAACGATGGCATCACCTTCGGGACGGGGATGGACGGCGCAGGGTTCGGGTACTCATCGAATCTGCTCACCGGAAATCGAATCCTGAATGGGGTCCAGTTCAGCTTCGGTGCAGCCAGCACCAAGAATTGTGGAGGGACAGGACAACAAGCGTGCGTCAACGACGCTATATCGGCTGCAGGACAAGCGATCACACTCCCATCCGGCCAGTTCACGACTTTGCAAGTGCTGGCGACAGGAGTCGATGGGCCAGTCCTCGTGCAAACCTTTACAGTCACTTACTCCGATGGTACGTCGAGTAAGTTCACCCAGAATCTCAGCGATTGGTGCAATTGCAGCTCGAGTACTCCTGGCCCGGGCCAGCAGCCCAACGAAAGCTTTGCGGTTGTGATGCCTTATCGCGACTCAGCCACAGCGGTGCCGGACAATCGTGTCTTCAACTTGTACGCGTACACGTTTGTTCTGAACAGCAGCAAGACCGTACAGAGCCTTATCCTTCCCGCTCAGGCGTCCAAAGGTACGGTTGTCGTGTTGGCGGCGACTCTGACGACCCAAAGTCTGGGGACGCAAGTGAATCTGTCGAATGAGTTTAACATTGCAGGGCTTTTCAATAATGGCGTGACTTTTGAAGGAACTGGCGATATTGACGGTCCCCCGACAACCGACGGGTGCACTCTGAGCAACGGTTGCACAGACGCCTATTCCACACAGCAGCTGGGCCTGAGCGCGACCACACCTGCCACACTAACATTGAATGATGTGCTCTTTAATTTTGGGTCGGTCAACACAACCAACTGTGGTCCGGGATTGACAGCTTGCGCGGAAGACATGATTCATCTGTTGACTTCACCTGGTGTAACGATCTCTCTACCGTCAAATCAGCAAGCCGCTTACACAACGCTTGCGATGCTGGGGACCGCGGTCAATGGCAGCCAGACAGGCACCATTACGATCAATTACACAAGCGGCTCGCCCACCGTTGTCAACCAAACCTTCAGCGACTGGTGCAGCTTTGGCAATAACTCCAACGAGAGCATCGCCGTAGGCGGAATCAGTCGAATCAATAGCGATGGCACGCTCAACACGGCGGCCAGCTGTAATCTTTACTCATACACTTACAGTCTGGACTCCACCCGCGCGGTCGAAAGCGTCGTCCTGACTTATACCGGAGGGAGTTCTCCGGGGGAAGGCGCCTTCGTTACCGCTGTGACCCTGTCGGGTAGTGGCAGCTCCGGATCGGGCTTCACTCTTTCCGCCAACCCTACGACTGGATCTGTAACTGCCGGGAACTCTGCAACGTCCACTATTATCGTCACCCCGAGCGCTGCCTACTCCGGAACGGTTACGCTGTCATGCAGCGTTTCACCTGTTATTTCTGGATCCACGGCTCCCAGTTGCTCGTTCGGCACAACAAGTCCAGTAACGATTGTCAACGGTACTCCGGCAACCGCAACCCTCACTTTCACGACGGTTGCGCCGTCTCCGATGGTCGTACGACGTGCGTCAGCAACAAAATCGACGCATGTTGAAGAATCGCAAATGGGCGTCTCGTATTCGTTCCTCCTGATGCCCATCTCAGGACTAGCATTGATTGGTTTGGGATTCAGCACTCCCATGTCGACTCGGAAGAAGAAATGGTTGACATGGATGGTGCTTTGGCTGGCGACCGGCGCGCTCATCCTGCTGCCCTCCTGCGGAGGCGGAAATAATAGTACGGGAGGAGGTGGGGGGTGCACGGCTGCACCGGGAGCCCCATCAGGCTTGGTGGCTACCGGCACTACCTCAGGAGGAACGACGCTGAATTGGTCGGCCCCTACCACCGTACCCTCGGGCTGCAGCGTCACGGGCTATGTCGTATATCAGAACGGAGCCCAGATCGCAACTCCCACAAGCGCGACCTATAATGTTTCGGGTCTTGCTAGCGGGCAGCAATATACCTTCACCGTAGCCGCCACCGATTCAAGCGGAGCTTCCGCCCAGACTTCGGCTGTTACGGTGAGCACGGGAACACAGGCTACAACTTATACGATCACCGTCACTGCGACCGCCTCAGGAGGTGCTACTCAGATTGGGGCTCCCTCGACCGTGCAGGTGAGCGTAACGCAATAAGAAAAAGCGGTCGGCTCAAAGAGGAGGCGGTTAAGTTATCTCTACCAGCTCAAACAAGAGCGGGGCTGCGGTGCTCCTCATTGCAGCGCTTGGCTTTTCTGCCTGCGGGGGCGATGGACATTCTTCTGTCTTCGCATCGCCGAACTTCACCGTATCCGCCACACCCAGCTCCTTGACGGTTGTACAGGGGAGCAACAACACAAGCACGATCACCGTAGGTCCGACTAACGGATTCAGTGGCAGTGTGAACCTGTCCGCTTCCAATCTGCCTGCCGGAGTTGCAGCCTCGTTTAGCATGAATCCGGTGAACGTGTTGAGCGCGACGAACGCCGCGCCGACGTTGACTCTCACCGCGGGTAGCTCGGCGAAGCTCGGAGCGGCCCTTATCACTTTGATAGCCAGTTCGGGAACAATCACCCAGACAACTACGATCAACCTAGTGGTAGGTCCCTTGCCAAACTTCACACTATCAGCCGCTCCGGTTTCATTAAGCGTTGTTCAGGGAAGCGGTACTACGAGTACTATTACAGTGAATCCGAGCAACTCGTTCGATGGCATCGTGAATCTTTCTGTTTCGGGGCTGCCGAATGGAGTTACGGCCTCATTCAGTCCCGACCCGACCAGCTCCGCGGCTACCTTGACTCTCACTGCGGGCATTTCCGCACCGCTTGTTAATTCAACAGTCACAGTTACGGGGACATCTGGAGCGCTGACTCAAAGCACGTTTGTCAATCTCACGGTACTGGCATCTCCAAACTTCACTTTATCGGCCGCACCGAGTGCGCTGACGGTAGCGCAGGCGGGAGACAATTCGAGCACAGTGACGGTCATTCCTGAGAATGGCTTCAACAGTGCAGTAGCGTTCAGCGCATCCGGGCTGCCGAATGGAGTGACTGCGTCCTTTAACCCTAATCCGGCAACGTCCACAAGTACCTTGACTTTTACGGCTAGCAGTTCAGCTCGAACTGGCTCCGCCACGGTCACTTTGACTGGTACGTCTGGGGGTTTGACGCAGATGGCGACGCTGGACCTTACCGTGGCGACGCTGACGGTGAATATTTCCCCTGGTATGGCCGCGGTCGTCGCGAGTACGCAGAGGCAGCAATTTACGGCAATCGTCGAGGGCACTGCGGCGAATCTAGGTGCGACATGGAGCGTTGACGGCGCTCCCGGGGGTGACGCTACAACGGGAACGATTACTACCACTGGCCTCTACACGCCACCTGCAACTCCCGGCACGCACGTCGTCACTGCCGCCAGTGTCGCCGATCCCAGCGTCTCGGCGTCGGCGACTGTCGCCGTCACGGACCTCGCTGGGGTGTTCACTTATCACAACGACTTGGCGCGTGACGGCGTCAATTCTCAGGAATATGCCCTGTCGCCACAGACCGTGAATACCACGAATTTCGGCAAGCTTTTTACCTGCGCGGTCGATGGGGCGGTATATACGCAGCCGCTCTGGGTGCCGGGTCTAAGCATCGCGGGCGGAACTCACAATGTAATATTTGTTGCTACGCAACACGACAGCGTATTTGCTTTCGACGCAGACGCAAGTCCGTGTGTCACTTATTGGCAAGTCAATCTTCTGGATACGCAGCACGGCGGTACGTCTGGCGAGACATCGATATTCTGGAACGATGTCGGCTGTCAGTGTTACGTGGGAGATATCTGGCCGGAAGTCGGAGTTACCGGAACTCCAGTGATTGATCCCAGCACGAATACGATTTACATGGTGAGCTCGTCGCAGATCAATTCGCCGGGGACGTTCTATCAGCGGCTGCACGCGTTAGATCTCGCGACCGGCAATGAACGGTCGAGTGCTCCTGTCACCATTGCGGCGTCCGTTCCCGGTACAACCGTAGATTTCAGCGCGCAAATGCAAAATCAGCGACTCAGTCTGGTGCTCAATCAAGGCGTCGTCTATGTCGGATGGTCGTCGCACGAGGATGCCGGACCGTGGTATGGCTGGTTCATGGGATACACCGCCTATAATCCGTCGAGCAGTTCCAGCCTGCAGCAAGTCGTGGTCTTCAATAGCACACCAAACAGTGGCGAAGGCGGTATCTGGGCTGCGGGCGGCGCACCAGCAATAGATGACAACGGAAGCCTCTATGTCGCCACGGGGAATGGAGTCTTCGACGAAGCTGCTTCGCCGTCCGACAACGATTATGGGGACAGTGTGTTGAAGCTCACACCCCTCCAGGGCAATACACCGAATGGCACAGGGCTGAATGTTGCAGACTACTTCACTCCTGAGGATCAGTCGTGTCTTTACAGCACCGATAGTGATTTGGGTGCGGGCGGCCCGGTTCTACTCCCAGATCAGAACACTTCCGGCATTCCGCCGCACTTGCTCGTCCAGATTGGCAAGGAAGGCATCGTCTATCTCGTGAACCGCGACAATATGGGGCATTATCAGAGCCCTCCAGGCAATAATCCCTGCGCGGATACAAACTCTCAGATCGTACAAACGTTCCAGGGTTCGACGTCCGGCTTCTACGGTACTCCAGCGTTCTGGCAGAATAGCCTGTATTTTGCGGGAAGCGTGGATGGTGGTACGGGAGATTACCTCAAATTGTTTTCATTTGATCCTGCAACTGGTCAGTTTAATTCGAATTGGACATCCGGTTCGGCTCATTACTACAACTTTCCGGGCACCTCGCCGTCAATCTCTTCGCAGGGCACATCAAACGGGATTGTGTGGGCTCTCGACGAGAGCGCGTATGGCTATGCTAACCAGAACTCAAGCGCTGGATCTCAGGGTTGTTTTACCGACGGCCAAATGCCACCTGCCGTCTGCTTTGGGCCTGCGATTTTATTCGCCTATGACGCGACAAACTTGAACCTGGAGTTATGGGACAGTAGTTTGGCTGGCAATAACCGCGATCAGGCTGGCAATGCAGTGAAGTTTGTTCCACCTACGATCGCGAACGGTAAAGTCTACGTCAGCACCCGCAGCGAAATTGATGTTTACGGACTCCTCCCGTAACCGAGATTTTGCTTGCAGGTTGTTGTCTAGCGGGAGACGCAATCAAAAGGACTGCTATGAAAAATATCGGCTTCTCTTTCATGTTTATCTTTGTTGTTTTGGGACTTGCGTTCGGCCAAGTTAAGGGACTACGACGGGGGGCGGGCGTGGATCCGGCATTGTCGAACAACTCTGCCACAGCGGAATTAAAAGGAGGGGCCACTAGTTCTCCACAAAGTGTCGACAAGCCTGACCTTTCCCAGCAGCCAACTCTCTATGCCGTGGGGTATGCGCACTTAGACACGGAGTGGCGTTGGGAGTATCCGCAAGTTATTGACGAATATATTCGCAAGACTATGGAGGATAACTTCAAGCTTTTTGAAAAATACCCTCATTACGTTTTCAACTTCAGCGGAGCCAACCGTTACCGCTTCATGAAAGAGTATTTTCCGGAGGATTTCGCGCGCTTGAAGAAGTATGTCGCCGAGGGCCGGTGGTTTCCGGCTGGTTCGTCAATGGAAGAGGGCGATGTCAATGCACCCAGCGCGGAAGCCATCATCCGGCAGATTTTGTATGGCAATAACTGGTTCCGCAAAGAGTTGGGCGTGGCCAGCGCTGAATACATGCTGCCAGACTGCTTCGGATTTCCTGCATCATTGCCCACGATTCTGGCGCACTCCGGAGTGAAGGGCTTCTCGACGCAGAAGCTGGTGTGGGGTTCGTCTGCCGACGGCGGAGGACCAGAGTCACTCGAAAAGACTCCGGAAGGGACTCCGTTCAACGTGGGGGTGTGGGTTGGCCCTGATGGCGAATCGGTTCTCGCCGGCCTCAATCCCGGCAGTTACGGTGGAGGAATCGAGACCGATCTGAGCAAACCGTTGCCGGCGAGGCCACACAACAGCAGCCTTCAGGACCTGGAAGGCAGAGTTGGCGCGTTGCAGAAAAAGCTGCAACAGGCTCGCCAGAGCCATCAGCCCATGGACCCGAAGCAGATTCAGGAGTTCCTCTCCCTGCGCGGCGAAGAGAGTGCGCTCGCGCGGGCCCAGCGCGACAGCGACTTTGACCGCTACCAGAGTGATTGGGCTGCGCGGGTCGAGCAGAACGGCAAAGTCAGTGGCGTATACACCGATTATCACTATTACGGTACCGGTGATATTGGAGGTGCTCCCAATGAAGAATCGGTCAAGAATCTTGAAGCGATTGTAACCAAGGGAGAAGCCAGCCTGCCGCCTCCAGGCCAATTTTTCTTTCGCGGACAGCCGCATCCCGTGTGGCCAGAAGTCAGAGTGGGGGACGGCCCGGTTCACGTAATCTCTTCGAAAGCCGACCAGATGTTCCTCGATATCACGCCCGAAGAGGCTGCCGGGCTGCCCCGCTACACCGGCGAAATGGAATTGACCAACCATTCGGCCGGATCGCTCACTTCTCAGGGATACCAAAAGCGCTGGATCAGGAAGGAAGAAATATTAGCGGACGCGGCCGAAAAAGCTTCTGTAGCGGCACAGTGGCTCGGTGCACGCCCATATCCGATGCAGCGCTTGAATGATGCCTGGACTCTCGCAATGGGCGGCCACTTCCATGACATCGCCGCCGGGACAGCCACGCCAAGAGCGTATGAGTTTGCCTGGAATGATGATGTCATTGCGATGAATCAATTCGCCGGCGTGCTGACCAATGCCAGCGAGGGTGTTTCCGCGGCACTCGACACGCAGGCGAAAGGCGTGCCAGTGATTGTCTTTAATCCACTCAATATTACGCGGGAAGATCTCGTCGAAGCCAAAGTTGACTTTCCTGGCGGCATGCCCAAGGCAGTTCATGTCGTTGCTCCGGATCGCAAAGAGGTACCAGCACAGATCTCAGAGGGCAGAATCGTTTTCCTGGCCAAGGTTCCGTCTGTCGGCTTCGCAGTCTATGACGTGCAACGCGGCGCCGGTTCAGCGACACCGCTGGGCTTGCGGGTTTCAAAGGACGAACTCGAAAACGAATACTACCGTGTAAAGCTCAACGCTGGAGGTGACGTCGCAAGTATCTTCGACAAGAGAGTCCACCGTGAACTACTTGCCGCTCCCGCCCGCCTCGCAATCTCGTACGACAATCCTGTGCAATGGCCGGCATGGAACATGGATTGGGATCAGGAACAAGCCGCGCCGAAAGCTTACGTCTCAGGTCCGGCGAAGATCCGCATCGTCGAAAGCGGCCCGGTACGTGTTGCGCTCGGAGTTACTCGCGAGACTCTGGGATCTCGTTTCATTCAAACCATCAGTCTTTCCGCCGGAGATGCAGGAAAACACGTCGAGTTCGGCAACGTGATCGACTGGAATACGCGCGAATCGAATCTCAAAGCTACATTCCCACTTACTGCGTCGAACGATCTCGCCACTTATAACCTGGACATTGGTACCATCGAGCGGCCTACCGCCGAGCCCAAGAAGTTTGAGGTGCCATCGCACCAGTGGATTGACCTTACGGACGCGAGCGGCGAATTCGGCACGACCGTACTCACGGACTGCAAAAACGGATCTGACAAGCCGAACGATCATACGATCCGTTTGACGCTCATCCGCACTCCGGGTACAGCGGGTGGTTATGCCGATCAGGGGACGCAAGACATCGGCCATCATGAGTTCGTCTACGGGCTGGCCGGTCACGCTGAGGGCTGGCGCGAGGCGCAGACGGACTGGCAGGCGCAGCGTCTCAACGCTCCACTGATTGCGTTTACAACCTCGTCGCATCCGGGATCCCTGGGCAAAGACTTCTCGCTTGTGAAAGTCAGTAGTTCACGCATTCGAGTCTTGGCCCTGAAGAAAGCCGAACTGAGCGACGAAATCGTTATGCGTCTGGTAGAACTCGATGGGAAACCGCAGCGGGATGTTCGCGTCTCTTTTGCCGCGCCTATCACCGCCGCTCGCGAAGTCAACGGCCAGGAACAACCGGTCGGGGCCGCGAAAATCACTGGCGGCGTTCTCGTGGCGTCTTTCGGCGCTTATCAGCCGCGCACGTTCGCTCTTCGGCTCGGCCGTGCTACCGCAAAAGCGGCGAGCATTCGCTCCGTTCCAGTGGCGCTGGAGTACGACCTTGCAACGGCCACCAACGCCGGCCACGCGTCCGATGCTGGATTCGACGGCAAAGGCAATGCACTCCCGGCAGAAATGCTGCCTTCAGAAATTGCATTCAACGATGTTCATTTCCAACTCGCACCCGCAAAGACGGGAGTTTCCAACGCTTTGGTCGCGAAGGGACAAGCCATTGATCTGCCGGACGGCTCCTACAATCGCGTCTACATTCTGGCGGCATCAAGCGACGGCGATCAGAGAGCTGTCTTCGGCATTGGCAGCAAGAAAGCCGAGCTAGACATCGAGGATTGGGGCGGATTCATCGGCCAGTGGGACGACCGCATTTGGAGCTCAACCGATACATCGAATGACGATTATGGCGACATGATCGGGCTCAAGCCGGGCTTCATCAAGCGCGCCGACCTGGCATGGTATTCCGATCATCATCACAATGCGGCTGGCAAAAATGTCGCGTACGGCTATTCGTACATATTCGGCTATTCCATCGACTTGCCGCGTGGCGCGAAAACTCTTACTCTGCCGAACAATGACAAAGTCCGCGTTCTCGCGATCTCAGTCGCGGATGAAACTCCTGAGCTGACTCCGGCGCAGCCTCTTTATGATGTGCTGCCTGCGGCCAACGTGGGACCGAGCGACTTTAATTTGTCCATGCGTCCGGGCGATATCTCAGTACCGCAAGGCCGCAGCGCAACTGCGCGAGTCATTGTGATGCCCAAAGGAGCCTTCAGCCGAACGGCAACCCTGACTGTCTCCGGCCTGCCCGCGGGTGTTACGGCCTTGTTCAATCCGCCTGCGGCTGTGGGTGCAAGCATGATCACCCTGACGGCCGCAGCATCGGCCCCACCTGCCAGCGCAACGGTAACGATCACAGGCGTTTCCGGCAGTCTCACGCACGTCACAACTGCGACTGTGAGCGTCGCACCCGTGTTGACCGGAACCATCCCCGTCGATCTCTCCGCCGACTACAATGGCACCGGCATCTACCACGATAAGACCAGCTTCTCCGCTGAAGCCAGTCTCGACGAAGATGGGTCCTCATTTTCCAGCGAAGCGATCGGGTCTGAGCAGGTTGGCGACGGCGTCGTCTTCAAACTCGGCCCAGCCAATGGGCCAGACATTGTGAGCGGCCAGACCGTGACGCTTCCAGATGGCAAATTTGCGAGCCTCAAGCTCCTCGCCTTGGGCGTCAACGGCGATCAGGAAATGCAGACCTTCACGGTTACCTATGCTGACGGCACGTCTGTGTCGTTCACTCGCAGCCTCAGCGACTGGTCTTCGCCACACAATTTCCCCGGCGAATCGGTTGCGTTCGCGTCGCCGTATCGAATCAATGGCGACGGATCGAAGGATACTCGGAACTTCTATGGCTACGCTTACTCGTTTGACCTCGATAACAGCAAAGCCGTGCGCAGCATCAGTCTCCCCAGCAATCGAGAGGTGGTCGTGCTGGCCGCGACGCTTGTGCCGTGAGCGCGAAGCCGGGAGACGCGAGTTGGATCAGTCGCCGTTGACGTTGGCGGGAGTTCAGCTTGGAACTGCATCCCGAGAAAACGCGGCTGCTGGAATTCGGACCGTTCGTGGCCGAAAACCGGAAGAAGCGTGGAGAAGGGAAGCCGGAGACGTTTAACTTCCTCGCCTTCACCCACCAAGGATCCAGTGCCTCCGTTCAATCAGTTCCGCGTATTCGATTTCAGTGACGACAAGCTCGAAGTCGACGTCGCGTAACTAGTTGGGCAGCACGAGGTGGGCGACGCGGTCAAGACAAATGACGCGTCCGCGAGGTTCTTTTCCAAAGAAGGAACGGAAACATTTCACGCTGAGCCAAGACCTATGGTTCGTCTTAGCGGCGGTAGACAACTCCCAGAGATACCGATCCACCCGTGTCCTTGTTGGACTTCTGCTGCTCCGTCATTGTCGTATTGTAGGGATCGGTTACGGTTTCATGATAATAACCCAAAGAGAGTGAATAATGAATGAAAACATGCGCGGGCGCCTTCTTACGAAGGGCTAGCCAGGCGTCGAACCCAATTCCCGAAACTCCATTGCTGCAGATGCAGTAGTTCGAGAGCGCCGGTTGGCCTGGACCGGGCGTGAACTGGACCAATGACGGATAGTCGGTGTATTCGCGCAGAGAGCGGAAGTAAGACGCCACAATTCTGAGCGCGTTAAAGTCGTGGCCGGCATCGATCTCCGGCGCCCAGGAGTATTTCCGATAGGGGGTTACGGCGGTCTCTCCCCACGAAGCTCCGGGTCCGATGAAGTTACGTCCTCGGCGCCAGTAAACACTCGCCTCTGCATCTCGCGTGTGACCGTGTTCGTTCGGCACCTGGTCGTTGTCGTCCACTTTCCGCACGAAGCCGTAGCCAACGCCGGCACCCAGCATGAAATGCGGGTATTGCAACGCGACTCCGACAGAAGGATTTACTCCAAAACCATACCCATCAGAAGGAGGGGAAAAGCTGGTTTCAACGGAGGGGTGTATCCCCGAAGTCCACATCATATCGGCGTCCCGGGCCGCATGCATTAGGACTGACAGAGCGCCGTCGTCGCCTTGGCCCATAGCACTGAGGGCCGCTACCAGAATGAAAATTACCAACAGAGCGTGATGTGTTTTCATGTTTAGCACCTCGGCAATTTATGGGCTAAATCGGAATTACATTTCTCCAATCTCGGCACGGGAGCACAGCACACTCGCTGCGCCAATCGACTGCTGCATGACGGCGCTTCTACTACTTGGCCCGTCTTCGAGAGTAAAATCGGCTGCGCCAGTTAGTTAGAAAACCCAGCGCGACGGTCTCTTATACTCTTGAGTGGCTGTGAAACCCGGTGAGATCCATCACAAGGCGAGATCTATCATTCTGTGGAAGTTCCTAATTGGGACACAACATCGAACGCAGGTCTCTTGCGGTTACAGTTGGCCGATTTTGCGATGTATAACCTACTGCAAATCCGTTTGTTGAATGGTCAAACTGGTGACGAATGCGCTATTGAGGTCGTCTGCGCGAGCCAGATTATTTGGATATGTTAGTTATTCAGGAGTGCTTACAATTGGTCACGTATTCGATGGAAATGGGAAA
>Ga0335072_10001984_pt1 | contig 32317 bp, 29 predicted proteins | sample Lox_Sample_21_FD_206725 | JGI IMG/M metagenome (GOLD analysis project Ga0335072, IMG submission 206725) | Soil microbial communities from Loxahatchee National Wildlife Refuge, Florida, United States - Lox_Sample_2.1 | ecosystem: Environmental > Terrestrial > Soil > Wetlands | place: USA...
AATCACTTCAGAAGGGGAGATCATCATGACGAAAAGATGCTCTTGGCTTCTGTTAATCATTAGAGGTATATAGGCAGAGGGATATCACGCTTTACTGACAGTTTCTCCACTTCCCATGTCTAACCGTGATCAATTGATGAGTGCAAGTGGCCAGTTTGCATATGTAAGAACGTAAGAGAAGAAGTGAGCAACTTCATCTTTAGTCTGCATGCACGAGGCTCTAGAAGCTTGGAGGCTTTAGTAGTGGTTCGATCTCCAAAGGTGGGGAATATTTGGCGCCTTGTATGTAAGGCTTCTCTATTTTGTATGCTACAATGCAAGACTTCCAGCCGAGACTCCACGCTAAAGATCAAGCTTATCGTCTTGAACGACACAATGAGCTCGATTTATGCTTGAATGATACCGATTCAAAACCTTGTATTCTGAGATCATCGCGCAGCTTTTGCCTCAAGATATTTTTCATAGGTCCTCTTTTGCAAGGCGCGCTGCTCATTCACGACTGCCCACAATTCTTCATTTTCCTTTCGTAGTTGCTCGTCCGCGACTGATGAAGTCGTGGCGGGCCTGCTGAATTCCAGTATTGCACTCTCGAGCATATCTGGTGGTACACCTGGGTCCCTTAAAGCTTCTTCGAACTCGCTTGTACCCAAAGAGGTTGTGAATTGGCCTGTGAAAGTATAGTTTCCATCTCCGAACCGCGGCTTTACAACTGCGACTGCCTTGACGGAGAGTAAACTAGGAAATGGGGATAAAACCGCAAGGTTGGTAACGGGAGCGTTAAGGTCTGCAAGTTCTGTTGAGAACTTTCGAGGACCAGCTTCCCATTTAACGATCTTACCAGAAGCATGGCCTGAAAGCAGGATAGTGCCGTCATAGCTCAGACCAAGGCAATGGACAGCGCCTATCTCTGATGGAGCGCCACTAAGAGGATTTGGCGACACTTGTATAGGTGTGGCTTGCAGGTTGCTATCATAAAGAGAATTGACACTGGCTGTCGGCTGGAATAGTTCAATAGGCTGTATTAACCCATCCTCAAAACCAACGTAAAATGCCCTATCGCATGGGTCAACTATAAGACATTGTGGACTCAACGGCAACAGGAATGTCCGCAGAAGTTCGCCGGTGTGATAATTCCATACAACGCACGTATTGTCTTTGCCCGCAGACACACATATGTTTATATCATTAGAGCTATGACCAACCGCAACAGCAGCGATCGCCGCTCGGTGGTTTGACAAGGTTCGAAGTGGATGAGGAATCTCTGTTGCGGTCAGGGATACTAGCCCGGCAACTGACCAGACATGGATGTTAGAGTCTTCCGATCCAGTTATGATGTGCTGCGAAGTAGTAGTAATGCATGATACAGCTTGCAAGTGGGAAGCTGGTGTGGAAATTTGTCTGCCGGTGCAGACCTGAGATAGTTAGCATAGGGTTAAGCAGCAAGAATCGCCGAGAAGCAAACCTCCCAGAGTATAATTCTCCCTTCAGCAGTTCCCAGCACGAGTAACCCATCGTTTACCAGCGTCAGACAATGTATGCGCTCAGGGAATGGAATCAATGCCTCTTGGTTTCCTCGCTCTCTCGAATATACATGAACGACCGCCTTTTCTGCTTGAGCCGCAAAAATATGAGTCGAGCTAATTGCCATACAATTGGGTTGTGTTGAGCTCTTCTTAAATGTAGATTTGATGCTGTGTATGGGGTGTAGTGCATGGACATATATTCCCACGTCTTTTGCAGTCGTTGTATTTGCTGATCTTTGCTCCGCGCGGATAGAAGTGATGAAGACCTCGGAGAGCATGGTGGGCAATTATCTCAGAGAGGAAAACTTCACAAAACGATAGTGTTGAGTCGAGGCAAGGGAAAATGGACCTGCGATGACACAGTCGTATCACGATGACTTGGGTTTGATAGTCCCCTATATCAATGTTATAGTTAGTGTAATATATTGACAAGCTGAGAGGTCTGGAGGGAGTGCATACCTGGTAGATATGATGATTTGTCGCTCTCGAAATTTTGAAAACATCGAGCTGTTTGCTTGGTTACCAAACAAGTCCCCGCAGTTCTGCCGTGGGGGATTTCACCCCTGGAACTTGAACTTGATCCCTGCCTGGGATACTACAAACCTGCAAGCCGCCATATTGAGCCTCAGGGCTGTTGCATTGCAGCCTCTGCTATACCCGATATTCTCTTCTCCCAGCTCGATGCTAATTTTGCTGTTTCTACTTGTTGAGTAGCTCAAGTATAAATCGCTGCGGGCGCACGAAGGTGTTGCTTGCAGTAGTGTTGCCCCAGGTTATTATGCGCTACACCACTAGTTATGCGGCTGAAAGGGGGCCCAGAAAGTTGAGATCTGATGGCATCGATGCTGTACAACTCTTTCAGGGGGCATTGAGCTATATCTCGTCTTCTGGTTTGTCGACATATGGTGCCTGGACGGACATGGCTTAGTCAATGTAAGGGATGCACGCTTTATTAACTCTCGACTCTACCTGCATACCACTTTGCGAAACCATAGCACGATATTTTCTCGCCAAACAGGGATGCAACGGTCAGAATGTGAACAAGGCAGCCGTATTGCTCAAACCAATGTGGCTGAATGAGCGTTTTGGTAATAAAGACGATATGACTTTCGACTATCCCTCTCTAGTATCTTCTCCTCTGTGCAGTCTACAGTTAAAATATTCATATTATTCTATATTATTTTTAGTCAATCCATCTCCTGTGCCGATAAACCAAACATTGTTGGTGTCGTGATTGACACTCGCTCTCTCTAACCATAATCTGAGCTGTCATATCTCCTGCATCATGCACTTCGCTCCAGAACGGGCGGCACAGGTTGCAGAAACATCATCTTCTGCCGTTGCCCAAGTCTCTGCTCACCGCCAACATCTTCCAAGTTCCATCTCTGAAATGCTACATGTCCGCGATAGTCATATGGCAGTGATCTTTGAACAATGCTCGATGCCGTTCCTTCTTATGTCCGCTTCAAAGTCTTTCAAAAGACATCATTCGAGGAGCGATGCATCTACAATGGAGAGGCCAGGCTCATCGGCTTCGATGGGGTCTTCCCGTCAGTCTATGTCAAGCATAAAGCAATTGCTGTCATTGCGGCTTCATCCAACTCCACCACAGCCCAGGGTTGATCTTGCCTCCTGGATCGATAATACTGTCCCAAGTCTTCAATCTCCAATTGCGTTCAGCTTTGAGAATGAGTTGGAGGAAGAGCTTACTGAACTCAGTCCGATTCAATCAATGTCTCCGCAGGCTGTCCAACATTCTCATAACCTTCCTCCGGCCCAATACAAGGAAACACCTATATACTCTGACTATGGGTCATCGATGAGAGCACGAGCTTGCTTTAATGACGAAGATTCATGCTACCACTGTTCGCCAAAATGCTCGATTTCTGATGAGATGCGCATTGTAAGTGACTACAAGGATGCCGGAACTCCAAATTCCTACGGTCAATATTCCTTTGTCGATTATAGAGACAACTTCGATAGAAGTAAATTTGGGTCCATTGAGACGTCCTCAACTTCAATTGCCTCATCTCGAATGTCAGAATTGTCTGCGAGATACCATGGAAAGTATCGCCATCTATATGAGGCTTTTTGAGTACATAAAGCTGCGCCTAATTCTGGAATTAATCAAATAGAGCAAGAACAAATCCCTTACGAAAGCTGGTTGAATAGTGAAGGTAATCGGTCCAGCTCTTCATTCAGCGAAGAGGAGGTTCTAGATGTATGTGTCTCCAAGTACAACGCCGCATCCCAGCAGCCCATGCTCAAACATCTGCTGACAATAAAGTAGGCATTAGCAACAAAAGTTGGCTCCTGATAAAGCCCACGTTATTGAATTAAGCAAAATACTACAAAACACAATCCCTAATCTTGCTGGTCCACCATAATGCCACTTGCAAAGTCGGCCTGCCACGCCATACAGGCTTTCGCGAGGACGAAAGATGCTCATCAATCAGCCTTTGCTCACTCTGAAGCAGAAGGCTTTTGAAGACAGCATATCAAGACAGAGACAGCTCCAGGTGGCATCACCATCATTGTCTGTCATGTCTGATATACACTGGGAGTACGCCATGCACAGTCCACCATCCCCTCCTATTGCAACTACATCATTTGGCAACTATGAACAAAACTTTTCAGCACATTGGCATGGCGATGCCGAGTCCGGTAGTGCCAATATTAGGAGAAATATAATCTACTCGATCTATGATGTTGTACGGGGCTCTCCTTGCATTGTCAAAATACGGCGCCAAAATTATTTTGGCCATTACTCAGTAGCCACCCAGTGTCTTTCCATTCCTTCATCCAATGCATCAACCCATTCGTCACCTTTGGATCGGCTACAACGTTCCTCCCACCGACGGCGGACAATTGCTAAATTCTTTGCACCATTCATCCGTGCTTCTCTGGCGAAGAATTCTTTACGTCAACATAAAGTAACCTCATCATATGTCACTCGCTCATCATCTGGGAAGGCCATGGATTCAAGACTCCCCTCACTATCAGACCCCCCTCCTCCCGATCTATCAGCCTTTCGACATATCTTTTCTTCCAAGCAGGACTGGTGGCTAACAGTCCTTTACGCTCACCTGGTAGCATACAACTATATGTGCTCAATTCAGGTCATACCTCAATATCTCAAGTCTGAAGTTCCGCCTAAGGCATCTCGCACGCTAGGTATTCCCCGGGGATCTTCGAATAGACCTACAACTTCTGCGAACTCCGATACTATGTTGGCTAATTTAGAGGCTGGCCTGGTGTCATGTATCACTTGGATTACAAACTGCATGATGGGTAAAAGTAATGCATCGGCAGATATAGAGAAGGACCCGTATACGGACATCAGTGATCAATTACTTGTACCGGCTTTGGCAGAGATTGCTAAGAATTGTGAAAAAGGCTGCAGTGAGGAGGGCTAAGTTGTGGCGGTTTAACTAAATAGTCCCTTCCATCAAATCCTTTTCCCTTCAATATACTGGTCGAGATTTTCATACGCTTTTTGTTCCAAGACAGAACACTAGGAGCAAGAACTTTGATCCAATTTATATATATAATGATTTACTCTTACACTGTTTTAGCTATAAGCCACTTAAATACTTCTATCTATAAAATCCAAGGAAGCCCTACTCGAATCAGGATAAAAACCTTACCTGCCATTCATTCAATCTATATTCACTCACAGCCTGTAGTACTAACGAAAGTAGCCTCACCGCAACCTATTAGCCGTAGAGATGGCGTTTGACCAGTGAGAACTGGCCTAGTCTCCCAGAACGGACCATATATTCTTTAAGCTTCCTTGGGCCCATCTAGTTTTGTACTAATAATATAAAAGAAATATATAAAATGTATTCGCTGACTGTGGTAGTCGTAGAGGCGAGATTTCGGTTAGCGACCATCGCGGCCTAGCGCCTCGCTATAAATCTATCGCCCATTTCTCTGACAGCTTTCTTCAGCTCCCGCTCTGCTCCCTCGGCCTTACCTCAGTCTGCATCTACAACGGCACTGCTCTTGGTCATCCCAGTGGCAATTTACCTCCCTCCGCTAGTAGGCGCTTTCTATGCTCTGTCTCGAAATCTTCTCGCCTAAGGCAAAACCCATTCTTAACAAGCAAGTCTAGCAACTTTTTCAACTTGCCAATATATTGTGGTTGGGGTTTTGTGGCACAGTCCGGCCCGCTGCTAGTCAGGTGATTTCTGGACTGGCCAGTCAGCTGACCTAGCCGAGCTGTAAATTTAGAGGGTTCTTACATCCCTCCACCTTCACGGACGGGAACTGGAGTTTATAGGACAGCTTTACGGACGCTGATCAGTTTTGCGGGCGCTGAATACAGTCTTTCCCTACGTTCATTACAGTGCTAGCCATTCGATTGCGTGCGACGTCGGCCCGGTTTTGGGTCCTATTCCTCCTGCTAGACACCCCTTAGAGCCTGTACGCTGACCTACCCATTGCCCTGACGATCGTGCACTTCGACGGCACATTCATCCTATCCCTCCAAATATTAACCTGAATTTTGCTTTCTCTAGCAACTATATATACCTCTCCTATATCTGAGAAGTATATATATAGACGTATTCATGTCGACTGTGCCGGCCGGCGACAGCTTAGATCCGGCTGGGGCCCAAATCTCCAGACCTGGGGGTGTACTACAGATCACTATCGATGGCGGTGCTACGGCTTCTGGTATGATGAATTTCTCTGTAAATATTTTGGCCCGTCTTTCTAAAGCAGGAATTGACACACTCACATTCGGGGTGACTGTCCTGGTTGGCAACTACATTACTTGGAGCCCAGAGGGCTCTAAGAGATTTTACGACGCTATTAGCAAAGCACCAGTCCACAAGGGATTCAGTAATATTCTATGGTTTGGCTTTGGCCATAAAAGCCCGATACAGATTCTGGCAGAAACGGATGCTGGTTCCCGGTTCACAGCAATATCTTCATGTTTGACGGAAGTGTATTCCATAAATATGGCAGCTCAAATCATGATGGCCTTTAGTAAAAGAGTTTTGGAGAAGATGTCTGAACCGAAGGCTCCTCTCCCGTCCCTACTGCAAATGCATCTGTTAGTCGAAAAATGTGCAGGTATTTTCTCTGCCGGAAGTTTTCCACTTTGGGCTGAGCAATACATGTCGTTCGACGGTGAAGCGGTCATCGGTCAACATGCTTGGCCCAAAGCCGTGGGCAAAACGCGTTATTCCCGTGGTGTCTCTAACCCGATAGATATTGCAGATGCTCTGTATGGGCTGGTCGAGCTCTCAGGGGGCGATTTAAGGCATTTGACACTTGTTGGTGTGGCAGACGCGGGCCTGATTGCTGCCATTGGTGCCTGGCTTCTTGATCTCAAGCTCGCTATATATGTTGAAGACGACAAGGGTGAGATCGGATTGCGTTTCCGCAACGTAGATGAGGACTTAGAGCCGCAGTTGACTGTTATCTATTCTCGTCATGATTCGGGAACCGCCTTGTCTCAACGCGAGAAGACGGTGCGTCTGCAAGATGCAACCATACTGTTCAAGTCCCACGCACAAAGCAAGCCAAATCAGAACCGTGTTTTGGGTGGACGCGTCCATTGGAAGGAAGCACTACAGGGCACGTTCAAGGAAGACTTCAAATCACTCCTGGGAATGCCTGTCCTCCTTGGTACCGCTATCGGAAGCGCAGCTCGGATCTTCTCAGCGTTAGTAGAAGCTGACGAGAATGTGCCCCAGGAGTGGCTTCGCTACTGCAGCATCTATTTTCCGGACAGTTTTGGACAGAATTTTGTCGAGTTCGCCCAATATCGATTCCCAGAGTTGAGCTCAAAGCATTTGAAAGCCGAGATGGTTAAAGCAGCCCAAGCCAACTCATACAGCGATGCGCGAGCTGCATTTGAGCTCTCTATGAATGGGCTGGCTAGCAGCTGCGGCTGCAAGGTATGCTGCCCTACCAATTTCCAGCAAGCTGAAAGTACCCTCTCGGAGAATAAAACTAGTGCTAAGCGTTATTTACCCCGATACTGTTTTGTAGCACTGACTGGGACACTGATCAGAGTGACTAGAGCGTTGTCAGGGATTGACCCTATTGAAGGGCTTCATCCTACACGCGCTGGGCTCGAGTACATATACGAGACACAACAAACACGAATTCAGCGTCTAAGTAGACAAGATGGAAAGAACATCTTCCCAATAGTATGCTCAATCGTAGAGCATGCAGCTCCAGATTTGAAGTGGACGGAAGTTTCGCTTCTCCGCTTCGCACAACATATCTTTGGCGGCCAAACTTTTCACGACGAAAATGACGACCCTGGCTCTTCAGCGACTGCCATTGAGGGCCTATGCTGCTATCTGGAAATCTTACGGGAGCCCATACAGGATGATCCTATTGCTTTGGCCCGCGTTAACGTCATACCAGGGTACATTCAATACGAAGGCAGGCTTTTTCATAGGGTGGGCGAGAAGAGCACAAACCTGTTTGCTGCTGTGTGTTCCTCAAAAAACCGGCCTAAATATTGCGTCCCTGAGAAAGTAGTGCAGAGTATTGAACGTTGCTTTGGAGGTACCCTCGAGCTCTTACTCACTGAAGAGTTTCCAAAGGATAGAAGGCCCTCCTTGGAAGTAGACTATGGAGTTGTGGATAAGACCGGTATGCGATGGCTCTTTGGCCCTTCAACAGCTGTTCGAAGCATTTGTCGAAGCTCAGGTCTGGTAACATGCTGGAATGACGGCTGCCAACTATCACAAGCAATAGCACAAGACCTGGAGGCAGGAATGGACCAGGAAACCACCACCGTTCCGGTGTGCAAGCTTGTCATAAGCAACAGCACGGTGACCATCTTCGATGGCGGCCATGTAGCTGTGTTTCTGGCAGCCTTCGGTTGCTGGGAACCTCTTTTCCAAAGAGGCGAGTGCATCGCTTGCTGCGTGCGAACGGGCTGTAGGAATGGATGGGATAACTTCGCGGTCGTTCGCACTGACTTGTTTCGCAGAACCGTAAGTTCCAAGCCGCTATTGAATTATAAGAGTCGTGCTAAAAAAAAAATTGATCATAGCGAACGGGCCATCCACTGCAGTTAGACAATTAATTTGGCTCCATTTCTGGCTGGGATACGATTGTGGCGAGGAGAAGGTGATACTCAGCAAAGGGCTCGAAGTTGCCTAAGATGCAATTATAGAAGGCGCTATAAATGCAATTAGACAGGTGGCATACGGAAGATGTCGTCAAAAGTCATGGTCTAGTGCAATTAATCCACAATAACTATTAACAAAATAAATTAGTTACATTACCTTTATGTCTAATTACTTCTTTATTCGATTGGGTCGTAAATCTATCCATTTGTTGTAGGCATTGTAAACCAATTCATTGTCTTGAATGTCAATGACATTTCGCTTCAACTTTGATTAAATGCGGATTGAAGTCGCTCTTGCTTAGTTTTTGGCGAGAGATATTCGTTAAGTTCTAGAATGATAATGGCATCCAAGTTTTGCAAGGCAACAGCAGAGAGTTTGTGGTGAACAATCAAGGTTGAACTCTCTGATAATGTCCTGCAACGTTTGGGCCTAGTGTTCATCGTAGCCATGAAACCAATTATCAAAGATGTTTAAATACCTCTACAGCCTAGAATGTATGCCATCCCGTCGTCACTACCAACGCACAGAACCGGGCCATATTAAAAAAGAAATAGAATTTAACCCTTGAGCCATAATACAATGACTCATTTTTAAGTCAACAAAACATCCTGACTAAGTTTAATCGAAAGAAAACCTGAAGCACAAGTTATAGCAATAGTTTCCTTCATAATTATAATCGAGCATGTTGGTCTCGGGGGGAGCTAAGGGATATTGTTACCATTCCAAGAACGGTTAGCATATATCCCTTTGTGCGTGGATTTGGAAATTTAGCCATCCCTATCATGTGGTATTTTAGCGACTTAGGCACGCTGGAATTTTATGTTCAATAGTAGGCCGCTTCAGCACACCTACTTTACCTATTCTCTCGGTCGTGTTTGGTACTACTGGGCATACGCTGCTTAATAACAAATATGGCACAAATTCAAGAAGAGGGGCCGGCTGCCGCATGTAGAGCAAACGCCAAATCGATGCAGTACTTTCTATTCTATTGCCCCAGGTGGAGAAACGAGTGTAGCAACCTACTGGAGACAATGTCGGAATCAGACAGATGGGGATGACCTTTCATCATCTTCTTCAATAATCACCTTTGGAGTAGCCCAACATCTCAAGTAGCTAGACCACTCTGTGACGGCCGTTCTCTCCTGCCACTTGCAGCGCCGTCTATTGATTACTAACCTCTATCTAGGCATCTAACTTCTTTTTGAATGGAAGTTAGTAGAGCAAGCACCCAATGGAGGTCAAGAGGAACTGATGCACTTGTTACTCCTCGTTGACCATAGCAGCAAAATCTGGCTCCCAAGTCGACTAACGACGTATGTTTGTTGGCAGTGCAAACGACGTAATGTCGATGAAGGCTCAACGAATAGTAGAGGAGTTGAGGAAGATTGGAAGAAGAGGATGTTGGAATCACGGAAATAGAGTGGTGATTTAGTGTGCAGCATGATAATTTAATTCTTAAAAATCCTTAACTCAATGGAGTGGGAGTCCCTATATATGCATTAAACAACCTATAATACGTTCGGTAGAGCCGGACGTGGTCGGTATTACCGCTATCATTATAGTGTTTCATACAGCTCGTCACAAAGCCAAGGCATCTAAAGGCAAAAACCCAGCTCATAGGATATTGCACCTGCATCATTTCGAGAAAGCAATGCTAGAGGTGTCTACAAGTGTTGATTCGAGATTGACAAGTAAGATAAAGGAGTTCAATCAAAAATTTGGCGGCAGTCAGAAATTGGAGAAGCAACTCGACGTTGCACGAGTAGTTGACGAGAAGCCGTCAAAGTTGAGGGCTTACTAAAATGCTATGCATATTGCGTGGCCACCACTGTACATACCTGCGTATGCGGCGACAACAGGAGTTGGAATGCTATTTACTTTTGTGAGATTGCCGTTATTCTGAATAGCAAGTGTGTCCAAATTGCCGTTCTCAGTTGTCACGCCGGGCTCGGCGCAGTAAAGGACGCAGTGTCTTCGATCCGTGATGGATTCGAAGTGCATTCTCTCGAAGTCGCGGCAACTTCTAGCAAGTATGCTGAGCCCTTCTTGGAGAGGTTAAGGGTAGCGACCGTCCCCGCATAGGATGCTACGAAAAGCTGCACCACCATTGAAGAATTTACAACAAAGAAAAGTGCCAATTTGGAAAAGCATGTGGATGAAAGATTGGCAGAATAATAAGGAGAGTGGTGGAATTTGAGAGAAATTGAACGTAGCATATGACAATTTCCCTTACCCTTCCTTTTGTGCCTCGGATTTAATACCGTTTGTAAAGTGTTAGTGACATTCTGTGGAAAGCCTGGTGAGACAAGAATTAATGTTGTGGAGCGACGGCAGCGACGACAGGGATTTTGGCGAGCGGGACCACTCAAAGCCTGCGTCTACAAGTTTTATGTGGCCCTAGCTACTCCTCGTGCTGTGCCCCCAGATTTGTCAGGAATGCGGGGGATACCTCATGGTTTCGGAGCAAAGCGGGAGATGTGATTCGTCCTCCTACGATGGATCCTTGGCAGTCGGCCGTTGCGATGGCGATTTCGCCGGAGAGCGCTGAGTGAAGCGACAGTCGCCGACCAAACACATGCAGTAAATGGTGAGGATACTGTCATTCTGCTTCGGCCTCGGCCTCGGCCTCGAAGGTCAATGGTCGTCATCATGCTTGCAAGGGTGTATTTCAACGAATACGCGTATGGCTCGTTTCTTGCCGACGTCGCCAATTGCAGCGAAATCGAGTACCGTTGAGCGGATCCCTCAATACTTTACCTTGCTCGTCCTCTACTACCCCGGATTATGGTCTTACAAGTATGACCGGCTTCCCTCTGAATCTTAATTCTAATTCAACATCAATCATCAACCTGGATCCGAGTAATTGGCAAGTTCTGGATTCCCAAGGTGTCAGTGCCGAAAAAAAAAAGCAGAGCGAGAGATCATGCATGAAGGGGATAACGTAGGAAATGAGCCCAAGCCGCTGCTGAATGGCCTTGCTTTGCATGAGGAAGTCCCCAGGACCCCAGAAGAGGAAGCAGCTGAAAGACGCTTTGTTCTCAAAATTGACTTCTTGATTCTCCCTTTACTTATTATCATGTTCTTTTTGGCATCGCTTGTACGTCAGTCCTCCTTAGAAGCGCAGAATCTCCCTATGAGATCACTGACATGATGGCAATAGGACCGCGGTGATGTAGCAAATGCATATACAGCCGGCTTGCAAAAAGAGTTGAAGATAGACGTCAGTCAACTCAGCAATGATGTCTCACTGTTTTATGTGGGTATATCATCTTCGAATTACCAGCAACGCTCTTCTTGAAAAGGGTTACCGCGAAATTCCAACTAGGCATCGCTCTCATGGCTTGGGGTACATTTACAACGCTGTAAGCTTACTACCCGAATCCTAATAAACATCGCTCATCATATGATAGCATATCCGTATGCAGCACCTGGCAACAAATAGGAGGATTAAGAATTCTCGTAGGATGTGGGGAGGCCTTCATTCAAGCTGCACCCCTATATCTAACCTTCTTCTACAAGCGTGACCAACTTGCAACTCGGGGTGGTATTTAATTTTCGATGATCACTGTCGCGGGTAGTGCGAACGGTCTACTAGCTTACGCTTTTCTCCAAAACCTGAATGGCGTCCACGGATGGCTGGCTTGGCGTTGGATCTTTTTTGTTGAAGGTAAAGCCGTAATTTACCTATAGCATACAAAGCATAAGCTAACGGGTAATCCAGGGCTGATGTCGGTCGGATTCGGATTTGTTATTCTCCTTCTCTTGCCAGCATCTCCTGAGAAACTTCGGTGGTTCTTCACTGCTGAGGAGAAAGAATTGTCCTGAGAAGATACAGAGAAGCATTCAATATTGAAAGAACGAAAGTGTCACCTAGAGAAGTATTGAACACCTTCAAAGATCTCAAAGCTTGGTTTTACAGTAAGTCACTTCAGCCACCTAATCAAGGTACTTACACTGATGAAGCATTAGCTGCCATTTATATGGCCACAAACGTCAGTCTTGCCGCATTCAGCAACTTCTTGCCCGTCATGATTAAGAACTTCGGCTATTCAGCTCTTGATACGAACCTAATGACCATACCTGTTTGGGTCTGTTCAGGAATCTTCATCATCATTACCGGCGTCGTCTCCGACCGTCTCCAGAAACGAGGGATCATCTTACTCATCAGCTTCGCAATCGCGGGCATCGGGTGGATCATACTGCCCGCTATCAAGTCACAATGGGTCGAGTTCGTCGGAGCCGTTTTCATCGGGAGTGGTACTCTGCCACAAGTCGTCATATGCCAGGCATAGTTGAACAGCAACATGATCGGCTACACTAAGAGGTAATTCAAAATTACGCTTTGCTGAAGCAAATATACCAAAGCACATTTCTGACCTCCCGCAGAGCCACCACCCTAGCCATGATTCTCATGCTCGGCCAATGCATGTCAATCGCCAGCGCCGAAGTGTACTCCGATGCGCTGCTCTACAACCGCGGCAACGGCTTTTCTCTCGGATCCATGACTGTGGGGTTTATTATTACCGCGATCTTCATGATCTACCTAGGGCATTTGAATAGGAAAAAACTCGAAAGACAGGACTCACAGGAGGCAGTGCTTACGAGGGGCAAATCTATTGAAGAAATCCAGGATGGACATCCAGATTTCTTTCATTATTTGTGATAGGCTTTTCTATGTGGAATATAAGGCCAAGCAGGGATTGTTGGCGTAGCTAGCTATAACAGTTATGGCATGTTCAGATATTATACAGTAGAATCTGATTATAGAAAATGTATTCTCCGTACAAAGAGGCCCCTGTGACTGCTATTTCCTAACACAGATCTTATTCCTTCCCAATCATAGCGCTTTAGCCAAGTAGGTAGAATAAGAGACTCAATCGCTTCGACCTGGATTTACAAATTTCCTCTTGAGAGAGCAGCATGCCGAGTAGCTTTTGTAATTTTTGGATTATTGTTGCAGTAGCACAGTATGCACAGTCAAGTAGTAAACAAGACTAGGTAAATCGTCCTACATACTAGTCTCAACTAATAGGTGGTTCCCTCAGCAGCCAAGTATGGTCTGTCGGTCCCGGACTCGTCGCCGTCAGCCTGCGCCTTCCTGTTTGCCTCGTCCATCACTGCATCCTCATCCTCATCTTCGCCTTCAACTTCAACTTCAACTTCATACTGCAATAATTCCTTTGGAATGTCCTCATACTTGGCATCGCGCTCGAAAAGGTCATAGAAAGATTTCGTGACTTCGTTTGGAACGCCATACTCAATCCGGAAGCGGTGACTGTCGATGCATACCATGTTCGGCTTGACGCTGTGGATTGGGCGCGGGTAGGTTGATGGGTCGTTGACGTCGAATGGTGCCACGTACTTTGACCGGTTCCCTTGCGCTTGATCTACTGCCATTTTCTTCTGAATAGCGTTTTGAAGGGCCTGAGTGCGATCGTGCGAGTGAACTAAGGGTAAAGGTCAGAAAGAGTTGGTGGAGAGTGTCTGACAGATTTCTGCAATGGCAGTCGTAATAAGGGGTTGGGAAGGAGCCGATGACCAAGTGTGTTCCTTTAAGATTCAAGTGCAGATACGAAGGGCAGATGATAGGCTGTTTCTGCTTGTGCTTGTAGGACTTTTTTTTATATATGCAGATGAGCTGCAATAATGACTCACATGTAGAAAAATTGAAGGTGGCCACCAGGACGGGCTACCGGACACTCTAGCTAATTTGGGCAGTAGCTTAGTGAAAGCGGTTTCTGAGGCAACAAATTAGGTTTAGCCTAACCAATTTTCCTACATTTTAGCGCTTTGGCATTCCTTGGCGCCTACAAATCAACGAATTCATTAAAAATTAAAGTTTTTCAGCCTTAATTATCATGGAAGAGCCTACAGCACGGTAATCTAATAGATTGTGACCAGCTTACAGTTTAAGGCAGTTCTTCGAGCGGTATTGCTCTTCTTCTCTCTTTAGCTTTAGATTCTTGTACGTTAAGCTACTGACAATGGATTCATAGATATTGATAATATTCTTGAAGGCGCTAAGCCCTAAAGCAAGGGTAAAGAGCCTGTTTGCAATAAGGAGGTTTAAGATAAAGAGGTTTGTGATGAGGTTTGTGATAAGGAGGTTTGTGATAAAGAGGTTCATGACAAGGAGGTTTATAACAAGGAGGTTCGTGATGCAGAAGAGTAAGATGATGACGATAAGGAAGAGGAGGAAGGAACAGATTTTCAGGGCAATCTTCAATTACCTATTTAGCTCTCCGACGACGAGGCACCTGTCCATCGTAAAGACAATGAGGTTCTCTAATCAGTATTAGAGAATACGGCTAAGGCTCAAGACAGAATGGCTAAGAATGTTAAAATCACAGATATATGAGTGATTGTATGTGCAGCATAGAATAGATTGAATTGCTTGAGTTACTTATTTGACTGACAGGACGTAAGTCCACTGTATATTCAAGAGCAGACACTATAAAAAGAAACCCTTAGAATCTGTAGGAGTTTGTAGGATCTATAGGATTAAGAGACTAAGGATCATTAGGATTGTTAGGATCCTCAGCCCACAGAGCTGTTATTTCAACAAAGAAATATACTAAGAATCACACGATTGATACCTTCGTTACTGACGAGATTGTCACTATGAAGTTACCTTGTGGAACTCGAACCTCTACAGACAACAGGAGGATATTTGCTTGAGTTCTTGCAATGCTAAAGTCAAATTGGTACGAATTGCAGACTAAGTACAGCGTTATTGAACGTCTTATGGCTACAAAAGGGCTAGAGGTGGTTCCCTTATTAATAGTTATTGAAGTAGGGGGTCTAAGCAAAAAGATTGCGTTGTTAAAGGCTACATTAGAAGCTTCAACAAGCGATATGGTAGTAATTTCATGCAAATGAAAAGGGAAGTGCAATATAAAGCGTTGCTGGTGCTTTAAAGAGCAAAAGAGGTGCTCTGTTCACTGTCATAGTGGTGTTGACGATCATGATTGTTGGGCTTTGGTAAGTTTGGCGCTGCGTACATACAGAGAAGCCATTGGTGTCACAAAAACGGGCTTGAGCATATACAGCACGAGGTACATTTGGCGATGAGGTTGAATCATGGTGCAAATTCGTAGGCTAGGAGCTATATCTTTTTGGAAGTCTCTAACTCCTAACTGGACCCCGTCCACCAGCCACTAGGCAAGTATATTGGCGGATAGGCCAGTTTAATCGTCGATGGACTGGTCTATTAGCTAGTGGAATGGGCTAGCCCAGGCGCTGACCAGCTAGTCCACTAGTTAGGACAATCCACCAGCCACTAAACCAGTCTATTAGCGGATAGCCCAGTCCATTTGCCAATGGACTAACTTGACGGCCAGACCAGAACAGATTGAAACCTATGTAAACAGTCCTTTTCTCAAGCTTTGAACTTTTTCTTCTCCAGTATCAACAGTTTTGCAAATCTCAATATTTTCAGGCTTACACATCAAAACACCCCAATAGCCTTGCTCTTTCAAAGAGATAGTCTTCGCTTTTATTAGCTATAATGCATTTCTTCTCTGCCATCACCGTTGTACTCGCAGCTACCGCATCATGCGTCTCAGCAGTCACAATCCGCAATTACCGAACTGGGACATGCAAGGGAAACTATTTGCAATGTTCCAATGTTGGCGCACTTACATGTTGCGACCTTCAAGCACAGAAGGTCTACTCATCAAGCCTCTTCCTTGGTCTTCCAACCACGGCTGTTGGGTCTATCTGCCGTAGAAATGGCCAAAATAGTTGCGGTAAAGTCATGAAAACTGGTCGTGGGTTGAGTCTCTGTCTCGGACAAGGGAGTGCGACTGGGTCCTTCTGGTTTGACTGCCGCTCGTGCAAACGGTCAGCAAAGTTACAGGACAGGGGCCTTGATCTCGTGGCTGCCCAAGCCCAAAACTCCGTTGAGGCCGCTCTACCGAGCATTGTCGCCTTTGAAGACCACCAGTTCAAGATCAATGGCGACGTCCCGCAGAACATGACGGACGCTCTCCTTCACCTCTACCACTCTGATGCAAGCTATGCCGACATTCCACATGAGTATCTGCAGTATGAGGTTAAGGATGTTGCGGGGGATCTCGGGGAGGAGGAGGAGGAGGCTGCCTAGAAGAGACGCAAGAATGGCGACATGCTCTAGTAGTATTGGAATGTCTGATCATCACCGAGCTTCTGAGAGTGGGTCGTCGTTCTAGCCTCCAGTACGACGTACTAGAAGAGTAAAGCTGCCGTCAACGAAAAGTGGACATAGTGTGCTGTAGGGAGATGGGGGAGGAATAGAAGGATTGGCCGTTGTAGACTGAATAAGGAAAACAATATCTCACTCTCCTATTTTACTCCATGGTCTTTCTTTTAGAAATGTACTTTGTGGTCCTTTTAAAGAATAAAGTTGTATACAAAATGTGCCTAAACCTCGTGGAATTTGCAGCACTCCCTCCCTTTTTAGAGCCTAAGTAGAATACGTGAAAATGCGCCTAGACACCTACTATATTGTGTCTTGTAATAGAATTGTAACCTGCAGTAACCTAGATGTGACTAATATAATCTATTCACCTAACTTATACTGTGAGACACTAGCTAGAGCCTTGATACGTCTGCCCAAAGTCGAATCCTTCTCTGAAGGTAGGTCTTTAGCAAGTATATCCTCTAGCTGCTTAACATTAGCTAGACATCCTTCAACCACTAGTTTGAGAGCTGTAGCAGTCTTTTTGCTTACAAGACCAGAATGGCCTGATTTTGCGTTCGTCTAAGGGCCTCTTTTCTAGGCCGAGCTAAATAAGCTGTGATTAGCGACACTAGGATAAACAAACTAATAGATACAACATAAATTACTAACAGTTTCATTTGGCTTAATAGCGCGCCTATAGAGCTATAGCGTCGTCTATCTCGCTAGCAAACTGAAAAAGATTTAGGGCTGAAAGGAATTAGAACTGAATGAATCTAGAACTGGAAAGGATTTAGTACTAAAAGTAGTAATTCAATTGGATATGGATACGTTGAAACTGGAGCTAACGCCTAGAATTTGCAAGATAGGCTCTAGGTCTGCTAGATACGAGTCAAATCCAACTGATAGATAATCCTAAGTAAAAAGAACGAATTCTGTATAAAATATATGTAATCTCTACATATTACGCCACCATGTGACTTGCCGTTTAACATAATGATATGATTTCTGTTCGATTAGTCTAAGAGCAGTGCTACAATATTGTCTCCCCGACTGACACCTAGGACGATTGCATGAATCTGCCTCGCCTGCATAGGTTATAGTGGGAATGCTAACTTCAGACAGCTAGGTGAAGGTCGTACTTGCCTAATTTAGTTCTGTATTCGTTGTCGGCGCTGTGTTCCGTATGAATCTGCCTTTGCTTGGACAGCCTGTGAAGGCCATGCTACTCTCCCTCGTGTTCAAGCCTATGTCTGCATGAATCTGCCTTACTCAGACTGCCTATAGAGTTCAAGCTAGCATCTCCTCCCCATTGTCAGTGCTGTGTCTGTATGAATCTGCCTTACTCAGACGGCCTGTGGAGTCCCAGCTAGTTTCTCCCCCTTGTCGTCAGCATGGTCTGGCATGAATCCACGTTCAGACAGTATGTGAAGGTCAGACCTGCCTAGTCTGGTCCTCTCTTCATCATTAGCGTCTGTTCGCATGGATCTGCCTTACCCAGAGAGCCTATGGAGGCCAGGCCAGGATCTCTTATTCATTGTTAGCGCTGTGTCTGTATGACTTCTCTTTGCTCGAACTGCCTATACAGGCTATGCGAGGTTCTCATAGTCATTGCCAGCGCTGCGCCTGTGTAAATCTGCCTTCCTTGTACAGCCGGTGGAGTCTAGAATAGATTCTCTCATTCGTATGAATCCCCCTTGAACTGCCTGTAGAGTCTAGGCTAGATTATCCTCTTCTTCGGCAGCGCCGTGTCTGCATGAATCCAACTCGCTCTATTATGGCAGCAGACTCCTAACCAATCCTTATTTCTTCTCGGCGCCATGTAATAAGAGGCACCCTACATAAAATCTGTTCTTCCCCTCACCCTGCCATCTGCAATGGAGTCATCTTGTAGGCGGCAAACCTGTAAAGAGACTTTAGAAGTAGAAAGTTTATATGGAGATACCTATTAGGATGTTAAATCACAATATTGAACATTGTTGATGGGAGTTAAATTTAGATAGATGAAAGCCTTACAGTCAGCTGGAAAAGTGCAGCATAGTAAATACGTCACCAACAACGTAAAAGAGGGTGCGATGTGTAAGGGAAGAGGCTTAGCAAAAGTTTAGTTGAAACACTCTTAGGCAACTATAGCCGAGTGTTCATGGAGCCGGAACAGGCCCCTTAGGTAGCCAAAACGAGCTTCCTAAGAGGCCTTCAATGCGTGCTCAGGCTTGCTTACCCTCAGCTCAGGTTAAAGCAGCGGCTGCTCACTCCCAGAGACTATAGCGGAATCGGCGAAAAAAAAATCTTAGGCCTGTTTATCAGGGTACCGCAGAAACTAGCATATAAGACCACCATCCCCGCATATAAGACCAGTTCTTTTTCAGATTCTCGTGGCCAAGGGTTGACTATTGTATAAGACCTATGTAAAATAGTAGTGTTTTAGGGAGAAATCAGGGACGCATTAAGTGTTTAGGCTAGGATAATAGTGAAGTACATTAAATAAATTGATTTCGCTCTTAAATACCTAGATTAGCACCTGATTTGCCTGATTCAGGGTGGCGGTAGTACTGTTTAAGGTATAAGACCTACTTTGCTATTAGACCAGTCCAGAAATCCTTCAAATCGGCGACGCTCGGACCAAAACATGGGCGGTATTGTCGGTACTTTGCAAAGACATCGGATATAAGCAACTTCCTTCATTGATTTTACAGATCATCTTTCTAAGTCTCACAATTTTCCCAGAAGCCTTCCGAAGGACCTTAATTAATGCACTAGTAATACTTCTTCTACTCCATACAACGACTTACTGGCCAACGGCCCGGATTTCAACATGACCCAACCTCAAAATGATTTATTCCAAAGCCCCTAACCACGCTACCGCATACCAAAAATCTCTGCGGAGCTCACAGAAGATGAAGTTCCTTTAGCCTGATATCAATGGCTCGCTCTCGGCATTCGACACATGACCCGTTTCGAACATATGTTGCGGAATGAGCTTTCGGCATGAGCTGAGCTCACGGTGACCGCGTTTGCAACTGTATATCTCGTGGGTGAGGAGGTGTATTCAATTTTAACAAATTGACACATTTTATAAGTTGAGGTGACGTTTTTGGCGGGGTGGTAAGAGTAATTTCCTGACAGTGCTTAACGATTTCAGAAGTTGATCTCAGAAATGGATGATCTGAATCACCTCATTAGCAAGAGTTCAAGAACTAAGATAGATGAGAAAGACATAAGACGCACAAACTCTTTGGTTTTCTTACAGTGATTGGCGATTGAACTGACACGTCCAAAGCAAGTTTATATAGTCAGAATGATCCTGTAAGACGAGAATAAGGCTCATGATAAGGAGCCCAAAAAGGTGTAGTATGAAAAGCAAGTCATGAGGATTTACAAAAGATGGAGGGTATAAGGAAGAGCTTGTACGGTTGTACATTTTAAGGCTACGCCGTGGAATCTAATAGGTGAAAAGGCGGCCTGATAACATTTGTGCTTAAGTTAGACCCTAAAGAACGCCTTAATCCAGTAGCCCCGTGTTCTGATTGATACAGCGGACCTGGCTTGCTTAGGGAAGAATGTCAGCTAGACGTTTCATAACATTGAATTCATCGCATTCCGGTAATGTTGGTCTGTTGCCATTAACAGAATGCCTTTACAACATGGTTGAGAGGAATGCAGAGCAGGATTGTGACTCAACTAAATACCGCTCGTCTAAGAAAGCTAAGGCAACAAGAAAAGTAATTATGATAGTAATAACCTCAACACAGGAATAACTCTAAAATAAAAATAGCACTGCATGAACTCCAACACATCATCGCTTCAATAGAGCTTCCGACGCTTCCTCATTAGGGGCGCCTCAAGGCCCAAGTCACATCTACATTGCATCCTCAAGTATCCTCAGAAAGAGTCTTGCTGAAGTAGAAAATGGTTATGCAAAGGGAGTTAATGGTCCGGCAACTATTCTGGAAGCAGGGCACTTGGGGCGAGGCATGGTCAGCGAAGCACAGAAAGTAAGTGTATATAGGCTTGAAGAGGCAGCACAGAGATCCGTGAAGACGAAAAACGGAACTTGAGAGAAGAAACAATAACAAGGAAAAGACCGACCGCCACACTCCATGAAACTCAAAGCCTTGAATGCTCGTTGAGATTCACTTTGTAGTCGATATGCAATTGAAGCTGATATCTCGAGAGGTAGCTGCTGATTGAGCTAGCCATAATGATTTTTGCAGTAATGGAAACTCAACTCTACCATAGTTTGCATTCCCTATGACAATACTCATCATAGTCAGCGTTGAGTGCTTCTAGGCTTCATCGCTCAATTCGGCTGGAAGACATCGCAGTGAAGGTAGATTGAATGATGTCATTGAAGATATCCTCAAGAAAGTGACCGGCATGACGAACCGGCTCTCAATTGTTCTGTGAGGCCGCGGCATCGCTGCCTCACTACTGTTAAAAAATATGCATGCAGACAGGAAAGATCAAGCTCAGCTCGTAGGACCTGAAGCGGTAGAGAGCGGATTGGCCGACACGTAGGGCCTTCAGCCACGAACGTATTATCAGCCAATAATTCAAGCACATGGCATCCGAAAATCGAAAGCAGCAAAACGTCACAGCAGAAAAGCATATGTACAGAATTCAGCTGAAAAGATATGTTCAGCTCAAGACTAAGAGTATGAAAAGGAATCATATTTCTGCATATGCTCATAAGACGGATAATGTAGGGCGGCCCAATAGGGAGGCATTTCTCGTCCCTAGAATAAGCAAGCATCAGCCACAATCGCTGCTGCGCAGTCCACTTAGTCTCGCTTCTGGCTACCTACTTCTGGACTAATGCGTAGTACTTAAATCCCCGTCAACGAGGCTTAGCAATCCAGCGTCGGTCAGGTTGGCAGGTATCTGAGGGAGACAGCACAGAACGATACCTGTGCAGATGAATTCTGTCGGCACGTATCGTAAATTGGCGGACATTGATCAATTCACTCACGCTATGGACTACTCATATTTCGCTGCGGTGCCACAGCAGCAGCACCAGTTCCTCGGCCTTCCACCTACGCCCGATCATGCTAACGTTACGAACTCTGATGAATTCACGAATGGACCCCCTCCAGTCAGTCTCCCTTACCTGATGGGAAAGTCTAGAACACTAAAGGTTACCCATAGGATCCTTACGACTTCCAAGTTTTCGATGCCTACAACCACTTCAATGGCAACAGCATTCCAGAGCCCCCGACCCCTCAATCAATGCACAAGTCTATGGCCCCCGTTCCAAATGATCTAGTCGAAAACGGTAGTGAAGTGAATGGCGATCAAACCCGGCAAGGCAGTAACAGCGACGATGAAGACATGACCCCGGCACAAGCTCGGCGGAAGGCTCAAAATCGCGCAGCGTAAGTATGGCAAATCTCCCAACCCTATAAGCCATGCTGATACTCCACCTCCAGTCAGCGGGCCTTCCGAGAACGCAAAGAGCGACACGTAAAGGAGCTCGAAGCGGAAGTCGCCGCATTAAAACAGTCCGTTGGCACGGTTGCCGCCGAAAATGAGCGTCTCAAGCTTAATCTACAAAAAGTCTCCGTCGAAAATGAAATTCTTAGAGCAACGGCAAAAGCCCATCCGAATGGGTCTCCTCCATCACAAGTCCTTCCCGATACAGGCCCAATGCATTACAGCCCAAAGGACTTCATAACAGAGGTGTTGGATGGACATCCTAGCAGAGGATCGGTCCATCGAATCACAACGGATCCAGATACAGGTGGGAAACTGCTAGCTGTAGGAGCAACTTGGGATTTTATCATCAACCATCCACTATTCAAGAAAGGCTTGGTGGATGTGGCTAGTGTAAGCGACAGGCTGAAGACAAAAGCTAAATGCGATGGACAAGGCCCGGTCTTTGAGGAGAGGGAAATACTTGATGCTATTGAGAAGAGCGTGGCAAGTGGAAGTGACGAATTGATGTGAAGCCTCTCAGGGTATGTACTCGGAGGCGGCGTGTTGGAGAGCTGAAAGGTCTTGACGGTCTCAGACATCTGGAAATTGGAGTGTTTGGATTCTGTTTGAATTATCTGGTGCTTTTAGGAGGGCTTTCGGGAGAAGCATTGCCTGGTTGTCTTATTTGAAGATTCGTCTACGCAAATGGGTTCAGCGTCATGAATGAATACCTGGACAAGTTGATAAGCCGGACGGAGCCCAGAGACGTAGTATTATATTGTATTACTCAGAGTGTTCTGTAAGTTATATGATCAGAGGGGCCTAATAGCATTTCTCATGTTCTTGAGCAGTATCGAGATCCCACACATCCATATCACGGCCAAGGGATACTATTGAATGATCCTAATCAATGGCGTCCGTAGCTTGCCCTCTGCCAAAATGGCCCTCCGTATAGGAGCGGTACTGCTTTTGGTTTTCATTATGTATATCCTTCTAAGGTGTATCCCACCCAATCACCAATTTGTCTGGAGAGGAGCCAAATGGCACAGACCGTATAGAAAGCAAGAGCTGCAAGCGTTACGCTAACTCCATCTGTAAAGTTAATCGAGATATTGCGCCTCAGCCTCACCGATACGAAATGAACGTGACCAGCCCATTGGGAAATGTCCCACGAAGTCGATTTCCCCTTCCACCCACCTTATAATTGATTAATACTTTGATCGGATTCTCTTGGTCGCGCCGAGCCCTGATAGGCTCTAGGCACCGATTCATTCTCGCGCAACCGAAGTGCTTCGACCGTCGCCGTGTGCGCCGATCAAACTCCTCGGCTTTTGACGTTGTCTCGCTCGGGCCTTGAGATCGAAGGACTTCACTGAGCGGCGCCGAGAAGTCCAAGCTTAAGCTTGATCCACGACTCGCGGTACATCAAAGCTCTCCGACATAAACGCGATATCCCCACATCATCGCCTATGATGGGCCCAGAGCTTCGAGAAAACTGACTTCTGTGGTTTGCAAGATGACGGCTGTTGCAGTCCAACAGAGGAGTCACATGCGACAACAGTATAGCCCGCGACAGTCACCACGCTCTACCACGAAGACTCCTTCAACCCCGCAGTCTCAAAGTCAAGCAAACAATAGCTACGCTTCCGCACAAGTCCAGGTTGACGAACACTCAAACGACTCAAGTTCCAATGGCGCACCCAACACCATGAGTGTGCGGACTCCGGCCAGCAATGGGTCATTTAGATCTAATGTGGCAACTGGCGGACAAACCAGTAGCAGAGACTCAGCTCCTCTAACTTCGATCGCAAATGGTTCAACCAACGGCTCTACTTCTGGGAGAGATGCGCAGCAACCCGACCAGAACAGGCCGACCTCTGCGCCGGGTGGCAAGGTAACCAGCTCAGATAACTTGAACCCGCGAGATTCGACGAATGAAGATTCCGATAGAGAGTTGGCGCGCCGGAGACCACAAGCTTTCCTGCACAGGTCGAGAAGTGACTTTGGTCCTAGGGGCGATGACTCGGATAGTCAGAGGCACGAGGGTGATACCAAGGACTGGGGAGCCAGACATGGATTTGAGGACCATTATGCTTCGGAGGAATATGTGTCGCAACTAGCAAATGTAAGTTGCCTTTGGCTTGGTGGGATTGCATATGATAGCTTTGAATCGCCCCGGTTTTCTAAGAAGATAGTCAGCTTGCATCTCTGTCTACAAGTGTGAGGCTGGAGCTGACAGTTTGATCCATAACGGATATGGCAGATGATACTGCGGCTTTTCTGGAGAAGTATCTCGATTGTAAAGTACTACGGCAGTTCTGGAGGCTAGTGCCTCCTTAAGCGGATGAGATAATGCAAGATCTCACTCCGTAGGTCTTAGATGTGATATTTGTCGCCGTTGACCAAATGTAGTCGCGCGGAAAATATCATTCCAATGCGGTTGCGATTCACCGCTAACCTTGAAGCAGAGCTGGTACATGTATTTCACGGACAAGCGTCACGAATCAACAGGAAACCCACGTCCGATCACATATGAGCTACAAGATTGGCGCATGAAAGATAGGTTAAAGACGGTCTCAGCGGCTCTGGCAGTATGCCTAAATATCGGGGTAGAGCCACCAGACCAGCTCAAGACCACTCCTGGCGCGAAACTGGAGGCTTGGACTGATCCTACGATACCCCCTGTACAAAAAGCGCTTGATACAATTGGCAAAGCATTGCAGGCGCAATATGAAACGCTTGCCATCCGAACCAGGTATAAGCAGTATCTGGACCCATCCGTTGAAGAGACAAAGAAGTTTTGCGTATCCCTTCGACGAAATGCCAAAGATGAACGGGTTCTCTTTCACTACAATGGACATGGTGTTCCCAAGCCAACTGCGTCTGGAGAAATTTGGGTCTTCAATAAGAACTACACTCAATATATTCCAGTCTCGCTATACGACCTACAGCAATGGTTACAGGCGCCAACTTTCTATGTTTGGGACTGTTCTGATGCTGGTAATATACTAACTAATTTCCATCGGTTTGTCGAGAAACATGAACAAGAAGAGGCAGACGCCCTACAAAGAGATCCAAACACCATGGTCTCTAACTTTCGGCCTTACATCCACTTGGCGGCATGTGGCGTCAAAGAAAATCTTCCAACAAATCCTAAGCTCCCAGCAGACATCTTTACGTGTTGTCTGACGACACCTATTGAGATGGCCTTATGGTTCTTCGTCTTACAAACCCCTCTGAAAACTAAGGTTACCCCAGAAAGGGCCAAGAAACTACCTGGCAGGTTGCAGGAACGAAGAACACCGCTTGGGGAGTTAAATTGGATCTTCACCGCTATTACTGATTCAATTGCCTGGACCACACTCCCCCGACCACTCTTTCGCAAATTCTTTCGCCAAGATCTTATGGTTGCTGCACTCTTTCGAAACTTCTTGCTCTCTCAGCGCGTCATGGCAGCCTACGGGTGTCATCCTCAGTCTTATCCCGAATTACCAGACACGCACCAACATCCATTATGGCAGAGTTGGGATCTTGCTGTGGAGATGGCCCTTGCCCAGCTGCCAGCTCTGGAACTCAAGGAGCAAGGAGAACCCGATTACGTTGACTATGAATATACGAACTCAACCTTCTTCACCGAGCAGTTGACAGCATTTGAGGTCTACCTCACCCAAGGTGCCGTTACACACAAGGCACCAGATCAGCTCCCTGTTGTACTCCAAGTTCTTCTCAGTCAGCAACACCGAGTGCGGGCTCTTATCCTTCTCGGCAAATTCCTCGACATGGGACCTTGGGCAGTCAACCTTGCTCTCAGTATTGGCATCTTCCCTTACGTTCTGAAACTCTTGCAATCTGCAGCTACAGAGTTGAAGCCTGTCATGGTATTCATTTGGACGCGAGTGCTAGCTGTTGATATATCATGCCAGCAGGATCTATTGAAGGACAGTGGCTACAATTACTTTTCAGGTATCTTGAAGCCAACTGAAGGTCTGCCAGTAGTGGACGGATTAGAGCACAAAGCTATGTGTGCTTTCATCCTTGCTATGCTTTGCAAAGACTACAGACAAGGTCAAAATGTCTGCAACCAGACGGAAATCATGAGCTATTGTCTGGTGCATTTAAAGAATGCCGATAATCCTCTCCTAAGACAATGGGCATGTCTTTGCATTAGTCAGTTATGGAATGATCTTCCAGAAGCCAAATGGCGGGGAATCCGAGAGGGCGCGCCTCAAACACTTTGCACGATAGCAAGAGATATCTGTTGTGAGGTTCGCGCGTCTATGCTCTACGCAATGACGACTTTCCTTGGCATTCCAGATCTCACCGAAGAAGTGGCAAAGACAGAGGAGGGGATCACATGGGCACTCATTGAAATGGCAAATGACGGCAATCCTATGGTCCGTAAGGAACTTTTGGTGTATCTCTCAAAGTACGTCAAGCGGTACGAGAACAAGTTCCTCGTAGCTGCGTATGAGCAGTTGCAAGAAGAGAAAGAGTACTTGCAATTCCCCCCTAAGGAAGATGGAAACGATCATAAAATGGGTCTACATTATGCTCGACCAGCGAATCGTAATCCAGATGGTACCATCAAGGCTTCTGCTCATGGAGTATCCCATAATACCATTTTCGCGGCGGTCTGGAAGCATGTTCTCATCATGGCTGTTGATCCACATCCCGAAGTGCAGCGTGATGCCACTATAGTCGTAGATTACATCCACTACGCCCTATTACAGTCTACGTTGGGCGGACCTGCTCAAACATTAATCGATGAAATTTTGCGGCTTTCAGCCAAGGCAGCCGCCGCAACACAGCAAATGTCAGATCAGCGTCCAGGTACACCCACTCCACAAAATATTGCAGCCGCTACACCTGCCATGCAACAAGGGCTTCTAAAGAGGACCGCAAGTTATTTGTTGACGCCGTTTGTCGGGAGTTCTAATGCTGAGGCGCCGACATCTGACGTGAGCAGAGGACAGCGGACGCCGGTTGCACAGAGGAGCTCGTTGCCTGTACGGGGCAGAGCAAATGCCGATCGAACGGCACCGCCTGAGCAAAACGATACAGCGACTACGCCTGGAACATATCATGCTGCAAAGGAGCCTATGACGGGCAGGTATAAACGGCGAGATCTGTCTGAGCTTCCAGTCCTTCCACTTAAAAGCACTTTTTTGGACTGGTCTATTGAGTACTTCCGAGAACCTCAGATGAGACCCAGTGAAGCCGAAGAGCCCGGTAGTACTGACTACAATGAGCGACTCTGGCGTCGTTCTCGCAATGAGGCCATCCTTAGGGAGACTCAGCCCCAGAAAGAGATTGCTGGTAATGGCAAATGGTCGACACCGTGTGGCTTCTTCAACAATGGGAGTCAGCCAGCGAAGATAACCATGCATCAATTTGAAGATCACCTTGCGGTCTCTGATGACCGGGATACGGTGTGCATTTGGGATTGGCGGAAGCAAGATAGACTAAGTCGCTTCTCGAATGGCAACCCAGTGGGATCAAAGATTAGTGATCTCAGATTCATCAATGAGGATGATCAAGCCTTTTTGATGACCGGTGCATCCGATGGCGTGATTCGGATTTATCGTAACTACGACTCCGACGAGAGAGTAGAGCTTGCATCAGCTTGGCGAGCACTGACGCACCTGGTTCCTAGCAATGTGAACTCTGGTATGGTGTTCGATTGGCAGCAAGTCACCGGCAAACTACTTGTGGCTGGTGATGTCAAGGTGATCCGTGTCTGGGCTGCAGGACCGGAATTATGCGTAGTTGATATCAATGCGCGATCTGGTTCATGCGTGACATCCCTGACATCTGACCAAATGACTGGTAACATCTTTGTTGCTGGCTTTGGAGATGGTGCTATCAGGGTTTTTGATACTCGAAATCGACCCCAGGAAGCAATGGTGAAGAAATGGAAAGATGAGTCGGATAGAGAGTGGATTCGAAGTGTGCATATGCAACGGGGTGGCCAGAGAGAACTCGTTTCCGCCAGTCGTAATGGCAAAGTCAAGCTTTGGGATATTCGAATGGAGAAGCCTCTGCGCACCATTCGAGCAACGAATGATGTCTTGCGGACTGCAAGCACTCACGAACATCTCCCAGTTTTCGCTGTGTAAGTATAATGCCGCATCCATTACTTCCAATTTTTGGTTTGTGCTAATGATATGTAGCGGTACCGCACACCATATGGTGAAAGTCTTCAACTTTGGAGGCATACCACTCTCGACTTTCGAACCATACTCAGGCTTTCTGCATGCAAACCGCAGCGCCCCCATCGCCGCAACCGCATTTCATCCTCACCATATGGTTTTAGCGGCCGCTTCGCGAGCTGACAATCATGTCAACCTCTTCACATGCGAGGAGAAGAAGGGTGTGGCTGGGGATGGGCCTCCTTGAATGTACAACTGAGCGCTTGGAATTCGCTTGGTGCGTGAACGCAGCTCACTTCCGCATTCCAGATTAGCTGGCTTGAAGGTCTAGAGAACTATGTGCTAGAACTTTATTTGCTATTCTCTATCTTCCGGAGGGTTCTTCGGGACTTGCAATAAGATCCCTGGATGCGAGGAGGAATGGCTGGGATGGACGGAGTAATATGGCGCTTGACATTGGACAGATTAGTGAAGGATTCGGGCGGCGTAATGGGAAGCTAGACCCTGATGAATGTGATAATGTCAAATTACCACGCTCCTCAATTGCAAAATGTGAGTGATATAGCGGTAGAGCTAGCAAACAAGTCGACTAAAACCCTAACTTATGGAAACATTGAATAATACCAGGACCAGTTAAGGACCTCTAGTCAGAAACTCCTTCGCAATGGATTTTACTTTCGCTTGATTTATGGTTTTCCCCGCAGGTCGTTTTATTAGGTGATTTTGTGTTGTGTTGCTCGAAATCCATTCCTCCTCTTAGTACAGCCCTACCACTCCACTGTATCGTTATGGCGAATTTGCTCAGTTTAAATGGTAAATAAACAATATTAAGTAAAGAAGTGGTGAGGGGAGGCAGAAGTGATAGAGGCGTTTAGGGTACCATACAGTCAAGCGCGCGTTAGCGAGGCCAGTCATCCATCATGCCCCGCCGTCTACACGAAATTTGAGGGGAGTGCGTGACTGAGTCAATCGGCGAGTTTTGATCTGAGTCTGCCACTTTGTTGTGTCTGATATATATAGGGTCTACTATATCTTCTGACTGTGCCTTCCTTAGATGGTACAATCCAATCTTGTGCAACTAGATTTCAAGCTCCGCACAAGCATTTTCCCAAACTCTGCAATAGAGCAACCTAAGGCTGAGCTCTCGTGTGAGCACTCGTGGACGTCTTTAAATCGGCCTGCGAGCTCCCAATTGATCAGGTAGTATCACCCACAGCCATATATTAAGATATCTGTCTAACTAGAACATAGTTGAAAAGCCGCAACGAACAACAGCGCCATCCCAAGCCACAATGTCATCTCAAGAAACCGTACCCAAAGACCCTGCTTTGACACCGAGCGAACACGTAGCTGCTGAAGGCAGCACTCCAGTGGAGGGCGAACAATCCAAGAAAGGAGCTAAGAAGGCTGAAGCTAAGGCCAAGAAAGAAGCCGAAAAGGCAAGAAAGGCCGCAGAGCGAGAAGCAGCCGCAAAACAAGCAGCAGGTGCGGGAGGTAGCGGCGAAGACCTCGCAATAGATAACTATGGCGATCTGCCGAAAAATTGGACTTCGGAAGCTGAACGTATACGTCTCGAAGCTCTGACCGAGAAACATATCGGAAAAGTGGTTAAGATTCGCGGCTCGTTGCAGAATTCAAGGATGCAGGGCGCGAAGATTGCTTTCATCGAGCTTGGGAAGGGACAAGAGACAATTCAAGGTGTGCTTGCTGTTAGTCCTGAGGGTAAGCCGGTTTCGAAACAGATGGTTAAGTGGGCGGGCGGGGTGAAGCTCGAGTCTGTCATTATGGTTGAGGCGCTGGTGCAACAGCCGCTTGAGCCAGTAAAATCATGCACCGTGAGTGGTTTTGAGTTGCATATTATCAAGCTCTATGTTGTTGCTCCAGCGCCAGAGATGTTGCCTATAAGCGTGGCAACAGCTTCAAGGGCGGTTGGTGGAATTGACGAGGAGGATGATTTGACAAAAGCTACTGCAGGTGCGTTTTGTCCTATCTTATATTTCTTTTTATGATTAACAAATGGCCAGAACTCTCTACCAAGGACAAGGAAGCTGTACCAGTAGCTCACTTAAGCACACTTCTTGACAACCCTGTCATTCGAAAACGCGCACCAATTGACCGAGCGATCGCTGACATACGAAATGAAGTTCAATTTCTATTCATGGAATACTTGAGATCAAAAGGATTCAAGAAATTCGAGTCTCCCGGATTGATTGAAGCTGCTTCAGAAGGCGGAGCAAATGTCTTCGAGTTACCATACTTTGGAAGGAAGGCCTATCTTGCACAATCACCTCAATTTTACAAGCAGATTGAGATTGCTGGCGGAAGGGAAAGGGTTTTCTGCATTGGACCTGTCTATAGAGCTGAGAATTCTAACACACCACGCCACATGACGGAGGTAAGATATGGGCTATAGAGTTACTATTAAAGTATTAACGCCGCTTAGTTTACTGGACTCGATCTCGAAATGGAGATCGAAGAACACTACCACGAAGTCCGTGATATGCTAGAAGGTGTCCTACTATACGTATTCAAAGGGCTTGAGGAAAATTGCGCCAAGGAAATTGAGCTCGTGCGCTCCGTCTATCCGTCCGAGAAATTCATCGTTCCCGAACCGGGCAAGGAAGTTCGTCTTACATTTGCTGAGGGACAAAAGCTGCTTCGAGAAGAAGGACCCGAGGAGTTTAGGCATGTCAGCGATGACGAAGACATGGGCACAGCGCAGGAGAAGGCTCTCGGTGCTTTAGTGCGGAAGAAATTCAATACCGACTTCTACGTACTTGACAAATTCCCCTCTGACGCCCGACCGTTCTACACAATGCCAGACCCGGAGAATCCTGCAGTCACAAATGCCTACGATTTCATGATGCGAGGACAAGAGATTCTGAGCGGTGGCCAACGTTTGCATTTGCCGGATCAACTCGAGGCGAGGATTAGACAAAAGGGCTTGGATCCCAATGGGACGCTGAAGAGCTATGTCGATATTTTCAGATCGGCAGGTGTTCCGCCGCATGGCGGGGGAGGTATTGGACTGGATAGAGTGGTGGCTTGGTATTTGCAGTTGCCCAGTGTGCATTTAGCTTGTGCTTTCCCTAGAACTCCCAAGCGACTAAACCCTTAAGATGGGATTCGCTGGGTTAGACTTGGCTTTGCAGGCATTTGCTCTATAGACTTTCTTGTAGAAGCATTTTCTGAACCTCAATGAATGACATAGCAGACACATTTAATGTCGTTCTTATAGTTTTATCAGACTTTCCCCCTCATGACCTGTACTTCACTGAAGCCTGCCGGGTAAGGCTGAAACGCACACTGCAGCCTAGCCCACAAGGCTGCGCTAAACCCAATCCATCTCAAATATTCCTCTATCCCATCTCCGTCCCACTTTCCTTCCATCTTTTCCTCAGCTTTCCTCCCCCTGCGATCCGGCGCTCCCAAACCCTCCCGCCTTACGTGCAGCAATGACGAAACGCAAGCGCAAGTCCGGCGGCGTCCCCTCCAACGACGCCGACTCCACGGGTCCAAAACGCGCCCGCCAATCCGCAGATTCCAGCCCCTTCGTGACCTCGCAGTCTGTCTCGTACGGCCGCGTAGATCCTACTTATGGGCAGCGGAGCGCCATCCCGGGGCTTGATGACGAGGAGTATGTCGCAGGCGCAGATGGTGGGGAAGATGGGGACCTTGTTGGTGGGGACAGTGATGTCGAGCATGGGGTGGATGTGGAGGCTTTGCGGTATTTACGGAGCGTGAGGTTTGTGGATATTTTATTCCTTCTTCTTATTCTCGCATCGAGTAACATGTGCTGGGACTTTTTGGGAGGAGAGGTGCTAACTTGCGGGATGTGGTAGGGAAGAAGCGAGCGGTATTCCGACGTTGCTTGTGGCTCCCAGAACGGCGAGGGAAGGGGGCAAGGGGGGGCAAGACGGGGGTAGTGATGGAGAGGGTGTAGATCGCAGTATCTACGAATATGGGATTGGA
>Ga0335072_10001986_pt1 | contig 32298 bp, 29 predicted proteins | sample Lox_Sample_21_FD_206725 | JGI IMG/M metagenome (GOLD analysis project Ga0335072, IMG submission 206725) | Soil microbial communities from Loxahatchee National Wildlife Refuge, Florida, United States - Lox_Sample_2.1 | ecosystem: Environmental > Terrestrial > Soil > Wetlands | place: USA...
GCTGTCTTACTGTCGTATTAGAGTTGGAATGGAATATAAGGGAACATGAGCTTGCAAAGGATAGTTTGTGAGCACTGTAGTGAGAACATCTGAATTGAGGGTCCATGTTCGGCGAAAGGGGGATACAAGGCTGACGCTTGGCCTCGAAGCTTGGCACGACAACCAGACTAAGTAGCGCCGTCAGGGATCCTTTGCCGCAGGAAGATCGGATCCTTTTTCGGCGCGTGCTGCCTTATAACAATGCCCCCAAGTATTACAGCTGCCATAATCTCCTTACCGCGAGGAGAAATGGTGCTTCACTGCTTCCTCGTCTTGTCTGGATGCCTCTGAATTGGACTCTCTCAACCGTCCCCATCTGATCTTCATTCCTCACTCTCTTTCAACTCTTAGCAGCACAATAATCATTTCGGCCTCCTGCGACCCAATTTGATATTCTCCTAGGCGCAACTGATCGGCCCAACATGTGGCTCTCGAAAGGCATATCGTCAAGAAGGAAGCCGCTTTGGGACTTATTATACTCGCTATGGCTCGGGTCAAGTCTCCTTGTCTCCCTCGTGGGAGCGCAAAAGACCTCGGCCGACTATTTCGTTCATTCTCTGCCGGGTCAGCCAGATGGCCCTTTGCTGAAGATGCACGCAGGGTAAGTTCAATACCTTTACAAGTTGCCTGTACAGACTGAGTTGATAACCCGCCCCAGGCATGTTGAGATTACCCCTGAGCACAACGGCAACCTCTTCTTTTGGCATTTCCAGAATCGACATATAGCAGACCGAGAGCGAACGGTGATATGGTTGAATGGTGGGCCGGGCTGCAGTTCCATGGACGGAGCTCTAATGGAAATTGGGCCTTACCGGGTTAAAGAGGGAGGAAAACTCGTTTACAACGAAGGATCATGGGACGAATTCGCCAATCTACTTTTCGTCGACAACCCGGTCGGCACGGGCTTTAGCTACGTTGATACAGACAGCTATCTACATGAGCTACAAGAGATGGCAGATCAATTCATAACCTTCCTGGACAAGTGGTTTGCTTTGTTCCCCGAATACGAGCATGACGACCTTTACATTGCCGGAGAATCTTACGCGGGACAGCATATACCCTATATTGCTCAGTCTATCATCAACCGCAATAAGGGCAGAAAGGCTGATCAGCACCATTGGAATCTGAAAGGACTCTTAATTGGCAACGGCTGGATTTCTCCCATCGACCACTACCAAACCTATCTGCCCTTCGCGTATGCGGAAAACGTCATCGCCGGAGGCTCAGAAGGGGCCAAGAGAGTGGAAGCTCAGGAAGTGAACTGTATGGCTGATCTAAGTAGGCCCGGCGGAATGGATCGTGTTGACACCACCACTTGCGAAGCTATTCTTAACACCTTACTAGATGTTACCATTAAGGATAAGAAATGCCTCAACATGTACGACATCCGCCTTCAGGAAGATGACACTTGTGGCGCGAGTTGGCCCCCCGACTTGAGCGATGTCACGCCGTATCTACGCCGCGAGGACTTAAAAGCTGCCATTCATATCAATCCCGACAAACGAACCGGATGGACAGAGTGTTCAGGAGCAGTCTCGGCAAATTTCCGCGCTAGGAACTCAAAGCCTAGCATCCAGCTTCTTCCAGGACTGTTGGAGGCTGGCATTCCTATCGTGTTGTTCAGCGGAGCCAAGGATCTTATATGCAATCATTTTGGGACGGAGCAGCTGATCAGCAAGATGGCTTGGTCTGGCGGTACTGGCTTTGAGATTGCGCCTGGTGTCTGGGCTCCCAAGCGAGACTGGACCTTCGAGGGTGAGCCGGCAGGTATATACCAGGAAGCCCGCAACTTGACCTACGTGCTTTTCTACAATGCAAGCCACATGGTACCGTTCGACTGGCCAAGACGTACCAGAGACATGCTGGACCGGTTTATCGGCGTGGATATCGCGAGCATTGGTGGCGTACCCGCAGATAGTCGAATTGACGGGGAGAAAGCTGGCTCCGAGACGAGTGTCGGGGGCCATCCGAACAGCACACTTGCGCAGGAAGAACAGAAGCAGAAGCTGTCGGATGCAGAGTGGCGAGCATATTACAAGAGCGGTGAGGCAGTCCTCGTGGTAGTGATCATTGCAGCATCGTTATGGGGATGGTGGGTCTGGGCAGGACGGCGAAGAGAACGGCAACGAGGATACATGAGTGTACCCTTGGCTAATGGGCACGGCCCATTAGAAGCATTCAGATCGAAGCGAGGTGCCGACGATGTGGAAGCTGGTGATTTTGACGAAAACGAGTTGGACAACTTGAAATCCAGGAGGCCGATGAATGACAATGCAGGGAAGTTAGACGATGAACACTATTCATTAGGCAGCGATAGCGACGAAGCTGCTGATGACGGGCAATCAAGGCGACCTCCGGATGGAGATAGAGGGTTGGATCGGAGTTGATATGTTTCTATAGAATATCAAATCTTATCGCCTGCGGCCCTCTCTTTCCCTGGTATCCTTGTAGGTCTCTGGAACGAATCTCCGGCACAACAAAAGCCGGAGACGCAGCGGCAAGAGGAAGGTGCGGTACCCAGCTGCCATTAACGTAGGGAAGCTCGTTGGTCGACCAATTGGGCCTCATGCCACGGAGCTTGATCAACCCGCCTCGATGCCGAATCCTAGAGGCAATCCTCCTTAAAAAGCCTGGAAAGTATTAGCTACCAGCGCCAAGAAGGATTGTTTCCGCGTAGAAGGCTTGTGTAACTTGAACTTCTCAACGTGAGCGGAGACACCCGGTCCGTATTGCTCCGAGCTTAATATCAATGACGATGATGTTGGTGACAGACTTCTTACCTGTCGTCAGCATGAACGATTATCGTTGTCCTGAAGGACTAGTCGAAACCATGGCCGACGCTAATGCCGAGCCGAAGCCATCCTTGCAGATCATCGTTGCTGGACTGCCCAGAACGGGAACGACGTCGATGACTCGAGCGCTCGAAATCCTCCTCAAAGGCAAGGTCTTTGATGGTGGCGCCGCCTCATTTAGTGATGATGCCCACCGGCAACGACGAATGCTCGAACTTGCGCGGCATTGTCCCATGAAGACACTGGTTGATCGTACCTTCGTCCTGCATCGCCTTGCCCAACTGACTGAAGGTTGCGTCGCAAGCTCAGACCAACCCGGCTGCTACTTCGTCGAAGAGCTCTTGCAACTGTACCCAAATGCGAAGGTCATCGTTACCATCCGGGACAAGGAATCTTGGTGGGCAAGCTACTCAGCATTGTGGCAGAGTATCCATGAACTGTACCCTTGGTCCTGGCTCTCACCCCGGCTGAGACGATTCTGCGTCTTCTCGTTCGAGTTTTGGAGGCGCGTGCCTGAGGCTGTGGGCACAGCTCAATGTGAGCCTTGGCCAATGTCGAATCAGAAGGAATTGTACGACGCACATGCGGCGTACGTTCGGCGCGTGGTGCCGCCGAACCAGCTGTTCTATTTCGATGTTAAGAGTGGATGGAAGCCGCTGTGCGAGATTCTGGATGTCCCTGTGCCGGATGAGCCTTTTCCGCATATCTTTCCAAGGTCGTGGCTTATCAAGGGAAAGAATGATTTGCTTGCGAAGATGCGACGGCGCTTTGTGGGCTTACTGGGAGCAGCAGGTCTGCTGATGGCTGGTGTTGCTTATGTTGGGCTCAAGTTCTTAACTGGACGGAACACTTGAATGACCGGAAGGGGGGGCTGCTGTCGAGAGATGAAGCATTCACGGAAGCCCCTCCTATTGTAGTCACGCTCGGAGCACTCCAAGCCCTCTTGTGTCACCGCCTCCGTCCTTACGAGCCTGGTAGGATTTGCCGAAGCAGTTGCCAGCATCGGATATTCCAGAAGTTTGCTACCGTGCCAGCCAGCTTCTGTGTGCAATACCAAGGATCTGGATATATTGCTTCGTTATCAAGCATTACGACACTCAAATTCTTCTGACGGCTAAAGCATATACAGAGACCAGTTATGTAGGAGGACTTGAAGAGCACTCTCTTGAGATGTTTCCATGATGATGTGATTTTTAAGCGAATGGTGTGACGGGCTGACGCCCGACGAAGCCTCTGGCCATGCCTGAGGCAGACTTTGCCGTACATGCTAGCGTGTACGGTAAACTCCTGATTAGGACTAGACCGATGCCATGTGACCACGCTCCACTGCCTGCCGCCTCCGTGGCCACGCCGTTCCCACACTCCGGATCCGCGCCCTCGACGGCGGCGAGGCCATCTCTCGATGCCCCGCCGGGCTATCTCTATGTTGCCCCTGTGTTATCCCTTTTGCCCGGCCTATTTGGATCGGCCCATTTGCCTTCTTCCCTGAAGCTCTCCAGCTTGTTTGTCTTGTAGCATAGGCACCAGATAGTTGAATAGACTCCTGGTACACCCTCACAAATGGTGCCATGCTCCTACGAGGCTGCACAAGACTGCAAGGTCCCTGTCTACAAGTGTACAGCGTAGTATGCAGCTGATATACGCATTTTAATCTTGGCGGCTTAAGACGAGGTAAGTGGGATGGCGGATGGAGGAGAACTTTGTCCCGCAGACAGTATGCATTAGTGAATAAGCCGTAATAGGTATGGCACGCCAAGCCCTCCAAACTTTTCAAGATACTGACGACGACTATAATCCGTCGTTTACCCCCCATGAACGCGACTGGAGTGATAGGCATCGCACACACATTTATACATGTACACGCACTGCATGCATTCTTGCCGCGCGTTAGGAGCGCAGGTGGATCACGCATGATGCAAAACGAGTATAGAACATAGCAAACCCGTGCATTTCCATCCTTGGGGTAGTCGAGAATATTTGAGCTACTTCGAGACCGAAGTCGGCAGGTCCGCTTTCTAGTAAGTATCGATCAGGGTCGACACCGATATGTTCACAATATCTAATAACATGCGGTCAGCTGATACCACTCGGGTGACGGAGGTTATCAAGAGTCACGTACCTATCCTAAACACTCTTGGCCCACGCGACAATTTTGGTCGTATTAAGTTTGTGGTTCGGTTCACGCTAACTAACGGCACGAAATTTCTCCCGTACCGTCAACGTCTCTTCGCGGGAAACTGGAATCGTCCAATGTGGGCGGGAAGAGACAGGCTGGGATGGCAATGATTGTGCGTCCATGGCTTAAGGCGAGGATCCGGCTGAAAAGAGAGTAGACGCCCAAGCTTAGAGACGGAGGACAAAAGCCAGATGGGAACAGCATCCTATATATACCGCCAGTCATGACCCGCAGAGTAGATCGAGAGAGGTCCATTTTGGGGACAGAGCTTGAGGACCCAAAATTGGTCGCTCGGGGAGGGAGGGGACGGGGGAGTATGTCGAAAACGTGACCCACGGTCTGTGTGGAGGCTCAAGGCACCCTTGCGCGCTTGGCGCCTGGGGCCTAAAAAAAGGGTTAAAGCGGCCAGGCGCGTGGGTTGGGTGAGGTGGAAGGGACGCCGAAAACGGCTCCCAAAGTCGCCCTTTTCTGCCTCCCTTTCACAGATACATAGATACATGGGGTTCCCTGGGTCTGTCATGCATGCAGTGTTTCATTGGGATGCATTTTGGTAGTGCGCGCCGTTGCCTCAATCGTTGGCCCCATGCTCAGATATGCTTAACGTCATTCTTGTGGATTGCTGAGAATTTCATACTGCAGTCCCTCAGCTGAAATGGTCCCCTCAACGAGGGCGCCAGGCATGGGCCCAAGCAACGACCGGATCACTTCACAGCTGGCCTAGTCCATCCTTTTATCGTTCGCCCTCAACGCATCCTTGACCTCCCCATTTCTGCCCAGTTCGTGGGAAACACACTGTCGTACGATTGCTACGTTCAGATCATTTCACAGCCTGCACACCTGCCTTCACTCTCCATTTTCCTCGCCGCAGCTCCACGTCCTTGACGTGTTCTTAACATCTCCGCTTTTCTGGGCTCCTTTGCGATCGCAGCACCCATGGCGTTCATGCTTTGAAAGCCTTTTAGGATTTCCCCTACCATGTTTCACGTCAGTTCTCTGTTCAGCATACGTCTCGTGATCCCACAGCCGGTCTCTCTCAAACAGAGACAGCTTTCTGTCGTCATGGACCCTGTCACGGCGGGTCGGCTTAATCGCCGGCATCGTCCAGCTAATTGATGATACTACGAAGGATATTGAATACCTCAATGGTGTAAAGAAAGCTCTAAAAGTGTGGGCTGGTCTCGCTCAAGAAGCGGCCGATGTCTTGGAGCTCCTCACAAGGTTGAGGAATAGTGGAAGAAGCAAAGCCGACGATATCGTGTCGCTATCACCACCATAGCAAGACGCGGACTCGCCCTACACTAGACGAATGCCCCGAAATCTGCAGTACCAGGGAGAGCTTTCTCGCTGAGATTCGAAAGCTGCAGTCAACTATATGTCTGTTGGTTACCTTTCGACACAATCCAAATCACCGAGCTTGAGCTTGAAAAGACAGTACGAGTGGGAAATTCGCGCAATTGGTGAGGACGTCAAAAGATGTTTTGAACGTGGTACGAGGAGGCGGAAGAGTTCGAACGGCAGACACTTTGAGGGAGGGAGAATGTTGGGCAAGGAGTACCCCAATACCCTAGCCAACAAATATGTTCTGGCGTCAACCCTTCACAAGTTGGGAAGGTACGAAGAGGCGTAAGAGCTCTATCGACAAGCACTTCAAGGGAAGGAGAAGGTACTGGGCATGGAGCATCCCAATACCCTGCAGTGGATATTGCGATTGTACGTCAATCTACTCAATCTTTAGTCCCTTTCAAGTTCGAACTCGACTAATACGCCATGCACTAGACTCTGGCGGGTGTTTGCCCCTCTCGCGCCGTAGCCTGCTACCTTGACGGTGTGTGTATCGGCTTAGGAGATACCTGCTGTGAGGGTGGCGGGGCCTGCGGCCCTGGCTGGTTGCGCTCCGAGCGGAAGCCGGTGCTGTGAAGGCGACGGATATTGCCCCGCGCCCCAGAATTGCGATACCCTCAACGGCGTCAAAGGTTGCTATACTAGCCTGAATAGAGGAGGAGGAGGAGGAGGAGGAGGAGGAGGAGGAGGAGGGACATCGACGCCGCAGCCTGCGACGTTCTACGACTATCACTGACATTGCTTGGGGAAGGTCACTTATTTTCTGTAACAGGCAAATTGGAAGACCTAAGTTTATGCTGATTGGGAAGGCCGTAGATCGGAGACAGATCATGGATGGAAAGCAGATCAGGGATGAGAGGCAGGTTGTGGGCGGCGAGTCCGGGTCGATGGCTTCCATCGGCTATTTCAAGATCTGAAGGAACGGAAGACCGCGCACCCGCCCCGTCAAGGAGAGGAGACACAGCTCTTGGCCAGGCATTGCTCAAATCGTTCGCCCAACGCTTGTAGGAGGATCAATGTCGAGTATCAGTATCCTGTGGTTGATAGCCCACCAAGTACTGGAAGGTGGCGGCCCTCCTAGATCAGGACAGACAGCTGTCTCGACCGCCAGCAAAATGTCCGACGCATCCCACTATCCTCAACACGAGATATTGGGGAATAAAGTATTTGCACCGTTTGTAGGGATAATAGTGCACCAAGCGGCCAAGCAGCAGAGCTGCCCCCAACATTAAGCTGCACGTACGATTGTACGAACTCGCGCTGAAGAAAAGGCGGAGGAAGGGAAGGAAGACTTAAGTTGCCGGTAAGAGATATTGAGTGAGAGTTGGCTAGATGCTCGCTTCTCGTACCTATCATGATTGTGATGATGGCAAAGTACTCGACATCTGACAAGTTTCTTTCCGAAAGGCATGGAACGCTGCGCTTGGAAGACACAAATGGTCCATTCTAATTGCGAATCGAGTCTGAGACGGAGCAATCAACCACTTCAACCGCATATCACGGTTCCATCTTGTTGTCATCCGATTGTAGCCAATAATGTATTTCCGCGAAGACACAGCACCGCGAAGCGACTCGGCGTACGTGTATAAGTTTGATACTATTGTGATTATTTGGACATTCTCCATAGACAGGCAGTATGTGTGTCAACCACGCAGCAAAGGACGGAGGGCTGAGTAGAATCTGTCCTACGGAGCACAATAGAGTGGTGGGGTTATTCGAATACAGCCCTCATCTTCCAGGAACATACCGATCGATCTCGACGAACCTCTTCCGCTCGGTGCGAGCATCGCTGCGGTCTCGATCTCGATCTCGATCTCGCTCTCGCTCTCGCTCTCGCTCCCGCTCTCGGTCCCTGTCCCTGTCCCTGTCCCTGTCCCGTCGATCGTCTCTGTGCCTTGGGCTTCTACTTCGGCGGTCCCTGTCTCTATCTCTATCCCTATGTCTGTCCCGGTCGTCTCTGTCCCGGTCACGGTCCCGGTCACGGTCTCGGTCACGATCGCGATCTCTCTCACGCTCTCTTGGCTTCTCTCCATCCCTTTCTCGGTCGCGTGGCCTCTCACTTTCTCTATCCCTCTCGCGAGGCCGGTCTCTATCCCGATGGTCCCTGTCTCGATCACGAAGCCTCTCACGATCTGACCGATGAACCCCACCACCAGGGACATACCGATCAATACCCAGCGGCGAAGCAGAACGCTGTATTCGCGGCCTTTTGTATTCCCTCAATTCATCCCTCTCACGGCTGCGCTCTCGCCTACTGTGCTTCCGGTCACTCGTGATATCCTCGCCTTCTTCCCTGTGACTCTTACTGCGATGGGTCGGAGAGCGAGACCGGGCGTCCCTCGGCAGGACCGGTTTTTCTTCGACGTCTTCCTCTTTGATCTCCGTCTTGACTTCTTGAGTCTTGGTTTCACTGCGAACGCTGGCGGCATCGCTTGGCTTCTCCCTGGATTCCTTCATATACATTGCAGCTTCCTTTTCGCGCTCTATCCGCTCCTCCTGCTTCAGAGTCTCGATATCGTCGCGTCGAGCAGACCGTCGGGTATCATCGTCCTCATGTTTTGTGCGATGTTTGTCTCTAGACCTGCTGCGGCTCCGCTTTCTGTCGCGCCGCTCATCATAGGAGTCGCGCCGGCGGCCGTCTCTGTCTTTGGACCGGTCGACGCGCTTGAGTCGCTCTGCTGCAGCCGCCTTGCGCGGATTGGCTTCGAAAGCTTCGGCCTTTTCGAAATCGAATTCTGGCTTCTGTTTCGCTTTTTCGGCGAGTTGTTTGCCCTCGTTGAGTAGGAGCTCCAATGCAGCAGCTTCAAGCGCTTTCTCGTCCAGAGGGGGAGCGTCGGGTTTCAATTTGGGTGTAGGCGCATCTGAATCCCGCTTCTCATCAAGGTGTCGGCTACGATGGGCTGGACTACGGTAGTGCCGATCCCGCTCTCGATCACGGTCGCGGTCTCGATCGCGGTCATAATCGCGATATCTCTCCTTTCGTTCTTCCTCTCTTCGTCGATATCGCTCATCACGTTCCTTGATCCTCTCCTCTTCCGCCTTCCTCTCTTCCTCTCTTCGCTTCTCCCTTTCCACCCTTCTCCTTTCATCTTCTTCCTCTCGTTTCTTTTTCTCCTCCTCTTCTTTCTTCTTCTGTTGCTCTCTTCGCTTCCTGTCTTCCTCCTTCTTGATCTTCGCCTTCAGCTCCGAGGTCTGCCTCATCAATTCCTCCATTCTCGCTCGATTCCTCTCTCGCTCTGCGCCCCTTGCCTCGGTTTCCGCTGTGTACTGCTCATCGGTCTTTTTTCCCTTTTCTGCTTCCTCGTCCGCCTTCTCATCCCCGATATCCGCCCTCCGTATCTCCCGTACAGCGCCCAACACATTGTCCAAATGCCCGGCTATCAGCCGATCCATCTCCGCCTCGACATCATGGTAGACTCCGCTCCGATCTACCGCGCCTTGGATCAGCGTCGCGGCCTTTCCGCGCTCTCGACTCAGCAAGTTCGGATCCTTATCGATCTCAATCTCAGCGACCTCTTGAATACTTCTAGTAAGTGTAGACTTGGCGTCGGAGGCAATGTAGTCAGCCCAGACCTTTTTGCGCAAATTGTCGTAGCCGCCTTTCTTCTTGAAGCGGTAGAGGAGGTTGTCGATGGTGATGCGCTGTTCTTTGTTCAGAGGAATTTCGGAGATTTTGAATTTAGGACGAAGAGAGACTGGTGGAGGTGCGGGTTCTGGTTTGACGAGAGGCGACGCCTCGGCCATTAATGTGTCGGCCATAATGATTTGGTCTTTCGACGGAGTTTACTGTAGAGGTTGAGAGACCATCATGGCGTGCTGATCGAGACTGATTCGCCAACTCTCGAACAAAAAGTTTCGCGAAAGGGGAGTCGCGCGTTTGGCGAGAATCCCGGGCTCGGCAAAGATTCCGTTCCGACTTCAAACTGGAGCTTGACCAAGCTCAATCACCTGAGGTATTCATGTGACGACAATTGCTACTATCAAAGGTCCCATCATCTCGCACCTGCCTCTGCTGTAGCCTAACACAGCTACGCCGGCTGTACAAAACCTCCTCAATCCCCTTCAGGCGCGCTTCCAGCGCAAGCATTCGACACAATGGTGCACAAGATCTTATTCTGGGCCGGCTTCGGTACCCTCTGCCCCCATGAAGCTCCTTGTAATCCTTCTACTGACAAAAGACTCACAGGCATAGCGACTCGCTTCTTACAACTCGGCATCGAAATGCGGCCCTTCTTCCAACGCGGCTCATTATGGGTTTATACACTATTCGCTGGCGTCGGCGGGTCGTTTGGCTACTGGATGAAAGGTGTGGAAGACCGACAGGTGAAGATGCTGCAGCAGAGGAAAGAGATCCTAGTAGAGAAACGGAGACGGAGGGCGGAAAGGGAGGCAGTGCTGGGGCCGGAGGAAGCTTTGTTAGGGAACGTGCATGTGAGCAGTTGAAGGGGGTGGGGAGGTCTATCCCATGGTCGCAGGTCACAGCGGCAGGGCAGGTGAGAAAAGGGGGCGCTCTTGTACAAAGTTCACGGATGTACGAAATGCATAGAAAAAAAGACTAATGGCCTTTGAGAAGCGAGGCCAAAATAAAATTACTCGACCCTCACTCCTACTTACTCCTCCAGCGTGACTTCTCGACAATTTGCTTTGACTAGAGGTAGAGTTGACTCTAGCAACATTCCCTCCTCCCCGCGCCATTATTTCCAGTCTCTCAAACTTAGCCCTTCCACTCTCATTCCTCAATCACACTTCCAGGCTTATCAGCCGGCTCTTCTTCCCACCTCTCCACTCCCTCTGGAATATCCACCAATGCCCTCTTGCACCAGATATGCGACACTCCACCAGGAACCCCTTCCCCCATCACCATCTCCTTCGTCAGCCCCACGAGACAGCCTCCCTTCACACTCAGCGTCTTCTCTCCATCAGCTCTATGCATTAATCTCGACCCGCAGTTCTTGCAGAAGTAGCAGTCCAGCCGTCGATTGCGAAGTGTGACTCGACTGTATATGCCGAGGTTTTCCGCTACGGGAGACGGGATGTCAAACATGGGGAAGATGGCTGAGATGCCGAATGCGGAGGAGGATTGATGCCGGCATTCTGTGCAGTGGCATATGTAAATCTTCATTGGCGCTGGCACCGGTGTGGCGAATTTGACCAGGCCGCACTGACAGCATGCTTCCATTGTCAGATGTGCACTATGTTAATACTGGACAAAGAACTTCGAGAGAACGCAAGATCAGACAAAGTACAAGTTACTTATTTCAGGACTGTTGCGTGATCAGACACGTCACACTTCTTGGCGGCTCCAATTGGAGCTGAGAGCCATTGGTCAGACAGTGGATCGAATTGAAGTAGAGTGATCAATGCTATGTGTACAAGATCCTTCCCCTACTGATGGTACACCCCGGTACAAACGCAGATTGACCAGACTTCGGCTCCTGCTCCATGCAATATGCAATTCCTTGCCTGGCGATGCGCTGACGAGTCCATTGCAGCATCGATCCAAGTCTTGTCCCTAATTCCTTTTTCCATTGCTTGGTCACCCTCACTTGATCACTCTCGTGATCAGTCCAGTTGCAACAGTCTTTCCACCTTCTCTGATGTTGAATCGGTTTCCAGCTTCCATGGCCAATGGGTGATGCGTCCGTAGCACCATTTCGACGTTGTCACCGGGCATGACCAATTTCGTAGTGTCTTCGGTTCCTTCAGGCCATTTGAGATCAGCAGCCTCATCTGCCGTTCGCAGGAAGATTTGCGGTCTGTAGTTCTGTCCAAACCCGGACTTTCGGCCCCCTTCTTCTTCTGTCAAAACATACATAGAGACCAAGGCCTCGCTGTAGGGTTTGCAAGTTCCGGGGACAGCAACCACCATGCCACGGGCCACCTCTTCACGTTTGACACCCCGCAGTAGTAGACCAGAGTTGTCGCCCGCACGAGACTCGTCGCAGGACTTTTTGAATGTTTCGATGTCTGTGACTTTGGTCTTTATCGGCACGGGACCGCCGCCGACAAGTTCGACCTCCGAATCCTTCTTCAACACGCCACGCTCTACACGACCGGATGCGACGGTGCCTCTGCCTGAGATTGAGAAGACTTCCTCAATAGACATCATGAACGGCTTTTCGGTGTCACGGACAGGTGTTGGGATCCAAGTGTCAACTGCATTAAGCAGCTCGTCAATCTTCTGGACACCAATTTCTGGCTGGCGGCCTTCGAGAGCGCAGAGTGCGGAACCAAAGATAATAGGCGTCTCTTCACCCTCAAAGTTATAGCTCGTCAAGAGCTCCCGCATTTCCAGCTCTACTAGCTCCAACATTTCCTTGTCTTCTACGGCGTCGACCTTGTTGACGAAGACGACGATCTTTTGTACACCGACTTGACGAGCAAGCAGAAGATGTTCTCGGGTTTGTGGCCTGGTCCGATCAGCACTCAAAACTCATTGGAGATGCAATCCCTTACATCTGTCCATCGCTTGCAGCAACGACAACAATGGCTCCATCCATGTTGGCAGCACCGGTAATCATGTTCTTGATGTAATCGGCATGGCCGGGACAGTCGACGTGAGCGTAATGCCGCGCATCCGTTTGATACTCAATATGTGCAGTAGAGATGGTAATGCCTCGCTTTCGCTCTTCCGGGGCTTTATCAATCGCGCCATATTCTAGAAACTTTGCATAGCCCTTTTCCGCTTGTCGTTTTGTAATTGCTGCTGTGAGTGTGGTCTGGAACGGTCAGACGAGATAATAGGAGGGTAAGATTCATATTACTTTGCCGTGATCAACGTGGCCAATTGTACCTACACCTGTCAGCTTTGTGGAACAACAGGATCGAAAAAAGTCTCACCAATATTCACATGAGGTTTGGTCCGCTCGAAGACTGTTGCATAGGTTCGAGCTGCGAATCTATCGTGTCCAAAGACTCGATTGACAGGGTTTGCGCCTTGTGATTGTGACAAAGCTGCCCGACTTGTCCGCAAGATTGAAAGGAAAGATCGTGAGACAGGCATATTGAAGCCCCTGACAGAACGAAGGAACAAAAGCAGATCGATATACACAATGCGTGGATTGCAGTGACCAAGGATGCTCACTCCAAAATTTGTTCGACTTCGAGCTATCCTTGACTTAGCGCCGTTTTGCTCGGCAACACTTGGCTTGTCCCACAAGCAGCCACTTCAAGTTCTTCACATCTGTCCATACCGCTGAGAAATATTCAGAAATGTTTCGTATTACTCATTTCGCCTCAAACATTTCCGATGGCAGAGACTTCCCACCAACTAAAGCCATCAAATTGGCACTGTCCAAGTGACCGAGTTTGCGGCCCCCAAAGCCTGTGGCTTGTCACAGCCTTGTACCTCTACGTGCTGCTACGGCTACTTCGCCACAGGTAAGTCGTAGGGTCTATGCCTAATAAACTGTGGAAGCCTCGCAGTCAAAGTACCTAAGCGACTTGGTGGTGGCACAGCACCTCCGCGACAAAACTCAGCCTATCCTTCTTATTGCTTTTGTACAATGATCTGTCCGCTCCAGTGTAGTTACCGCTGCCTTGCAAGTTTAAAATCGATTTTTTACCCTTCAAAAGACTTTTCCTTCCGTGCTTCCTCTGTTTTCTTTTGAAAGCTTCGAGGATTCGTATAGCAGGAGCTCTTTGTCACCATGACCATAATTTTCATCCTAATAGCTCTACTCTTTCACGCGGTTGCGTCACAAAATACCAGTTATAGGGCTGACGGGAGATGTGGCTCTGACTTTGGCAATGCGCTCTGTGACCCTTTACTTTCAGGGGCTTGCTGCAGCATCAGTGGGTAAGTGCCGGCCCTCATATGACATCTCCCTATTTCAAAGATAGAAGCTGATCTTGCCTACGTAGATTCTGCGGAAGCACCGGCGAATATTGTCTGTCGACTCATGGCTGCCAAAGTGGATGCTGGAGTGGGTCGAGCTCTCCGACGGCCTCCCCTACATCCACAACACCAGCGCCCGCGGCTCCAACCTTGAACAGCGGCCAGAAAACTGGCATAATAGTGGGAGGCTTTCTTTTCCTGGCTCTGGTTTTGCTAGTAGCCTTCCTCTGGAAGCGACATCACGACAAAGAAAAATCTCGCCGAGAACGAGAAACTCTCGCTCGGACCATACCCTCCAGCATCACTCTTAATAATCCAACCATATATCTTGATCCCAACAATGCAAACCTTGGCCACATGATGCGCCGGATTACCAATGGAAATCGTGTTAATGGTGACCCGCCCCCCATCTTGCCGCCGCCCAGGACTTACGACCCACATTCAGGTGGTACTGGACAAGTCTATGGCCTACCTTCTTATGCGTCCTCGTATGTCCCCCTCTCAGTGCTTACTATGATCTGTGGAACGCTAACTTTTTTGATCTAGTGACCGATAGATTCTGAGGTGCGCTGCGAACTGCTGCTGAGCCGTATCAACAGCTGGTTGTCATACTACGTTTATAGGCGCAACGGTCCCTTTGCCGGAAAATCAATTTTAAGTGCGACACACCATTCGACGACACCTCTACATTGCAATGAACGTTCCTTCCCACATTCGCATTTCCTTGCCAGAGAGACTGACCCCGTAGCCACATTTTGCGGCATTCAGTTCTCTCTCATCCGCCGGCAGATCCACGATAAACATTCCCTTTTTTCCTTCACTCTTGACATGTATTTCTTGCATGTGAATTAAAAGATCTCGTTTCCTAACAAACAATTGAGAGCATTTCTCCGACCGTCTTTCCCATATGCATGACCACGTCCCTTCTCCTTTGCCAGCGCTATGACTTTTGAAAAACCCAACCGGTGTGATGTATACATGGTCTTTACTTGATGTACCCGACGACAGTGGCATTGATGCTCTTGACACGGTCGTACCGCAATGCCGGCATGCCCATTCTTCAATACCACTAGCGCGGTGTTGAAATACAGCGACACTATCAAAAACGCATTGGTTCCTGCGGTAGAGCGCTGCATTTGGGCAGAGGTTGCTCGAATGGGTTGTGGCACAGATGCGAGACACACCGACGCGGGTTTCTTCACGCCTCTTTATGGCTTCGATTCCACGCAGCACGCGGTCTGCGTCGGCGCGCCATCGATCCGAAAGCTGCTCCAACAACAGCAGATCCAGCCTTTCAGGCGCTTGCAACGCGATCTCAGGCGATACATTTTCGATCTGCCGCAGGTTTGCTAGAATTTCGCCGAGAGTGGCTCGGCAAGCTTGAATTGCATCGCTCGTGACCTCTGCCGCGGATCATAAGCATTGTGTTATCCATGGAATGGTTCCTCAATCGCTCAAGGCCTTTGCACGACTGGCTTACCATTCGGTCTAACGTCCAGACTTTGGTAACCCTGTAGTGCAAGCTCCGAATTTCTCAATTGCTTTTCAAGCAGTTCCAGCCGCTGCTCTATCGTCTCGGACACAGATTGCACTGAATTGTTTTTGTCCTTTTTCTTCTCCATATATTGCTTCCGTAGTTTGGATGCGATGTTTGTCGTAGTAGCTATTCCACCAATAATACTGAATACAGCGGCTGCAATCTCAAGACCGCTCATCGCGACAGTACGTGACTGTAGTGGGTAAGGCTTAGAAAAGTTCAAACCACATGTACAAGCTTGTTAGGAATCGGGAGTATTCCGCACCAGGAGACGAAAGAAGGAAGTCAAACAAAACGAGAGAATAAGATGAGGGCTTAAAACACGAGGTCTGGTGTGTTGGCAGTGCATGTAAACTAATCAGCTTCGCCTCGTGGACAAAGTCAATGGAGGGGTCGGAGTGCATTCACGAGGCTGTGGAACGAGAAAAATGGTCTAACCGGAGTCGGTCGTCAGATTGAGAACATGCGGCGAGAACTTTCTCACATTGGACGAATGCTACATCTTGAGTATGAGTAGCTATCCCCTATTATATTGCTTCGAGTGAAGTCTGAGCAAGCCATCGCGTCTGATTTCGAGGACCTGCTTCTTGATAGAACCCCCAAAGGGTAAAAGCGCAACCAGACTCATTTGTTCCAAGGTGTTGGTACTCGTATTAGCCGTAACTCACAGGTACAGGTGTAATGTGGAGCGTCGGGGCAATTTGAAGTGCACGAGTAAAGGCACGGGTAATGGGGATTTCATACAGCCTAGATGAATGCATGTGTGAGAATGGTCCTGAAAAGTTTAGCAACTTTGATCTGGCCATGTACTATGGGGCTTGATCGCCTAGGTTTGCCCCCAAATTGAGGCTTGGCAAATTTGAATCCTAACTTCATACAGCTAGGCTCAGCGTTAGCGCACTTCGAAAAACTATTTCCTCTTCGCTGGCTGTTCCCAAACTTCTCTTTCTTTCTTATGTCGACGATGTACGAACCACTTCCAACCCCTACAATTTGAATGTTTGCTAACTGTTGTGAAGACTTCAAAGAATCATTCTTATGTGAGTCGAAAAGAGAAAACTCCCTTTAAGCCCCGGAATCTGACAACAAAACCAGAGTACACGTCTCTCATTGTGTTCTCTACTCGAGCCACATGACCTCAACAAGGAAGATGATTCATACCCGTTTGTGCATAAAGTGAGGACTTTGACTCTCACGAGAGTCCGCGATGATCTTTGAACCTGCTTTGCTGCCAGACTTCGGTCGAGCGAGCAGGAGGCACTTACGGGCGAGTCTGACTTGTTACGCACATTTTTCATCGTGGACACATTACACATGGATCCTTGGAGAAGAATTGTGGGAGGCGATACAACCAGCAAAGACTATCAGCAGGGGGGAAATATTTGAATCAGGTGTACTGGATGAAGGTCAGGAGCTGGGAATTCTACTTGGCTGCTTTCTCTCTGGTTGGCGAAGCAGATGTTTACCACAAAAAAATGGGTTCTATAATCATGGCTGCTCAAAACTCTAGCTCACCCTCCGCTGTGCGCGCAGCTCTCGCTGGCACGACTTTCGGCTTCCCTTTCCTGTCGACCCTCTCGTCAGCTGGGTCAAATCCGCCATTCCCCCACAATGCCCACTCTGGTGTCGGACTGCAATAGTCCTCTGGCCCAAATTCCTCCTCAGCTTCCAGCAGTCGGAAGAACTGGTCGTAGTTGATGATGGTATTCCACCTCCCATCGATGAAAAACCTCTTGCTAGCCAGCAAAATGCAACAACTATGCGCATGCTCCGCTGCAATACCATATTCTAAGCCTCTCTTTAAAAGTGCTGCATCCAGCGCCTCCACAAATGCCACAACTTCTTCATAGAAAGGCACATTCTGCATCGTCAGCCCGGCCCCAGCAGAAGACGAGGTCCCGCAATATGTCACGCCCTTGACCTCCACAAAGCATGGCAAACCCTTTTGCACGAGATCCGCATACCCCTCCACCTCATCTTCGACGTTGAACCCTTTCACCAATGTCAGCCGAAAGACCGTCCTCTGCACAAACCGCTTCTCCCGAAGTATGTCCAGACATTTCTGGAATCTCTCCCAGAAGTCTCGGTGCAATGGTCTGTCTATCTTCCGTAGGCTGTCCTTGTTCGATGCGTCAATACTGACATAGAGCTGCGTGACCCTCCTCAAGCTCCTTAGCTGATCTGGATGCTGCGCGTTACACACCAGGAAGCTCGATATCCGCTCTCCATGCAACAACCCCACAAACTCATTGATCCTCGGATAGAATATCGGCTCTCCCACTAGACTCAGTGCACAATGTCTGATTCTCATAGCCTCTTCAAATCTTTCCGCCCTTACTCCAGGCACACCCCGCATCATCTTGATCTTCTTGTAGTGTCCCTCCTTCGCACCTTTGAAAATCATCTCTGGATCGTCGACTTGCCACCTCCACGTTGTAGATACAGGATTCGTACCATGTCGCCAGCAAAACACACACTTGTTGCTGCAAGAAAGTGAAGGCGTGGTCTCCATACAGAGATGCGATTTTATACCATAGAAGGAGTTCTTGTAGCATGAGCCTCGACCGCGGAGCGCAGATTTTGTCCAGCGGCAGATCTTCACACCAGAATGTGAGCCGACGATTGTGTAACCTTGCTTGGTAAGGGCAGAGTAGGTAGGAGAGGTTGCGGGTACCATTTCTTTGAGCTGTGCGGGTTGGGCAGTGGTCATAGAGCTAGTCGTGAAATCGATCGCAAGAGGAGCACGGCTCTGCGTGGCGGCATTTGACCCTCCAAGATCTTCTAAATCCGCTACCGAAGTCTTCTGCCTCTTGTTGCGCCCGGAGTCTGGAAAGTCGGTATCTGCCTCTTCCTCGTCACTTTCAATGGCATCGCCACTGCCGGGAACTCCGTCGCCTAAGAACCCTGAGGTACTGATGTCCTTGATTGTATCTGTAACTCCTGCTGTCCAGTCTTTTAGCGATGCCTCAACATTGCTTTTCACATCTCCCAAGCCTAACGGATATGCTCTTTTGCGGCCAGTGAGCTTTGCCATCCACTTGTCAACCTCAATGGCCTGCGAACAGAAACCCGCCTCTTCTGAGGGCCATCCTTGCCTGTCTCCGATGCCGAAGACAGAATACCCCAAGAGCGAAGACAAAGGAGCTGTATCGATACGAAAGTCATTATGAGTCTCGTCGAGGTGTGCTAGAAAGGTGTTGAGGATTGTGTCGATGTCGTAGGAAGGAATGAGGAAGCAGAAAAAGTATCTTATGTCAGATGAAGGCAACGGATTCGGCGCTTTCGGTCCCGCGATGAAGTAGTCATCGAGGTCGACATAGGACAGGTCATGTAGTTGTGGCTCAAGGATGTGCGCTTGTGCTGAGGACAGGTGCTTGAGGTTTTCGGCGAAAGCAGTGGCAAGCCTTTGCGTGGTGCCTGTGAGCGAGGAAAAGAAGACTAGAGGCTGTGTCTTATGTAGTACTAAGTCAGTCGTCAAGTCAGTCTTCTTTGTGGCTCTTGCTGGTTTCTGCCCAGCGATGACTCTAGGTCCAGATAGCCGGCTGGGTTCTAGAGATGGCCCTGGTTGCCTCGGCGCTTGACCATTGCGCTCATAGCTTTCAGATAATGGCGTCACTCCAGTCTTATCCTTTGGCACCTCTAGCCAAGAGGCTTTCTCTTCAGAAGCTGGAGATAGGTCGCGCACGCGAACGGGCAATTTCCTGGTCCTTGCTCTCAAGATGAACAGGATAAGAATTGCCGCAGTCGTAGCACAGAGACCTCCTCTATGCGTGTGCCATAAGGAGATGAGCCGGTCAACTCGATCAGTCACAATCACTGGCCAAACAGGCCCATCTCCTATATCCATAGTGAATCATAGAGGTGGTGTGTAAGACGGATCCGGATCTAGGGCTCCATCTCAGGGCTGCTTCCCCGCAATAGAGCTTACATTCTTGACATCCACTCTCCAATGCGACAGACGTGGGCCGGAATACGGGTCAATGCTGAGCTGATATAAGAACGAATTGAAGCTTACTGTCAGATGTGAGATCATACCACAAATTTCATTGAATAATGTCACATCAACTCGGTACGTGCAGCACAGCATTGCGCGTACTTTGATTGTGCGCTCCCCTGTAGCAAATTAGTGAGCCACTATCTCCTGCAGGAAGCTCGCGTCAGCGAGCTTTTACACCTCATGGCTTACGTTCTCTCCTACGGCCTGTCGTTCCAGTCAAAGGCTTACCTCGAAATGTAGAGTGATTTCATTTCCTCATCCATTTCTTCACCAAATCATTGGGTTCTTAGACTCTTGCGTTTCTTTGTGCATATATTTTGTGACCTGTGACCTATTCCTTACGCCGCTTCCTTCTGGTATGAATACTGTATCAACCTGGGCAATCTAAATCAATTGGTCAATCTCATATTCCGTCCGCAGTTCCTCTCATGGAGCACATTGACCTTGTGGTCGTTGGCGCCGGTATGGATTCCTTTTATCTAAGTATCGCATATAGCTTACGATCGCATAGGCTGGCATGGATTGGTCAATGCAAAGACATACCTCGATGTCAATCCTTCTGCAAAAGTCGTCATATTTGACAGAGCGCGGACTGTTGGAGGAGTATGGGCGGTAGAACGACTCTATCCCGGACTCAAGACGAACAACCTGGTTGGAACATACGAGTTCAGTGACTTTCCAATGACCGAAGCACGCTTCGGAGTCAAGCCTGGCCAACATATTCCTGGCCAGGTCGTGCATGAGTATCTTCAGCAGTACGCCGAAACATTCGGTCTCCTTCCTCATATTCGACTCCGATCCAAAGTTCAGACAGTGAAGATGACTGAGACTGGTCAGTGGGAGCTGACAACACTATCCGATGGAGTCAACGACAATCCGCCCGAAAAGGGCCGTTTAATTGCTGACAAATTGATTCTGGCGACCGGGTTGACATCTGATCCGTTCATGCCAAAACTCGAAGGGAGTACGGACTTTGACGCTCCGTTGTTTCATGTCAAAGACTTCCGTAAGCAAGCAAGCTCAAAGCATAGTCCGGATAATGTTGTCGTGCTTGGTACCTCCAAGTCAGCCTGGGATGCCTGCTACGCGTATGCTACAACTGGCGTCCAGGTACACTGGATCATCAGGAGTTCAGGAACTGGGCCAAACTGGGTTTCACCTCCCTATGTAACGCCTTTCAAGCTCTGGCTTGAGTCATTGATACTGACGCGCTTTTTCACCTGGTTCTCGCCATGCATCTGGGGTGACGCGGACGGATATGGCTGGATCAGGCGCTTCCTCCAGGGCACCTGGCTGGGTCGTAAACTGGTATCAGGCTTTTGGTTTGTTCTCGGTGATGACGTTGTCAGTCTCATGGGCTATGAGAAGCACCCGGAAACCAAGAAATTGAGACCTCGAAATCCTCCTTTCTGGATTGCTAGTGGTCTTAGCATTAACAATTACGATACGGGATTTTTCTCCCTTGTCCGTGACGGAAAAATCAAGGTTCATGTCGGAGATATTTCGCATCTATCGCGCAGAACAGTACATCTTTCCGATGGCACTTCTCTTCCAGCGGATTCCCTCATCTGCTCCACAGGGTGGATACAGCGACCTCCCATCAAATTCCTCCCGGAAGGTATCGAAGCCCAGTTAGGTCTTCCCTACTATTCGGCAAACGAGCTAGAGCTCGCCAAGAAGGCAGACGCAGTGATCCTGCGTCAATTCCCTCTTCTTCAGGATCAGCCGTCACGGAAGACGAAATACAAGCCTCTGCCTTCTAGTGCTGATCTCGAAAGCCTGCAGTTACCCAACCAACCCTATCGTCTGTATCGCTTTGCGGTACCATCTTCTCCTGCGTTGTTCCACGCTCGCAGCATCGCATTCGCTGGAGCGTATCTCTCTGTCAGTACCGTGACCGTGGCACAAGTCCAAGCTCTATGGATTACGGCTTATCTGGGCAACAAAATCCCTAGCCTAGCCTTTAAGTCCAGCTATGTGGATGAAAAGGTTGAATGGAACACGGTTCTCCACTCTCAGTTTGGGAAGTGGAGGCATCCCGCCGCAGCTGGCGGATATGGTAAGTTCTCTCGTAAAATCGATCGGTTTGCTCCGTAGCCCGGCAAGTCCTTGTGATGGTCTAGCCAAACACAAACTTTGTCCTACAGGGAATCACTTCCAGCTCCTAAACCGAATCAACTTTATGATTCGAACACGTGCTAATAAGGGACTGCAGGTGAGAGATTTCCGGACATGGCATTTGACAGTTTGCCATACGTGGATTTGCTGTTAAAGGATTTAGGCTTGTCCCATCGCAGGAAAGGCGGGTGGGGTTGGAGAGAGTTGTTCGTACCGTATGATCAAGGCGATTACAGAGGGTTGGTCGGAGAATGGATCAAGAATATCAAAGACCCCGAAGAGCACTTTACAACACCGATTGGCCCGCAAGGCGCCGCGGAGACAAAGAAAGTCCTTTAACCGCGTATCTCTTAGAGAAGACGACATTGGAGGAGGCTCATTGTCCTAGACGTTGGGGAGCTTGAGATTTAATAGCATCTGCGGCGATTTCCATCTAGACGAGAATGAACTCTTCGGTTGTCCCACTAATCTCCTTTTTGCTCATCGTTTCTCCATCCATCCATCCAACCGTGGATATATGCCTCCCCGATGAAAGTGTAGGTGCTTCTCGTTCCTCCCTCCTTGGGCCTCAGGATATAGGGGAAAAGGCTTATGTTGTTCTCAAGTTACAGTCACTCCAAGACAAGCATTCAGTTTCGTCCTATCTTCACATTTGCTCAGTACCCGACAAAGCTTCTACGTGAGCATAAGATCAGATCATAATCCCCATACTCTTCCCCACCCCTCGACTGTCCTTATACTCCCATCGTCACACCTTCCCATTTCCACGCCTCTTCCCTCCTCAACAACCTCTTCCTCGCCAGGCAATCTCAGCCACTCGTTGACAATACCTGGAATCTCCTCTCGGACATGACTGACCACCACAAGTGCTTGCTTGTCGTTCAGACCAGTAAATCTATGTCCCGAGATGTCTTCCTTCTCGGCGTCCATGTCTGCTGCCTCGAGTAATTCCTCGCGCGTCATTCTTTGAAGGTCCTTTCCTTTGGAGGTATGGCCGAGGGCGACAGGTAGGCTCACGTTATGGTAGGCTAAGATATGCTCGACTGTTAACCGCATGTTTGGGACCCTTATGAGCTGCGAGCCATCATGTCCAGCGCTAGCTCTCCGTCGCTGGAGGAACACAGTCTCGCCATGCTCAAGGAAGCACATGGCTTTCTCGCGAACCTCGGGGCTAAGGCCGGAAAAGGCTTCGTCCAACACGAGTATATCCGGGCTCTTGATCATTGCTCTGAGAAGCAAAAGAAGCCTTTGTGTGCTGAACGGAAGCACACCAAACGCATGCGTCCGTTTATCGTCCGCCCATTCTAAGTCTTCGTCTTCCTCGGATTCTGGCTGCTCGGTTCGCACGAATTCTGGATAGGACTCTGATATAAGCTCACCCATTGACGATTTCGAGTGAGCGGGCATCCAGGTCTGCTTGTTTGCCGTGGTATTGCCTGCAGCGTTGTCTGCTCCGGACGCCGTAGTTCGTCTAGTTTGGCGCAACTCAGGCTCCCACCACCTAAGAAAACTATTGACAATCTCGTCTCGCTCAAAAGACAGCTTCGGCTTTGCGGCAAAAGTTTCAGCCCAGGCACTCTCGAGCACTCTTCTCACGCTCAGGCCTTTCGGGAAAAAGGCATGAATCTCAGGACTTGAGTGCCCAATACGTGATTGAATATCCCAAAGCGAGAGTCCGAGCCTGCCAGCTTCCGGGAGACGCGATCTTCCGAAGAACTTGATGGGCAAGGAATACGAATGCGGATGATCAGACGTTAGCAGAGAGAGTAGTGTAGTCTTTCCAGAGCCATTTGGCCCAAGAAGAGCAAGGCGAGTGTTCTCCCGAATGGTCAGGTGCAGCCCAGGGGCAGATTGGCCATCCTGTGGAGGTGGATGTCCAAGTACAGTCTTGGTTCCATACTTGACTACGACGCCAGAAAGCTCAATCAAGGGTTTGCCAACTGATGAGGCCGGACTCGAAGTGGCCACAGTGCTGGCTGAAGCCCCAGCGGTCGAGGTGTCAGGTTTGAAGGACTGCTCCGTCTGGGTCATCGTCTGCCCTCTAGCTGTGTCATCAGAGCGGTCTAGATCGTTCGTAATATTGTCCTTGAAAATTCCAGGAAGCGTTGTTGTCATTTTCAGCAACTCAGGCAGGGTCCAAAGTCTCGGCTGCTTATGGCGAAACGGCTCAAAGGCTTGTTTATCAGCTCGACTGAGATATCTTGGATCTAAAATGCCCCATTCGTTGAAATATCGTGGGTGTGTAATTGACCGAACCTTTTCGTATGTGTCGTACCTCGTGATGCCCGTAGAAGTCAACGTATGACCAACCTCAAGTAGCGGCTTCCCGTACAGTCCAGTCATTTCTCTCGCCATCTTTAACGCGTATCTTCCAGCAGCCTTATTGTCACACGCATCAGCCCAGCAGGACAGCGCGAACAGCACTTCTTCTTTCAAGCCCATCAACGCAATTGTGTAATTTCCTCCGAGGATGACTAGATGTGTAATCCACTCCGGAACAGGATCTTGGGGTCGAAGGGCTAAGATCAATCGAGGTGAGGACTTGTACGCGAGCTCACGCAGCATAGGAGAGAGTGTCACAAGAGTTGGGGGGTCAAGACCCACTGTATAAATTGTCAGTCCATAAATCTTAAGCGTCGTCTGCTTGCCCTACTGAATGGCTCATCTAACAACAACAATTCGGGCTTTCCAAGCAAAGCTTTTGCGATTCGAGCCCGTCTGGTCTGGCCGTTACTGAGATTGCTGACAGGCATGCTAGACATCTTTTGCAGTCTCAGATCCTTCATGACCTGACCCAGAAGCTGAGACTCTTCTGTATCCTGTTCATGTTGAACCTCAGCCGGGTTTAGCTCCGTCTCCCCTTTCAAGTATTGCAACACCGACCAGTCATCATCTTCTCTGCGACTCTCGTATCGGGCACTTAGGTAAGCCCCACGGATTCCACCACCCAGTCCTTGGCCTTTGTCCGTATTAAAGCCGACATATTGTATCGCTCGAGAAGGTGTCCTGAGCCTGTGATCTTTTGCTTCGATCTCATCAGAGGATAGGTAGGGAAACGACCGTGCAGTTGGTGGGAAACAAAGGTGTGCACCGCGAAGAATCTCGAGAAATGTGGTGGTTCCAGATGCTCCAATCACAGCCCAATGCTGCTGGTGTTTCGTTTTTCCTTTTTTGCGATTATTAAGAGGCTTCGCAGGAAGCTCAAAGCTCAAGTCGCGGAAAAGTGGAGGGTTCGCGATTCCATCGTCTTCTGCACTTGGATGCTGCCGGTAGAACGTGCCATTCGTGATCTGGATGAGATTCTCCGGGTTCAAAGGTCTAACATGTTGACCAAGAAGACAAAGAGACCTTCGCATACTCTTTGCATCGTTTCAAAGGAATGTGATTGTCTTCGGGAAGGAGTGACCTCCCTCCACAAAAATTTATGTAGCTCTGGAGCAGTTTGACAGGGGGCCAAGTCTCGATTACGTCGATCGAGTCCGAGCAGTGAAATCTCCATTACTTCTCCGTCCGCTTGGTGATCCTGTCAAATCCATCTTGCCTCAACTTATTTTACTCTTCCATTTGCTCAATGCTGCCCATTCCGAGGATGTGCGACATCTCATCAAATCCTCGTAGACCAATCAAGGCAAGAACAATGGCCTCAATCCCACGCGTTGCTTCAATAGCTTTGACAATGTCGTTGAGCTTTTCGAAATGGCGTATAATCATCGCAAATATGCTCAAACGACCGGTATTTTCTCGGACCCATCTTCATAAGCCACGTCGTCGGAGCCAGATGTTCTTCGTTGTCCTTGGGTTTGTTTTCTAGGTAGCTGACAGCAATTTCAAGCTTGAACCCCGGATTTCCCTGCTTCCCCTGCTGCAGAACAATCATCCTCCGCTCTTCTATGAACTTGCCGTTTGGCCGTGCTGATGTTTTGACCAATGAAGGCGAGCTTCTGGATTTTCTCAAGGCATCCTCTGTACCTGGATATGATGGTGGCCTTTCATGTCGCTTTTGTCTAAAGCTGTTGTGAGGAGGTGACATGAGCACTGTTTAGGGCTTCGACGTCTATGCCGACGCTCGCCACGGAGAAACGTTGTCTATCCTGGCAGACGCTGAAATATTCTTAGCGTTCATCACTAGTGGGGACAGATGGTATTGCACAGCGGTAAGAGGATCTCATGAACGCAGGAGACAATCTTGAAGTCGTCCTCATCTGCAAGACATTCGAGGGGAGGAGAGCACTCAATGTTTCTGACCGCTAGGAACTTGCTTCGACATCAAGTTTCCGTCAATAGACGGCAGGAGGATTAACTATTCATCAGGAAACCGTTTGGTGTGATCAGGTGCTATTTGAAATCACGGGTTGGTCCTGCACCCAGAGGACGATCAATTCTCGTCACTAAGACCAAAGCTCTATCAGAGCCTTGCTTGCATGTATCGTGTGTTCGATCTCACAATGCTAATGCACGCAGCCCATAAAGGTCACCGGTTCCTCATACTTTGAACTCTTAATACTAGTGTTCTCGGACTCCGATCTTGTATCAGCCAGCTTCTCGCTCGCGGTGATACCGTTAGTAATCCCTCTGAAAGAGAATGAAAATTTCCTCGAGCTGACAACCAAGAACAAAGAACGCCGGGCCCAACCTTGTCACACTTGCGATCCTTAGTTGAACAATGAACAGCTCCATACAAAGAGATTCGGTAATCCACTAAGGCGACAGATGCATGCGGCAGACAATGGAACGAGATCTACTTAATCGAAATTCAACTGCAGAACCTCTCGACCTTCTGTATTGCACTATACCTCGACTCCCACTGTTCAGGAAGCCTACTAACCCTGTCGAACAGTGTGCCCATCAACCATTGCCCTAATCCACACTCCACATCATCTTCCTTTATTGCGTTCTACAACCACTCAAGCTTCACAATGCCTAGCGCTTCTTCGGACTTCGCGTCCAAACCCAACCCCCTCTCCCAAATTCACTCCTACACCCTCTGCTCCCACAGCTGCCCACCCGCTAACCGGCCCCTAGATACCCAACCTATCCTCGACCCCCTCACAAACTCATCCACCATCGCCGGCCGCTGCCCCGAATGTGACCAAGCTTTCCGTCGAGATGTCGAGTCATCTATCCTAACCAGGTACCTAACCAAAATCAAGACCGTAGAGCGCCAACACGGCGTCTTCGATGAGGCATTCTTGGACCACCAGGTCGCGGAGCTGTACAAGGAGAGGGATGCCGAGGTGGAGAAGGTGTGGAAGGGTTATTCGAGGAGGTGGGGGCCGGGGTGTGTGGGGAGGCTCGAGAATGGGAGGATGAAGCTAGCTTGGGAGAGGCCAGTCCGAGATAGTAGTTGGAAGACAAAGGGGTCGCAGAGCTCAAGATGGAAGGTGTGAGAGGTCATATGCTTCAATACACACAACGAAGATCCGTTCCCCCATATCTTTTTGTTCACATGACTCGTAATAGGGATTTCATGTACCATTTTCAGATGGTTCCGTCCAAGATCCAGTCCCAAAAAGTCTAGAAAATACACGCTGGATATAAGGGCAAGCCAAATGCTACTGTGATAGTCGATACGATCATTCAATTTTGCAAAGCTGTGTCCCTCGAATTCTATTATCGCGACCCAGTGGTAAGACAGGCAGGCGAAAGGGACGGTGGATCGCGCGGACGCAGAAATATCCTGGACCAGGCAGAGCGCGGTTCATCGCCGCCTCCGAAGACTTGTAGAGGCCAGGAAAACTGGTAGCAGGAGAACCAGGTGCTGCCATGTGCGGCTAATGCGTGGAAGCGGCGTTGTCAAGGAGATCCACAAGTCGGCGCGATGAATCAGTGGTGGTATCCGTGCGTTCGGATACAGCTTCATAATGACTGTTGGTTTCGGAGCGGGGAGTCACACAGGCACCACAGGCTAGAGGGGTCTTAACGGCTCTCTCTCTCTGCCTTCGCGGCAGGCCAAATACAGTGGGTCGTGTAGATGCATGTCGTTTGCATGAACATCTACTCCAGCGGTGACAAGCATTTGAATGACACCTTCAAGGAGCATCCGACGAGAATCCCATTCAGACTCCTTGATCGCTGCAGCTAGATGAAGCGGCTGGCGTCTCCTGTTGTCATTGGAGGTTCATGTCCCTTCAAGTCCCGGAAGGATGAGCCGAACTTGTCGTTGTAGTTGAGGTAGAGAAATCAGCTGCAAAGGGTAATGTCGCGGTGTTCAGTGAAGAAGCTTGTTGGAGATTGGGTGGGAGAATAATACGAGTTCCTCGCATCTGCTCAGACTGCAATGGGCTCGAAGATATTCATTTCAACTAATTAGGCGTCCAAAATCGCATCATAAAGACAAGTTGGCACTATAACGATGTAGAATGTCTTCGCCAACAGCTTCAGCTGACCTATTCCTCATCTCCATCAACGCCTCATCCAATGCCCCAACGATCGTACTCCTTCATGGACTCTGTAGCTCACGTCTCGAGTTCGCCTACGTAATCCCACACCTCGAGCAAACCTTCCACATCCTTGCTGTTGACCTACCTGCACACTCGCGATCATCTTCCCTCCCTTCCGACCAACCGTTCACTCTCTCCTTTGCCTCATCACAAGTCGCATCCTTGATCCGCAAATATGCACACAACGGCCACGCACACGTCGTTGGTCTGTCTCTCGGTGGCTTCGTCTCTCTCAAACTGCTTGAGGAGCATCCCGATCTCGTGGAATCGTTGTGGGTGACAGGCGCTGCGCCGTTTGCAGGCTTCAACAGATGGATTGCCCAGCGACCGACAATGGTGTACTACATGATCAAGACATTGACGTTACTGCCATCGTGGCTTTATAACTTGGCGTCCTCATGGCAAGGGCTGATTAGACACGACGAGTTGCGGCAAGAGATGGTTTCTAATGGAAGATTCCCTCTCATTCGCGATGCATACTCAACAGTCTTGGAGTTCTCATACGACGATGTGGCGAAGATTGGAGCGACGGGAAAGAAAGTTCTCACCGTGGCAGGTGGACGGATGGATGATGTGGAGAGCACGAGGAAGACGGGAACACTCCTAAAGAAGAGTGGAAGTCCACAGAGCAAGGCCGTCGTTGTGAAGAAGGCAGTTCATGGCTGGGACTTGCAGTTCCCTGAGCTGTTTGCTCAAGGAATCACGGCATGGATCGGTGGAGATGCATTGCCGCAAGATTACGAGGCTCTGGATGAATCGTAGCCCTAGCAGCGATTCAATGCACTCAATTTGAGCTGCTACGATTCAGAGTATCAGACAGCTGGTTAATCGCGTTTAACGATGGGACAAGCAGAAGTTCTTGTGAGCGTGCCGTATTAGAATGCTCTAGTATCCTCATCAGGAATTCTGCTAACACGCCATGCTTCTCTCTTGTGCTAGAAGACTGCACTTCCATGGAGCCGGGAGAGAGAGTGATGCATACGTTCGCTGACTTCAAGGGCGAATAGGACCCAGCACGAATCTTTATTCGATATCCTAACTCAGCAACTTTCGATGTCTGGACATCGATCGATTTCGAACGTGTAAGAGAGTAGTTGATCGGATGTCATGGTTGGTTAAAGGAGCTGTTGGAAGGTGAAGACTCGCGAACGATCTGCTACGTCGGCCCATCGGACATTCGATACTTGTTAGTTCTGTTGCTTCTGCAAGAATGCCTCCAAGGCAGGCGACCTCTAAGGCAGGCGACCTCTTTCATCTTGATATCATCGGTAGGTGGATCTATGATTTGACCTTCAGCTGCTACCATTCATGTCTCTAGCAGAGCCTTGTTCGCACGACTTAGCTTATCTAGCTACCTGCTATAGTCTCAAAATTCGGCCAGGAAGGCGTAAAGTGCGACGAAGACCCCACCCGTTCACTCAATCTTACGACTCACCTCCACTCATCTCGTATTCACCCCGCGTCCGCCAGTAGGTGCTGGTAAAGCGGCGTCAGATGGGGCAGATTTCTGTTCTTTTTACCCACTAAGGTTCTTACTCTCTTGTTCGACAAAATGCGAGGTCAAGGACAATCTGCAGAGTAAACTTGGAAGAGTCAGAAGATTCGTACATCAGGGTTCATAATGTTCTTTTGAATTCTAGGAATAGTCCGAGATACTAACTTCGAAGTTTCGAATTCCATGTATGATGTCCAAAGTGTGTGGTATCCTCCATTCTCCATCCGGCCCGACAGTGTTTCCGACGATCTAGCCATCCCACCTTCGCCGAGCATGCTCATCTCGAGCCGAAAGCCTCGTCGTAGCCTATCAATGTGAACCTATACCTTACATCGTTCTTCTTGACTCTCTGCACCGCTTCACTGCAGCCCTTCTCCGAAATTGGGATCGTCTCAATCATAGGATGCAGGTTCTTATCAGCAGCCAACTTCAGCATAGCCAAAGCCTCTGGTCGACACCCAATATGAGAAGCGCTAATCGCTGCCATGTTTGAGACAAAGTCTTGTGCCATCATCCGAGGTAGTGGCTCATCTGGAAGTCCAACTTGGTGGAAGTGGCCGCCGATGTTGAGCATTGACATGTAATCTTTCATATTGAACTCGTGTGTCATATCGGCGGTGTTGATGATAAAGTCCATGGTGAACGCGTACGGCTCAGCCCAGTCCTTCTCGGATGTAGAGATGAAGTGTTTAGCGCCGAGTTTCAAGGCATCCTCTTTCTTGGTTGGTGAGTGGGAGATGGCGTAGACTTCTGCACCTAAAGCTGCCGCCCAGAGTATTCCGAAGTGACCCAGACCACCGATGCCGACGATGCCAACCTTCTTACCAGGACCGGCTCCGAGGCGAACAAGCGGGGAATATACTGTAAGACCCGCACACATCATGGGTGCAGCCTCGATAGGTGACAGACCATCTGGGATGGGGAAGGTAAAGTATTCATGAGCGCGGATGTGTGATGCATAGCCACCTTGCGATATCGTCTCATCTGGATCCTCTGATTTCGGATAAGGAGAACCATAGGTATCTATTAAGGCAACGTCAGTATTCAACATGTCAGACAGACTTGTACCGGAGTGTGAGGGTGGTGAAACCTACCAACCAAATGTGGGCAGTAGTTCTCATTATCGCTCTTGCACTGTTTGCACTTCATACAAGACCAGACCTGAGCCCCAACGCCGACACGGTCTCCGACTTTGCAGGTGGTCACCTTGTCGCCAACCTTTACAGCGCGACCAATAACCTCATGGCCAACGCAGATGGGTAGAGGGACCTCGCCCCACCCGCCGTTGATCGAGTGAACGTCGGAGGCACAGACACCACAGCATTCGATCTTGATGTCGACGTCATTTGGTCCGAACTTCTTGGGTTTGAACTGCAGTGGAGGTCAGCGTGGCTACTGGGAAGAGACAATATTCATAAGCAATCGCTTGACGAACCTCTTGCTTCTTGAAAGTAGTCCAGTCCGCCTGGCTGTTTATCATGAAACCCTCGAATGTGTCTGGGTAGCCCATATTGCCCGTACCTTTTTGCTGTGGCTTTTTGGGCAAGTAAGTGAAACGATCACAGTTCAAACATGTCTATGAATACAATGTTAGGCAAATTTCTGGCGCTGAAAATTCCTGGGGGCAAAGTATAGGGAAGTGATGTAATCTATTGTTTGTCGTGACCTCATCCTGGGCGGGATCTGCCTCGATTCGGCATTACATGCGCTTCCAAGCTACTGGCTCGCTTATGACAATTGGCACGGAAGTGAATCCCGTAACTGTCATGAAAAGACAGCAATTGAAGTCAATCATGGTAGCTACGGTTGGAATACCCATGTTGCGAAAATATCCTTGTCTCCCGGTGTGAACTATGTCCAAAAGGTATGTAAGTGGAATTCAGAATTGGTATACTGATGAATTACTATTTCGAGAAAGATGTAGCCCTTGTTGGATGTTGCACCACATAACTTCTAGATCCATGTCCGTGGTCGCATAAAGTCACTTCAAAAACAGGAGTCGCTCAAAGCAAAGCACAAAATTCCATCAAATTGAATGTTACCTTGAAGGCGGGTACACAATCACCCCATTCAAACATGCCGTTCCTGGTGCCACTAGTCCCATGTTGATCAAGCCCCCCTGATCGCACAGATAGAATGCATACTCGCCGTTACAGAAGAGCTGGCCACTCGGCGTACATGGTCCTTCATTCTGTCGGATTATCTGTCCATTCGAGCATTGCATTCCTGCTGCCACTGGACCCAAGTATGCATAGAACGACGTGCCGCCAACACCAGCAACGCATTGTGAGAATGTTCTGTCAGAATTGCAGGCAAAAGTCCCAGGGGTACAGGGCCCGACGAGGAGTGTCGCCGCGGCAGATGCAATGGGAGAGTTGGAAGCCGCCGTGGCGGTAATGGTGTCACGCCAAGCCTGCCAAGAGCCCGTAGATAAGACCACGCTGGACGAGAGATGGCAACTTCCTCTCTCCAGCGTTCAGTCTCTGTACGTAGTAGAGCTGAAGTTATCATTACGCACACGCCTAG
>Ga0335072_10001987_pt1 | contig 32274 bp, 21 predicted proteins | sample Lox_Sample_21_FD_206725 | JGI IMG/M metagenome (GOLD analysis project Ga0335072, IMG submission 206725) | Soil microbial communities from Loxahatchee National Wildlife Refuge, Florida, United States - Lox_Sample_2.1 | ecosystem: Environmental > Terrestrial > Soil > Wetlands | place: USA...
ACCGCCCTGCAGCAGCCGTACTATGAGGACCCGGCCGAGCTCGACCGCGCGCTCGGCGAGTTATCGCACCTTCCGCCGCTGGTGACCTCTTGGGAGGTACTTGCGCTGAAGCAGGCACTGGCCGAAGCGCAGGACGGCAAGCGCTTCCTCTTGCAAGGTGGCGATTGCGCCGAAAGCTTTGGCGATTGCACCAGTCCGATCATTTCCAATCGCCTCAAGGTCTTGCTGCAGATGAGCCTGGTGCTGGTGCACGGGCTCAAACAGCCGGTGTTGCGGGTGGGCCGGTTTGCCGGGCAATACGCCAAGCCGCGCTCGGCCGACACTGAGACACGCGATGGCGTCACATTGCCCAGCTTTCGTGGTGACGTGATCAACGGGCCTGCATTCACTGCGGAAGCACGCCGCCCCGATCCGCAGCGCCTGATCCGCGCGCATGCGCATTCCGCACTCACCATGAATTTCGTCCGGGCGCTGATCGACGGCGGCTTTGCCGATCTCCACCATCCTGAATACTGGGATCTCGCCTGGGTGGAGCATTCGCCGCTGGCGGCCGACTACCGCCGCATGGTGGCCGGCATCGGCGATTCATTGCGCTTCATGGAGACGCTGGCCGGCCCCATCGCAGGCTTTACGCGCGTGGACTTTTTCACCTCACACGAAGCCTTGCTACTGCACTACGAACAGGCGCTGACACGCCAAGTACCGCGCCACCGAGGCTGGTTCAATCTTTCCACGCACTTCCCGTGGATTGGCATGCGCACCGCCGCGCTCGACGGTGCGCATGTGGAATATTTCCGCGGCATTCGCAATCCCATCGCTGTGAAAGTAGGCCCGTCAGTCACGCCTGATCAGTTGCTGCCGCTTATCGATGCACTGAACCCCGAGGAAGAACCGGGTCGCCTTACGCTGATCCATCGTATGGGCCACGCGCACATTGCGGAGAAGCTTCCGCCATTGCTCGATGCGGTAAAGCGTGCCGGGCGTCGCGTGCTCTGGGTGGCCGACCCCATGCATGGCAACACCGAAAGCACCTCCAACGGTTACAAGACGCGCCGCTTCGATAACATCCGTGGCGAACTGGATCAGGCCTTCGATATCCATGCCGCTGCAGGCACGCACCTGGGCGGCGTGCACCTGGAGCTGACGGGTGAAGACGTCACTGAATGCATGGGTGGCGCGCGCGATTTGAACGAGGCGGATCTGCAGCGTGCCTACAAGTCGATGGTCGATCCGCGCCTGAATTACGAGCAGTCGCTGGAGCTGGCGATGCTGATCGTGCGCAAGTCCGGGCGCATGAGCTGACTGCGGCCGTTCGTTGCCGGGATTTGTCACCCAGCCTTACGGCTCAATGCGCGGCTCCCGCTTCCTTCCGCATGCGCTGCTCGAGATTCTGCTTCCCTTCCGCTGCGTAGGCTCTGCACGCCTGCGGGTCGATCAACGGATTGGGCTTGCCTGGTGCGATGCGTGCAGCTTTCTCGAAAAAGTCATCGCGTGGATGCGGTGTGAGCAGGATGTCGCATGGCAATGCCGCCAGCATGGCAAGCGTGTGCCGATAACCGGCAAGGCGTTCGGGATGAGCCGGATCGGCATAGCGATAATCAGGTGTGCTGAGCAGCGTAATGCTGTCGGCATAAACCATCGACAGGCAGCGGCTGCCTTCGCAAGAACGCCAGGTCCAACCGGTGCTGCCGGGCGTGTGTCCCGGCATGGCGTGCATCTGCAAAGCCAGCGAGCCGACATGCAGGGTTTCCCCATCGGCCACGATACGAACCTTGGTTACCTTGGGATAGAACGGTGCCATCCCATGCTGCGGATCATCCGGATCGTCTCCGCCAACGGCCAATGCCTTGGCCGACCTGGCGCTTGCCGCCACCTGCGCACCGCTATCGCGCGCCAGCGCAGCAATGGCGCCCGCGTGGTCGCCGTGCGTATGTGAGTTGAGAATCCACTTGATGTCCTGCACGCGAAAACCCAGCGCGCGGATGTTCGATTCGATCATGGATGCGTTTTCCGGCAACGTGCCGTCGATCAGCACATGGCCTGCGGGCGACGCAATCAGGATGGCGCTGAGACCTTGCGAGCCGACGTAATACGTATTGCCGTAGATTTGAAACGGCTTTTGCGGCTGCGTCCAGGACGCGGGAGAGTGAGAATCCGCAGCGGCGACATGAGCATGGACCATCACGCATGCCAACGCCGTCACGCATAAAGCGGGCCAGAGTTTCATGGGAGCCTCCGTGTCGATGGGAGGCGCCACGTTACGTGAAGGGGCTGGCCGTAGCGAGCCGTTTTCGGCCAGGTCGGTGCGTATTCAATGACTCTGTGCAGGCACCGGCGCATAGGCATTGCCATCCACCGTCGGCAAAAACGTCGGCGGCTGCCAGGCATGCGTATGTTGCTCGAAGCCGTAGGCGATCGAAATCAGCGTCGGTTCGCTCCACTTGGCGCCGAAAAACACGATGCCGACTGGCAAGCCATGCGCCCAGCCTGCCGGCACCGTCATCGACGGATAACCCGCCACTGCCGCCGGCTGCGACGCACCGCCAATGGTGGGATTGCCACTGACGATGTGATCGCCCAGCAGCAGGTCGGTGAGATAAGCCGGCCCCCACGAAGGCGATAGCAGGGCATCCAGATGATTCGCCTGCAGCGCCGCATCAATGCCTTGTGGCCCGGACAATTGCTTGGCCTTGGTCAAGGCATCTACATAAGCCTGGTCGGTCAATGGCCCCTTGGCTTGCGCTTGCTCGAACAGGTCCTGGCCGAACCAGGGCATTTCGCGCGCCGCTTCCTGTTTGTCGAAGGCGATCAGGTCGGCGAGTGTTTTCACCTTGAGTCCCGTGCGTCCGGCCAGATACGCGTTGAGGTCGTGCTTGAAGTCATACAGCATCACGGTCATTTCCGGATCGCTGAGTTCAGCCAGATGCGGTAGCGTGACGGGATCGATGATGATCGCTCCTTGTGCCTTCATCGCCGCGATCGCTTCATCCAGCACGCGATCAGCATTGGGTTCGTTGCCGGCCAGTTGCCGCACCACGCCGATGCGCTTGCCGCGCAAACCATCAGGGTCGAGAAAGCGTGTGTAATCGGTGGCGTGCTTATCCGCATCCGCCGTGGCAGGATCGCGCGGATCGCTGCCAGCCAACGCAGTGAGCAAGATCGCCGCATCGGTGACGTTGCGCGCCATCGGGCCGGCCGTGTCCTGGTTGTGGCTGATCGGGATGATGCCGCTGCGGCTGACCAAACCCAGGGTCGGCTTGATACCGACGATACCGTTCATCGACGCCGGGCAGATGATCGAACCATCGGTTTCCGTACCCACTGCCACCGGCACCAGACCCGCCGCAACTGCAACAGCGGAACCCGAACTCGAGCCGCAGGGATTGCGATCCAGCGCATACGGATTACGCGTCTGCCCACCCCGGCCGGTCCATCCACTGCTGGCATGACTGGAGCGGAAGTCCGCCCACTCGCTCAAATTGGCCTTGCCCAGGATCACTGCACCAGCCTTGCGCAGTCGCGTTACCAGTGCGGCATCATGCAGCGCCGGTGCACCCATCAGCGCCAACGAGCCGGCCGTGGTGAGCGTGCGGTCGCCAGTATCGATGTTGTCCTTCAGTAGTACTGGAATGCCATATAGCGGGCCATGCGAAGACGTGCGCGTGGCATCGAGCCGCGCCGCGATTGTGGTGGCATCCGGATTCAACTCCAGTACCGAGCGCAGCATGGGACCGGCTTGATCGAGCTTGCGGATGCGCGCGATGTCGTCTTGCACCAGCGCCTTGCTGGTGAGCTTGCCGGCATCCATCCGCTGCTGCAGCTGGGTCACGTTTTGCCAGGCCACGTCAGTGTCCTGGGCAAAAACCGGCGCGAAGGGCAGAGCGGCAAGCGTGAGTGCGGCACACAACAGCGATGGGCGAAGCATGGCGACAACCTCCGGGCGTGGCGTGATGCCGCAGCATAACCGCAGGCGTCACGGATGGCGTATGCGCTGCTCCTATACTTTCGGCGTGGGTGCCAGGGGCCGATCGATGTCAATGCGATGGATCATCCCATTCGCCGCGCTGCTGTGCAGCGGGCTTGCGCATGCCGATTCGCCTTCGGTGCCGGATACGCTGCAGCAACGCATCGCCGCGTGTACCACCTGCCATGGCGTGCATGGTGAGGGCTCGCCGGCCAGTGGCTTCTTTCCGCGCCTGGCCGGCAAGCCTGCCGGTTACCTCAGCTTGCAGATGCAAAATTTCCAGCGTGGGCTGCGCAAATACGCGCCGATGGAATACACCGTGCGGCTGCTCACGCCCGCATACATGCACGAGATCGCCGCGTATTTCGCTGCGCAGCAGGTGCCATACGAGCGCAAGCCAATACCGCCGCTGGCACCATCGACCTTGCAGCGCGGCGAGCAACTGATTACCACCGGCGATCCCTCGCGCAAGATACCCCCATGCCAGGCGTGCCACGGCAAGCAGCTCACCGGCACCGAGCCTTCCGTACCGGGGTTGGTCGGCTTGCCGTACGACTACATCAGTTCGCAGCTGGGTTCGTGGCGTACCGGTACGCGCGCGTCCGCAGCGCCCGATTGCATGGCGCAGATTGCCAATCGCCTCGCGCCTGCCGACATCACCGCCGTATCGGCCTGGTTGGCGAGCCAGCACGTGCCGGCCGATACGCATCCGCAAGCCGCCGGTTCCATCACGCCGCCCTTGCGTTGCGGTGTGCTGCAAGCACCGCGAGGTGGCGCATGAAGCCGCAGCGCCGGCTACGGATGTTCATCGTGCTGCTGGTGATCGCGTTGGGCGGTGGGTGGTGGCTGTCACAGCACCATCGAGCGCAGCCGACTTCCCAGGAAGATCCGGCCATCGCTGCCATGCTGACGGAGCCTGGCGTGATCGCCAGAGGCCGTTATTTGGTTACAGCAGGCGATTGCGCTTCCTGTCATACCGCGCGTGGCAGTCAGGCGTTTGCCGGCGGACGCATGCTGCCTACACCGTTCGGCACGATCTCCGCGCCCAATCTCACACCCGATCGGACCACCGGCATCGGCAACTGGCATTTCAATGATTTCTGGCGCGCCTTGCACGAGGGCATAGGGCGCCAGGGCGAGCTGCTTTATCCAGCGTTTTCGTACACCTCGTTCACCAAGGTCACGCGCGACGACGCCATCGCGATCTTTGCCTACCTTCGTTCCTTGCCCGCAGTACGCCAGGCGAATGCGGCGTCGGGGCTGCGTTTTCCCTACAACATGCGGAGCGTGCTCACGATCTGGCGCGCCATGTATTTCAAGCCAGGCGTCTACCAGGCGCAGCCTTCGCAGTCGGCGTCCTGGAATCGCGGTGCGTATCTGGTCGAGGGCCTTGGGCATTGCAACGAATGCCATGGCCAGCGCGATGCATGGGGTGGCCTGGAAAGCCGCGCAGCCTTGTCGGGTGGGCAGATTCCCGAACAGGACTGGTATGCGCCGGATCTCAGCACGCACGCCAACGGTGGCCTGCATGGCTGGAGCAAGCAGGACATCGTCGATGTGCTGAAGGCCGGCCAATCAGCGAAAGGCGCCGCCGTGGGACCTATGGCGGACGTGATCGCCAGCAGCACGCAATACCTGCACGACGACGATCTGCAAGCCATCGCCGACTACCTGCTTTCGCTGCCCGCGCGCATGCCACCGGCGCCTGTGCATGCGAGCTTCGACAACCAGTCGCTCATCGACCGCGGCAATGCCGTATATGCCAAGCGTTGTGCCGATTGCCATGGCAAAAACGGCGAAGGCGTGCCGGGCATTTATCCGCCGCTGGACGGCAATGTATCGGTAGTGGAACCCACCGGTATCAACGCGACGCGCGCGGTCTTGCTGGGCGGCTTTCCCCCGGTGACTGCCGGCAATCCGCGCCCATATTCCATGCCGCCGTATGCGCAGCAATTAAGCGACGCCGATGTGGCGGCGGTGGTGACCTATATCCGGCATGCCTGGTCGAACCGAGCCCCAGCGGTGCACGAGCGCGATGTGGCGACGTATCGGCATACTCCTATCAATTAGGCGGCAAGCCCGGCTTTTGTGCCTTGTTCGGCTCGGCAAGCTTCACCTGCTGGCCTTCGTACAGCGAATCCGGCGGACTCAGCACGACACGGTCGCCATCGGTGAGCCCTTCGGTGATTTCCACGGTATTGCCGAAATCACGCCCCAGCGTCACCGGCTGCAGATGAACGTGCTCCTGGCCGTCGACCAGCGCTACGCGCAAACCTTCGGCGCGGAACAGCAGCACGTTCGCGGGGACGATGTAATTGCGCGTGGCCGTGGATACCTGCAACGTCACATTGGCGTACACGCCAGGTACCAGTCGCTGTTCGGCGTTGGCTACGTCGATTTCCGTACGCAGCGTACGCGTGTTCGGATCCAGCGCATCGGCCGTGCGCGCCACCGTGCCGGTGATCGGCTTGGCGCCGTAGGTATTGAGGCTGACGTTGGCGGGCATGCCGACGTGCACGCTGGCGGCATAGGTTTCCGGCACATCCACGAACACGCGCAACGTGCTGGTGTCGGCAATCACGAACAGATTGCTGCCGCTGGCGCCTGCATCCACCAGTGCGCCGAGGTTGAGATTGCGCTGCGTGACGATGCCGTCATAGGGCGCGTCGATGTGTTTGAAGTCTTGTAGATTCTGCAGGCGGGCCACGTTGGCCGCATCCGCCTGCACAGTCGCGACATCGGCCTTGTATTGCGCCATGTACTGGTCGGCGGTCTGCTGCGCGATCAAGCCTTGCGTGGCCAGTTTCTGGTAGCGGTCGGCGGTCAGTTTGGCGAACGCCTCATTGGCCTGATCGGTACGCATCTGCGCTTTGCCTTGCAGCAGCTGGTTGTCGACGTCCGGCGTGTCCAGGTCGGCCAGGCGCTGGCCCTTCTTCACCTTGGCGCCGATATCCACGTACCACTTGGCCACGTAGCCGGTGGTGCGTGCATACACCTGCGCGTCCTGCCAGGACGCGACGGTGCCGGGCAAGCTCAGGCTCTGATCCCTGGGCGAGGCCTTGGGCGTAATTGTGGCCACCGTAGCGATGGCGTTGCGGTCGGTATCCTCGGTCAGCTCATGGCGTGCCTGCACGCGCTTGGCGATGCCGAGAGCGCCCAGCACCACCAGTGCGACACCGAGCGCGATGAGCACGAGCCGCGCGCCATGCGAAGGCCGGCCGGGACGATGCGAAACATTTGCACTGGACATAGTCGTGTTCTCACGCGGCGGCTGCATCACGGCCGGCCTTGTGGCTGCGATGCATCAAGCTGAAGAAAGTGGGGACGAAGAACAAGGTGGCTGCGGTCGCCAGCAACAGGCCGCCGATCACGGCGCGGCCCAGTGGCGCGTTCTGCTCGCCGCCTTCACCCATGCCCAGCGCCATCGGCACCATGCCGATGATCATCGCCAGCGCCGTCATCAACACCGGGCGGAAACGCTGGAAGCCTGCCTCGATCGCCGCCTGCACTGGATCGTCATGATGCGCCAGCCGCTCGCGCGCAAAGCTGATCACCAGGATCGAGTTGGCGGTGGCCACGCCCATGCACATGATCGCGCCCATCAGCGCCGGTACCGACAGCGGTGTGCCGGTGAGGAACAGCATCCACACCAGGCCGGCCAGCGCGGCGGGCAAGGCGGCGATGATGATCAGCGGGTCGAGCCAGCTTTGGAAATTCACCACGATCAGCAGATAGACCAGCACGATCGCAAACAGCAGGCCGCCGAGCAAACCCTTGTAGGAGGACTGCATGGTTTGCACCTGGCCGCGTACCTCGATGTTCACGTCGCGCGGCAAATGCTGGGCGTGTTTGGCCACGACGCGCTGCACGTCGCTGGCCACGCTGCCCAGGTCGGTGCGATCCACCGAGGCATACAGATCCATGGTGGGCCGCGTGCTGTAATGGGTGACGATTGCCGGCGCCTCGCTGCGTGAGAACGAGGCCAGGTTCTGCAAGGTCTGGCTGACAGTCGGGCCACCTGACGAACTGCTGCTTGCCGCTTCGCTGCTGATGCTGCGGATCGGCAGATTTTTCAGCGCCTGCAAGGTGTCGATCCGGTACTGCGGCATCTGCGTGGCGATGGTGTAGCTGATACCGGTTTTCGGGTCGACCCAGAACGTAGGGCTGACCTGCGACGAGCCTGCCAGCGCGGTCAGCAGATTGCTCGCCACGTCTTGGGTGGTCAGGCCGACCAGGCTGGCGCGCGTGCGATCCACGTTCACGTCGATCTGCGGCAGGTTCAGCGCCTGCTGGATGCGCAGATCGACCAGGCCGGGAATGGTCAGCAGATCGCCATACAGTTCCTTGGCGACCTTCGTCGCCGCCGCGGCATTGTGGCTGGACACCTCCACGTCGATCGGCGCGGGCGCGCCGAAGTTGAGAATCTGCCCGACCATGTCCGCCGGCAGGAACGAAAAGATCACGCCAGGATATTTCTGCGCCAACTCATGCCGCAGGCGGCGCACGTAATCGATGGTGGGGCGGTGGTCCTCATTGAGGGTCACGAAAATGTCGCCGTCGGAGGTGCCCACTACGCCGGTATTGCTATAGGAAAGATTGATGCCGCTGTAAGGAATGCCCAGCGTGTCGACGATGCTGTCGAGCTCCTGCTGCGGGATCGTGTCGCGGATCACGCCTTCGATGCCGTCGGCAAGCCTTGCCGTTTCCTCGATGCGCAGGCCGACCGGCGCACGGAAATGCAGCTTGATCTGCCCGCCGTCCACGTACGGAAAGAAATCGCGGCCGAGCCATGGCACCAGCAAGCCGACGGATAACGCGCAGCTGGCAAAGAAGAGGATGGCGAACAATCCGCGATGCCGCTCCGTGGTTTCCAGCGCACCGCGGTAGCCTTCGCGCAGCCGCTCGAAGCGGCGCTCGAAGGCCAGCTGGAAACGACTCATGGGACCGGTTACCTGCTTGTCATGCACATGCTTCTTCAGCCAGAACAACGACAGCGTCGGTACCAGCGTTCGCGACAGCACGTACGACGCCAGCATGGCGAACACCACCGCCTCGGCCAGCGGTGCGAACAGGTACTTCGCCACGCCGCCCAGGAAGAAGATCGGCACGAACACGATGCAGATCGACAAGGTCGACACGAACGCCGGCACCGCGATCTGGTGCGCGCCCTCCATGATCGCGTCGTAGACCTCCTTGCCTTCTTCCAGGTGCGAGTTGATGTTCTCGATCGTCACCGTGGCATCGTCGACCAGAATGCCCACCGCCAGCGCCAGGCCGCCCAGCGTCATGATGTTGATGGTCTGACCCAAGGCCGACAGCGCAATGATCGAAGCCAGAATCGACAACGGAATCGAGATCGCAATGATCAGGGTCGAGCGCCACGAGCCCAAAAACAGCAGGATCATCAAACCGGTCAGCCCGGCGGCAATCACGCCTTCGCGGATCACGCCGGAAATGGCCGCGCGCACGAACAGCGACTGATCGGAAAGCGAATGGATCTCCAGATTCTGTGGAATGGCCGCACGAATCGCCGGCAGCATGCCGTTCAAGCTGTCCACGATATCCAGCGTCGACGCGTCGCCGATTTTCAGGATCGACATCAACACCGCGCGCTGGCCGTTCACGCGCACGATATTGGTTTGCGGTGGCGAGCCATCGTGCACGTGCGCTACATCGCGAATATAGGTGGTGACGCCGTTGACGGTACGGATCGGCGCGTTGTTCAGCTCATCGATCTGTTGTGGGCTGCCGTTCAACTTCACGCTGTACTCGGTCTCGCCGATCTTTTCGGTGCCCGAGGGCAGGATCAGATTCTGGGCGCCGATCGCCGCCACCACGTCGCTGGGAGACAAGCCATGCGCCAGCAATGCCTGCGGGTTGAGATCCACCTGCACCTGACGCTGTCTGCCGCCGTAAGGGTAGGGCGTGGCTGCGCCGCGTACGGAGGTAATGAAGGTGCGTACGATCTGGTTGGCGTCGTCGAAAATGGTGGTTTCCGAGAGTTCTTTCGACGACAGCGCAAACTGCAGCACCGGCACGGTGGAGGCGTTGTACACCAGGATCAGCGGTGGATTGGTGCCCTGTGGCATCGAGCGCAGCACGGTCTGCGAAATGGCGGTGACCTGCGCCACGGCCATGTCGATCTTCACGTTGGGCTGGAAATACACCTTCACCAAGCCGACGCCATTGAGCGATTGCGTCTCGGTATGTTCGATATCGTTGACGGTGGTGGTCAGCGCGCGCTCGTAACCGGTGATGATGCGGTTATTCATGTCTTCGGCGGGCAGGCCGGTGTAATTCCACACCACCGAAACGACCGGGATATCGATATTCGGAAAGATATCCACCGGTGTGCGCAGTACCGCCAGAGGCCCAAGGATCAGCAGCAGCAACGCCAGAACGATGAAGGTGAGCGGTCGCTCAAGCGCGATTTTGACGATCCACATAACCGATGCTTTCCATCAGCCACGCAAAACGGACGTCCGTTTGCGCGGCTGACTCTGAGAGGTTGCCGGGAAGATAGCAGCCTAGACAATTTTCATGACGGCAACCATAGGCCGAAGGCAATGCCGATTTCCGCACCTATTTGCGGTGCCGCGTTGCGGCGTGCGCGGAATAGGCAAACGCCTGCAGGACCGAGTGTGGATGATTCGCATGTCATGGCTGGCCAAGTGTCCGCGATGCATGTGCAGCCAGCGTGACCCACGGCGCCAGATCCCAATGTCCGCGCGCCTGCCCGGAGGGGGACGGCAGCACGAACACCGCGGTGGTGCCGAATGCACGATGCTGCAATCCGTAGCCGATTCCGGCACCGAGCACCGCCCGCGCAGCGTGCTTGCTGGTGAAGGCGAGCATGTCCGGTGCGTATTGTTCGAGCTTCGCCAGCAGTCCGGGCACATCGAAGGCGTCTTGCGGCAGTTCGTCGTCGTTGCCCACGTGACGCTTGGCCAGGTCGGTCAGGCCGAGGCCGAATTCGGGCAGGAGCGGGAATTCTTGGGGGGCGAGCAGCCGCGGTGTCAGCCCGGACTGGAACAGCGCGCGCCAGAACATGTTGCCCGGGTGGGCGTAGTAGGCCCCTTCCTGGGCCGATCGCTTGCCGGCGGCGGTGCCGCAAAACACCAGCCGCAGGCCGGGGCGCAGAACGTCGGGAAGGATCGGGCTGTCGAACGAGGGCGAAAGGGTCTTGGACAAGCGCATGGGGATTACTTTACCGAACTCGGCAGTACAGCAGCAGGCGTGCGCTGCGCATCGACAGTTCTCTCAGCTAACGGCTATAAATAGCTGGATAGCTTGGGGAAACCGGTGAGCGAAGAAATCCTGATCAATGTGACCCCGCGCGAGACCCGGGTCGGCGTGGTGGAAAACGGCATGTTGCAGGAACTGCATGTCGAGCGGGCGTCCCGGCGCGGGTACGTCGGCAATGTCTACAAGGGACGGGTGCAGCGGGTGATGCCAGGCATGCAAGCGGTGTTCGTGGACATCGGCCTGGAGCGCGCGGCGTTCCTGCATGCTTCCGATATCGTGCGCCCCCCGCTGCCGGAAGGGGCGGAGGTCAGTACCGGCAATGGCAACGGCCATATGCCTTCGATCAGCGAGTTGGTGCACGAGGGCCAGGAGATCGTCGTGCAGGTGGTGAAGGACCCGATCGGCACCAAGGGTGCACGGCTGTCCACGCATCTGTCGATTCCCTCCCGCTACCTGGTGCTGCTGCCGCATGCGCGCACGCTGGGCATTTCCACCCGGATCGAGGACGACAATGAGCGGCTGCGCCTGAAAGAGGTGCTTACCCCATTGATCGGCGAAAACCCCCTCGGCTACATCGTGCGTACCAATGCCGAAGGGCAGTCCGCCGAATCGCTGGCGTTCGACGTCACCTATCTGGGCAAGGTCTGGCGCGTCGTACAGGAAAATATTGCGAAGGCCAAGGTCGGCGACCGCGTCTACGAAGAACTGTCGCTGCCGCTGCGTGCGCTGCGCGACCTGCTCAACGACGACATCGAAAAGGTGCGCGTGGATTCGCGCGAAACCTATGAGAAAGTCGCCAAGTTCGTCCACAAGTTCATGCCGAGCCTGGACGACCGGATCGAACATTATTCCGGCGAGCGCCCGATCTTCGACCTGTACGGCGTGGAAGACGAAATCCAACGGGCCTTGCGCAAGGAAGTGCCGCTGAAATCGGGCGGCTATCTGATCGTCGACCAGACCGAGGCGATGACCACCATCGACGTCAACACCGGCGGCTACCTCGGTACACGCAATCTGGAGGAGACCGTTTACCGGACCAATCTGGAAGCTGCCCAGGCGGCCTCGCGCCAGCTGCGGCTACGCAACCTGGGCGGCATCATCATCATCGATTTCATCGACATGACCGATGAGGAACACAAGCGCCAGGTCATCCGCATGCTCGAAAAGGGCCTCGCCCGCGATCACGCCAAGACCACGGTGTACCCGATGTCGCCGCTGGGCCTGGTCGAGATGACGCGCAAGCGCACCACCGAAAGCCTGGAGCGCCAGCTGTGCGAACCGTGCCCCGCCTGCATGGGGCGCGGCACCGTGAAAACCGCCGAGACCGTCACCTACGAGATTTTCCGCGAGATCACCCGTGCCGTGCGACAGTTCAACGCGCAGAAGCTGCTGGTGATGGCAAGTCCCAAGGTAGTTGGGCGCATTCTCGAAGAAGAGTCCGCCGCCGTGGCCGAATTGGAAGAATTCATCTCCAAAAGCATACGCTTCCAGGCAGAGGAGCATTACTCGCAGGAACAGTTCGATGTTGTACTTCTTTGAAGCAGGCGCACAGCCTGCTCCCGGCGCCTAGCAAGCATGCAGTCGCAAGCCTGGATACATCGCGCGACGCGTGCGCTCGGTTGGCTGCTTGGGGTGGCGGTGATCGCGCTTGCCCTCACGGCCGCGCTGGCACAAGTGCTGCTGCCGCTGCTGGCAAAACATCCCCAATGGGTGGCACAGGAACTGAGTGCAAAACTGCAACGGCCCGTGAGCTTCGCGGCGATGGAAGGGCGCTGGGAAGCTTCTGGCCCGCGTTTCGTCATGCACAACGTGACCTTCGGCCCCACCGCGGCGGGCGGCACGCCGCTGCAGATCCCGGAAGTGGATCTCAAGCTGGATTTCGGCGGCTGGCTGCTGCCTTCGCGGCATCTGTTGAACCTGCAGGCCAGCAACTTGGAGCTCGACATCACGCGCGATGCCGATGGGCGCTGGCACGTCAACGGCCTTGGCAAGGCTGGCAGCGGCGAGCGGCAGAATATTCCGTTTGGCCATCTATCCGTCGAATTGTGGCTGGATCATCTGCGCGTCAATATCGACGATCAGCTCATCAACGAACGCTACACGCTACTGGCCGAGCAGCTTCGCCTGACGCACCAAGGTAGCCACATTCGCGTCGGCGCGCGCATCCATCGAATCGGTGCCACCGGTGTGCTGAACGCGGCCGGCTGGTTCCGCGACGACGGCGCCAGCGGCAAGTTCTGGATGGCGACACACAACGCCGACCTGCATGGCCTGGTAGCGGGCTTCGATATGGGCGGCTACACGATCGACAGCGGCCACGGCGACATCGCGGTATGGATGGATTGGCACCAGAACCAGGTCGTGCGCGAGCTGTTCCAGCTCAACCTGCAAAACCTTGCCGTCACCAATCCGGCCGGTATCAAGGTAAACGTTGCGCCATTGAACGGGCTGGCCGAACTCGGCCGCCATGACGACGGGTACACCGTGCGCTGGGCCGCCCGCGACGGCGGCGCGGCGCAGGCCGACGTGCGTCATTTCGGCACGCCGCAAGCCGATATCCGCGCCGTCGCAAGCAAGCTGCAATTGGCGCCGCTGATGCCGTGGCTGGGCCTGAAACCGGGGTTGTCGCCAGGGTTGGCGCAATGGCTGGGCGCTGGCACGCCGCATGGCCAGATCGACCGCGCTGTGTTCCATTGGAGCGCCGCGGCAGGGCTGGATACCTTGGATGCGGCGTTCGACAACCTCGGCATCGCAGCGGTCGGCAAGCTGCCTGGCCTGGATCATTTGCAAGGCGAAGTGCGCGGCGATGCGCAAGCGGTCTCGCTGGAATTGCCAACGCAGGCCGCCACCATCACTTATCCGCACAGCTTCCGCCAGCCGTTTGTCATGAGCCAGCTGGGCGGCACGATTGCTGCGTGGCGCGATGCAGACGCCACGCATATCGGCATCGCAAGCATGGATTTCGAAGGCCAGGGCTTCGGTGGCAACGCCCAGGGCGAGATCGAGCTGCCCGCGGCTGGCGGCCGGCCGTTTCTCGACGTGTATCTCGCGCTTACCCACGCCGACGTGACGGCGGCCAAACTGTTCTGGCCGATCGATTCCTTGAACCCGCACGCCGTCGCATGGCTGGACCAGGCTTTTGTCTCCGGCCGGATCGACGATGCCGCCGTCGTGGTGCGCGGCAGCCTGGCGGATTGGCCGTTCCATCACAACGAAGGCCGCTTCGAGGCGCGCGCCGATATCAGCGATCTCACGCTGGATTACGGCAAGAGCTGGCCGGTGGCCGAACATGTACAGGGCACCGCCCAATTCATCGATGCCGGCATGCTGATGGAGGCGACCGGCGCCACGATGGGCATCAAGGTGACGCATGCGGTGGCGGTGATTCCGGAGCTGGCCCACACCACGCTCGACCTGAACATCAGTGGCGAGGGCAATGCGTCCGATTTGCTCAACTTCGTCGGCAACAGCCCGATCGGCAACAAGCACGCCGACGTGCTGGCCAAGCTCCAACTGGGCGGCACCGGCAATTTCGATTTCCATCTGTCGCTGCCGACCCACGAGATGCACAACTTCCTGCTCGACGGCACCGCGCAGTTGAATGACGTCGACGTCAACGCACCGGCCTGGAAACTGCAGCTGGGCAAGCTCAACGGTTCGGGTACGTTCGATGCGCACGGCTTTCATGCCGGACCGCTCGCCGGCTATTTTCATGGCGAACCGACGCAGGTGGACCTGGCGATTGCCGCGGCTACCGGCGACCCCAACGTGGTGCTGGCGGCCAAGCTCGACGGCAGTTACACCGTGCAGGAACTGCTGCAGGACTATCCACAGCTGAAGTGGCTGGGCGACATCGCCGACGGACGCGGCCAGTTCACCTTCGGCTACCAGATTGCGCACGGCGATGATGGCGTTTCGGACGTCCAAACGCTCACCATCGACTCCCCGCTATCCGGCGTCGCGCTCAATTTTCCAGTGCCGCTCAGCAAACCGGCCGATGGCACGCTACCCTTGCACGTCAGCCTGGGCGTGCCCACCAATGGTGCGCAGATGCAGCTGGCGCTGGGATCGGTGGCGCGGGGACGATTGCGCCTGCCGGACGACGGCGTAACGCCGCTGGCCGCGACGTTTGCCTTTGGCGACCAGATGCCCGAGGCCGATGCGCTGCCGGCCAAGGGCATGCGCATTCGCGGCGATGCGCCGGAGCTGGACGTCACCGGCTGGATCAAGCAATCGATCGCCGGCAGCGCCAATGGCAACGGCATGAGCCTGGAGACGATCGACGTAAACACCGCGCACGCCGAAGTGTTCGGCCGCGATTTTGCGCACATGCACGTCACCGCCGAACCCAAGGCCGATACGCTGGAACTGGATGTGGATAGCGCCGCCGCCGCGGGCCACTTCAGCGTGCCGACCGTGGATCTCAACAAGCGCGGCATCACCGCGCGCCTGCAACGGCTGTACTGGCCCAAGCAGCCGACGCTGGCAAAAAAACCGGGTGAAGCGCCGCCGCCGGCCACCGATCCGGCCAACACCGGCATCGATCCACGCACCATGCCACCGCTGCATTTCTGGGTACATGACTTGCGCCTGGATGAAGCCAAGCTGGGTGAAGCACGCCTGGAAACCTGGCCGACGCCCGATGGCATGCACATCGATCAGCTTTCTACGCAGTCGCACAGCGTGCAGGTCAGCGGCAGCGGCGACTGGAACGGCACGCCGACCCAGAGCAGCACGCACCTGCAGGTGGATTTCAGCGCGAACAACCTGGGTGAGATGCTGACCGCGTTCGGTTTTGCCGGCATCTTCGATGGCGGCAAGACGAGCGATCAGCTCAACGCCACCTGGCCGGGCGGTCCGTGGGCGTTCGAGCTGGGCAATATGGACGGCACGCTTGCGGTAGAGGTCACCAACGGCAGCATTCCGAAGGCATCGCCGGGGGTTGGCCGCCTGTTCGGACTGGCCTCCATCGCGGAATTGCCGCGCCGCCTGTCGTTCGATTTCAATGACGTGTTCGGCAAAGGTTTCGGCTTCGACCTGATCAAGGGCGACTTCAAGCTGAGCAACGGCAGCGCCTACACCAACAATCTGAAAATCCACGGCTCTGCCGCGGAGATCACGGTCAAGGGGCGCACTGGCTTGCGCAACAAAGATTACGACCAGCAGATGGTGGTGATCCCGCACATCGGCAACAGCCTGCCGGTGGTAGGCGCCGTGGTCGGCGGTCCGATTGGCGCGGCGGCGGGCTTGGCGGTACAGACCGTGCTGGGCAAAGGCCTCAACCACGTCGCCATCAAGCGCTATCACATCACGGGTAGCTGGGATAAACCGGTGTTTACCTCGGGCGGCGAAAGCGAGCAGGCGGCCCCCGCGTCGGCGGCCTCCGCGCCGAGTGCGCCTGCTGACGCAAAGTCTGCGCCGGCTCCTGCATCATCGGTACCTAAGCCACCGCAGCATCCCTGAGGCCTGCTTGCTCTTTAAGCGGCAGGAATCGCCCATACTTCGTTCACTCGACCACCATCATGGTAGCTATCGCATGAGTTCCCTAATCGCCCAGGCCGAAAACCGCTTGCTCACCCCCGGCGGACTGGCCACCGGCGATCTTGAGCGCGTCTTCACGCAACTGATGGGGCCATCCATCGATGCCGCCGACCTGTACTTCCAGCATTCACGCAGCGAGTCGTGGGTACTGGAGGAGGGCATCGTCAAGGATGGCAGCCACTCCATCGAGCAGGGCGTGGGTGTGCGTGCGATCAGCGGCGAAAAGACCGGCTTTGCGTATTCCGATGAAATCGTGCTGCCGCAGCTGCTGGAGGCGTCCAAGGCCGCGCGGGCCATCGCCCACGGCGGCAACGGCGCCGGCAAGCCGCTGGCTGTGCACGGCGTGAAGCCGCTCTATCCGGCGATCGATCCGGTAGAGAGCCTGCCCAATCCCGACAAGATCGCCGTGTTGCGCGAGGTGGATGCCTACGCGCGCACGCGCGATCCACGCGTCAAGCAGGTCATCGTCAGCATCAACGCCACGCTCGACACCGTGCTGGTTGCCGGCTCGGACGGCACCTTGGCGGCAGACGTGCGCCCGCTGGTGCGGCTGTCCGTGCAGGTGATCGTCGAGCAGGGCGGCCGCCGCGAGCAGGGCTATGCCGGTGGCGGCGGGCGCTATGGTTATCGCGAATTGCTCGAAAACGGTCGCGCCAAGGCGTTCGCGGATGAAGCCGTGCGCCAGGCGCTGGTCAACCTGGATGCGGTCGACGCACCGGCCGGCGGCATGACCGTGGTGCTCGGCCCCGGCTGGCCCGGCGTGCTGCTGCACGAGGCGATCGGCCATGGCCTGGAAGGCGATTTCAACCGCAAGGGCAGTTCCGCCTTCGCCGGCCGCATCGGCCAGCGCGTGGCCGCGCCGGGCGTCACCGTGGTGGACGACGGGACCTTGCCGGGTCGCCGCGGCTCACTGACCGTGGACGACGAAGGCACGCCCACCTCCTGCACCACGCTGATCGAGGACGGCATCCTCAAGGGCTACATGCAGGACAAGCTCAATGCGCGCCTGATGGGCATGGCGCCCACCGGCAACGGTCGCCGCGAATCCTTCGCGCAGTTGCCGATGCCGCGCATGACCAACACCTACATGCTGGCTGGCCAGCACGATCCGCAAGACATCATCCGCTCGGTGAAGAAGGGCCTGTACGCGGTCAACTTCGGCGGCGGCCAGGTGGACATCACCAACGGCAAGTTCGTGTTCTCCGCCAGCGAGGCCTACCTGATCGAAGACGGCAAGGTCACCACGCCGGTGAAAGGCGCCACCTTGATCGGCAGCGGCCCCGATGTGCTCACGCGCGTGTCGATGATCGGCAACGATCTCGCCCTGGACGAAGGCATCGGCGTGTGCGGCAAGGATGGACAAAGCGTGCCGGTAGGCGTGGGCCAGCCGACGCTGCGCGTGGAAAGCATGACGGTGGGTGGTACGGCATCCTGACAGGTTGTTTGAGCGAGCTTCGGCCAGCCGCTAGAATGTGTATAAACGCAATCACGAGTACACATGATGCGCACGAACATTGTTATTGACGACAAGCTCATGCGGGACGCGCTCAAGGCGACTGGCCTGAAAACAAAGAGGGAAGCCGTCGAGCTTGGTCTGATGACGCTGGTCAAGCTTAGCAAGCAAGAGGAAATTCGTCGCTTCCGGGGCAAGTTGCACTGGGAAGGCGATCTTGATGCGATGAGAAAAGATGGATGATCCTGGTCGATTCGAGTGTTTGGATCGACTATTTTCGCGGCGAAAGCACCCCGCAATGCGAACGACTCGACGTCTTGCTTGGGGCGCAGCCCGTCATTATCGGTGACTTGATCCTCGCCGAAGTTTTGCAAGGATTTACCAGCGACAGGGAGTTTGCACAGGCGTGCAGGCTGTTGACGTCGTTGACGGTTATCGAGATAGGCGGCAAAGACATTGCGCTACAGGCCGCTCGACATTTTCGAATTTTGCGCGCGCAGGGCATCACGGTGAGGAAAGCGATCGATACCTTGATCGCTACCCGTTGCATGCACGATGGTTATACCCTTTTGCACGCCGATAAAGACTTTGAGCCTTTTGTCGCGCATCTTGGCCTGCGATCTGTATTTTGAGATGCAAGGGATGCTCTGATTAATTCAACGTAGGTCGCAGCGACCCTGTGAGTTCGCAGAGCACAGGGGCATCGGCGAAGGCAGACTGGCGGTTTGTCGAGACGATGGACCGAAGCTATGCGGAGTCACAGGGTCGCTGCGACCTGCGGTGGATTAAATCAGAGCATCCCAAGCTGCGTAGGCTGGGATGAAATCCCAGCATTCGTGGCGCGATGATGCTGGGATTTCATCCCAGCCTAGTCAGCGTTGATCCAGCGCCCGGCGCAAGGGATCCAGGCATTCGCCATAGCGTGGGGCGCGTGCCGTATTGGCGCGCAGTGGTTCGCGCACCTGCATCGCGCTTGGCGTGCCGATGGAGCGTTTCGTTTCATGGAAACGCAGGCATGCTTCCTCGAATGGCAGGCGGCAGAAGGCGAGTAGCTGGCGGATGTGCGTAGCGGGGTCCTTGATCAGGTCTTCGTACACATGTTGATAGACGTGCGCGGGCTCCCGCCGTGCCCAATGATTTGCCGCAGCATCGAAACTGCGCCAATACGAAGCCAGGTCGGCAAACGTGCGCGTGTAGTCGTTGCCGGGGAAGTATTGCCGGTAGCAGGAGAAACAGGTTTCGAGTGCATCGCGGCGGCTGATCACGATGCGCGCGCCAGGCAGCATGGCGCGGATCATGCCGATGTGCATCCAGTTATTGGGCAGCTTGTCGGTGGATATAGGGCGGCGCTTGCGCCAGCGTGCCGTCCGTTCCAGATAACGCTGGCCCCAGTGCCGACAATCCTCCGCACTCATGTCGGCCAGCCACAGGGGATAGGGTTTTTTGTAGTGGGCCGAAGCCTCGCCGATCACCAGGGGTAGATCGGCCAGCTCGGCCGTGCCTTCCACCATGGAATGCGAGGCGAGCATCTGTTCGATCAGTGTCGACCCCGAACGCGGCATGCCGACGATGAAAATCACCTCCGATCCCAGGTCTCCTCCCGCGTTGGCGCTGCAGCGTGCGGCGTTGATCGATGTGATCGTCGCGTCGAAGGCGGATGCGTTCCAGCTACGGTGACGCCGCGCAAGCTCGTTCGCTGCGGCCAATGCCTGCAGGGATTCGGCATAGCGGCCCTGATCATCCAGCGCTTTGGCCAGGGCAAAGCCCATGGCGACGCGATCGCCGTCGCTGGCATGCGGATGCGCGAGCGCGCGGCGGATCGCGTCGCTGTCGGCCGTACCCAGCGGCAAGGTCTTGATCTCCGCCAAGCCCCACCACGCCATGCCGGCCCACGGCTGCTCGGCCAGCAGCTTTCGATATTCGGCGATGGCCTCGTCGCGAAAATTGTCCATGCGCAGCAGATCGGCGTACTGCGCCCGCGCTGCGGTGTAGTCGGGGGCCAGTTCAATGGCGTTGCGCAACGCGATCCGTGCGTCGTCGAAGCATGCGGCACGCATAAGAAACAGGCCGAGGTTGTACCAGGCCAGCACGAAGCCCGGTTGCAGCGCGCAAGCGCGATACAAAGCTTCAATCGCCAGATCGAGTTCGCCCGCTTCGGCCAGGCAAAGCGCAAAGGCATTGTGGTACAGCGCTTCGTGCGGACGTTGCTCCAGCGCACGGCGCATGTCGCGCAAGGCCGCTTTGTGTTCGCCGCGCAGGCTCAGCAGGCTGGCGTGCAGGCGCAGCACTTCGGGATGGTCCGGATGGCTCGCCAGAAGCGGCGCCAACTGGTTTGCCGCCTGGTTGGGGCGATGCATCTCCAGCGCCTGCCCTGTAGCGAGTACACGATGGATCGCAACAGGGTCCAGGCCTTGCAATAGCGGATTCAAATGCATCTCCGTAAGCATCGATGCAGTCTACCAAGCCAAACAAAGATGCCTCCATGTGCCGGACATGGAGGCATCGACGTCATCGCGTCTACGTCAGTTGTATTGCCAACGGAATACCAGCTGCCCGGCGCGTCCTGCCTGGAACGTGTTGGGCTGCATGAAGTTGGCGTTGAACTGCCCGTTGTTATTGGTTATCTGGTCGACATACGAGGTCACGGTCTGGTTATTGAAGAGGTTGAGCACCTTCAGATCCAGCGAGAAGGCGTTCTTGCCGAGCGCCCAGTCGTAGCCGATATCCAGATCCACCTGCTTGGTCGACGGCAGGCGGGCGTAGCTGCCGCGGGTGTAGAGGATGCTGGACGACACCGGGTTGCCGCCCAACGCGCTTTGCAGCGTATTGCAGTAATAGGCGTTGCTGTTGTTGACTTGGTTGCTGCCGATCGCCAGGTTGCCGTTTTGCGGATAGGTGGAAAGGCAGTTGACGGGGCCTCCCGCGTAGTACGTAAACGCGCCGCCCACGCGCAAGCCGCGCAGGAAGTTGCCCTGGTGGGCGAACTTGTAATAGCCGAACACTTTCAGCGTCGACGGGATATCGTCGGCCAGGTTGCCAGCGGCGCCTTGCAGGAACCCGGGTGCCGACAAGCCGCCGTCATAGGCGGTTGCGCCGGTATTGGCCAGGCCACCGGTCTGGCTGGAGGCGTAGCTGGTGGTACCGTCCGTGTTGCCGAACTCATGGCGCCATGTGTAGGACGCGCTCAGGTAATACGGCTCGTCGTTGGTGTAGGCATGGTCCATGGTCAAGCTGAGCTGATAGATCCTGCGGCGCAGCGACGGGTAGCCGATGTAGCTGTTGGGGAAGGTGAACATCGTGAGCGGGCTGTTCGGGCCATTCAATTGCACCGGGATGGTGATGTCCTTGCCCGGCGTAATCAGGTATTGGCCGAGCAGCACGGCGTTCGGGTAGCCCTTGCTCTTGAGATAGGCATACATCTGGCCTGGGTTGGCGCTGCTCCCCGTATTGCTGTCGATATTCGGCAGCCCTGTCAGCTCGCTGGTGAACAACGCTGCGCCGGCCACCCAGTTGCTGCCGAGTTTTTGCTGCGCGTAAATCTGGAGCTGCTTCAGCTTTGCATTTTGTGCCGAGGTCGCAATGAATTGTCCGGGCGTCAAATAGTGCAGGCCGGCACCGGCACTGCCTTGCACCGTACCTACTTGCGTCAGGCCGGTCGGCACGGATTCACCACCTACGCCGGAATACAGGTAGGTGGTCTTGGTGCTGATGTAGCCCTGGCCCGGCGTACCGCCATAGGCATTGAAGTAAAGCGGAATGCCCTCGGTGTACTCGCCCGCGGTGGCGCCGATTTTCAGACTGGAATCGCCATGGACGTCCCATGCCACGCCGATGCGCGGCGTCGCATTGCCCTTGCTGTACATCTTGACGTTGATGTTGTCGGTCATGGCGTAATTGTCGTAACGCCCGCCGATATACGCGGTCCAGTTCTCGGCAAAATGCCAGCTGTCGGCCAGATAGAAGCCGTAGGTGGGTGAGCTGTTGTAATAGATGCGCGGCGCGTAGGCCAAGGTGACGTACGAGGTGCCCGGTGCAAAGGGCTGGCCGGTGAGCGGATTGATGGTCTGGCCGTTGATGCTGCACGCCTCGTTCGGCCCGAGTGCCGTACTGCAGTGGCTGTAGGTCCAGGAGTTCGGGTTGGGGATATTGGACTGCGCCATGGTGGGGCTGTATTGCTCCCCGCCAAAGGTGATTTCGTGGTTGTCGGTTACATCCCAGGTGAAATCGACGCGGGAACCCATCATGCGGTAGCGCAAGGAATACAGGCTGCTCGCGCCGTTGGACACGGTCTGCGTGTTGTTGTTGTTATCGGGATCGGCCACCTGCACATAGGGCACGTTTATCCCGTACTGCGGATAGGAGAAGAAATCCTGCTGCGACGTGCCCCACATTGCCGATACCGAAAAGTTGTCGGCAATCTGGCCGTGGTAGTTGGCGACCAGCATGCGGGAGCGCCAGGCGTTGGCACCCGAATATTCCAGTGCGGGCGCCGCGCTGGACGGATCGTATGGCGTCGACAACGGATATTGGGACTGCGAGAAGTTATTGAGCTGGCGATCGAAGAAAATGTTGAGCGTGTGGCCGGTGGCGATATTCCAGGTGATATTGCCGAGCAACTGCTTGTTGCGGCTTTCGTTGAGCTGCTGGTACTGGCCGTTGTAAGTGGTCGTTGGCGTGGCGCCTTGCACGCCTTGCCCATAGTTGTTCGGCTGGATTTCGCCAAGCAGATAGAAAAACAGCTTGTCCTTGACGATCGGGCCGGAGACCCAATAGTCCTGCAACAGGCTCGGCGACCAGTGATTCAACTGGTTGGCGGTAACCAGGCTGCCGTTGACGTTGTAAATATTCTTGCCGTTTTCATTGAAGAAACCGGTGGGCGGATTGAATTCCCACACCAAGCCGCCTTTGAAATCATTCGAACCTTGCTTGATCGTGCCGGAGACGACACCGCCCAGGGCGCTGCCGTATTTGGCGTCCATGCCGCCGTCGACGGTGGAAATGCTGGCAAAGGCTTCGTTCGGGATCTTGTCCGGCGCCGCGCCCTGCTGCATGTCGGTCATGTTGAATTCGTTGATGAAGTACCGGTTCTCGGTACCCGATGCGCCGTTGAATTGCGGCGATGCGCCGTGCGAACTGGTGATGCTGGTGACGTTCGCCTGCATGGCGGCGACGTTGAGAAGATCGGAATTCAGCAGCGGCAACCGGTTGACGTCGGTCGCATTCCAGGTCTGGATTTGCTGGCTGGTGGTAACGTCGATCGCGTTGACCGGCGGTTGCGCCGCGGTGACGGTAATCGCGTTCAACTCCTTCGCATTGCCGGCTTCGGCGCTGAAGATGGCGGGGCTGTTGGAGCCGGCGACCACCATTACGTCGCGCTGGTCGACAACGCTACCGCCGCGCAGCAGTTTGACGACGTAGCGACCGGGCATCAGTCCGGTCACCGAGTAATGGCCATTGGTATCGGCATGCACGGTACTGTCGTAACCGGTCGCCGGGTTGATCACCTCTGCAGCGATGTCTTTGCCTGCCGGCAGATTGCCGTAAACGCCGCCGGTGATGCCCTGTGCAAACAGTGAACCACTGGTCATGGCGGTAGCCCATAAACACAAGCGGATGCTGGCGCGTAAGCTCTTCCCCAAACGAAGTTGGTGCTTGCTCATTCCTGTCTCCAAAGAAAAAAAGATTCCGCCGTCCGATCCCTACGTCGACTGCCGCCAGTCGGCTAGTCGCACGGCAAACCATGCTCTGCACATCAGTTGATGAGGAGCTTCTGCATGGGATGGCGGCTGTATGTCTTGGATAAACCTAGCGGTAGCTGTGCTCGGATGGCGGATCCGATGCGCGCGCAAAATGGCTACTTCTGCGCCTGATGCACACGGCACCTCGTTCCACGATGAGAGCAAACATGTCTATCGGCATCCTCCCCGTTTGACGTATCGAACATTCGAGCGATCTCTGTGTCGGATCGGGCCAAATCCAAGTTTGGTTTTTTGCTCTGAATGCAGATGTGCAATGCCATCCTTCGATGGCCTTTTATCCAGTCCCCGCCGGGCCGGATCACGATTCCAGACTGTTGCTTGGATCGTTCTAAATCAATGTCGCTTTTGGGTTCGGGATTTGCAATGTGCAGCGCAGCAAAAACTGTGTGCAGTGGATTGCCTGATCAGCCACGAGCGCGCGGCGGATGTTTTCTTCACAAGAAATTGATCTATTGCTTCAAGGACTTCCGTCAGACGCCCTTTTTGTGTTTGCAGCACGCGTTAATGGCGGGAAAATATTGGATCGATTCAAGCATCGTGCTGTCCTGCAGCGAGAAGAGCTGATCGGATTTAAAAATTCTAAATTTGAATCGATAAAAGTTTCTGTTGACAGCGAGTTTTTGCTGGCCTATTGATTAGCCCCGCTTGCGACAACGGCGAGGGTTGTTGCCAAAGCAGGGTCGGTTTGCGGGTTGATCCAAAAAGCTCAAGAACATGCGCGCGCGGTGGTCATCCCGTTCGTTTGCGCCACGCGCCAGTAATCAGTTGTTGCGTATCTCGAAATAGCGATATCGGAGGGCCATGGCGAACCATGACCCAAGGCGGTGTTTTGCCTTGGGCAGGCCATTGAAGCTTTGAACGCAAAGGCGTCGTGTCATCGAATGCGGTGCGGCGTCATTTTCCGCGGCCTTCCCTTTCAGTAGCGCCGAATGCTTGTCAGCTTCGTGTTCGCATTGATGGGTGTGCAAGGCAATCGGCGCGTTTGTATCCACTCTTCTGGAGCGTGTGACTATGAAGCGTACGAGGATTCTTTCGGCAGGATGGCGCCGCAAGGCGGTACTGCTGTGTTTTACGTCCGGTCTCGCATGCGTGTGCGCTGGCGCGATGGCGCAAACAACCGGTTACACCGGCATCTTCGGTGGCGGCCCGTTGTACAAGCACATCGCGAGCAATATTACGGAAATCGAAAACTCCGGCTTTACCGAAGTGGTGGTGTGGAGTGTCGAGGTCAATTCGGCCGGTGACCTGAATTTCAATGGCGAGTTTCCGCTGACCTCCGGCGGAACCTATGTGGGCAACAACACGTGGCCCTCGTTTGCGGCCGATCTGGTGACGATGAAGCAGGGAACACCCAAACGCATCACCTTCAGCATCGGCTCATCGAACGTGGGTGACTGGCAGGACATCAAAGCCCTGGTGCAGGCGCAGGGCACTGGCCCCAGCAGCATCCTCTACAAGGATTTCCAGGCGCTGAAAGCAGCCTTGCCATCGGTCGATGCGATCGATTTCGACGACGAAAACAGCTACGACTCCGCCTCCACCGTTGCCTTCGCCGTCATGCTCGGCAGCCTTGGTTATCACGTGGAAGTGGATCCTTACACCAACGCTTCCTATTGGACGTCCGTGGTCTCGCAGATCAACAGCCAAAGCCCCGGCACGGTCGATGGCGTGCATCTGCAAACCTACGCGGGCGGTTCCGGCAACAACCCTTGTTCGGGTTGGGATTTCGGCAGCGTGCCGGTCTATCCAGGCGTGTGGGATAGCGACGACACACCGCCGCAGGCGCAAAGCGCGATGAGCGGCTGGCATGCGCAATGCGGCATTAGCGGCGGCTTCCTGTGGCTGTATGACGATATTGCTGGCAAGACGTACAACGGCCAGGACGAAACCGCCGCCTACGCCAGCGCGATCAACGCCGGCCTCGGCTCGAGCACGACGGCATCAGGCGTGTATGGCATCTACAGCGATGGAACCTCATTCACCACCGGCGGACTGGATGGTAACGGCTACGCTTACTCGGCCAACTTGCTGGGTTCCTCGCAAAGCTGGAACGGCGATACCTTCAGTTTTGGTGCGCCCAATACCGCCAATGCGTGGAGCAGCAGCACCATCCCGCTGACGCAGGGGCAGTACAGCGAGCTCAGCGTGCTTGCCACCGGCCTCAACGGCAGTCAGGCGGCGCAGACCTTCATGGTCAACTACGCGGACGGCAGCAGCACCGTTATCAGCCAAAGCCTGAGCGATTGGTTCAACCCGCAAAATTATCCGGGCGAATCGAAAGCCGTCACCATGGCTTATCGCGACACCAGCAGCGGTGGTACGGATAACCGCACGTTCTATTTGTATGGCTATGCATTCCCGATCGACAGCAGCAAGACGGTGAAAAATGTCGTGTTACCGAACAATCGCAACGTGGCGGTACTGGCTTATGCGTTGAGCAATCCCACCGTCGATGCCGTGCCGGTGAGTCTTGCCGCGTCGTTCAACAAGATCGGCATCTACGATGATGGCGCCAGCTTTGCGTCCACGGGCGGCGTGGATGGAGTGGGTGATGCGTATTCCGCGCAACTGCTGGGCTCATCGCTGGAATACAACGGCGTGCTGTACGACTTGGGCAGCGCCAATGCCGCCAATGACGTCAGCGCATCGGGCCAGACGATCGGCTTGCCAAGCGGACAGTTCTCCAGCGTGCAACTGCTGGCCGCCGCCGTGAACGGCAGCCAGGCGGCGCAAACCTTCACCGTGACCTACACCGACGGCACGCAGTCGACCTTCACGCAAAGCATCAGCGACTGGTTCAGCCCGCAGAGTTATGCCGGCGAATTGCAGGCCGTCCAGCTGCCGTATCGGGATACGTACGCCGGCGGCCGCGATAGTCGCACGTTCCATCTCTACAACTACACGTTCCATCTGAACAGCGCCAAGGCGGTCAAGAGCATCCAGCTGCCGAACAATGCCAATGTGCAGGTGCTGGCGATGACGCTGGTGCCGTAGCGCATGCGCATACTCGCGTGCATGCAGCCTGGCGCGGCATAAAAAGTCCCCGGTAATCGCCAACCATGGTGAACCAGCGAAGGGTTCTTCGCTGGTCTTTTTTTCTGCCTACGCCTGGTCGCCGGTCAGCGTTTTCAGCAGCTGGAAAATTTCGCGATAGGCGCGCTGCGGCTTGTCCGTATCGCGTTCGATGCGCGCCTGGCGGATCAGCGAGCGCAGGTGCTGCCGGTCGATGTCGGGATGCTGGTCGATCAGTTCCTGCAAAACCTCGTCGCTGTCCAGCAGGCGTTCGCGCATGGCTTCCAGGCGATGCAATACGGCCGTTTCCTTGCGCTGCTGTTCGCGATTTTCGCCCAGCAGCGCGCGTGCGCCATCAAAAGCGTCGTCGTCGTGGCGCCGCATGACTTTGGCCAGAAAGCCAAGCTGGCGCTTGCGCGCGATGTGCGAGGTGATGCGGCGCAGATGGTCGATCTCGCGCAGCACGTCGTCGGGCAGGTTGGCGCGCGCCAGCTTGGACGGCGGCAACTCGACCAGTTGCGAAGCCAGCGACAGCACGGCCAGGGCGTCGCGTCGCTGCTGCGTGCGGGTGGGGCCGTAGTCGTGCTCGGGGTCGTCGGTGTAGGTGCGGTTCACGGCGTCGTCCGGTCGGCCTGGGGGAATTCGGGTGGCGTGGTTTCGATCAAGGCAAAGCGCGGAATCGGCTCGCCTTCCAGCTCGACCGTTTCGGCGAACATCGCCGCCGGCCGCACCCACAGGCCGTAGTCGCCGTAAAGTGCCTGGTAGACGACCAGTTCTTCCATGGTTTCGCTGTGCCGGGCGGTGCCGATCACGCGATAACTCTGGCCTTTGTAGTGGCGGTAGATGCCGGTGGCTATGGACATGGGCCGCTCCTATGGCAACCTCTGGTGTTTCGGGTATTGGCAACGGGTCTTGGCGGCCCCACGTCTGCCTATTGTATCCATGTGCCCAACAGGAAACCCCACGTGAGCGATGTTGCCATCAGCCAGGACACCAGCCAGCGCGAACTCGACCGACTGGCCGAACTGGCCGAAGACGTGATCCGCCGCGCCCGCGCCGCCGGCGCCAGCCAAGCGGAGGTGTCGGCGAGCATCGATGCCGGCCTCAGCGTCAACGTGCGCCTGGGCGAGGTGGAAACGGTCGAGCACACGCGCGACCGCGGCTTTGGCCTCACGGTGTATTTCGGCAAGCGCAAGGGCTCGGCCAGCACGGCCGACCTGCACGCCGATTCCATCCAGGCCACGCTGGACCAGGCGTGCGCCATCGCGCAATACACCGAGGAAGACGAAGCGGCCGGCCTGGCCGATGCCTCGCGCATGGCCTCGCAGTTTCCCGATCTCGATCTGTGGCACCCCTGGCAGTTGGATACGCCGCAGGCGATTGCGCTGGGCCAGCAGATCGAAGCGGCCGGACGCGCCCATGCCGGCATCAGCAATTCGGAGGGCGCCTCCGTGCAGGTGGGCGAGAGCCTCTCGGTGTATGCCAATTCGCATGGTTTCGTGGGGCGTGAGCGCGGTACGCGGCATTCCCTGTCGCTGGCGTTGATCGCCGGCGAAGAAGCGGGCATGCAACGCGATTATTGGTATGACAGCGTGCGCAGCGCCAGCGATTTCATCAACGCGCGGGAGCTGGGCGACAAAGCCGCCGAACGCACGCTGGCACGGGTCGGTGCGCGGCGTTTGTCGACGCGGCAATCGCCGGTGATGTTCGCGCCGGAGGTTGCGCGTGGGTTGATCGGCCACCTGGTTGGCGCGGTGAGCGGCGGCGCGCTGTATCGTCGCGCGAGTTTTTTGCTCGACCACGCCGGCAAGCAGATCCTGCCCGCATGGCTGAACATAGTGGAGCGCCCCCATTTGCAGCGCGGACAAGGCTCGGGTGCGTTCGATGCCGAAGGTGTCGCCACGCGCGACAGCACGCTGGTCGAAAATGGTGTGCTCGCACGCTACATCCTTGGGAGCTATTCCGCGCGCAAGCTGGGATTGGAATCCACCGGCAATGCCGGCGGCATCCATAACCTGGTGGTGGAACCGGGCCACGCCGACGGCGGCCCGGCCGACGACTTCTCCGGCATGCTGCGCCGGCTCGGGACCGGCCTGATGGTGACCGAAGTGATGGGGCAGGGCGTCAACACTATTACCGGCGACTATTCGCGCGGTGCGGCAGGCTTCTGGGTGGAGAACGGCGAGATCGCGTATCCGGTGGAAGAGATCACCATCGCCGCCAACCTGCGCGAGATGTACCAGGGCATCGTGGCGGTCGGCGCGGACGTGGACACGCGCTCGCATCTGCTGACCGGATCGATTTTGATCGATCGCATGACGATCGCGGGCGAGTAGGCCAAAAGCTGCGCGGCAAGTTCCTGCGCACCCTGCTAGGATGCTTTTCACCGGCATGCGCCGGTGTTTGCACGACTTGACAGGAGATGCCCATGAGCGTTCCGCCCGAGTCCGTCGTACCGCCTCCACCGGGCGAGCATATCGGTGGCGACATTCCCGCCGAAGAGCGCACCTGGGCCATGTTCGCCCATCTGTCCGCCTTGATCGGCGCCGTGCTCACCGCTTCGTTCGGCGCGGGCTGGGCCTGCGTCGTCGGCCCGCTGGTGATCTGGCTGGTGAAGAAAGACAGCATGCCTTTCGTCGCCGATCAGGCCAAGGAAGCGTTGAACTTCAACATCTCCGTGGCGATCGCCAGCCTGGTGCTGTTGGTGCTGTCGGCGATCACGTTCGGCATCGGCCTGATCATTGCGATTCCGCTGTGGGTGGTCATCGGCATCGGTTGGCTGGTGCTGACCATCATTGCCGGCGTCAAGGCCAACGAAGGCGTGCGCTACCGGTATCCGTTTGCGTTGCGGCTGATCAAGTAGGGGCGGGAATCGTCAATCGGGAATCGTAAGCGCGGGATCCGGCACGTTTTCGTGCAACCGCTCTTAACTATTCACGACTCCCGCTTACGGCTCTTTGCCCGGCTCGAACGGCTCAGCCTTGTCTGGCGCCTCCGGATCGAGCAACAGCCGCACGCGCAACTCGGCCTGGTCGAGCGCCTGCTGGCAATGGCGATAGAGGCCGATGCCGCGTTCGAAGGCGCTGAGCGATTCGTCCAGGCTCATCTCGCCTCCCTCCATGCGCGCCACGAGTTGTTCCAGTTCATCGAGCGAGTGCTCGAAGTCGGCGACCGGGGCGGTTTCAGCGGGAGCGGAAGTGGACTTTGCCATGGCCGGCAACGCTAGCGCAGCGCAGGGACGGAATCAATTGCCGCAGTGGACTTGCGAGATGTAACCGGACGTTTGTGTTGGCTTGGATCTGCGGCGCGCTGCTCGATGGATTCGACGCGTTCCGAGGCTTGATTTCGATATATCGAAATTATACTATGCGATATCCCCCATCCGAACGCGCCGGGAGAGGCGCGTTCCATAGGAGTCACTGTGACCAGTCCTTCGCCATCGCATGCCGCGGAACCAGGCGGCATGGGTTTTTCCGGCTACCAGAAATTCGTGGTGGCCGTGCTCGCCTTCCTGCAGTTCACCATCGTGCTCGACTTCATGCTGCTGGCGCCGCTGGGTGCGCTGGTGGTGCCGGCCTTGCACATCACGCCGGAGCAATTCGGCCACGTGGTATCGGCTTATGCCTTTGCCGCCGGCGTGTCAGGCATTCTCGCGGCGGGTTTTGCCGATCGTTTCGACCGCAAAAAGCTGCTGTTGCTTTTCTATGCCGGCTTCATGCTCGGCACCTTGTTCTGCGCACTCGCCCACACCTATGTGCTGCTGTTGCTGGCGCGCATGTTCACGGGTTTGTTTGCTGGCGTGGTCGGTGCGGCGTCGATGGCGATCGTCACCGATCTGTTCCCGCTGTCGATGCGTGGCCGCGTGATGGGTTTCATCCAGGCGGCGTTCGCGGCGAGCACGGTGCTGGGTCTGCCGCTGAGCCTGTGGTTGTCCAGCCATTGGGGCTGGAATGCGCCGTTCTTCCTGATCGTTGGGGTATGTACTGTGGTGGGCGGCACGATCATCGGGCGCTTGCGCCCGGTCAATGCGCACCTGGCGTTGCGCCCGGACAAGAAGCCGCTGCACCACCTGCTGCATACCCTGGGTACGCGTTCCTATCTGATCGGTTTCGCCACCACGGCGCTGTTGACCATGGGCGGCTTCATGCTGATGCCGTATTCCACCTTGTTCATCGTGAACAACCTCGGCATTCCGATGACGATGCTGTCGGTGGTGTACCTGATCACCGGCCTGGTATCGGCGGTGATGGGCCCGTTGCTCGGCAAGGCCAGCGATGCGTTCGGCAAGTTCCGCGTGTTCGCCTTCGGCTGCGTGGTGACGATCGTGATGGTGTTGATCTATACGCGGCTTTCCAACGTGACGCTGTGGACGTTGATCACGGTGAGTGCGCTGCTGCAGATCGGCATTTTCTCGCGCATCATTTCGTCGTCGGCGTTGATGTCCGCCTTGCCCAAGCCGTCCGATCGCGGCGCGTATATGTCGATCAGTTCGTCGTTGCAGCAAATGTCGGGCGGTTTCGCCGCCATGCTTGGCGGCATGGTGGTGGTGCAAGTAAGCAGTGGCAGGTTGCTGCATTTCGATGTGCTGGGCGACGTCCTGGTGGTCACCACGCTGGCGTCGTTCGTAATGATGTACTTCGTCAATCGCCGTGTGGTCGGGGCGGCTGCGGCGGTTGCGCCGATTCCCCTGGAAAGCAAAGTCGGCGAATAGACTTTGCTCAACGGTCCGGCCGCCAGCGCGGCCGGGCATTCACTTCGCCGAAGATGGCTTCGGCACGCGCGCTCAACCAACGATCCGCCACCGCAACGAGTGTGTCGCCCTCATACAGCAGCGGGCAGGCATCGCGCCGCCAGGGTGGAATGGCGCCGTTTTGAAACAACGCGCGCAGCTCGCGTGTGTGCCGGTCCCCGGCCGGCTTGATGCGCTCGCCGCCGCTGCGCCAACGCACCGTCAGGCTGACGGGGAGTTGCACGGCAGGCTCGGTCGTCAGCAAGCCGCCATCGGGCAGCGCCAGTGCTTCGCCTTGCCACGGCAATTCCGTTGGGAATGAGGCGTGATGGCGCGGTGACATCGCCCACAATCGATGCTTCCACACGTGCACTTCGGTGCCAGGCCACTGGATGCATGGCAGTTGGCCATCCTGCGCCGTGCATTGCCGTTCGATCTGCTGGCGTTGCGCCGTGGTCGGTGCGGATAGACCTTGCGCATGTAGCCAATGCGCCAGCAACGGATCACGCAGCGCGGGCGGCAACGCCAGCCAGCCGCGCGCATCCAGGCTGTTGGTGGCGTCATCACGCAG